>JGI25381J37097_1000002_pt1 | contig 21734 bp, 22 predicted proteins | sample GraSoi013_1_20cm_2_FD_37097 | JGI IMG/M metagenome (IMG submission 37097)
TGCGACAAGTGCGACAAGTGCGACAAGTGCGACAATTTTCAGGACCGTCTGCTGCTCGAAGTGTGTGATAGAATGACCATACCATGAACCTGTGGGCCGAATTTGAAAACCAGCACGCACAAAAAGAAACTGTGGGACACAAACCAGCACGCCGTCTCACTGAACAGATCGTTTTGTCCAGCCTGCGTGAGTGGTTGCTGCAGGACTATGCCCTTCCTTATTGCCATTCACTTGCTGCCATGCGTATCTATCGCCGCTGCTATTGGATCGATGGCTGGGGTATCAACGCGCGCACAAATAACCGGGATGCCGGTACAGAAAGTAACTCCGGCTCAGAAGCGTCTCAAGTTCTTTCACCGGTTCTCCAGCCGCTAGCCTTGCTTTCACAAGCCCTGGCCCAGGCAAGTAAGCCCATATCCCTTCATGGCATCGTGCTTGCATCTGGGGGCAGCAAGCGAAAAGAGAGCAAAGTGGGACAACATAGCGCTGCGGACGGAGAGGAAAATGCAACAGCTGTGCCGCTCAAAGATACGCTAGTTTTGCCTCAAGAGAGCGGTATTGTGCGCGGCAGCTGGTTAGAAATTGCCCCGGCTATACTCAAAGAAATAGCATCATCCCCGGCCGTCTTCCTGCTCAATCCCTTTGGGCAGACAATCTTTACCCATGATGATCTCTTGCCCCTCTACCAGCGTAAAACGGCGCCAACCGAACTCTGCTTTCTCATCCCCCACCAGCAAACAGAGATACGTTTGCTGTCATCGTCTCGTAATCCAGCCGTCGCAGCCGCGTTGACGGCTTTGCTGNGTACAGATCGTTGGAAAGCGTTTCTGCCGCAAGATGAAGAGACAACGCCTCTCTTAGAGAGCGTAATGGACCTGTTCATGACGTCCATGCAGCAGCATTTTCTCTGGGTACAACGTATTGCTTTCCANCTGCAGGTGCGACCGGCTGTTGTAGAGACTGCCCCCTATACCCTCATCTTTGCCACGCGCAGCAAAGATAGCCTTGCCNCTATGAACGACGCAGTCTGTCTCTATCATCGACGCCTGGCTCTACAGAGTCANCGTGGACTATTGGGAGAAGAGTGGTTTGCCGCACAACAACAGGAGCGCTTCGCGGAGGAACTGCAGCAGCTACGTCAACACATACTGCACCAGGGAAAGGCGCAGCGTGTACGACGGTGGCCTGATTTACGCCAGCAGTTGCTTCCCGCCTACTTTGGTCAATTTACTCTCAACGATTATGACAAGGTTATCATCGTATTGTTAGAGCAAGGAGATGTACGCTGCGAATGGAGGCGCAGGTCAGTAGGGGAAGAGAGCCAGAGAGTGCCAGGTAACGAAGATACATTACTCTGGCGATGAGCAGCGAATCTGAGTGCTCCCCCGTCCAGAAAAGAGGCATTACTAGGGGGAAACGCTGGGCATGGGGAATCCCAGTCGTTTTAGTAATACCTCTCAGTATAGGAACGTTGGGTTTTGGTGATTGGTGGCACAAAATGGCTAGGAAATACTAAGAATGAATAACTTTGAAACGAAAGCTAACGTATGTCTGCATATATATACATTGTTATTTATCAGAACAGGAATGTATTCCAGGCCATTTGATTCCCTAGGGGGATGGAGAGCCCGCATTGTGTAAGCAAGCGGGCCAGGAAAACACGTGATCGTTCGATAATTATTGCACTACCATAGAGGTTCGCAAACGTATATAATTATGAGACATAAAAAAAGATAAACACAACTACTACTTCAACCCCCCACACTAACAAAAAGGGAGAACAGAAACAGTGACACGAAAAAATAAATCTCCAATGGATTCCGAGGACGCATCGGACCACTTTAGCATTCAGCACGATGAACAGAATTCTCATCACTACGAAAGCGAGGATCCGGAGACAGACCCTGATGATCAAATGACTTTATCAACCACTCCCACATCCTTTGAACACGAAAGCGGACATCACGAAGCCGGCAAACGCGACGTTGAACTTTATATTCGCACCTACAACACCCTCCTGCGCAGCTCTGGCGAGATAAGCCTGAAAGCCCTGGTGCAGGCACATTATAATATTGATTCGAGCCTGCATCCTGAAGCTCGGTCACCGTATCCCGATATGTCGGCGCTAATCTATAGTGTGCTGCGGCTACCTGCCTCGATTATCCATTGCAATCTGGTATTGCTGGGGCAATCTGAAGAGGTATTCCAGCAGCAGGGATTTCATGTCGATAGATGGGAGGCCGTCACCGCCTCGGCAAGGCGTAGAAAGTGGTTCTATGATGGCGAGGAGACGCTGGCTGTCTACGTTGCCAGCGTAAGCGATACCGACGATATCGTGCCCATCCTGGTTGCCTTCCAGATTGAATGGAACAAATTATACTACTTGCTCAAAGCAGATGCCACCACCATGCCGCTGCTGGAGACGCGTATGGATCGCTCCTCTCCAGTCTTCGCAGAAATTACCAAGGTGCTGCGCGAGCGGCTGCACATCCATCCAGATGACTGGCGTAGACTGGAGTTGATCTGGGGTGATCGCCTCTGGGAAAATCTGCGCATAATCGGCAGAAACCGCAAAAGCTTCTTGCTGCGTATGCTGGGTGGTTCACATGTTGGCTATGTCCGCTCTACGCGCAAATGGTGGGCACCTGTTGAACACTTGCTAACCGATACGCTGGGCATTCAGGATAAGCCTGTCTACTTCGTTTCCAGCAATACGCATAGCCTCGTCAACCTGATGTCTGGCTGCGTCTTGAGGCGCGAGGATGAATTGACTCAATACGCGTTGAGCGGTCAGGACCCCTACCTCGCCGACGAGTGCCGCAAACTCCAGCAAGGAACGGTTCCCGGTAACTGGCAAAACTTTCTGTACTTTGCCGCTCGCGAGTGGGCGCGTACACCTACCGGGAAAGAATTCGCGCGCAATCGCCTACGCGAAGAGCAAGAGCGCGGCATCTGGCACGTAGGAGCGCGTCATGGTCTGGAGATTGACGCGCAGGTGTTTGAACTCNCCAAATTGCACAACATGGAGATTGATCCGCGCTGCCGCATGCCTGGGATGGATAAACTGGCCAGCAGTCAGGCCATTATCATCAATATTGATTATCCTCTCGGTATGGCTGCCTATAGAATGCTGCGTGAAATCATGGAGAATGTATCACAGATTCGTGGTATCTATGTCCTGGGCAAAGCTGCCACGCTTAATGGCAGTATCGGCGATGTGCTGATCTCCAATGTTGTGCTTGATGAGCACAGTCAGAACGTCTACTGGTTGGATAATTGCTTTATCGCGCAGGATGTCCAGCCCTACCTGATCTATGGTTCTGTGCTGGACAATCAAAAGGCTGTTTCGGCTAAGGGAACCTATCTGCAAAACCGGCAGTACCTGGATTTCTATTATCGCACGAACTATACAGTAGTGGAGATGGAGTGCGGCCCATATCTCAACGCCGTCTACGAAGATCAGTACCTGACGCGCTACCCCACAGGCGAGAATATCAATTTTGCCCGCCTGCCTTATGAGTTGGGTATCCTGCACTATGCTTCGGATACTCCATATACACGTGGCAAGAACCTTGGGGCAGGCAGCCTGTCGTACTTTGGCATGGACTCGACCTATGCCAACGCTGTTGCCATTCTCCGCCGCATCTTCGAGCGCGAGATCCGCGTGGTGAAAGAGCAGGAGGAGAGCATCAATGTTGTCGAGATCGAACAGAGGACGGAGACAAAGGTGCCATAGGAACGCCATTTCTATAGCCTGCGGGCTTCGGTAATGGCATTTCTACGGCACTTCGTTCACTACTCTACGCCGATATCCCAGGCCTGTTGCAGGTCGGCGCGCGAGTAGCATTGAAAGGCCATCAACGTGTTGGTCTTTGTAATAGCGGGAAGTTGCACCATACGAGTAGTAACCACTTCGGCCAGATCCTCATATTGTTGCAGGCGCAAAAGCGCTACCAGGTCATAATCCCCTGTAACGGAGTAAACCTCCGCTACCCCTTCGATCTCTAACAGACTCTGGGCCGTTTCATTGACCTGACCTCGTTGTACATTGATCAGAACGACAGCAGACACCATATGATACTCCTTGTAGGGTAACATCCTGGGGTCATGAAGACCTGACCCCTGCATTGTCCTTAAAACAACGGCGGTGGAGGCACCACAGGCAAATCCATGCTGAGGCCTATCACCTTGATTTTCTTGCGCAGCGAGTCCAGCGCGTAACGTGGTGATACCCAGGGATCTTGTTGCATCGCCAGGATGTCCGGGATGTTTTCATCCGCCGGGGTTAGCGCGGTGAAAGCAACCTGCGCGTATTTATCGATAGCCGCTTTAACGACCCTGGCGTTAGCCGCGTCGCGCTGTATCATTTCTCTCAGGAATTTCACGCCAAAGACAACGTGGCGTGATTCATCGCGCGCAACAGCGGTGAAGCCGCCGCGAAATGCCGGAAAGAGATTATTCTGACGGTAAAATTCCAGGATGCCGCGTTGACCAGCCAGTGCCATTGTGCCCTCGACGATCACATGATAGAGCGTTATCCCTTCGATCAGGTGATCCAGGTTTTTGGGTTCTTGTCGAATATGTTCAGCAACATCCGCGAGTGAGTCAATCAGGATATACTGGAGATGCTTGTTCATATACTGCCGTATATTATCCAGTGTGTCCTCCAACCTTGTTTTATCTATTTCGAGCACTTCTTTGAAAAAGCGAGCGAAAAAGACGGTATGACGTGCCTCGTCGGCCAGCTGCGTGGTCAGGAAGATACGCATCTCCTCATCGGGCATCGCTGTAATATATGGTGCCAGCGTGTCTGTGACGCATGCCTCCCCTCTAAAGAAGGCCGATAGCCCATATAGACGGTCCTGCCGTTCCTGTTGTCCCATCTTTTCCCATTGGAAGCGATCGGGGGAGAAATCTATCTCCTCTGCGCGCCACTGCTGGCGCTCCCAGCGATAGAACAGTTCTCTATACGATGGTAAATGGACCAGCCCCTGGTCGATAATATTCAGAACGTTATCAATAGGCGTCTGCTGTAACTGGGTCAATGGCGCATTTTCTAATGGCAGTTCAATGGACATGTTGTCTCCTTAGTTCCTTTTTATCGATCTTTCCCACCGCATTGCGTGGCAATACACTGATAAACTCGATCTCACTTGGTGTTTTATAGTTCGCCAGCCATTCACGGCAATAAGCGAGGAGAGTCTCCGCGTCGACGGGAGCACGAGTAACGACGAAGGCTTTCACTTCTTCACCCATACGCTCCGATGGTATGCCGACCACCGCCACCTCGCTCACTGCTGGATGCCTGCTGAGTACTTCTTCTACATCGCGAGGATAGATATTGAACCCCCCGCGGATGATCAGGTCCTTCTTACGTTCGACAATATACAAGTAACCATCTTCGTCAAAGCGTCCCATGTCGCCTGTATGCAGCCAGCCATTCTTCAACGCCGCCTCTGTCTCGTCGGGCATATTGTAATAGCCAGTCATGACATTGGGGCCACGAGCAATCACCTCACCTATTTCGCCAACAGGTACTGGTTGGTCGTTTTCATCCACTACGAGCACTTCCACGTTTGGTAGAGGCTTCCCTACTGAGCCAGGCCTCCTTTCCATTTCGAGGCTATGGCCGGTAAGGGCGGCGCTGGCCTCGGAGAGACCGTAACCCTCGAGAATGCGGCAGCCAAATTTCTGCTCGAAACCCTCTAAAACCGCTTTTGGCAGCGGCGCGGAACCGCTGACACAGGTTTGTAAGCTGCTGGTGTCATACTTGTCAGTATCTGGGGTGAACAGTAAAGCGACAAACATTGCTGGTACACCGGCGAACGAGATAATGTGATGGCGCTCGATCGCGGAGAGCACCGCGCTTGTATCGAAGCGCGGATGTGCCACAATGGTCTGACCGCGCAAAAAGAAGACATTAGCAGCAAGAATACCGTAGGCGTGGGCCAGGGGGAGGACAGCCAGAGTATGCCCTTCATCCCGCGTCTCACGTTCCGGCCCACGTCCACCTAATGCGTTGGAGATGAGGCTGCGATGGGTCAGGACGACCCCCTTTGGACGACCAGTAGTACCAGATGTATAGAGGATGACAGCGATATCATCTTCTGCCACGGGTACCGCATCCTTGGATGAGAGGAAATGCTCCGCGCCTGCTTCGCCCTGTATCACTATGTCGCTATAGGCATGAATAGCGTAGGAGCGCGAGCCAGTGTCTCCAGTACTCTGAGTCCTGGTAGCTTGTACTTCTGGATTCCCTGTAGAAATAATGTGTTGCACCGTAGGGACATCAGCCAGAGCGCTGCTCAATAAAGGGAGGAGAACGGGACTGGTGAACACAACCTTGGCGGTGGAGTTCTCAGCGATATAGCGTACTTCTGGCGCCTTGAGAAGTGGCATAACCGGTATAATGAGGGCACCCGCGCGGGCGATTGCCTGGTACGCAATGAGGACCTCTGGGCAGTTCAACATCATAACGATGATCCGGTCGCCTTTTTTAATCCCTAATGCTTGCAGACCGGTCGCCAATTGTGCGGCTTCCCTGGCAATATCTATGTTAGTATATTCCCGTACATCCTGCTGATCTTCGTAGATCATAGCTTTGTAGGGGCCGAAACGAACGCAATTATAAATGGAGAGATCGGAGAGTACATGTAAATCCTGGTCGTTCATCGTGGGTTTCTCAACCGTCATACCTTTACCTCTTCTTTGAGTGTAAGGGGAATGGATACTACCGCTTCACCAACAGTGACCTTCTCGCCTTTCTGGTTTTGCGCCCAACACTCGATCGTCACGAACTCATATCCTTCGTTCTCAGTGGTACGCGCTTTAATCTTGCCATGACAGGTGATGGTATCTTCCAGGCGAACCATATTGGAAAAGCGTACCTTGAACCGTGTTAGATAGACCTCGGGTATGTCGGAGATGCGTTGGTTGATGAATTGTCCGAGAAAAGCCATGCTGAGCATACCTTGAGCGATAACGCTATCCAGTCCTACGCGATGCGCTGCCTCTTCGTCAAGATGTATAGGATTGTAATCCCCAGATGCTTCAGCATAGCGCTGTAGCTGCTCCTGCGTGATTGGCGGTTTCACTAATGGGATGAGCTCTTCACCAATAGTTGCGTTCAAAATACTCATGGGATGTCTCCATGTAGTTCAGCTAAGGGCAGGACGCGTCGTATCGCGCCAGGATCCTTATCTCCAGATGAGCGTAATCCTTACGCCCCTACAATGTTTCGTTCAAGCTATGGAGGATGAGATGTTGTATGATCTTTTCACTGTAGCATTTTTACCCGCTATTATGCAAGGGGTTATAAGACAGGATACATTATGCGCCACAAAGTGGAAGGAGCTTCGATAACAGCCGGTTCCCAGCCAGGTTCACCATATAAAATAGATTCATTCCATTTTGGGTTTTTNCTAAAGAAGCGGTAACGTATGTGCCACTTGTTTCCAACTTTCTTTTTCTCATGAAAGGCTGTGTCCAGACCAAGACTAAAACTGAGCAATTGGGCGTAATACGGTTGCAGCATATACTCCATAGTATCCGTATCTAGCTCGTGATCAGTAAAAGCCATTTGCATGTCAAAGTAGTAGGGATAGTGCATCACCTCCGGGTCGCGNTCCTCTTCGTCGGNGCGATGGATCAAAATGAGCATTCCTAACATTTCAAATTGGCAATACGGTTCACCTANGAAAGTGTCCTGTCGAAACGGGGGGAGTGAGAAGATAGTGCGTATCTCTGAGGTGAGTTGATGTAATGACTTATCTGTCCTTATACATATTTGAAACGACATGGAAAAGCTCCTTACGGGAGGTAGAAGGTGAACGCTGTTAAGACTTTTCTCATCTTACGCCCAGTAAGAAAAGGTGTCAAGCGAAGAGACTGGTTGGCTGAAATGGCTCAGAATAATATATAAAATACCTTGCACCCACTTGCTATGCCTGATATACTTGCATTACAATATTTGAGAGCATGTTCTAAAACATGCGAAGGATTGACCCTCGCGGTCGTCCAGCATTGCCGCTGGATGCCTAGTCTAAGCAGGTAGGAGTAAAAAGGCCGACATGGTTGCCGCCCGTACATCTCGTACACCCGCGCCGCCACCACGGCAAGCAGGCCCTATCGTGCATGCAAGTCATACGATTAAGGATTGGTTGGCACTCTACTGGCAAAAATTAAACCTCCCGACGCAAGAACTTGGTAAACTGGCTATTACTCAGGATCGCCAGGAATATATGCGTTGGACGGGAAAACGACTCAATAGTATGGTGTTAGGCTGTTACTGCTACCTCCCGGCTCCACACCATTCACAGANAGGAGTGAAAACACGTACTCGCAATACTTTGCATTCACAAACTCTCCTNGTCTTTGAAGACAGTCNGCAACTTCAACTGCCAAGCCATCGTCACCTCATTTTTATTGAGCCGGATATGCANCCACAGTCAATTGAAGTAACGGTGGCCCATGAATTGATACACCTGGCTGATCGGATAAAAGGAACNCCTCGTCGTCANCGCCATCATGGATACGACTCGATCGCAGCCGATGAGGCTGCTGTTACTGGCTATGGCCTGGAAGAGCTACGCCGTCTTCTNCGCGAAGAAAGTGCGCGGCGTGAGGCTTTATGCCGCAAACGTCGTCCAATTCGCTACCTTTATATCTGCCCAAATTGCGGNAATCAATATCCACGTACCCGCCGTTATTCACAGGCCGTTTCATGTAGCAAGTGCGATAAGGCCTTCAATCCACGTTACCAGCTTTTGTTGCGTGCATAAAGCCGGAGTAAGTTCACCTTATCGATGCGCTTCTGCCAGTTCGTGTTGGAGTTCTTGTAGCCAGTCAAGCAATGAGCGGGTCTGGTAAATGCGCCCGCGTAGAACAACGTGGTCGAAGAACGCCTCATCACTAGTTTCTAAGGGCAGCGAATGCCGAGCCTCAAGATGATTGAGAAAGTTTCTGCAGGCGATAATTTGCTGGTCAATGAGATGTCCGATTTCCTCTGGGGTAAACTGCTGGACGAAGTAGAGCTTGATGAGAAAGAGGATGCGAATCTCTCGTGGTCGCTCAACAGGTTCTTTTAGCCACTGGAAGAAGATATGCCGTCCCTGCGCAGTGAGGTGAAAGATTTTGCGCGGTGGACGCAGCCCCTGGGTCTCTAGCTGCGCTTCTATATACATCAGCCGTTCAAGTTTTTTCAAGAATGCATACATCTGGCTCATTTCAAGGTGGACGATCTGTCCCAGCGCGCCGTTTTTGAACTGCTGGAACATCTCATAACCATGCATGGGCTGACTTTCCAGTAGCCCCAGTATGGCATATTCTGCTGGCTCACTGATATACATTGTTTTCCCTCGATTTATGAACAAGAACAGTTTCATTATAGTGCACTGGTTTAGCCAGGGCAATATGTTATGTGTTCGACTGTGTGAAAATCTGATTGAGCCTGCGTATTATAATAGACGAATAATTTGTTCGCGAATAAATCCTTTCAATGTAAGAGCCGCTTGAGAGGCCAATTTTCTACTTGATTGATTGCTATGAAGTGGCTCTCCATGCGGTGTGGTGCTCTTNACTGCGTTATAAAGCAAGGCTATACCCTTGTTTTCCTTNGAATCGCGTGCTATACTCCTAAACGGCAGTGAGGTTGTGATGCCGCTCTAGGGGCCCAACACNACTTTTTTGGGACGAAAAGCGACGTGTGTTGATTGTAAGGAGGACTTTGAACCTATGGCCACGAAAAAAACCGATGCGAAATCGACAACTACTGTAGGTAGACAAGAACTGTCAAGGCGCATAGCTAAAGATGCGGACCTCTCTCAAAAGCAAGCTCAAGCTGCCTTAGAAGCCACTTTNGTGGCCATTCGCGAGACTCTTGAGGGCGGTAGTGAGGTGCGTTTGGTCGGCTTTGGCTCATTCAAAGTGCGCGAGAGTGCAGCACGTAGGGGGGTTAATCCACGCGACCAGAAACCAATCGAGGTACCCGCGAAAGAGCGTGTGCGTTTCTTTCCTGGAAAAGAACTCGCAGACGCTGTCGTTAAAAAGAAGAAATAGTATAGCACCCTTCTTCGGGGTGCTCGTTGTACTCACTGCCACCAACTAACAATCTCATAACGGGAGACAACAATGGCTCAGAACGGGATCTTTTGCTCTGGCAAGGACCCCTTCCTGAGCCATTGTTATCTTCTAGCACTATGGAAAGTGCATGAAGCAGCATACCTCTATGATTCTCATCCTTCTTGCGGTACAATGAATAACGATGTAATCACAGTGTAGTGAGATAGAAGACCTCATCACATACCGTGTTGTATGGTCGGGCTGCTCATACATACAAAAATGTTTCATTAAACAGGAGAGGCCTATGGCTATCAGCAACGCCACACTGGCGGGATTGACCCGTACAGAACTATTAGAGATGCATTATAAGATGGCTCTCATCCGCCGCTTTGAGGAGAAGAGTGCCGAAGAATATACACGNGGTAGGATTGGTGGCTTTATGCACCTGTATATAGGCCAGGAGGCTGTTGGAGTGGGCAGCATTACCGCGCTGCGACCGGACGACAAAGTTCTTTGCAGTTATCGGGAACATGGTCATGCGCTGGCGAAAGGGATGGATCCGGGGGCTATAATGGCCGAACTCTTTGGCAAAGTTACAGGATGTAGCAAGGGCAAAGGTGGCTCCATGCATATGTGGAGCAATGAACTGGGTCTTTATGGAGGCAATGCTATCGTGGCCGCGCAGCTGCCCATCGCGGCGGGTGTTGCTTTCGCCGCCAAGTACCAGGGGCAGGATACCGTTATCGCCTGCTATTTCGGCGATGGAGCCGTTGATGAAGGAGCCTTTCACGAATCGCTGAACCTGGCATCCGTCTGGAAGTTGCCAGTCGTGTATGTCTGCGAGAATAATCAGTATTCAATGGGTATGGCTGTTGGGAAAGCCTGGGCGGTCGATAGTTTGCTGCCCCGTGCGGAAGCGTACAATATGCCGGGCGACCAGGTTGAGGGCATGGATGTGATAGCTGTTTATGAGTCGATGAAACAAGCTGTAGAGCGCGCCAGAGATAATGAAGGCCCCACCTTGCTCGAGATCAAAACCTACCGCTTTCGTGGACACTCCATGACCGACCCTGCATATTATCGTACTCGTGAAGAAGAGCAACAGTGGCGTACCACTCGTGACCCCATTGGTATTTTTGAGAAAAAATTGCTGGATAATGGCCTTGCTACTCAGTCTGAGTTTAATGATAACGACGCGAGAGCGANCCAGGTATCCGAAGATGCGGCAGAATTTGCCGAAAATAGCCCCGATCCCTCACTCGATGAGCTCTATACCGATGTGATGGNTGATAACTCCACCGCCCTCACTTNCCGTTACGAGAGGAAATAGTAAACATGCGTACGATTACCTATAGAGATGCGCTTCGTGAAGCGATCCGCGAGGAGATGCTGCGTGATGAACGTGTCTTTATTATGGGCGAAGATATTGCCGGGTATGGTGGCACCTATGCCGTCACCAAGGGACTGTATGAAGAATTTGGCGAGAAACGTGTTCGTGACACTCCCCTGGCGGAAGAGGTTATTACTGGGGTAGCTATTGGTGCCGCGCTGGGCGGCTTGAGACCTATCATGGAACTGATGACGATCAATTTTAGTTTACTCGCCAGTGATTTACTTGTGAACAGCGCCGCCAAGATGCGCTACATGTTTGGNGGGCAACCTGCCGTGCCATTTGTCGTGCGTATGCCTTCTGGAGGCGGCGCGCAGCGTGCCGCGCAACACTCGCAATTATTTGAGACGTGGTATGCCCACGTTCCAGGACTGAAAGTCGTCATGCCCGCGACTCCCTACGATGTCAAGGGGATGCTTAAATCTGCTGTGCGCGACCCTGACCCGGTCCTCTTCATTGAGCACGAGTTGCTGTACAATGTCAAAGGCGAGATGCCGGACGAAGAGGATGATTATACTGTGCCGCTCGACCGTGGAGAAGTGAAACGGCCTGGTCGGGACATAACCATTATCACTTTTTCGCGCATGTTGCATCTCTCGTTACAGGCCGCAGAAGATCTGGCGAAAGAGGGTATCGAAGCTGAAGTAATCGACCTTAGAAGTATTCGGCCTATTGATATTGACCTGCTCGTTGATTCTGTGAAAAAAACCAACCGCGTGGTCATTGCTGAAGAGGGCTGGAAATATTACGGGACGGGCCAGGGCCTGGCCGCGCTAATATACGAAAATGCTTTTGACTATATGGATGCTCCTATACAACACGTGACTGGCGCGGATGTACCCATGCCCTACTCAAAAGTGTTGGAACGTGCTGCACTCCCGAAAAAAAGTGATATTGTCAACGCAGCAAAGGCAATTGTCCCGGCGGCCCTGGTTCGCAAATAAATCGGAGATAGGCTGATGAAAACAGTAGAGATGCCCAAAATGGGCGATAGCATGGAAGAGGGTAAGATTCTTCGCTGGATCAAAAAAGAGGGTGAANCGGTCAAAAAAGGGGAGATGCTCGCGGAAGTCGAGACAGATAANGTCAATATTGAGATTGAAGCCTTTGCCAGCGGGATACTACGCAAAATCATTGTGCCNGAAGGTACCGCAGCGCCCGTTGGTTCAAAGATTGCACTGATTGGGGCGTCAGATGAGCCGCTGCCCGGAAATCTGGGCGAGAATGGTGCAGGAGTACAAACATCGGCGAACAGTGAGCCGCAGGTGAAGGATGTGCCGTCACAAGTACCTGTCGGGGTCAACACCTTGTCTTCCAGCGGAATCACTACTTCCGGCACCCAGGGCCGTATCTTTATCTCGCCTCTTGCTCGTAGATTGGCCGCTGAAAACCACCTGGACTACGCCACCGTGCAAGGAACAGGGCCAAATGGGCGTATCATCAAAATGGATATCGAAGCTGCTTTGAAGCGCCAGCCGCCAGCAATTACACCTGCTCCTGTACCAGCTGCAGAGCCTGTTATGCCTTTAGGTGCTCAACCTGTGCCAGCTGCCCCAGAACCAGCGCTTGCAGCCGCCATAGACAGCAACGAAGTGGTGGAGATCCCATGACGGCGATGCGTCGTACCATCGCCCGGCGTCTGAGCCAGAGTATGCAAACCTCGCCGCATTTCTACGTTACCAGCGTTATCGACACGGACAAACTGGCTGCCTTCCGGCAACAGATAAACGAATACGCAGCTAATGACCCGTCACCAGTCAAGGTGAGTTTCAATGATCTGATCGTGAAGGCTGTGGCAAAGGCCTTGTTGCGCATACCCCAGGTGAACGTATCTTTCGCCGAGGACCGTTTATTGCAGAAGAAGCAGGTGCATATTGGCGTTGCCGTCGCCCTTGAACAGGGTCTGATCGTACCTATCGTGCGTAACGCGGATCAGCGCGGCATTCTCGATATTGCCCGTGAGACACAGCGACTTGCAGAGGCAGCGCGCGAGGGGAAGATCCGTCCAGAAGAGTTCAGTGGCGGCACCTTTACCGTCAGCAACCTGGGCATGTTCGATGTCGATAGCTTCACTGCCGTCATTAATCCGCCGGAATCGGCTATTCTTGCTGTTGGCTCGATTACACCNACGCCTGCCGTTGTCGATGGTCAGGTGGTGGTGCGCNACCGCATGAAGGTAACTCTCTCTTCCGACCACCGCGCAATTGATGGTGCCATCGCCGCACGTTTNTTGCAGGAGGTCAAGCGCCTGCTGGAGGAGCCGTTCGGGTTAGTTCTATGATGCATTGGGGGATTGTGTTCATGTCNACACGTACAATCAATGGCGTGACCCTGGCGCTACTNCAGGGGGACATTGTCAAGGTACAGGCGGATGCTATTGTCAATGCNGCAAATAGTGCACTCGCGGGCGGTGGNGGTGTCGATGGAGCCATACACCGTGCGGGTGGGCCGAGCATCATGCAAGCGTGCCGGGATATTGGAGGATGNCCGACGGGAAGCGCAGTGGCTACAGATGCTGGGAGGCTCTCCGCGAAGTATGTTTTTCATGCTGTTGGACCAATATATCGCGGGAATCATGAAGATGAGCGCCTTTTGAAGAGTGCTTACCAGAGTTGCCTCGACCTGGCGGAGCAATACAAGATTGAAAGTATTGCCTTTCCCTCGCTCAGCACGGGCATCTATGGCTATCCTCTACACCTGGCTGCACCTGTCGCGCTCCGTACTATTACCGAGCACATCAAGAAGCCCACGAGTCTCAAACAGGTCATCATGGTTTTGTATGGGGACAGTTCCTATCAGGCCTTTGAGGATGCGCTGAAAACCTTTGGATAGTGGTGAAAAGCGGGCTATTTATAGCTCGCTTTCATCATCTTTTTCTACTTCGACTGTAACCTTGCCACGCAGCCCGGTTACAGCGGTAGTATGTGCAGGCGGATCCCACTCAAAAGATATCTTCTGGCGTTTGATCGGTACTTCCGCCTTTAGTTTATCCCAATGATCTTCGCGAGCCAGGCGAATCTCGACGTGCTGCTCATCTACGTCCAGTCGACGCGAGATAGCTGTAAGAAGATCTGACTTGATCAGTTCCAGCAACTCTGGATTCACCTTCATGCGATCTTGCACCAGCGCAACCTTCAGGCGTTCTTTTGCAAGTTCTCCTGGCGTGGGCTTCTTGCGTCCCGTTATAAAGTCAAAAATACCCATAGCATCTGCCTCCTTTTGAGGATGGCTAAGAACGAACGCGCTTTTCAGCTAGCGCTGGGCCAAAGCCAACTAAGCGTCGCAGCCTCTCCAAAAGTGATGGTACTTCCGTTACCTCGTCAAGGGGAACCTCTTCACCCATAATGCGCTGTGCAGCATGCAGGAACGCGCGGCCAGCCCGCGAACGTTTTTCAAAGACAATAGGTTCACCTTTGTTCGTTGCCACAATAATCATTTCATCTTCAGGGACAATCCCAAGCAGGTCAACCCCCAATACCTCTAAGACATCTGCCACATCCATCATATCTCCACGTCTCGCCATATCTGAGCGCAGCCGATTGACAATCAGGCGTGGCTCAGGTTTTCCGGCGGCCTCAACCAGTCCAATAATGCGGTCCGCGTCGCGAACGGAAGCCATCTCAGGATTTGCCACGATGATGATTTCATCTGCACCCACGATCGCATTGCGAAATCCCTGCTCAATGCCAGCCGGAGAGTCGATCAGCACGAAATCGAACTCCGCCCGTAGTTGCTGGCAGAGTTGCTCCATCTGTACACTATTCACGGCATTTTTATCGCGTGTCTGGGCAGCCGGCAGCAGGTAGAGATCAGGCAACCGTTTATCTTTGATCAATGCCTGCCGTAAACGACATTGCCCTTCAACTACATCGACAAGATCATAGACGATGCGATTCTCCAATCCCAATATGGCATCGAGATTGCGCAGACCGATGTCTGAGTCCACCACCGCGACCCTCTTGCCCTGCAATGCAAGAGCAGTACCGATATTCGCAGTAGTTGTGGTTTTCCCGACACCGCCCTTCCCTGATGTAATGGTTATCACCCGACTTTCCATTTAACACGCTCCATGCAATGCTACAGATTATACACACGACCTCAGTGGCCGCTTCAACAAATATGAACCAGAACGCGCTAGCCGTCAGGCTATAATTGGGCTGCTACTTGCGATGTGGTCGACCANTGACCCAGGTCTCGACCACAATCCGACCATTTCTGATCGTCGCNACTTCTGGGTTAGGTTGCACTCCCGCACCTTCAGGCGGCCGTGAGAGCATGTGCGCTATACGCAATTGCACGGGCGCCAGCTGCAGCGAACAAACGCAGGCACTCTCATCATCTGGATAGCCGGCGTGCACCATTCCTCGCAATACACCCCAAATGATGATATCTCCACCGGCAACGACCTCCGCTCCAGGGTTGACATCGCCCAGTATGACAATGTTGCTGGGATGGTGGATAGCCTGACCGGAACGGATGGTACGTCGTATCAAGAGAGTATCACCTGTTTCTCGTAGGTCATGTTGAACCTGGGATGTTTCACTCGATGTGGCTGTAATTGGTGAGGCTGTATCGTTCGTAGGAACTGCCTGGGGCTCACCATTTCTTTGCATGGGAGCTATCTGTTCTAACGGCGTCACCGACATATGATAATGTGCCAGGAGGTCTTCAAGTTGTATGCGTTCACTCACACGGAGCATACGTCGGCTGGTATCCAATGCCAGTGAAGCGCCGCGAAAAAAACCGGGAGCTTCTGCAAGTCGATCAGAAAGTGCGTTAAGCAATTCGCTAAAAGGGGTCTCTGGCTCCAGAGTCAAAAGCAAGCCATTGCGTGTCCCCTTGATAGCAATATTTCCTTGCACAGACTGCTTCTCCTCTCTGCCCAGACTGCTACCCTCTTCGGAAGTTACTTTATCTGAAGTATCCTCCGTATCCATAAGGCCCCCGTTTCATTACTGGTAGCAGGGTTCTATGAACTCACTCATACATGCTCTTGCCTGGTATATCCAGACGCATCGTCACACAATACAGTATAAAGCGTCCAGGTAGCAAAACGCAATAGGCCGTGTTTTTGGATAGCCCATTTTGCACGTAGACTTTTTGTGAAATACAATAACGACAGGACAACTCTATGAGAACAGATAGGGAGGTATGCACTATGGCTGATTTTATGCGGTTTCCCACGGCGCGCGAACAGGTACTGACCAATGGAGATACTACAATAGGCATCATTCCTGAAATCTGCCTGGTCTCCCATTTCCAGGTCGGATCATGGCAGGTTCTATACCGACCTGCAGAGACGGGTAACGTCAAACGCTGGGGTCTTCCACTGATGATCCCCAACTTTTCTCGTCTCAAAGACGGCATTTTTAAAGAGAAGAACACGACGCTCCCAATTCATGGCTTTGGCCGCAATTTGCCCTGGACGGTTGTTTCTGGGCAAGATAGGGGTGCGACATCCTTGAAAATGCAACTGGCCAGCAGCGAGGTAACGCGCCCCAGCTATCCTTACGAATTTACCTTTACAGCGACTATTGCCGCTGGCGAAGGAACGCTTACCTATACCCTGACGATGGAGAATCGGGGTGATGAAGCTATGCCTATCGCCCCCGGCTTTCATCCCTACTTTACCGTTGCTCAGCAAGACAAGTCGCGGCTGGTAACTGATGGCCCCCCCGGCTTCGAGGTGGCAGCCTTTGACTGGGACAACAAACCCCCTGACAATCCTTACCCGTTCCCCCATCGAGTCGCCGTCCAGGTTCCCTATTCTGGCACCTTGATAATTGAGGAAATCCCGGTAGACGGAGCATATGTCCTGAAGAATATGCAGGTCTGGTCAGAGCCAGCCACAAAACCCGATTGTACCTTCGTCTGTTTTGAACCGACCGTTGGCAGCGAAGATGCGCTGAATCGGCCAGCCGATCGTCTGACGATTCCCCCTCATAGCGTACAACAGTTGATTTTGGAACTGAGGGCGAAGCCGCTGGAAAGCTGAGCTCTTATTCACAAGCAGTGCAAGGATGTTAATCCCTGCCNGTTTTTGCTGTGGCAAGTGACCAGGAAGAGATAGGAGCAAGCACTCGAACACAAACGGACCATTTAAATCACGTGCATTTCTGCATCCTGTGAGATATAATAAAGATGAATGTTACCATATAATGCCCCATAATGCATTGTTCTCAATGGATACTATTGAACCTTGAACTTCAAGTGGAGTTCGGGGAAAGGGCTATGGTACACCTGTCATGGATCAGAAAGCAGGTACACTTGCATGGGTAAACAACCAGCCAATTTACTCTGGCTACAAAATAATAACAACAATACACCAGGACGACAACCCAACCAACTGCGCCCAGGACCAGGCGGGCGTCCNAATGGACAGCCTGGCCAGGGAGGCCCATCTGGCCTCAACCGCTGGCTCCTTGTCATCGTCCTGGTTATGCTTGGAATATACGCATACTCGTTTTTCACTCAGAATAGCAACAACAATACGAACCAGGTCGACCAGCTGGCTTATAGTGCCTATTACAATCAGATCAATGCTGGGAATATCAAAACAGCCGTTTTTAATGGGCAGACAGATATTACTGGAGAATTCAAACAACCTGTTGGTTCCTATACTCAGTATCGAGTAATACAACTACCAAATGGAGATCCACAGCTCCCGCAATTGCTCCAGTCTAAGGGAGTCACCGTTTCCTCTCAGCCGTCGCAGGATAACAGTTTCTGGCTGAATCTCCTGATCGCCTTCGTTCCCTTGATACTAGTCATCGCGCTCTTCATTTTCTTGTCGCGCCGGGCGGGTCAGGGACAACAGGGGATATTCAACTTTGGAAAGAGCCGAGCGAAGCTTATCCTTGAGGATCGGCCTAGCACCACTTTTGCCGATGTCGCGGGCGTCGATGAGTCCAAGTATGAACTTCAAGAAGTCGTCGAGTTTCTGAAAACACCTCAGAAATTCCAGCGTTTGGGGGGCAAGATTCCTCGCGGCGTACTACTCGTTGGCCCTCCAGGAACAGGTAAAACATTGCTGGCAAGAGCCGTGGCGGGTGAGGCTGGTGTCCCTTTCTTCTCTATGTCCGGTTCAGAATTTGTCGAGGTGCTGGTCGGCGTAGGTGCCAGTCGCGTACGTGATCTCTTCGATCAGGCGAAAAAAGCTTCTCCCAGTATCATTTTCATTGACGAAATCGATGCAGTAGGACGACAGCGTGGTTCAAGTATCAATACTAACGATGAACGCGAGCAGACATTGAACCAGCTCCTGGTAGAGATGGATGGATTTGATACCCGGCAGGCGGTCGTAGTTATCGCGGCTACCAATCGCCCTGATGGGCTTGACCAGGCGCTGCTGCGCCCGGGTCGTTTTGATAGGCGTGTCACGGTGGATCGCCCCGATTGGAACGGGCGCCTGGCTATTCTCAAGATTCACTCACGAAATGTACCATTAGCTCCCGACGTGGATTTGGTGGCTATCGCTCGTTCGACGCCTGGCATGGTTGGCGCTGACCTGGCGAACCTGGTCAATGAAGCCGCGCTGCTGGCTGCTCGTCGTAACCTGGATCGGGTAACGCAAAAGTGTTTTAACGAAGCATTGGACAAGATTCTTCTGGGCGCCGAACGCCCGTTGGTGCTCAGTGATGATGACCTTCAGGTCATAGCTTACCACGAGGGAGGTCATGCGTTGACGGCGCTGCTCTCAGAACATGCGGACCCGGTCACCAAGGTCACTATAGTGCCGCGCGGCCAGGCATTGGGCGTCACTATGTCGACGCCGCTGGATGATCGCTATAACTACTCCAAAGAGTACTTATTGACACAAATTGTTACCGCCCTCGGTGGACGTGCTGCCGAAGAGGTGGTGATTGGACGTATCACCACGGGTGCGGAGAACGATTTGCAACGAGTTACAGCCCTGGCTCGTCAAATGGTAACCCGGTGGGGTATGAGCGAGAAACTCGGTACCGTCTCTTTTAGCGAGCGTGGAAGTCCATTCGCCAGTGGCGGCGATACCGGCGCTCCAAGCGATTATAGCGAGACGACCGCCGAGGCAATCGATGATGAGGTTGATCGTATTGTTCGTAGCTGTCATGCTCGCGCTGTTGAACTCTTGCAAACGCATCGTCCGACCCTCGACCGTATTGCCCAGGAACTGCGCCGCAATGAGGTGGTCGATTCCAATCAGCTACAGGAGATTATGCGGGAAACAGGGGCAGTTATTGCATCTCCGCAATCTTTACCCCAGGGCGTACCGCAGGTGATTACACCTCCGGTTGGTACAACTCCACTACGGCCAGAGGTAAATAGCACGGGGAATGAACAAATCGGCTAAAATAGCATGGTAAGACGCCTATCCATTAACGTAAGTCACACATAGTATTCTAAGATCGAGGTGAAGAATATGGTAAAGACGTTGAACAATCAAACGGTAACTTCGTCCCCAAATGGAACAAAGAAACAGCGTAAAAAACAGGCCAGGCAAGAAGCGAAAGCTATGCTGAAGCTCGAACAGGCAAAAAAGAATGAGCAAAAGGCTGCGAAGAAGGCTACCAAAGCACAGGCACAACTCGAAGCTTATCGAATGCAGATACACAAAATCGAGGCTAGGTTAGCTGAAATACGTACCCCTCATTATGATGAGCCAGCGCAGGATACTCAAGGGGTGTCCCAGAATGGACAGGAAATCTCCCAGGGCAGTTCTGAGAATTACGCTACTATGTCGCATTCCTCGGACAACGAGACCACTTCTTCATCTGAGAGGCAGGACTACACAGATACTACGCATGAACGGGAAACGAACCCCCCTGGCGATGGCGACGCTTCTATTCCAGAACATTCAGACGAGAAATCTCCCTTTGCTGAGGAGGGCCAATAGGGAGGGTTAAGAAGAGGCAGCGGGAGGGAAAGTTACGCTTCCGGCCTCTTCTCTTTCCTCGACAATACTCCTCTCTCCCTGAGCATGAGGTAGAGCCAGAGAGCGACTCCTAGCAATACTCCGCCTATCAGGTAGGCACCCAGTACATCGCTGGCCCAGTGATCACCAAGGTAGATACGCGATGGTCCCACCAGAACCACAAACAGCGCAGAGACAATTAATAGCGTGATGCGCCACCAACTCCTCCCTCTGAAAAGAATAATACACAGCGAAAACAGAAAGCCCCAGAAGGCCACATAGGCCATGACATGCCCACTAGGGAAACTTGGACCACTAGCGGCCTGGAGGATATCGACAAGGCGTCCAGTCGGGCGCGGACGTGCAACAATAATCTTTAAGAGTCCATTCAACAAGGAACTGAAGGCGGAAAGTGCCACCAGTATGACGGCCTCCAGACGCAGCCTCACAAGCCAAAGAATGACGCCGGCCAGCACAACAAGACCTATTGAGATGAAGGGTACATACCCTGGATAGCTAACGGCAATCATGGTGTACTTCAGCCATGAAGCCTGGTTCTCTTGAAATTCACGGGTTATAGCGACGTCGATCGGCAGAACAGGATTAGCATGTACCCACCATGCCAGGATACCAAAAAGCGCCAGTTGTAGCGCGTACAGAACCAGCAATAACCGTCCGCGTTTTAGCGTAAGGTACCACGGCGCTTTTGCAGCTTGAACTTCTTGCTGCGCTCCCTCTAAAACTTCTTGCGAATTCTCATGAATAGTTTGGGGAACAGATTGTGGTTCTTCATCTTGCTCTTGTTCGTGGACAGGTTTCTGCGGCATTAGAGGCTCCTATGTGAATGAGTAACTGGTCTTATCCCATTAGATAATAGTTATATTACGTTAGAGAGGGGTAAACTGTTTCGTTCAGAAACTACATTTGAAGTATGAAGACCAGAAAAATAGTGGCATTGACGAGGACCATAATTCTCGTTACATTCATTATAGGACAAAGAGAAGGAGATAATCATGCCTGAGACAGAAATACGTCCCGCCCGGCCAGAGGATCGCGAGGCAGTGCTCGCGTTTTGCGAACAAACCTGGGAGTGGGGAGACTATATCGAGTACGTTTGGGACGAGTGGCTGCACGATTCAAAAGGAATCTTGTTTGTCGCGACGATAGATGGTAAACCTGTAGCCGTATCCCATCTACAGATGCTTAACGAGACGGATGCGTGGCTTGAAGGGATGCGTGTTGACCCAGCCTATCGACAGCATGGCCTTGCAAAGGCTCTCGATGACGTTATGCTGGCGGAGGCAATGAGGCGGGGAGCGACAAATGTTCGGCTTATCACCGAGTCCGCCAATACTATTGCCATCTCGCTTATCGAACGAGGGTTTTTCCGAAAAA
>JGI25381J37097_1000005_pt1 | contig 17468 bp, 17 predicted proteins | sample GraSoi013_1_20cm_2_FD_37097 | JGI IMG/M metagenome (IMG submission 37097)
GTCCACTATGAGCCTCTACAAAGTGAATATCCGGTGCTAACATGCGCAGCACCTCCACAGTCGGACGCACTACCTCGGGAGCAGCATCATCTCCAGCGATCACACAGACGGTCGGTTGCTCTGACAACGGGTGTAAACGCCTGAGGAATCCCGGAATCATCGCAGCGCCCCTTCCTGGCGGATATATTCGATGATTCCACCCGCCGCCACGATACGCGCTACAAAGGGATTCAAGGGTTCAGCCTGAAACGCCTGCCCGGTCGTTACATTGTGAATAACACCGGTCGCCAGGTCTAACTCTATATCCTGTCCATCAGCGCTGGCAGCAACAACCTCCTCGCAGACGAGCACTGGCAAACCAATATTTACGGCATTGCGATAAAAAATGCGAGCGAAACTGCGAGCAATGACAACCTGCACGCCGCACGCCTGTAAAGCGGCCGGAGCGTGTTCGCGCGATGAGCCACAGCCAAAGTTGTGGCCAGCTATCACCACATCACCTACCCGCACCTGTTGTGCAAATTCTGGCAGCACCTCACACAGGCAGTAACGAGCTAACTGTGTGCGATCAGTGGTCACGTTATAGCGTCCCGGAATGATGACATCTGTGTTCACATTGTCACCCAGCATCCATATACGGCCCATAATGTTCTATTCCTTTCTTCCGTTTGTGGACCCGATAATTCGAATTTCTCCGGCCCTTACAAAAAATTGCGTGGATCAGTAATGCGCCCGCTCAGCGCAGTCGCGGCAGCAGTAGCAGGGCTACCAAGATAAATTTCGGCAGTGGGATCGCCCATACGCCCCGTAAAGTTGCGGTTCATCGTCGTCAAAGCGCGCTCACCAGGTGCCAGTACACCATAGTGCCGGCCAATACAGGGGCCACAACCGGGAGTGCCAACCGACGCGCCAGCCTGAATAAACGTTTCCAGGTAGCCCAGCCGCATCGCTTCCAGGTAAACCTCGCGAGAAGCGGGAACAACCACCATACGTGTCTGGGGGTGAAGCGTCTTACCCCGCATGATGTTTGCGGCGATAGCAAGATCGTCAAGGCGACCGTTCGTACAGGTGCCGAGAAACACCTGGTCGATCTTCACTTGCTCGACCTCCTCAACCGGGACAACATTATTGACATCCGGCGGACAGGCAATCAGCGGTGACAGTTCCGAAGCATCAATCTCCACCACCCGTTCGTAACGCGGATTGCATGGTGCCAGCATAGGATAATCGCGGTCGATACGACCACGCAACCACGCCCGGGTCATTGCATCGGGGGCAACGAGTCCCGCCTTGCCGCCCATTTCAATCGCCATATTGCAGATGGTGAAACGCTCGCTCACCGACATCTGCTCGACCAACTCTCCCGTATACTCGATGGCNCGATAGTTGGCGCCATCAACNCCTACTTTGCGCACCATTTCAAAAGTCACATCCTTCGTATAAACACCAGAGGGAAGTCTTCCCGTCATGTGGATATTGATTGTTGGCGGGATAAGAAACCAGGCTCGTCCGGTTGCATAGGCAACCCCGATGTCGGTAGAGCCCATGCCAGTAGCAAAGGCTCCGAGCGCCCCATAGGTGCATGTGTGGCTATCGGCCCCAACGATGATGTCACCCGGAGTAACATAACCACGCTCCGGCATTACCTGGTGGCAGATGCCCTCTTGCAAGATACCAATGTCCTGCTCCTGTGCAAACGCGCGCACATCACGATGCAGCGTGGCCGCTGCAATGGTCGCTGCTGGTACGATGTGGTCAAACACAATATGCGAGCGCTGGGAATCGAAGACGCGCCCACCATTCGTCAATTTGCGAAAGGCCTGGATCGCCAGGGGAGTCGTCGTATCGTGGCTCATTACGCGGTCAACATCCACCACGACGGTCTCGCCCTGCGCTACCGCACGGCCCAACTTGTGGCTAAAGATTACTTCGGTTAAGGTTCCCATGTTACACTTCCTTTCTCCTGATTCCCCTCCCGCAGCGCTATGTCGGCTCCACTACATTCCGCTCGACTTACGCTCCCCTCCTCCCACCAACTATGAATAAATGCATCGACTTCTTCCTGGTTCAGCGACCCGCATTCAGCTCGCTCTCTAAGAGCCTGAGTAAGATGGCAAACCTCGTCATTGCTGAGGCGCAGTCCCAATGCCGTAGCGCGATGCCCTACGGCATGCCGTCCCGTGAAACGAGACCCAACATCAATGCTGCGCATCAGTCCAAAGTCTGCTGGAGCCAGCACCTCATACGAACGAGGATTCTTGAGCACTGCTTTTGTATGCACACCGGCTCTGTGCGCAAACGCTCCTGGAGCAGTGATCGGCATATTAAAGGGAATTGGCAAATCGAGGCACTCTGATACAAAGTGATCAAGTAGCGCCAGCTGCGTGAGATCGTACGTCTCCAGCAGCTCCGGGTAATGAATATAGAGTTGCGCGATCAGGCCACTGAGCGAGGCGATACCATTGCGTTCGCCGATACCCATGACGGTAACGTCGAGGCAATCCGCACCACCCTCCAGCGCCGCGACAGTATTAGCAATAGCACATCCGGTATCATTGTGCCCGTGGAACTCAATACCAACCTGTGGATAACGTTCAGTGCAGAGAGCGACAAGCCGCTCAACCTGTCGCGGTGTGGCAATACCAACGGTGTCGGGCAAACCAATGCGCTGCACTCCTGCCTCAACGACAGCGTCAAAGACGGTCAGCAGGTCAACCAGGTCGCTGCGAAAGGCATCCTCAGCGGAAAAGCGCACGTAGCGCCCAGTCGATCGGATGAGTCGAATCAACGGTACAGCGTCGGCGAGAAGCTGGTCGATGCGGCGGCCATGGCTGTAGGTACGGAGCTCTGCTGACGTTCCATAAAAGAGATTCAGGCCGAAAACAGATGTATCCAGTGCAGCCCGCACATCAGCCTCGACACAGCGCACATGTGCTACAACGTGCGCAGACAAACCAATTTCACATAGCGCTTGCACCGTCCGCCGCATCTCCGGCGAGACGGCAGGCGAAGGAACCTCTATGAACTCCACGCCGACGGCATCCAGTAAACGCGCAATCTTCAGTCGCTGCTCAAAGGTAAAGAAGGCACTGGTAAATTGCTCACCTTCGCGAAGCGTCGAATCGAGAATAGCCAGTGATCTCATTGTGTCGTTTCTCCTTGCAGGGCAAGTTCCCCCAGTACCAATTCAAGCACATCGATGGCATGCATATACTCGGCGACGCGTATATGCTCCTGAGGTGTATGATCGAGGCGCGAGTCACCGGGCCCATATGCAACGATGTTCTGTCCCCAGAACGGTCCCACGACATTCATATCCGCTGTCCCCGTTTTGTGCTTGAAGACTGGTTGTCCTCCGGTAGAGCGAATAGCAGATATGAAAGCTCGCGATAAGGGTATCGCACGCGTCGTCTGGAAGGCCGCCTCTTCACCTGAAAAACTGATTTGAGCCTCATCTTCGTAAGCCCATTGCTCCAGTTGGATACGCAAACCCTCGCTATCGTACCCGGGTGGTAAACGGTAACCAATAAGAAGCTGCGTCTGTTCCTCTAACCCATCTTGACTGCTGTTAATGCCGCGTAGCGATGGCATAAGCGCAGCAAAAGTAGAATGTGCCGCATGCTGCTCGTTCCAACCGGTGGCATGGTCACGCACTCGATTCCAGAAGGCCACAGCCACCTCGTTACCATTCTTATGCAGACCTGCGCTATGCTGTATCTGGCGCGTAACACAGTACTCCACCAGCAACCTGCCCTTATACCCAATCGTCACTGCCTGACTTCCACTCGGCTCGCCGATTATGCAGGCAAGAGGCCGATAGCGTTCTACGACTGCTCGCGCCCCACGAGAGGTCGCAGATTCCTCTTCAACAGCTCCTATCACAACAACTGGATGCTGCAAGGAGTCTAAGCGCCTGGAACGTACCAGCCGGGCTGTGGCACTCAGGAAAGCCGCCAACGGACCTTTGGCATCTACCGCGCCCCGGCCATACAGCACACCATCCTGTAATTTCACCGGAACGTGACCACGCACTGTATCCATATGACCGAGCAAGATAACAGGTTGCTGGTTCATACTGTTTTCAAGAAGATGCGTGGTGGCTATGAAGTTTCCAGCCTCGTCTATAGAGGCATGCAAACCCATTTGCTGTGCCTGCTCAACCATGTACCGGGCTAAATCTCGTTCCCGTCCCGAATAGCTCGGAATAGTGAGCATGTTATAGAGAAGCGCTATTTCTGCGTTTGCATCACAGGTCAGGTTACCAGCGTGACCACGAGTGATCGCTCCCTCTATGTCGTGAAAGTGCNGCTGGGTCCCGTTCGTCCATGGTAGGGGTGATCCCTCGTGGGCGGGCTTATGCGGCTGTGTTGCACTCGTTCTTTCATTCGCCAACATAGTCCCTTGTGCTCGCCCTGTCACATCCCGTTCCACCAGTACCTCTTCTACCGCAGCCAGTACCCGTTCCAATTGTGCCTCCGTAATTACCAGCGGAGGTAACAGGCGAATGACGTTTGGGCCGGCCTGAAGAGCGAGGATGCCTCGTTCGAACAGTGCTTCGAGGTACGGTTGAGCGCGTCGGCTGAGCTCGATGCCAAGTAACAATCCTCTCCCGCGTACCTCGCGGATGAGCGGAGTTTGTAGCTTTCTTAGTCGATCAAGAGCGAGTGAGCCAAGTGCAGCCGCACGCTCAGGTAGAGCTTCTCGTTCAAGGATGTCGAGGCTGACGAGGGCAGCTGCGCAGGCCAATGGATTACCGCCAAAGCTGCTGCCGTGGATGCCCCTGGTAATACGCCCGCTCTCCATTACGCGCGGACCCAGGCAGACCGCTCCCATAGGAATACCACCGGCCAGGGATTTTGCGAGGCAGAGAATATCCGGCTGGAGGTCATAGTGGTCACAGGCAAAGAGAGATCCCGTACGCCCAAAGCCCGTCTGCACTTCGTCAACAATCAGCAAGACCCCGCGTTCACGGCAGAGCGCTGCAAGACCCCGCACGTATTCATCCGAAGCCACGTGAACACCTCCTTCCCCCTGCACCAGTTCAATGATTACTGCCGCGGTCTGCTCATTGATGGCTGCTCGGGCAGCTGCGAGATCGTTATAACGTATATGGCTGACATCGGGAACGAGCGGCGCGAAGGGCTCACGGTAGTGCGGTTCCCATGTTGCCGAAAGCGCACCCATCGTGCGACCATGGAAGCCCCGCAGCGCCGCAACTATTCCTGCGCGCCCAGTGGCAATGCGTGCAAATTTGATTGCCCCCTCCACAGCCTCGGTACCGCTGTTGCATAAGAAGATGTGTGTGAGTCCTTCCGGCACAAGGCATGCAAGGCGTTCAAGCAAACGAGCCCGTACATCGTTGTAGACAATTTCTGGGCAGGTGATGAGGCGCAGTGCTTGCGCTGCAATGGCAGCAGCAACCTCTGGCCGTGCATGCCCGGCGCTCGCCACGCCGTAGCCTGCGGTGCAGTCGATATATTCGTGTCCATCGGCATCCCATAATAAGGCGCCGCTTCCCCGTACGATAACTACAGGGCGCTTACTGTACACGCCACAACTGTAGGTGTTTTCGAGGTCGATGGCAGCAATCATATGCCGATCCTTTCTCTTGAACTGTAGGATGATTCAATAGTTGTTCCCACTCCATTGAGCACCTCTAACAATGAGATGCTCCCAATACAGACTCGGGGCACACCGCCCTGTATGGCTTCCTGCGCACCCAGCAATTTCTTGCGCATACGGCCCTGGGCATATTCAGCGAAGTCTGCAATGCGTTCGGCAGGGATAGTACGGATGAGCGTAGCGTTGTCCCCTGGGTCGGCCAACAAACCGGGAACGTTCGTCATGATGACCAGGGCCTCGGCCTGTAGCGCGACGGCAACTGCAGCAGCTGCACGGTCTCCATCCACATTCAGGCGTTCTCCCTCCCGGCTTAATGCCAGCGGCGCGATGACGGGGGTATAGCCAGCATCAAGTAACTGCCGGAGCAGTCTATCATTCACCCGCTCGACCTGTCCGGTGTAGTCGTCGCGCAGTATTTGTAGGCGTCCCTCGGGAGTGAGCGAGCGTACAATTGACTTGCGTCTCGCCAGCAGCAGTCTCCCATCTACTCCAGCTAGCCCGAGGGCATTGATACCCTGTTGCTGCAAGCAGGCCACCAGCTCGGTATTGATCTGTCCGGCCACAGCCATAGCATAGACGCGCAGGGTTTCGCTATCCGTGTAGCGGCTAACCATCCCACCTGGTGAAGTAACCATACGNGCNGGGCGCCCCAAACGCTCAGAGAGCGAGTTCGTGAGATCAGATCCTCCATGCAGTACGACGATACGCTCTCCCTGAGCAACACACTTCGCTATCTCACACACGATGTTCGCAGTGGTGGCCCCGGAGCTACCGCCAATCTTTACGACAAGCGTCATAGCAAAGCTCTATCCTTCCTAATGTACAATCAATTGACCCTTTGGGCTTGCTCATGTATACTCTTCTTCATATAGAGGCGCAGCGCGAGGTCAGGGCTTGCTCTCTTTTACGATCCGCCTTGAGGATACTGCAAACAACTATACGGGATGCAAACCAGGAAAGGTCAATCCCAACGACTCGTCCCAACCGTACACGCAATTGAGAGCTTGTACAGCATTTCCGGCTGCGCCTTTCAGCAGGTTGTCCAGGGCAGCGATGATCACTACGCGCCTCCCTTCCTCCCTCGAAGTGTCTCCCAGACGCTTCCCTCCATCCGCCCCTACCCTCTGCTGAATAGGGTCGAGTTCAAAGCCGATATCGCAATAGTTGCTTCCCGCCAAAATCTTCGGTTCGGGATACCGGTAAACACCACTGCGTTCTTTGATCAGCCGGATGAAAGGCTCGTGTTGATAGGCTTCGCGATAGAGCCTCCACAAGGTACGCTCGTCTACATTCTCATTCAAAAAGGGATGGGCAGTAACAAGCACTCCGCGCACTAACTCGACCGCCGTTGCAGAGAAGGCGATGTGCTGGCGAAGTTCCCCGCCAGAGGCTCGACCAAGCTCCTGTATGAGTTCGGCAGTATGACGATGCCCGGTAGGTTGAAATGAGCGCACGGCACCGCTCCTATCGGGATGATGGCTGCCGGGACCTGGTGTGGCACCTGCTGCCGATGAGCCGACTTTGGCTTCCACTACGAGAGGAAGTGTATCGTCCACGAGACCAGCCCGGTAGAGTGGAGCCAATCCCAGGATGGCTGCAGTTGCCATACACCCGGTGCCACTTACAAGCGTCGCACCAGGCAGTTCCTCACGGTGTAGTTCAGGCAGGCCATAGACAGCCTCATCCAGAAGATGGGATGCGCAATGCGGCTCGCCATACCATTGTTCGTAAAGCCCGGCGGAGCGCAATCTGAAATCGGCTGAAAGATCGATGACGCGTGGCGCAATTGACCGGTAGCGTTCAATCTCCCTGGAGGCTAAGCCATGTGGCAGGCAAAGGAAAAGCAAATCGCATGATTTCAGATCGTCGGGATGACAGAAGCGCAAAGAACTGATTTTACGCAGATTCGGATGCACGCTATGCAAGTATTGCCCGGCATGACTGCCAGATGCCACCCGCGTCAATTCAACCCGTGGATGGAAGAGTAGGAGCCGCGCCAGTTCTCCTCCTGTATAACCAGATCCGCCAATGATAGCAACACGCAGGCGATTCATCTTACAGCCTCCTCCTGCGCGCAACTAAGTACATAGTCAAGCATTGCATTGGGTATATCAACGCCTGTTGGAGCAATGCTATTGCGGAACTCCATCGTGGCATTGATTTCATTGATCAGCAGGCCGCGCCGCTCGTCTTCAAGCACGTCGATTGCCAGGATACCCCCACCGACAGCCTGTGCAGCACGCACACACAGGCTATCAAGCTCAGGCGTAACCGGGCAATTGCTGGCAACCGCACCACGAGCGGTGTTTGTGACCCAGTGTTCACTTGTACGATAGATTGCACAGATGGTACGCTCACCAACGACAAACGCACGAATATCACGCTGCGGCTTGGCAATATACTCCTGTATATAGTGGATATGATGCTGATAGGAGCCGAGCGTCTCCCGGTGTTCGAGCACTGCTTCTGCAGCATCGCGGTCATTAATACGCGCCAGCAAGCGCCCCCACGACCCCGATGTAGGCTTAAGCACGACCGGATAACTCAACATATCCATACCTTTAATGGCCACCTGTGAATCAAAGGCCAGCATGGTATGCGGTGTCGGGATACCTGCACGGAGCAGCGCCAATGTCGTGAGCAGCTTATCGTTACACGTTGCAGTCACAGTTGCCGGGTTATAGACGCGTACGCCCCAGTGCTCTAATACATGCAGCATTGCTAACCCACGCGATTGACTCATNCTNCGGCAGAGGACAGCATCATANTCACGCCATCGCTCATCAGGATATGACAGGTCNAGCAGCAATTCTCCATCATCAACGATGTCAAATGCAATTGCCCTCTGTCTCAGCGCATCGATCAATAGTCTCTCTTCCACGCGAATGCGCGATGTGAGAATAGCCAGGCGCATCGTGTCACTCTCCCCAATCTTCTTCAACCTGGGGTGCCAGCGCTACGGCCGGTGGTTCCAGGCGCAGTACTTCCAGTTCCGCGTTACAATCAGGACAATAGGTGATCTCCCCAACCAGGAGACCTTGCACAGTAATTGCGGCTTCACATTCTGGGCAGTGTGCCATTGGTTGTAATCCTCCTTTTCGACTACATGACNCTAGACAAACAAAAACGCTCATCGTCCTTCNTTCAGGAAAGGACGATGAGCGTTATTCACANCTCTCGTGGTACCACCTTCATTCGTTGATGCCTCACGACATCAACCTCGTCGAGTACTAACATACTCCCGCCCGNTAACGGGGGCCTCCGGCAGAGGTCTACTCTCGCTTGAAGCGATTTCTTCTCGCGGCTCCGGGCTTTTTTTCACAGTGTATTGACGTATGGGCTTTCCACCAACCGCCCACTCTCTGGACGCAACAGCAACTGTTACTCGTCCCATCGATGCTTCTACTTTATACAGATGCAAATCTGATAGTTAACTTATAGCATGTACCGCATACCCTTGTCAAGGATTTATCCATATTTCCTAATCTGACGTTTTGATATAAAGATAACCTCATCAGCAATAGAGAATCTGGTGAAAGAGAGAAGGAGAAGGAGGATAGCGTCTTTGTTCCCTTGAAATCAAGCAGCCACGCTAATAACGACAGCCTGTGGATGTTCATGTTCCTCTGGCACAGTTTCGCCCTCTTCGATGAGACCCTCGATATGCAGGCGAATCGCATCTTTCGCCATCGCAATAGCCTCTTCGAGCGTTTCACCCTGGGTTATACATCCCGGTAATGCTGGAACGGTTACTGTATAGCCCCCCTCTTCAGGGTCAGGATGTAAGATGATGGTATATTGGTATTCGCTCATAATTTCTTCCTTTTGCTCCTGGGCTTAAAGCAATTCGCGCAATTCATCCACGGTAAGTCCAGCCTGCTCCAGAATAGACTCCAGCGTTTTCGGCTTCAGTATAACAGTTGCATGTTTAGGTACCGTAACATGTCCTGGTTTATGGGGATGCTTTAGCATGACATGGCTCCCACTTTGCCGTATTTGCTCCCATCCGTCACGTCTCAAAGCTCGAAGTAGCTGAGTCGCATTTATACGAGGTGACTTTGGACTCATCACTACCAACCTTTTTGTGACAGTATATCATAATGTCAGCCATATTTCCTAATAAATCCGATATGCAAGTTTTCTACCAAAAAATGTTGCTTGCTGTTTGTCGCACTTGTCGCACTTGTAACACATGTAGCATGGGTGTTCTTTTCTCAGAAAAAGGGGTGACAGGGTTCCTCAAAAGAAAATCGTTCGCAGATCCTACTGAGTTCTGCCATGGGGTACATATTACACCTTCAATAGCACTTTCGCGCCATGACATGTAACAGTTTTCTTTGCTATAGTAATTACGCGAGAGGAGAACACCTCGATAAATCGCATAGTACATGCTGTCAATCGCATGCACGTATATCACTGGAGGGCCAATATTTCCGATAGACCCCCACCCGGTTGAAAAAAGGAAGGTAGAACAAGATGAACTTTGGACTGCAAAAGCTATTCCAGGAAAGGAGCGCAAAATGAGTCATCCGCCCGCGTTCACAGTCCGCGCTGACGATCTGCTTCGTCACCTGCAAGATTTGCGATCCGGCACCTATGAGGGAGCAATGAGTCGCGGTGCAAAAGAGGTGGTGTACCGTCAAGGAATCGAACTGCTCAGACCGATTGCCGTGGCGATTTTGGAGGAGGCCAATACCCTGTTCTTAAACGGCACTGGCGATGTGCAGGTAATCGGCCCGGAAGAAGAGGGCACCGGCGATCTGGTGACCCGCTTTGAGTTAAGCTGGCCAGAACAGCGAGCAGCACGAATCATGCGGGGGCCACATGGACCACTCCAGCCGGTGCGTATNATCGTCAACTACTCCCAGGGCTTTCTGCATCCTCACCTATCTGGAAGTATTGCTGGCTTCTGGCCGTTTCAAGTCACGAGTGCGGCCGATGCTGAGCGTCAGAAAAGTATCCTTGCTGCCATTGTCGAGTTAGAACTGCACCAGCGCATCTTTGAAACCAATTGGCGTATTCTCCCCGTCTCCCAACAATTGGAATGAGAGCGTTTTTGCTTAGCTGAAGGCTCCCTTCAACGTGTGGTGTGAATTCGACAGGTTCAGCAAGCATCTCACCTTGCTATGGCTGATCGCCCCNGGTGTATTGTTGATGGCGTGGGCTGTCGAACTCGAGGCAGTGCCCATANCGAGCGCCAGNGCGCGTCATGAAAACGTCACGTGCATCGTCATAAACGAGAAGTGATGGGCATCACACATGATCCATCCTACTGCGGTCCTTCGAGAGCNAAGAGCCGGCATCCCGTCACCACATGCCAGGCAAAGGCTACNACCAGCAACANTCTTTCATTGAGACCTCCTAACTGCGCTCCATACTGAGGAAGGGCGTAAGGTAAGAGGAGGAGCAACAACGTGACGAGACTGGTGAGTATCGAGTACCACCCATAGCGGCGCCACGCGCGATCCTTCCGAAGATGTAGCCCGATCATGAAGAGCGCGATGATGAGCGAGACGAACCCGATGAGGAAGCCAAGACTATGCAGTATATCTCGAAAGGCGGAATTTGGGTCTGCGGGATTGTACTCGGCGAAGAAGCCATCGTTCATTGCTCCTGCTCCAGTGAGCAAGAGAAGCAAAGTACTGGCAATCAACTTCCTCCCGCCGATCAACTTGAGCATCGCTTGATAGAAGCCGATGGCGAAGAGCATGAACAGAAGGCCAAAGACCACGAGATCCGTGTTCAGAATCCATGCGTTCTCTCCAATGCCCAGATCGCTCACCACTTGATGGATGGGCGAGTAGCCTGGACGAAGGAAGCCATCAATGGTGAATCCGAACACAAAAAGAAGAGAACCGATTACCCCGGCAAGTGTAAATGGTCGTATATAGTGGACCCCTTTAAGAGTCACGCGATCGTTTTGTATTTGCATTTGTGCCATCAATTCGAAGCCTTTCATTGCTTTTTTATGAAGATGAGATGCGAGTAGCAATGGAACCGAACATGGGAAGAAGCTCTTCAATGGGGATGGAGAGGAGGCGCAAAGTATCTTCTTTCAAGCAGACACAAGGGATGTGTTGGAGAAAAAGGAGTTCCATGCGACTGATTACGCTTCAGGCTGTTTACAGCGCTTCCACGCCACCTATTTCNCCCCTATAGAGGGCTAGAAACCGCTCACGCGCCCGCTGTAACCGCATCTTCGCNGCCGACACACTGATGTGNAGCGCCTCNGCAATCTCTGGACACGAAAGNCCCTCGTGCTCGTAGAGCCACAAGCAGGCGCTGGANTTGGGCGACATNCGCCCAAACACCCGTTCGATGATTTGACGGTCAGCCACACGCTCCTCGAAGCGCGCTCCATCGAAACCGCTCTGCTTGTGCGTCGGGTGAGCCGTCGTCATCCACCCGTTCCTCTCATCCTCTTCATCGCGTATATGAACGTTCACGGTGGTGGTTCCCATTGAAGGAGAGAATACGTTTTCGCCTACCCCACTCTTCTCATCGAATAGCGAAAGGGGAAGGCAGACGGTGTAGTGCTGCTTGCGCAATGCATCGGTGATCGTGTTGGCAGCAATACGGTAGAGCCAGGCAGGCAGTGCCCTTTGGGGAATAACCGTGCCTCCCAGCAGAGCTTTGTAGGCCTTCACAAAAACGTCTTGTGCCAGATCGAAGGCTTGTTCACGATTGCCAACGGCATGAGTGATGAAACGCGTTATCGGTCCCTGAAAGCGAAGGAAAACCGCTTCAAAGTCCGCTACCTGTATCATCGCCGCATCTGCGGAGTCGGAGGGGGCAGAAGCGGGTCGTGCAGGAACGCTTGTCGTCAAAGTAGCCATAGTTTTCTTCTCCTTATATATATAGCCGGAGGCTAACGAGTTCGTATTCGGTCAAATTTGCTTTCTGCGAACGTTTGAGTTCGTTTGGAGCTTGCACCTTTGCGCTTTGTATAAAGATGTTGCGCCCCACTCGTCCTCTCTGGGATCAGTATAAGGAGAAAGGGTCATGAAAGCGTCATGAACACCGTCATGGACGTGAAAGGCGTATGAGGAAGTTGGCGAGCCTGCCCAAGTACATACAGACAGCTTTGGGTGAGGTGGCTATTCCAGGATAGGAAGAACGGAAGGAGACCTATACGGTTTTACGCCTGACTTGCCTGGAAAATGCTCTTTGGTCTCAAGGCGGTGAGGATATATCCCTCGGCATGGATCGAGCGAATATCAATGCCAAATGTACGTAGCTTTGCCCTGCAACGCGAAAGGATATTTCTGATGGGNTTCATCGAGCGGTCCAGCGTTTTATGTTCGACCGCCCGATGCACGGTTGTTCGTGCGTGACTGAGGATCTCATCAGTGATAGCAGCGCGCAACACCTCATAGGGACAATAGTGGGGATAGGACTCCAGCAGAGCCACCAGCACATACATCTCGAGTTCCGTCAGCACTTCTTGTGCTACTAGTCCATACACTTCTGCTTTTAGTTGGGTAAGAACGAAGGTGGACAAGCTATACGGATGGGTATTCAACACCAACACGTGCCCTTCTGGTAACACCTGCGGTAAGGAAAAGAAGCGGAATTGTTGCGTTGTCTCATATCGACTAAACTGGCTTGAGGAGAGCATTGTCATCACTCTTTCCTCTTTCTATGCGTCTTGTGGAGCTACCTCTTGTACGGTATAGATAGTCCATGGTCCATTGCATCGTCATCGGTCTTCGTNCGGTCATGCTCGCTTCATGGGCAGGCGACCCTCCNAGTGCACCTCGGCGGGAGGATCTGTTTGCCCTTGCGCTATGAGGCTGGCGCGCAACAGCCGTCGTGCACGGTAAGAGTAGGATCTCGCTGTGCTCTCTGGCATCTTAAGCCGCCGTCCGATCTCGGAGAAGCTCAGCTGGTCCCTATAGTGCATGAGGACTACCGGGCGCAAGCCGGGGGGTAACCCTTCAATCGCCTTGCGCAGCGCGCGCTGAACTTCGCGGTACTCCAGCATTTCCTCTGGAGAAGGACTGGGATCTACGAGGGATGCCAGTGGGAACAGTTCTTCCTCAGCCTCCTCGGATTCCCACCCCAGGTCAGAAAAGCAGACCATGCTCCTCCTGCGGAGTGCATCGATGCAGCAGTTGTGGGCAACGCGGAAGAGCCACGGACCCAGCCGCTCTCCTGCTGTGCACAGAGNTGGGAGGGAAACAAAGAGTTTAAGCAAGACCTGCTGGAACACATCAGAGGCCTGATCGTCGTCCCTGACGCGGCGACGAATGAAATGCAAGACCCGCAGGTGGTACCGGCGCACCAGGGTCTCAAAAGCGCCCTCGTCGCCTGCAAGTGTTTGTCGCACTAAGACATGATCAGCCACCGCTGGCGGATTGATGGCGAGACGAACTCTTTGCTGCATGCAGCGCCTCTCTTTTCTGATCGACATTCATGTGTTCCTAAGTGGTTTTACCTTCGTGTGCCGTGAATGCATCATTGCCTTGAACATGCTCTGGAAGGGCGTGTTCGTGGAGCTGGGGCCCTGGGGCAGCGCGATAACCGGTGACCATCTGTCTCTCCTCCAGAATCTGCTCTATCCCAGGTGTTGTCACACGCAACGCTGGAGGGAGGAGGTTGCTACGCTCTAACAGCATGACATTGCCTGCTCTCCCGATGATTGAGTAGCTGCCAGAGGTGAGCATCATCCAATACATCTCTTCGTCCGCTGGCTGACTTGTAGGTGCGGCATCGGCCAGATCAATGGCTACATAGTCCGCCGTGTACGACTGCGGGTCGGGCATCAGGTAGAGCATATAGCGATCACTCAGATGCGGATTGAGCGTATCCGTTGCCGCGACGGAGGCCCTGGGGGGCACGTTGGCCAGTAAGGCATTGATCTGCGCCTGTTTCGGTGTAGGATGACCTCCCGTTTCCCAGAAAGCCAGCACGAGTGGGCCTGTTGCGGCGATATTCCAGGCAGCGGACGCGATCAACCATACTATGANCAGCGGAGCGATCCACTGCGAACGAATCGGGAGTCGTCCCAGGGCTGCCTCCCAGCGGACGCTGACGGACCAGAGCACACGCCTGGCGCGACTGGATGGCGTGATGCGGCGCGCATCGTCCTGAGATACCACTGCTGTACGACCGCCGGATTCGGTGCGCCTCCTGGCATGGCAGAACGCCGCCGTACCGGAGATGGCAGCCGCCATCAGGTAGGGCAGAATCACGGCATTATACTGGTAGAAGCCGCTATACTGCTCCTTATGGGTACTGAGGACGTTGATGACGACGTCGGGCAAGGCGGAGAGCCAAACGGCAGGCGCGAATAGGCCCAACCCCCCACCTGTCCTAAGCAGCACCGCCAGATAGTCTCGCCTGGCCGGGTTCTGGAGCGGAGAGAAGAGCAGCCACGGGTGCGTGAGGACATTGGGCAGCGCCGTGCCCGGGGAACTACCCAGCCAGGCATAGCGAGGCCAGAAGAGGCTCCCTCCTGTAGCATGGTCGTTGAAGTGTGGCAATATGACCAGAAAGCAAAGTGCAACCCACGTCAGTGACAGCAAGGACACAGCAGCGCCCAGGCGGGGATGCCGCTGCCGGAAGGCGATGAAGAGGCCAAGCGGGATCAGCGAAAGCGCGACCTCTTCTTTACAGAGGGCAGCGAGCACGGCCGCGACAACAAACCAACGGTAGCGCTGCGCATCAAGCGCCCAGAGGGCCAGCAGCAGCAGCGGGGTGGCCAGGGCCACGGCATGAAAATCATAGAGGGCTTCGCCCAGGATTTCAGGCGTGGCGAGGTAGGCCCNCACGAAGGCGGCAGCCACGAGCGGGTGTTCTGGAAGGCGACGCAGCGCAAGCCTCAGCAGAGGAATGCCTCCGAGTGCCAGCGCCATCGTTTGCAACAGCAACAACGTCTCAGGACCGCTATGGAGCAGGTACAGCGGAGCGATCAGGAGCAGGATCGGCTCGACATGCACACCTAAACGCGTCGGAGGCCCAAACCAATCGAGAGAACGGTTGGTGAAGCGAAAGGGATGACCATGCAGGGTATTCCAGACGGCCTGATCGAAGTTGCCCAGGTCGTAGGCGAAGGCATGGTAGGACTGGTAGCGGACAAGGACATGCTGACCAACAAGCGCAATATCCACGACGATGAGCACAAGCGCGACCAGCCACGCGAGAGCTCGCTGACCACGTCCTGAACGCAGAATGTGCCACATATTCCATAAGAGATTGCCAGGGGATATCCTGCTTTCTTCCCTTTGGACCGATTGCACTTCACGATCAGCGATCACCAGAAACGTACGGATGTTGGTATTAAGCGCCATGATGGAGATCTTCCTTCCTTACTCTTGCCAGGATTGCTTCGGCTCACTGCGTTGCAGGTCCGGCATCTCCACTGTCGCTGGCTTGGCAAGCAGGTGAATCCCCACCGCAGCAGTAGACCTCCTGGCCTGGGTGACCTGGACAACGATTGCGCTGATATTATCTGCGCCACCACCCTCCAGGGCCGCGTCGATGAGTGACTGACCCATCCGTGACGGATTAGTTCCCTGCCGCAAGATCTGCTGAATGACTGGGTCACGGACCATCTCCCACAAGCCATCAGAACAAAGCAACAAGGTATCTTTCGGCTGGAGTTGCTCTGTAAACACATCGACTTGTATCATCGGTTTGATACCCAGACTGCGATAAATCTGGTTCCGCTGGGGATGAATATAGATGTCTTCGGCCTGGATGATGCCGTTTTCCACCAGATACGCCACCAACGAATGGTCCTTTGTGACCTTGCGCAGTCCTTCGGATTCTCGATACAGGTAGGTGCGGCTATCACCAACGTTCGCCACAATGGCGGTACGGTCTACCACCAGAGCAGCGGTGATGGTTGTTCCCATTTCCATGAACTGCTCCTTGTTCCGTTGATGGATAGCCTGATTGGCAGCTTGCACTCCATCAATCAGCAGTTGCCTGAAATCGGCCTCGTGCAACTCGCTCCTCCCGCATACCGTTGGCAATATCCGATCAACCATCGTTTGAATTCCCAGGCGGCTTGCCTCTTGACCGTGAACGTGCCCACCCATACCATCTGCCGCGATAAACAACCCAAAAGGTTGTGGCTGTGAGCTATGAGATCGCATACCTTGTGCCGCAAAGAGACTGTCCTCGTTCGGTTTGTATTGACGTATGATGCCAGGGTGCGAGAAGGCTCCTACCGCCAGGCTCAGCGCGCGGCCTATGAGCGGCTGCCCTTCATCAGAAGACCCTGCCTGGGCTGCATCCGCCTGCCCACTTCCCGGCTGGCCCAGGGACATCTGTCCCGTTGGTTCGTCGTTCATTGAATACGCCGGTGAAGGGAGCGTAGGAGGGAGTATCCGCTGTGGCGCCGATACTGACGAGGTAGCAGGCTGTGTCGAGGATGTTGCAGGGGAAGACGAAGGAGGCATCTTCAAGTGCTTATATCCTCCCAACGCTGAGGCTACCAGTAACGTACCACAGTATGTACAGAAAGTAGCCCCGGCTGGCACGACTTGATCACACTGCGGACAGCGCAGAGTAGAAAGAGACTGACCATGGGGAGGCGCAGCCTTCGGCACCACCGGTGCAACGAGTGATCCAGATGGGGTTGGCTCCGACGGGAGCTGCTGGTGTTCCATCGGAGCAGCTCCACGTTGCGATTCTACTTGTATAACCTCGTAGCGAACACGTTCCTGGATTTGCGCGCGTGGAGGTTCAGCTGGCGGTCGCTCGAAATTCAGTCCTACCAGCAGGCACACTTCTCTCCACATCTTTGTTAAGAAGCTAGACATACTCATTGGTTCTTTTCCCTTCCTGGGGGTTGATACACGCTTTCCCGCCTAGGGCACCACGGTGAAGGTGGTGGT
>JGI25381J37097_1000011_pt1 | contig 15342 bp, 15 predicted proteins | sample GraSoi013_1_20cm_2_FD_37097 | JGI IMG/M metagenome (IMG submission 37097)
CTCCAACACTTTCTCAAGGGTGTAGACCTTTCGCACGTCAGGACAACGGGAACATTGTCCCGGACAATGTCGTTCGAGACAGAGCACTCGGGCAGGCGTGTCAACATCATGGTCAGCGACCCCGGATCTCTATCCCAGTTTGGCCCCGAGAAGCTGACACAGGAGGACAAGCTGATCATATCCGAAGCCGACTTTGTCTGTGTTCTCAACTGGAACCAGAACATGAAGGGAACCGATCTCGCCGAGAAAGTCTTCTCCATCGCCAAGGAGGAAGGGAAGGCGGTCACGTTCTTCGACCCTGGAGATCCTGCGCTCCGGATCGGTGAGATTGAGGGGTTGAACCAGCGGGTCCTGACCCCCGGCCTAATTGATGTCTTGAGTGTTAACGAGAATGAGCTGATGCANCTGGCGAAAGGAGTAGCCGAAGATACCTCTGAGATTGAAGGTGCTGAGGACCCGCTTTTCGGAGCAGCTAGCGTGTTCAGNATGATGATTCCACGNGTCGATCTTCACACGCCGGAGTTCTCAGCAACTTTTGTGGATGGGCAAAGAGTCCGCGTCCCCTGTGCAAGGATCAAGCCTGCCAAGGTGACTGGGGCTGGAGATGTCTGGAACGCGGCCGACATCTACGCTCAAGGCGTTGGCCTCGGACATAAGGATCGACTGATATTTGCGAACGCGGCTGGGGCGGCGTATCTGGAGGGACGAGGACTTGAACCTCCTACATTGCAAGAGGTTGTCGGTAGAGTCGACAGTGTTGTCGCGGCGCGGAAGCCCTAGGGTTTCACGAGTCTTAAATTGGATAGGCCAATTACTTGGGCTGGCCAAGAGTTCGAGCTGCGACTGTGACTGTTAGAGGGACGAATTAGCATTGTTGAAAGTGGCTGAAGGGGTCTATAGGGTACCAGCTCGTCATGCTAACACCTACCTTGTCGAGGCGGACAATGGACTCGTGCTTGTCGATACCGGGATGCCGGGTAGTGAGAATCGGATTCTGAAAGCAGTGGCGGATCTCGGCCGCGAGCCTAGCGATGTTAAGCTGATTCTTCTGACTCATCGACACTGGGATAACATCGGAAGCGCTGCCGCGCTGAAGAAAGCGACTTCTGGAATGCTCGTTTCTCACGGGTTCGAAAAGCCNTACGTTGCNGGGACCCTTGTGGTAATAACGCCGCGAGCATGGAGTCTCTACGGACGGATAGCCAGGCGTGCTCTGGCTATTGCCTCTTCAACGAAGAAGNTGCTTCGGCTCGTCAAGTATCACCCGGTGCTCGTGGACGGGGCGTCCGATGATGAGTCGATACTAGAGGATGTCGGGCTGGACGGGTCGATCGTCTGGACCCCNGGTCATACAAAGGGGTCTATCTCTCTATTCGTAAACAAGAGCATGGTTGCCATTATCGGCGATCTTCTGAGGACCAAGCGCGGCAAGCTTAGAGAGCCACTATTCATGGAGAATATCTCACAGGAAAGGTCGAGTGTCCAGCGAATCCTCGATCTGCATCCGGTCATCCTCTGCCCAAGCCGCGGCAAACCCTTGCCCCCTTCGAAAATCAGGATCAAAGAGAGGATTGCCAAACCAGTGAAGATGGAGACGAAGAAAGACGCAGAGGATATTGATCTTGAGAGTCTTGCGAAGGATCTTTCAGCTGAAGCATCTTAGAGATGATCAAATCTTCGGACAGAGGTAGCCCTAGCAAGGACTATCTGAAAAGAAAAGATTGGGAGTTTGATGATTTACTTTCGAACCTTATCGAAGCGGGCTGCTACGTCGTCCCAGTTGACCACATTCCACCAAGCATCAACATACTTGGCGCGGTCATTCACGTAGTCGAGATAGTATGCGTGCTCCCAAACATCGACGGCGAGTAGAGGAGTCATGCCTTGGACGGCTAGGTCCATGTGCTTCTCGGCCTGGAGGGTGATCAGCTGGTCTGAGGCTGGCTCGTAGGCTAGTATTCCCCAGCCTGATCCTTCGACCTGTTTGGCGGTGTTTCCGAATTGTTCTTTGAAGGAGTCGAACTTTCCAAAGTCCTTGTTGATCTGGTCAGCGATGCGTCCACCGGGCGTTCCGCCTCCACCCTGTTTCATGTTCGGCCAAAACAAGCTGTGCATAGTATGACCTGACGCGTTGAAGGCGAGATCGCGTGAGATTCCGCGGACGTCGATTCCCGCGAAGCCGGTCTGTCGTGCTTTCTCTAGCTTGTCTAGTGCAGCGTTTGCTCCGTTGACGTATGCGAGGTGGTGTTTGTCGTGGTGTAATGTCATGATCTTTTCAGAAATTGTCGGTTCGAGAGCATTGTACTTGTAAGGCAGGTTCGGTAAGGAGTATCTTTTTCCTGGCATGAAACGTGCCATGCTGGAACCTTTCACATAAACCTTCTACTTGCAGGGCACTTGGGAAATCAGAAAGTGAAGATCTATAGCAGTTCGACCTAGACGAGCTAAAGATGACTAGAGTTTCGTTGAACGGAAGTCTGGGTTCGCCGAAGGCGGGTGTATTCTGCCTCCGGATTCGTTCCATTGAAGGAGCTCGAGAGCGGCTAGAATCAGGATACCCGATGCTACGAATGAGAAGAAACCGGCTTGAAATCCCCATGAAGCATATCGAGTTCCAGTATACCCCTGACCCACCAGGCCAGAGATGCATGAGGCCGGCGCAACATTGGTTTGTGCGCACTCAACACTGAGAGCGTATGCAATGTCAGCCACGAAAAAGAGATCAGTGACCAAAGATGATAGCAGTGCAACAGTCAAGATTGACCAGCGTTTCAGGTAGCTGCCGACGCCTGCCAACAGCGAAGTCAGAACCACTAGCGAAGTTATGATTGTGAAGTTCCCTGAGATTGATTGGTCTAGCCGATCGAAGAAAAAAGTTACTTGCGGAAGTTGAGCAAACGGTCCCGAAAAGGGTCCCCAAGTTATAGGGGCGGTGACGGTGATGTCGATTCCCCACCAGGGAAGAGCGAGGCTGGTGAGAGAAAGCAAGACAGACAAGCCGCCCCAGAATTCTGCTCTGTATAGAAGGGGCGCCTTCGTTTTCGCTCTTTTCTGGTCTTCTGGCATTAACAGGGGATTGCATGCGCCTATCCGCCTTTATGATTTTTCATTCGGATAGTGGGAAAGCGGGTTTCGTGGCAGATCCAACCCGGAAGACGGACGTCTGGTACCGGACATCGCTTGGGGGGTGTTCAGAATCTTCGGAATGGGTGGGTGGCGGAGTGTGGGACGGAACCTGTAAATACATATAGGCACAGGCTATCCTGTATAACGTACGTCATAAAGGGAGAGTGTGAATATGGCTAACAAGAGTATTCTGGACCTGGACTACGCCAAGTACGATTTCAAGGATCCAGAAAAATACGTGTTCAAGTCCGAGAAGGGACTCTCACGACAGACTGTCGAACAGATTTCTGAGATGAAGAAAGAGCCCGAATGGATGCTAAAGTTCAGGCTACGAGCCTACGAACACTTCGTCAAACGCCCGATGCCCATGTGGGGAGGCGATCTTGCTCACATTGATTTCAATGACATCTACTACTATCTNCGTCCCACTGACAAGGTTGAGAAGAGCTGGGACGACGTTCCGGATAAGATCAAAAAGACCTTCGACCGATTGGGCATACCTGAGGCCGAGAAGAAATTCTTGGCTGGAGTGGGTGCCCAGTACGAGTCCGAAGTCGTCTATCATAGTCTTCTGAAACATCTCGAAGATAAAGGAGTCATATTCTGCGACACGGATACTGCTGTTAAGCTTCATCCGGAGCTTGTCAAGAAATATTTCGGGACAATTATCCCTCCTGAAGATAACAAGTTGGCCGCGCTCAACAGCGCCGTCTGGAGCGGTGGCAGCTTCATCTACGTTCCCGAAGGAGTCAAGGTAGATCTTCCTCTACAGGCATATTTCAGAATCAACGCCGCGAACATGGGACAGTTCGAGAGAACGCTCATCATCGCAGACAACTACGCTGATGTTCAGTATATTGAGGGCTGCACAGCCCCGGTCTATTCCAAGGATGCGCTTCACTCCGCAGTAGTCGAGATCATCGCCANGAAGGGCGCCAAGGTCCGATATACCACGCTCCAAAACTGGAGCTCCGACGTCTACAACCTCGTCACAAAGCGAGCCTATGCGTATGAAGATGCGTCGGTAGAATGGATCGACGCTAACGTAGGCAGCAAGCTTACGATGAAATATCCATCAGTCTATCTGGTCGGGCCTAGGGCCAAAGCCGAGATTGTCTCAGTGGCTTTTGCTGGTAAGGATAGACATCAGGACACGGGCGCCAAAGTAATCCACCTCGCACCGTACACGAGCTCCCGGATCACGGCGAAGTCCGTCAGCAAGGACGGAGGACTAACGACCTACCGGGGTCTTGTCCACGTGGCCAAGGGAGCAGTTGGCGTAAAATCAAGTGTCCGATGCGATGCCCTCCTAATGGACGATCGATCGAAGACGACCACCTATCCTTACATGGAGGTTAACGAGGACGACGCGACCATAACGCACGAGGCCACCGTTGGAAGGATCAACGAGGATCAATTGTTCTATCTAATGTCCAGAGGCTTGTCTGAGACCCAGGCTCTCAGCATGATCGTCACAGGATTCATGGAACCCTTCACCCGGGTCCTACCGATGGAGTACGCGGTAGAGTTCAACAGGCTCATCGAGATGGAAATGGAAGGCGCCGTAGGCTAATTTCTCCGAGCCCAAACCTTCTAAACATATTCCTGGCTCTCAACTAGCCATGGGCAACTCTCTCGCCAGCCCAACCGAAAGTATGGTGAAAGAGGTCTCCGGCCTCCTCGCTGAACCTGAGGAAATTAGCAGAGAACGATCAGTGGCTCTCGACTACTTCAACAAACTCCCCATCGAAAAGTCTCAGTTATACACGAAATATGTCGACATCCTCTCGGGGCTCAATCTTGATTCCATCCAACTTGGATTGCCGTCGAATAGTCGAACTATTCCTAGTGAAATATCTCACCTAATCAGGGAGAAGGATGAGCCGACACTTGCACTGCAAGTGGATTCTCAGATGGTCCGCACCGAAGTACATGGTGCTCTGGAGAAGGAGGGAATCGTCTTCTCAGACTTGGAATCGGCCTTGGTCAAGTTTCCAGACCTCGCCCGAAACCGGTTCACAAAAGCAATCCCGCCGGGCGACGACAAGTTTGCAGCTCTCAATGACGCATTCTTCACAGCGGGAACCTTTCTCTACGTTCCCAAGGGGCTGAGCGTCAAGATTCCTTTCCGGAACATCNTNCTCCTCACGACCCGAGGACAAGCCTCTTTCACTCACAACATAATNGTGGCTGAGGAGAACAGCAAAGTCAACTTCCTGCAGGAAGCATACTCACGACTGGGTAAGGAGCGTCAAGGTCCGGCCCTCTACAGCGAGGTCACGGAGATCTATCTCGCCGAAGGAGCCGAAGTGAATTTTGCCAGTCTCCAGGACTTTGAGAGCGACGTTCACTCGACGGTCAATCGGAGGTCAATCGGTCAGAAGGATTCCCGGATAAACTGGACAGTGGGACACCTTGGAGGTGGAACCACGCGTTCTCGGATGGACAGTGTTCTCGATGGNCCCGGATCTACGGCCGAGGATGTCGAGGTGGTGTTCGGTTCGGAGTCGCAGCGGTTCGATGTCGTAACGGATCTAACGCACCAGTCGACAAACACTACAGGGCATGTTCTAGCTCGTGGAGTATTGAGGGATAGTGCTCGTGCGATTTTCAAGGGAATGATCAGGATCAGCGAGGGAGCCAAGAATTCAAACTCCTATTTGGCNGAGCATGCGATGATCCTTAGCAAGAAGGCGAGGGCCGACGCAATCCCTGGCCTTGAGATTTTCACGAATGAGGTGAAGGCGACCCACTCGGGCTCCGTGAGCCAGGTGGACGAGGAACAAATCTTCTACCTTATGTCGCGAGGACTGACTCACAGCGAGGCTCAGAGAATGGTTATCCTAGGATTTCTCCACCCCGCCGTCAAACGCATACCGCTTAGGTCGGTTCGAGCTGTGATCCAGTTTCTGATCGACGAGAAATGGGCCGGGAGAGGTGGAATGATTCCTCCGAGAGCGGAACAGCTTCCAGAATTCGAAGAGGAACCNGAGAAGGAGGCCGTTGAAGCAGATCTCTTCGAGAGACATTACAAGTACCGGTAGGGAAACACATTCTGGGAACGCTCATCCCCGTCGGCCCTCTTTCTGAGCTTCCGCCAGGCACGATGAAGGGAGTCGAGCACGAGGGTCGACGGATTCTGATTGTGAATTTGGACGGAAAACTCTACGCTTGGGATGGGACGTGCACGCATGAAGAAGCTGATCTTTCGACCGGATTCCTAATTGGAGAAGAGATCACTTGCCCGCTTCACCTGTCCCGGTTCAACCTATTGACAGGAGAGGCGGTCAATCCTCCTGCCGAGAAACCGCTCACCAAGTACAACGTGAAGGTCGAGAACGATGAGGTGTTCGTTGAGCTCGACCAATAGTTGAAAAAGCAAGGCTACTGGCATGAAAACCCCAGAATTCGAGGAGTTGTCACTCTCTTGCAAGAAACCCTGAACCCCGAGCTCGTCAAGCTAGCTGGAGAATCTGCACAGGACGAGTATGCCGACCGTTCCGTCTATCTTGCACTCGCTCGTCGCGAGAAGAACCCGGTCTTCAAGAAGGCTCTCGAGAATATTGGAAATGGAGAGCAGACTCACTACGAGTTCTGGAAGACCTACGCTCCCGAGGCGAAGGCCTCGGCGAAGAAGCTCCGGATGTATGTGATTGTCCTGTTACGACTAATCCTCGGCTTGACTTTCACTCTAAAACTGTTGGAGAGGCATGAGGGTAAGCTTCACGCGCGTTACAAGAGGATCGCTGAGAGTATTCCTCCCGCCGACATGGCTCGTTTTCAGGCCATGATGGATAGCGAGGAGAGTCAGGAGGACCTTCTGATTGGAGAGATCAAGGAGAACCGGGTCAAGTACATGTCATTCATAGTCCTCGGACTAGCAGATGCAGTTGTAGAGATATCTGGAATTCATGCAGGGTCCCTGGGAATCTACGGGAAAACGGAGCTCGCGGGGCTTGCTGGAATAATCGCGGGGCTGGCCGCGTCAATTGCCATGGCGTCTGCCGCCTACGCACAGGCCAAGCAAGGCTTCGCAGGATCAGCCAAATGGTCAGCTATCTACACTGGTGTTTCGTACATGATTACGGCTGTGCTGCTCGCTCTTCCCTACTTCCTGACTGCGAACATGGCAGGCGCATTGGGGACCTCGCTCGTGATCGGGGTTGTATTGGTGGCGGCGATGACATTCTACGATACTGTGATCTCCGGGCGGCATTTCATGCGCCAGTTCGCTGAGATAGCGGGAATAATTCTGGCTGCGAGCCTCGCCCTCTTCATAATTGGAACAGTGGTCGGGCAGGTCTTGGGCATACGGATAGGATAGATAATGCAAGGAAGGAAACACTTCGAATCGATAGATGAATACATCAAGACCTTTCCTCCCGACGTCCAGAAAACACTGGAGAAGATGAGACGGACGATTCGGAAAGCGGTGCCTGAAGCTGAAGAGGCAATAAGCTATCAGATTCCCGCTTTCAAACTAAACGGCGACCTAGTATATTTCGCGGCGTTCAAGAAACACATCGGATTCTTTCCAACATCTTCCGGAATTTCAGCATTCAAGAAAGAGCTATCGAAGTACAAGACATCGAGAGGCACGGCACAGTTTCCACTTGACCAGCCAATCCCCTACGATCTCGTAACGAGGATCGTTCTCTTTCGAAAGAAGGAAAACCTAGGGAAGAAATAGAGAATCTTAGCTCAGCTTCGTGTCTTTGAGTTTCGGGGGCTTCGGCATCGCGGCTATGCGTGCCCAGGCGCCGGGATCGTATAGCTTGTTGACTTCTATCTCGATCACCATCATCAACTCCTTGACCTTCATCGGGACGGACTCCTTTCCCTCCCAGCTCTCGTAGATCTCTAGTACCTCTCTCGCGAAGCCTGGAGCTAGCCGAACGTAGTCCAGTTCCAATACTACCCCCATCATGGATTCTTCAGGGACAAGAACATAGACCGATCAGCTCGCAGAAACTATTCGAAGCCAGCTCCTGAGAGAATCCCGACATGAAATCGTTTGACACGAGAAATTTAGAAGCAAAGTTCTCACGTTAACAGTCGTATCCGCCATTCGGAAAGTTTGTCGCACAACCCACAGCACTAGCAGGCGAAAGTATAGAAGTGCTGGTCATCGTTGTGCCTATTGTAATCTGGCTGCCGACCTCGTGGAGCGTGGAAGCGAATCCACCGATTCCAGGTAAGACCGACTCTGTCCATCCAGCGTTGCTTACAGTGCACGGTGTGATTGTTGTTCCTGGCAGGGTGTACCCCGCAGCGCATGCCAGGACACCGAGTGACCCGTTTGACTGGGGAGTTGCAAAGTTTATCCAGCTAACTCCTCTGTACGAGTTTACTTTCAGTCGCTGCGCCAATCCTACGAGGTTGTTACCGGTTCCGCCTGGGTTGCCGATGCCCTGAGCCCAGTGCGGACAATTGGCCGACGGCATGGAAGAATGGCAACTATTGACAGTCAGTGTTCTAGAAAAATCAGCGCTACCAGAGCCAATATCGCCAGTCCACACATATGAGGCGAGCGCACCGCTGCTGCGGAAGTAGTCGCTACTAGAACCAGCAACCCCACAATCAGTACCGGTCGATGCGATGACGCAGCCGGTCCTCGTCAATGTGAAGTCGTTGAGACCAGAGGCTGGAGTGTCGGTGTTGTCGACACTGCAACCGCCTCCAATAGTACCTACCGCAGGATGACCAGTACCACCAAGACTTTCGCAAGTATAGTCGCCTGAGCCGATCAGGAAGGTGTTCCCGATCACGCTGAAGGTTGGACTGTCAGCACGAGTAGTGCCAACAGTGACGATGCTAGGCGAGCTGAAAGTCCCTACGCAAGTGTCCTCTGGCGCATTGACGATGGCTGTGCCTGCAATGTTCTTACCAGTAACACCACTGTTCCAAGTGCTCGCACCGCAAGCAGACCATACATGGCCTGGAATTATGGTAACGCCACCGATAAAGAACTCAGTGAACGGACCCTTAGCCTTCAGGTTAAGGTCCAACGTGAACTCGTCAATGACGTTAATGTGAGCAACGTTCGCGAGCGATGTCGCCTGGAAAGCGCCCGTAGCATTGAGGTTCATGAAGCTGTACTTGACATCCCAAGCTGTGACCGGCCCGCTATCGTGCCAGTGGTTATTTCGATTCAACGTGAGACGGAGATCCGCAGTAGTTCCAGCGAAGTATGTCGAGTTTCCGTATCCAAGAGTTGTTGCGTTGCACAGTGGGCCGCCTTGATAACAGAGGAAGGTGTGGCTCGTAGTCATCCAGTCGATGAGCTCGAGAACCGAAGGACACTGAGGAGCACCAAGTGAAAGAGCTAGACTGACGAAGTTTGTGCACTGTGGGTTCGCGTTGAACAATGAATCGTAGATGTTGCTTAGAAGGTACCCGTCCCATAGCGTCGTGAAGTCGAACGGGTTGACGCTGTCGAGTGTTGTCAAGAAACCTTGCCGAAACGTTCCAGCCACCGCAGGAGTCGAACTATACGCGTCAAGCCATTCCCAGATGCTTGCAGACGCCGAGTAGCCCCCGCCGAAGGCGGTGATGAAGCCGGGTGACGCGCCGCCCAGAGGCCAGTTGCTCAGTCGAGCCTGGACATCGAATCCTGTCCAGACAGGAATCGTGAAGGCGTGGCTTCCGAAGTAGTCTTCAGCCTGGTAGCCAGCGCTGAGGGCGCTGCAGACTGGAGAAGCACCAATGCACGTGGTTGCTCCAGCCCCACCAGTGACAGCTGCTCCCGAACAACTCGCGAAAGTTGGCGAAGCCTGGTTAAACGTTGGATCTGTCGCGGGTCCTGGCGTGACTAGGCAATTGGAGAACTCCATTGCGGAACTTAGTTTATCATAAGTCGGACTGCAGACGTACATGTAGTTCGCTGCGCTATTCGATATCACGTTGCTAAGACAGGGAGAGCCTGGAGTGAAAATGCTGCAGGTCGCGTTAATGCATGTGACCGGAGTCATGTCTACATAGATGCTACTGTACTCGAAGTAGAGGGTGCTGTCAAATGGGAACACTTGGCCGAAGCCGAATGTTCCGAACCCCCAGCAATTATCCGGAACACCCGTAACGCTAGTTGTAAAACCGCAAAATTGCACGATGCTTCCCTCAACCTCTTGAAGAAACGCACAGGATGAGTGACTGCAAGCGGCATTCGAAGTGCCGGTGTTGGTATTGTCGCATGAGAAGGGCTGACCGGCTAGAGTTGTCCATGCACCCCAAGCGGGCGAGAAGAGCGCACAAATGTCCTGAGTGAGACCCTCACCCAGACTCTTTCGCGGCTCGGTTGTTCGGATGAAGGCGCAAGCGTTAGCGGTGGACGCAGTTCCGATACAGGCCATTGATGTTGTGACTGATGTCACGACGGAGGGCCAACCGCCCTTCGGTGGAACAAGTTCACAGTTCGCGTTAGTCGTCACACCCGTGATGTTGGCGTCTGCGAAGGCTTGAATGAAATGTTGCGCTGCAGCGCAGAAGTCTCGGCTACCAATTACTGCTTGCCATGGAAAGGTTGTAGTGCCGATCACTGTTCCTGTTGGACACGCGGTGCTAAAGCTACAGTTGTAAGCAGTTCCACCAGGTGCTCCAACCACGCAATTAGTGCCGCTGATCTCGTTGTACTTTGTATCCCAACCGCACGGATTCGCTGCAGGGAGTCCCCCATTTGTGCAACCTGCCGAGGACGTGCAGGCGGGGACAGGCGCGTCGTCGGGGACACAGTTTGTTGATGCGCACGCAGCGTCGTTATTTGTGAAGCTCTGCTTGTTGAAGAGGTGAGCAAAGCCCTGGCGAAGCTCAATACCAGCGGCGCTGTTGCCGAAGTCCATCGGAATGCCCCAGATGACGCCGGCGAGGTTGAACTGGATCTCAAAGTATCCGTGGTCTGGCATTGGTAGGCTGCATAGAATAGCTGTGTTCGTAGCGCAGCTACTCTGCTCGGAAGCTGTGAGCGGCCAGTCGCAGGCATCGACCTGTCCTGTCGATAGCCATCCAAGACACCCGCTGCTGGCCCCGTTACCCACGCCAACGGACAGGGTCTGTTCCTGAGCACCCGCAGGATACCAGTTTCCAACACCCGTCTCGTTTGAGGCTCTTACAATGTGAATACTCGGCAGATTGAAGCTACTTGAGAAAACACCAGGAAGACTGACCAGTGAGAAGGCAACGGTAAGAATGAGTAGGAGCCTGACAGTAGGCATACCACTCGATCCGTGGCCTCCCAAAATTACATGATAAGTTTATCGGCTAAGCCGTACCTGTGAAAATGTCCCTAGCAACTATTCCGAGATGATGGCCGAAAAGTCTTGGGACAGCAGGTGACCATTCAGGATGGTCCCTTACTGTCTCTTCCTGGCTTGGTTTCGCTAGCCGAGTTGGGTTATCTGTATCAAGTTGCCGACGGTATCGTCAAGCTGAGCTATTATTGAGCCGGTTGTCTTTGTCGGCTCCATTTTGAACTTCACGCCGAGCTTCTTCAGTCTCTGATACTCCTTCTGAATATCATCCACGAAGAACATGGATGCTGGAATACTTTGTTTGAAGATCGATTCTTGGTAGGATTTGGCGGCGGGGTTGTCGTTTGGCCCGAGAACCAGTTGAGGCCCGTTCGGCTCCTCAGAGGATACGACTGTTAGCCATCTGTAATTGCCTGCGCCGATATCGGCCTTCTTGATAAAGCCTAGGTTCTTCGTATAGAAGTCAAGCGCTTTGTTTTGGTCGGTCACAAATATGCTGGTTAGTTTGATTTTCATAACTCATCGTGCTTGGATTACTGCTACTTAATTGTGATTCGAGATAACCCGGTTCCCATAACACCATAGGTCTGACTGGATTGCGGCTCTGAACTAGGATCAAGCGTTCCCTAGCCTAGTCGGGTTTGAGTGAGGGTTACACGAGATTCAAATTCGCGGCTCTCCCTCACTCCCAGGTATGTCTCAGAAAGGCGATGCAGTCGCTGTTTCACCTACCCCTGCTGCGGTGAAAGGCATAGGCAAGGGAATGGGTGCTGTTCTCATCGCTCTCGTATGTGTAGGTGCATTTGCCGGAGCCGGTGCAGGCACCTATCTCACATTCAGGTATGTGATTCTGCCCAGCTTTCAAGGCAGCAACGGCAACAATAGCAACAATAACAACTGCACCACCAATTGCAACAATGGTGGGAGTAATGGATGCACGTCGAACTGTCAGAGCGGGACTTGGACGGCGACTTCTGGCGGCGTGACTATGACCATCACCAAATACGGGTATAGTAATAATTATTTCAACTTCACATTTACCGTTAGTTCCAGCGAAACTATGAACAGCTTCACAGTTACCAATGGTTCAACTACTATCTGTAGCGGTACGGCCCCGAGCGGTCAAGGCACTTCTGCATCAGCGAATACGCCTACATCGACCAGCCTAGGCCTCAGTGACAATGGATGTTCAAGCGCCACGTTCCAAAGCGGCACTACGTATTCCTGGACCTTCGGCGATACCAACGGCCATAGTTTTAGCGGATTCAGTTTCAAGTACTAAGTCATTCATTAGCCGTCAAACTGTTTTCTTTCGAGGGGCCAAGGGCTTAATTGTTGATGTCTACAGATGCTTCACTATCATTTTCGACGGGTGCTGTTTTGGAAGCTCCATCGGGTAGCCCCGTAAGGCTCTGAAGTGCCTAAGGCGAATACTGTCTCCGGCTTCACCTCGTACACGTGCCACGGAGGCGGCCCCGCGCTTGGTGCGCTGTACTTGGCTGTGAGGCCNTCTTTGACAACTGTCGGGCTCCATCCCTCCTTCGTGTACATTTCAGCGATTTGCCTTAGCCGGGCAGGGTCTACTATCTTCGTGGCCGGACCTTCGAATACGAGGTCGAAGTCGTGTGTTGCGATCGTTATGACGCAGTTAGGATTGCGGGCAATGTTCACGGCTTTACGGGTCTTTGGGCCGGCTGTGAAGTAAAAGGCATCGTCCACGTAGAGGGTTCCCACTGGCATGACATGGGGTCTGCCGTCCCGATTAACGGTTGCCAGCCAAGCAGTGTGCCGATCTGGTCCTCCTGTTTTCGGAGCTTGAGAGATTCCTTTCTGCAGGCGCTTCTGCACCTTCTCCCATGGAATTATGGGTGCGCCGTAACCGTCGAGGTTCTTCTTGGAAATTGGTTCTTTCAACTCAGGTAATGGCTAATCATATGCTCTATGAATCTATCTGAGAGGACGATGTAAAGAACGAGCAGGGTCCGCTTGGAGCTAGGCGGCTATTTGCTTCAAACGTGGGAGCAGCAGGCTCCCGCGTTCTAACCTTTCGAAGTGACCCGAGTCAGAGCTTGTTTCTGTAAATCGCCCCGACCCATTTGGCTTTAGGGATCCTCCCGCGACCAATACTGGGACGGGATCGTCGCTGTGTCCCTTGTCCCTCCAGGGCGTAGAATGGTCACATGTGACGCAAAGGACCGTTCTCTGAAGCTTAGCAGCCATCCGGAGGTGCGCGAAGAATCCGCCGTCGATCTCTTCGATCCTCTGCTTTTTCAAATCATACAATCCATCATGGCCCGGTTCGTCGGGCCCTTTGAGATGGACGTAAACAAAGTCGTATTCACCAGCCAATCTCAAAACAAGTTCCGCTCTCTTCCGATAATCATCGAGCGATGTGCCCGGCGAGATCTCTCTCACCTCCATTCCTAGTAGCCTGCCAATTCCTAGCTCTGCTGGAAGGTCAGCTATCATGGCGGCCTTGAAGCCCCATTTTTCAAGAAAGCTTTGGACTCGGGGCTTACTCGTTCCAGCGTCCCGCATCAGAACAAAGTTGGCAGGTTTCTTGCCCTGCTTTCTTCTCTGCAGGTTGACTGGGTGAGAGTCTAGTGCGTGTCTGGCTTTGAAACCGAACTCGTTGACCAGCGCAGCGGATCTTACTGCTTCAGCTGAATCGTCGAGCGGTTCGCATTTTGGAATATCATACTGTGGGGCGCCAGGCTGGGCGATACTAATCTGTCCAGTCCGGACGTACGCAGGGTCGAAGTTGGAGATGTCCGACGAGAACTTGTCCGAGTTGGCTTTGAAGACGACTACTGCTCGGTGTCCTACGGTCGCCTGGAAGTGGAAGCGGGTTCCGTTCTTCAATCGGACTTCGTGATTGACCGCGGTGGCTAGTTCTCGTGCTTCTTCGGTCGATAGGTTCCTTCCAGCTCTTCGGTCGACGAGCTTGTCGCCGTCTACTGTTGCGAAGCCTGCGCGTAGTGCGAGGTCTCCATCATGAAAGTCGACCCCTGCTCCGATCGACTCAACTACTCCTCTTGAGAGATGGATCTGCAAAGGATCATATCCTAGAAGTGAGAAAACCCCAGCGTCGCTCTCAGGAGCAATCCCTTTGCCGACAGTGTACATTGAGCCAAGAGCTCCTCTTCGGACGAGCGTGTCCAAGTTTGGGGTGGAGGCAGCTTCGAGCGGAGTCCTCTGCCCACCCGCCGGTCGATCGCTCGCTCCGTCCAAGACAACCATGATTATCGGCGTCAATTCTTTGAGCCCTAGGGAAAAAGAGGGAAGATAGGACCCTGATTAATTCAGGGCCTAGTCTGTGTCCATATCCGTATCGCTGGCTTCAGGTTCCTCAGTATGGGTCGAGACGGTCCAGTGCATCGTGTACCCGACTGTCGAATTGCCGCCGCCCTCGACGCCACCCGTAAGAGCGCCACTGAAGTGTCCCTCACCCTGGACGTCGTTCATCTGGCTTGTATCGCCGTGGATGACGAAGTTGCCTCTGGTGAAGGTGCTGTTCTTTACGCCCTCATATCTGATATGGAGCGTGACCTGGTTATTGTCGAGTGTGCCGGTGAAAGTGCCGTTCCCATGAAATGTCGTGAAGGGCACGGTCTTGCCTTCGTCTGTTACTGTATGTATCACGTCTCTCTCGATGGTTAATGCTGTGCCTGCGAGGCTGCCTGTGAAGCTGAGAGTCTCATGCACTGTGACAATCGTTGTGTGGTCGCTCAGGCCGGTGGGACCTGAGATTATCGCGCCCTGCGTGAACGTGATCATGCCCATCCCTCTATTCAAGTGGTCATCATGGTCAGCTTGTGTCGCTGCTGCTGTGGAAACCGCTACAACAGGTATCAGGAAAGCTAGCAGTATTGCTATAGCCCAAATTCTCAATTTTATTTTCATCCTCCAACTAGTTGGGTATTTCTATCACTGCGCCCCTCCTCGGCGCTCTAACGAACAGAGAAACAGTGTG
>JGI25381J37097_1000012_pt1 | contig 15173 bp, 13 predicted proteins | sample GraSoi013_1_20cm_2_FD_37097 | JGI IMG/M metagenome (IMG submission 37097)
CCCGCCGATCCCAGAAATCCGCGCTCGTACGCCCCAGCCGGGCGTAAGCAGCATCCATCTGTTGCGCTCTCAAGTTGAGCATGATCTTCCAACGTTCAACAGCGGTCTCCATAGAGACTTCTCTCTCTACCCGCTGGCAGTATTGCTATCCGAAGCCTCTAACTTGCTTTTGAGGCAATCGAAAAACTGCCCGGTAAGCTTCTCGGCGGTTCCCTGCAGCAGGCGAGCACCAACACTGGCAATTGTACCACTCACAACGACGGAAGCCCCCCAATCCATGCGTGTGTGCCCATCGTCGACCGCCGTTAGTCTCATATCGCCAGACAGATCAACAGCGCTGCCAGGGGCCTTGCCCCTGCCCTTCATAGTCATATGTTCTGGTTCTTCCATCTCTGGCCGCGTCACATCCAGCGTAAATTTTGCCTTTACAGCCCCTACACCAACTCCAACCACTGCCTTCCAGTGTTCATCTTCCAACACCTCCAGGCTCTGAAAACCGGGCGCACAGGCAGCTACCTGATTGACGTCGTAGAGAAACGCCCATACCTTCTCAATGGGAGCGGCAATAGTTTGCGTACCAGTAAATTCCATACTGAGCCTTACCTTTCATACTGACACCTATTCAATGAAAATATGTTCTTACAGTTGTCGACAGATGTTGGCGGGTAGAGTGACAAAAATAGCTGCGGTAGATCATCAAGTTTGCCACGGCGCCACACTTAAACTGTATCTATTATCATATCACAGGATTCAGTTACAATAGGAAGCTGCAAGAACACATTCATCTTTCATGCTGTACAAGATATTCCTGTGGGTTCCTCTCAAATGAACGCTTACAGGCGGGACAACAAAAGTAAAAGGTACGACCTTCAAAATCACTATGGTGTCGTGCGCTCGCTATTTCCACTTCCATACCGCAAACCGGATCAATAGCACTGGCAACAGTTCCAGCGCTAACTTCGTACCGTATCTCCTTCGTGCCCTGCTTGCTTTCCTCATCGTCGATTGCACCTCGTCGACGCACCTGCACCAGTTCTGCCAGCACACTGGCCGCAATTTCATCTGGAGTGAGTGCGCCAATGTCAAGCCCTGCAGGCGCCTTAAGACGAGCAATTTGTGGAGCGCTCAAACCAGCGTCACGCAAATATGCGCGACAAGCCTCAGCCCGTTTGAGGCTACTTACCATACCAACATAGCGAGCGCGACTGCNCAACGCCTGTTCTACAGCTTCTTCATCGTATTGTCCGTGACTGGCAACAAGAATACACGTCTGCTCATTGATANTAACCTGGNTCAGATCGGCATCANGCAGTTGNGTTACTGAAAAGTCGATCACCTGCGCTAGCTGACTCAGTGCCNCAACCACGGGCGATTCACCTATCAGCACGAGTTTGGGTAGAGGAAAATGTGGTTCCATAAAGATATCTAATACGCCTCCACTGCTACATGACATGGGGAAATTTCGTACATCCTTGCGGTCAATCCCCGTATCAGATGTCCCTAAGCGCAAGAGATAAGGATCGCCGCCTTCACGCAAGATGCGCGCAGCCTCGCGCATAACGACAGGTTGGGCACAACTGCCCCCGATCCAGCCCATCACCTGACCATCGGCCCGGATAAGAGCCTGTGCGCCTGGTTTAGCTGAAGTGGGCCGTTCACACCACACGACCGTTGCCAGCACAAATGGCTCGCCAGCCTCGGTCAATTGATGTGCCAGCTCCAGTAGTGTCTTAGACATAGTATCCTCCAGGAAAAACGGTAAACGCAATACCATGCGGCAATGGTGATAGGCAAGGTAGGAGGGTCAGTACTGTCTCTTTTACCTTTCCGTATCACCATTGCCTCGATAGTAAGATTTGCAAGCTGTAACTACTAGTCCGCCGTCATGCCTTTTTCTTTGAGGATACTCCACACCTTCCATGGCGTTATTGGAATGTCAATGTGACGCACACCAAGATGTGCAAGGGCATCAACAACAGCATTGGCTATCGCTTGCGGAGCGCCGACTGTCGGCGACTCACCGACTCCCTTGGCTCCGATAGGATGATGCGGTGATGGCGTAACTGTTCTATCCGTTTCCCAGTTTGGAGTCTCCATTGAAGTAGGAATCAGGTAGTCCTGGAAGTTCCCAGNCAGGATATTCCCGTTTTCGTCAAAAGACAACTCTTCATACAGAGCTGGCGCAAGCCCTTGTGTCAAACCGCCATGGATCTGTCCCTCGACGACCATAGGATTAATAATCGTGCCACAGTCATCCACCGCCATAAAGCGACGGATATGCACCTGGCCCGTACCTCTATCGATATCTACAACGCAGATGTAGCTCCCAAACGGATAGGTGAGATTGGGAGGATCGTAGTAGTTCACTGCCTCCAGGCCTGGCTCCAGAAATGGTGGGCAATTTGTATAGGCGGCAAAAGCCAGCTCCTGTATCGTCTTACCCTTACCAGGAGTCCCCTTGACGAAGAAGCGCCCTGGTTCCCACTCGAGGTCATCTTCACCGACCTCCAGTAAATAGGCAGCGATCTTTTTTGCTTTATCCCGTACTTTTCGTGCCGCCAGCGCGGTAGCGGCACCAGCTACTGGCGTGCTCCGGCTGGCATAGGTTCCTAGCCCATAGGGTGCTGTATCGGTATCGCCATGCTCGACATCCACGTCATCAGGTGACATACCCAGTTCCGCCGCAATTATCTGAGCAAAGGTAGTTTCATGTCCCTGCCCTTGCGTCTGTACNCCGATGCGTGCGAGAATCTTGCCCGTTGGATGGACGCGTATTTCGCAGCTGTCGAACATCTCGATGCCAGCAATATCAAAATGTTTCCCAGGGCCAGCGCCCACAATCTCAGTAAAGCTGGAGATACCAATCCCCATCAATTCTCCCCGGGCACGCTTTTCGGCCTGTTCTCGACGCAGCCCTTCGTAGTCAATGTTCTTCATCGCCAGCTTTAAGGCGCCTTCATAGTTTCCACTATCGAATGTCCAATTAAGGGCTGAGCGATAGGGGAAAGCTTCTGGTTTAATGAAGTTTTGCAGGCGTAGTTGCGCCGGGTCTTTCCCAAGATCATGAGCAAGCATATCCATCATACGCTCGATCAAGTACGAAGCCTCAGTTACGCGAAACGAACATCGATAGGCGATACCACCAGGAGCTTTGTTGGTATGGACCGCATCCACATCGACAAATGCATGCTTGAAGTCATACGAGCCCGTACAGATGTGGAAGAGCCCGGCAGGAAATTTGGTTGGCTGCGCTGCAGCGTCAAACGCGCCGTGGTCTGCCAGCGTATGGACTTTTAATGCCTTCACATTACCATCTTTGTCGGCGGCTATCTCCGCGTGTATATGGTAGTCACGAGCAAACCCTGTGCTACCGATATTCTCAGAGCGGTCTTCAATCCACTTGACGGGCTTACCTGTGGTGAGAGATGCCACCACAGCACAAACATAGCCAGGATAGATGGGCACCTTGTTGCCAAAACCACCACCAATATCAGGAGAGATAATGCGGATACGGTGCTCAGGCAGACCAGCGACAATAGCAAAGAGCGTACGATGTGCGTGCGGGGCTTGCGAAGTGAGCCACACAGTCAATTTACCGGTCGTTTTATTGTAATCAGCAACGCAGCCACACGTCTCGATAGGAGCCGGGTGGATACGCGGAATAAACATATCCTGCTTGACAACGACGCCACTTGCTTCCGCTTCGGCGAAATCCGCATCGGTTTCAGTCCTCTCGCCTGTCTCCCAATGGTAAATCTGGTTTGTGGGCTGTTTATCTTTCTTATCCGGTCGCAGCAAGGGGGCATCAGGATCAAGAGCCTTTTTTGGATCAACGACCACTGGTAGAGGTTCATATTCGACGTCGACTGCTGCCGCACCATCAGCTGCAGCATAACGGCTGGTGGCAACGACGAAAGCAACCTCTTGCATCTGAAAGTGAACGCGATCCAGCGCGAGCACTGCCTCCGTGTCCCCTGAAAGGGTAGGCATCCAGGCCAGTCCAGCGGCATCCAGATCTTTACCCGTAATCACCGCCACCACGCCGGGTACTTTCATCGCCTCACTAATATCGATATTCTTGATGAGCGCGTGAGCATAGGGGCTACGCACAATATCGCCGTAGAGCATACCTTTCAGTTGCACATCATCGACATAGTTGCCCTCCCCATGAATAAAGCGGGCATCTTCCTTGCGCTTGTAAGGTTCTCCAAGGCCATGTTTAAATATTTCAGTCGCCATTACTTGCCTCCCTGGCTAGTGCTACCTGCGCTGGCACTGACAGCTCCTCAGAGACCTGCATTTTCTCGGCGGCGTACTGTATGGCTTTCACGATATTGATATAACCAGTACAGCGACACAGATTGCCAGAAATTCCTACACGAATCTCATGTTCACTGGGGTTGGGATTGCGCTGCAAGAGAGCCAACCCTGTCATCATCATCCCTGGTGTGCAATACCCACATTGCAAGGCATGTTTCTCGTGGAAACCCTCCTGCAATGGATGGAGCTTGCCATTCTGTTCCAGGCCCTCAACGGTCATAATCTGGCGACCGTTCGCCTGGACGGCGAACATGGTGCAAGATTTGGTAGCTTTACCATCGACAAGAATAGTGCAAGCACCACAGGCCGTAGTATCACAGCCAATATGTGTGCCAGTCAATTGCAAACCATCTCGTATCCAATGCACCAGCAGCATTCGTGAATCGACATCGTCCTCGTAGACGGTCCCGTTGATAGTCGCACTGATATGATGTTTACTCATGCTATTCCCCTCCTCTGGCACGTGCAGATGCTTTGCGTAAAGCTCGTACTGCCAGGGTGCGCACCATAGCGCGTTTATATTCGGCTGGCCCACGTGTATCACTGCTAGGTTGAGCGGCGGTTGCAGCAAGATCAGCCGCTTGGTGAATACTTGCATCATCCAGGGCTTTGCCGAGCAAAAATTGTTCGGCATTTCGCGCCTTGATTGGAGTCGGTCCGACATTCGTTAGTCCAATGCCTGCGTAAGTAATTTGTCCAGCGTTATTCAATCGAACATAAGCAGCTACTCCAGCAATAGCATAATCACCGACCTTGCGCTCGAGCTGAAAATACGCTCCCCCACTCTGGTCTGTAGGCCCTGGTACGCGAATCTCAGTTAAGATTTCATTAGGGCGAAGCGTAGTCTCAAAGGAACTACCAGTAAAAAACTCATCAACAGGAATAATACGCTCGCCATCGGGACCTACAGCTACCACAGATGCACCAAGTGCCAACATAGTAGCAGGATGATTGTTGCCAGGATCGGCATGGGCAAGATTGCCACCAACTGTGGCCCAATTTCGCACTACGGGATCAGCTATCAAACTCGAGGTATCAAGCAGGATGGGGTAGCGTTCGCGAATGAGGTCGGAGTTTTCTAATTCCGCTTCACGCGTCAGCGCGCCAATGTGTAATGTGTTGTCCGTTTCTTGAATGTACTCCAGGTCAGCAATACGATTAATATCAACCAGTATTGAAGGGGCGGCGAGGCGGAACCGCAAAAGGGGAATGAGGCTTTGACCTCCTGCCAGGATTTTGGCTTCGTCGCCATGTTGTTGCAGCAGGGAGACAGCATCTGAAACGCTGTTCGCTACTACATAATCAAAGGAACCAGGAATCAAATTTTCACCTCCATCAAATTGCCGTAAACGCGCATATCCCTGCGCTTCATCTGAAAAATACGTCAGACCATAGGGAGGAAAGCTCTGTAGAGCGTGCAACACTCCAACATAAACCAGTATAATCCTCTGTTGCCCTCGTTGTTACCTCCAAAAGGAGGTAATCTGCGACATACGAATGGAGGTAGGTTAGAGCCATCCCTGTTTGACGGCAACCATCACGGCCTCGGTACGGTTTTTCACGCCCAGTCGGTGGAGAATCTCCTGTACATAACCCTTGACGGTGTTTTCACTGAGGTAGAGCTGGGTGCCAATTTCACGGCTGGACAGTCCCTGGGCAACCAGGCGCAGAATGACGATCTGTTGTGAACTGAGTGGCTCTGTTAATGGTTCTTCTTTTTGCAGGGGAACGCGACGAAGCTGAGCCAGGACAGCCACCGCAGCTTTGGTATCAATGGCGGCTTCACCGCGTGCTACAGCCCGGATAGCACGTTTGAGGTCAAATCGCTCAACATCTTTGAGGATGAATCCTTTGGCACCGGCCTGTATGCATTGCGCTATGAGTTGCTCATCAGTATAGGAAGTCAAGATAATGATGGCGGTCTCAGGGTACTGTTCCGTAACAATTCGGCAGGCCTCGATCCCACTTACACCTGGCAATCGTACATCGAGCAATGCTATTTCTGGCCGTAGACGTTCTATCAACTCGAGTGCCTGCTCCGCATTGGCCGCCTCGCCAACAATGGAAAAATCAGGTTCGGTCACAAGTATAGCCTTGAGTCCTTCACGCACCATCTCATGATCATCGATGATTACCAGGCGAATCATAGAGGCACCACCGCTTTTACGATTAACCCACCCTCCTCGCCATTCGCCAGCGAAAATTGGCCATCCAGTTCTTCAAGACGATTACGCATACCCTTGAGGCCGAGGTGTGTTGCGTTGCCCCGATAGGTTCGAAGAACTTGCTGAGAGAGTCCAATGCCATTGTCCTGTACCACCAGCATTGCCTGTTCACTGGTTACTTGTAGGGTAACAATCACAATCGTTGCCTGCGCATGGCGTCGCACATTCGAGAGGGCTTCCTGGGCAATAGTGAGCAGAGCACTTTCAATACGCGCGGGTAGAGGTACTGCAAGCTCTGACACCACCAGGTCAGCCTCGATAGAAGTGGCTTCCCGCAAATCACGAATCAGTGTGTACAGCACACTGACCAGGCCACCCTCTTGCAATTCGGTCATAGAGAGGGCAAAGATGGCATCGCGTACCTGTGCCGTTCCTAGGGAGGCGAGCTGTTTTACCGAACGCAATGGGTGAATTAAAGCCGTTTCAGGGGGTAATTGCCCTATCACCCAATCAGCTTTTAGACCAATGGTAAAGAGCGTTTGCTGCACACGATCATGCAATTCTTGAGCGATACGACTGCGGTCATCTGCGAGCATCTGGCGCTTCTGTGCCTCTGTAAGTTCATGGTGTAACATACGCATATCAGTAGCATACTTGCTTAATTCCTGATTGCGCCGCTCCAATTCGGCGGTACGCTCTTTGACTTCACGCTCCAGTTGGGCAGCATACTGCTCCATTGCCTGGCGCTCCCGGGCAATGAGTTGTGCATTATGTATTGTGACTGCGGCCTGCGCACTGAGCGCTTCGATCAGTTCAACATGACGAGTACTAAAGCGATATGGTCGCCTATCACCGATCAGAAAAGCTCCCAGAATCGATCCCTCGCGCGTTCGCAGTTGAACTCCGAGAAAGCTCCGTACAGGAATATGCCCGCTGGGCACACCGACATAGCGCCGGTCTTCAAGTACATCATCGACGACGATTGATGAACCTTCCCAGAACACAGGATGTAGCAATCCAATACCTTCGACCGGCCCAAGATGCCGAAAATGTTTCTCGATGGCCGGAGTTGCACCAGAGATGGCGGCCAGATTAAAAATAACTTTATGCGCATCTTGCTGTGCATTTTTCCCATCAATTTCAGGAATGAGGAAAAATGCTGCATATTGGGCGGCGGTAACACGACGGGCAGCATCTGTGATCATCTGCAATAACTTTTGCAGATCAAACTCAGAAGTAAGGGCAATTGCTATGCGATTCAACTGCTCAAGTTCATCCGCCTGTATTTGCAGATTTCCACTTAGCTGTGCGCGACTTTCTTCAATGTTCTGAGCCATACAGCAAATTCCCCATCATTAATACTCCCCATTGAGCAGAGACAGTATTACAAGTATATCACGCCTGGCATCTACTTTTACCCAAAATAACGTCTATCCAACTCTACAATAAACGGCCTTCAGATAAACTGTTTCAGGCATCACCAGGTTGATGGGATGGTCTGCGCCATGCGTGTAGCTTTCCAATAACTGCACAGGCCGCCGCAGGTGTCGCGCTACCTGCGATAGCGTCCCAAGCAGATCATCCATGCCTACTACTCCTGAGCACGAACATGTAAGCAGGATACCGCCCGGTCGCAATACCTGTATTCCAAGCATATTCAGGCGCCGGTAGGCTTTCAACGCTTGTGAACGCGCAGCTTGTGTTTTGGCGAAGGCAGGCGGATCAAGTACAACAACATCGAACTGCTCGCCATGTTGTTGTGCCTCTNCCAGGTAGTCAAACACATCGGCGACAAGAAANGNATGAGCGTCAGGATCAAGCCCATTGAGTACAAAGTGACTGCGTGCCATGTCGATCGCGGACGCTGAGATATCGACACTGGTAACTGTGGTTGTATCACCATTCAGCGCGGCATAGACGGAGAAGCCACCAGTATAACTGAAGCAGTTCAGAACCCGCTTGTTCCGGGCATATTTCCGTAGAGCCTCGCGTTTATCACGTTGATCAAGGAAGAAACCCGTTTTCTGACCATGCCAGGGGTCAATGATAAACTGCACGCCATTTTCTTGTACTGTTACATGATCGGGGACGATGCCGGCTGCCACTACAGGCTCCTCTAGCTCCAGACCTTCTCGTCGACGTGACTGGCCCTCGTTGCGAAACAGCATCCCCGCTGCCCCCGTTTCCTCCATGAACGCATCGATTAATAGAGGGCGCAGTCTATCCATGCCAGCGGTGTGAATCTGTGCAACTAAAATATCGGCATAGCGATCTACAACCAACCCCGGTAACCCATCTCCCTCTGAGTGAATGAGTCGGTAGGTATTGGTTCGGTCAGCATCGAATATCTGCCTCAACTCGATTGCGCTGCGGATACGCCTGCGTAAAAACTCACGATCTATAGCTTCCTCAATATCGTTCGTCAGAATACGAATAGCGATATCCGTGTGCGGGTTATAGTACCCTCGAGCAACAAACTTTCCGGTTGATGACTTGACATCAACCAGCCCACCTGGCTCTATCCAGTGGGGAGGTTGTTGGAGTGCTCCCGAGAAGATCCAGAGGTGCCCGCTCTGCAGGCTTTCTTCCCGGTGAGGTTTTAGACTGGCGCTTGGGTAATGAACCGACGATGACACAATAAACTCTTTCTGCGCTCATATGCTACTGGTATTATTGCACAAAACCAGGAGACAATGCTTACACCATCCACCAGAAAACAAAGGCAGGGCGAATGATCATTCGCCCTGCCTTTGTTTTCTAGTATAACCTCTACCTCACCGCTCACTTAACTATTTCCAGGTGCACCGGCGTGAAGCTTAATCGCGGCAATAACAGGATCCGTGTGGTGTTCTGACATCCGCCTCTCGGCCTTCTGCAGGTTGATCGCGCTATTGATGAGCGCGATATGGGTAAAAGCCTGCGGGTAGTTCCCTAAAGCGATTTGATTTTGTGAATCGATCTCCTCAGAAAACAAGCCAAGCCGCCCGGCGTAGGACAACAACCGCTCAAAAAGTGACCTGGCTTCGTCTACTCGTCCCTGCATCGCGAGGTTATCTACCAGCCAGAAAGTGCAAATGGAAAAAGTCCCCTCTGAACCTTCCAGGCCATCCTCTGAGAGGTAGCGATAGACGAACCCGTTCTCATCTGTCAATCGCTCAATGGTGCGATCAACTGTTGAGCGCATGCGTGGATCATCAGTAGGAATGAAGCCAACAAGCGGTAGTAGCAGGTTCGAAGCATCGAGCCCTTCATCGTCATACGCTTGCGTGAAAGTTCCCAGAGAGGTATTGTACCCGTGTGATAGGATATCGGCGCGAATCTGGTCACGCACTATATACCAGCGCGGTAAATCAGCCTCCAAATTGAGTTGTTTAGCCGCGCGAATACCCCTGTCCAGTGCGACCCAGCACATGACCTTGGAATAGACGAAGTGGCGCAGGCCCCCTCGAACTTCCCAGATGCCACTGTCTGGCTCGTGCCAATGCTCACAAACATGTTCTACAAATGTTCTCATCATCGCCCATAAGGCGCCATCAAGCGTCTCTCCATAACGTTCAAAGCCCCCCTGGCGGCGATAGAGATGGATGCAGTCCAGCACTTCACCAAAAACATCGAGTTGCTTCTGGCTTGCCGCGCCATTGCCAATCCGCACAGGACTCGTATCGCAGTAGCCGCTGAGATGTGTCAATACCTGCTCAGTCAGGTCACGTTCACCTCGTATACCATACATGATTTGCAGGTCTTCACCGTCTACGTACGAGAGACGGCGTAACCAGTGGGTGAATGCACGCGCCTCCTCAGTAAAACCGAGCACATTCAAGGCGTAGAGCGTAAAAGTGGCATCGCGCAACCAGGTATACCGGTAATCCCAGTTACGTGTCCCTCCAAGATCCTCTGGAAGAGAAGCAGTCGGAGCAGCAACGATAGCGCCAGTTGGAGCATAGGTCATCATCTTGAGCGTGAGCGCGCTCCGCTCTACTACGTCAGCATAGGGGCCATAGTAGTTGCAACCTTTAACCCACTTACGCCAGCAGTGTAACGTATGCGCCAGTTCAAAATCAAAATTGCGTTGCTGTAATTCATACTCCACGAGACGACGAGCCGCTTGCAAGCTGCGCCCCACTCCGACGGCAAAAAGGACGTTTTCCCCCTCACGCAGCGTTATTTGCACAATAATTGACGGATGTCCATCCGTCTCATCCTGCTCGACACGCACGTTGAACGAGGAAACACGATATGCTCCCACGATTGCCAGGCCTACATACTGATTCCCTCCAGCGATGACCGCTCCGATGTTATCCTCAGCCATGAACACTTCACTGGGTGAGGCTGCATAGTTGGGACTGACTTTGAGCGTCATCGTGACGGGAAGTTCACCATGCGTACATTCCACGCTGCGCACCAGGCAATGGCAAGAGCCATCCTCACGTGTCCAGGTATTATTATTCATTCCCCGGTAAGGCCAGGCGCTCAATGTCTCTACTGGCATGAAATCGGTGAGTACTATTTCGCCAGCGATACTCGCAAACCTGGTCTGCAGTACATTACTGCTCCGCAAGTAGCGCTGAGAGCCTGGAATGGACTCGTCGGTTGGCGCTATTTTGAAGTAGCCCCCCCGTTCAGCATCAAGCAGGCGACAGAACAGGGCCGGACTATCAAAATCTGGTAGACAGCCCCAGTCCACAGAACCATCAGGGCTTATAAGGACTACTGAATGACAGTCCCCGATGACTCCATAAGAATTGATTGGTTGATAATTGCTAAGATTTTTTTTCATCCCAGCCACATCCCCTTTGAATGCGTATAAGTTCTGTAAAAAAAATTAATGGAACCATAAGGTTCCTTATGTCAGAATAGGACGGAAGAGATTGCAAAACAGTAACAAGTCATTAGTACTATCCCATCTGGGTAGTGTCCGATTCAGACCTTCTAGTATTTAGAACAATATTTCCCTGCATATTATTTTCCTGGACACGGGTAGAACCCGCGTGTTAAGCTAACTCTGTTAAAGTATCTTATATACAACTTTGTACGTTTTAAGGATACACCTTCCAGGCGTACTGTTCATTAACACAGTTCACTTTTTGAATGTGAACTTTTCGCTATTTCGGCGGAATCTGCTATAGTAAACAGTATCGTCTAGTGCAATTGAACGTTTCCAAAGGAGGAAAATGAATACTGTTCTACAGGTAATTCACCATCCAGCTGGCCGAATNGGTCTGACCCTGGGATTAACTATTGGCCTGATAGCTGCCATAACCGGTGAAGCCAGTAAGGCATTATTTTTTGCTGGCTTCTGCAAGTTTTTAGCCTCGCGCATGGAGCGGTAATTGTCTCTATAAAAAGGCGTCCAGAGGCTGGGCTTATAGTACTACCCTGGCTCTGGTCGCCTTTTTTGAACTCTTCACTTCAAATAGCAATTCCGCGCCGGTCATGCTTATCGCATCAACAGACCTCACCTGACTCGTGGCTACCTATGGAGATTATGACGATTACAGTGAGCGATCGGTAACATTATTAAGAGGGAGAAAGTAATGCACAAGCAAACAGGTTCTCCTTGTGAAGAGTTGTTGCAGCAGTGGTCAGCGAAGCGTGAACTCGCGAATTACTACATAACAGCTTTGCTTCGCCTGAGCCCGGATGCGCCCGGCGCTCTTCGAAGAAAACAGGAACTGTGCAAAAAGGTATTTGAGGCGCAACTTTCCCTTAAACTTGTGGATGATCAACTTCAGAGTTGCTATCAAGAATTTGGTCGGGAAAGTTCGCACATTTAGCCTCACACTTCGTTTGTGCGTAACATCTTCCCCTGTCACCACTCTTCCAATCAGCTTTTGGGGCTAATTGAGAGTACCTCTTACTCCCTCAACCACCCCGCTACATCTGGCGCGAAATAGGTAATAATCATATCCGCACCCGCCCTTCTAATACCTGTCAGCACCTCCATTGCCACCCTCCGCTCATCAATCCAGCCATTCTGGGCGGCGGCCTTGATCATCGCAAATTCACCGCTTACATTATAAGCGGCAACCGGCAAATCATAGTGTTCACGCACCTGGCGGATGACATCCATATAAGCCATAGCCGGTTTGACCATGACGATATCGGCCCCTTCGGCGATGTCGAGTTCTACTTCACGTAACGCTTCACGCACATTACTGGGATCCATCTGGTAGGCTCGGCGGTCCCCAAACTGAGGGGTTGAGCCCGCGGCCTCCCGGAAAGGCCCGTAGAAAGCGGAGGCAAATTTAGCGGAGTAGGCCATAATGGGAGTCTGGTTAAAGCCCTGTTCATCCAGCACGTGGCGAATGGCGCCAACACGACCATCCATCATGTCCGACGGCGCTACCAGGTCAGCGCCCGCCTCGGCATGCGTGAGAGCCATACGCGCTAGCAATTCCAGCGATGTATCGTTTTGCACGCTCCCGTTATGTATGAGACCACAATGCCCATGACTGGTATATTCACAGAGGCAGACATCCGTGATGACGAGCAGCTCGGGATTGACGCTTTTGAGGAGACGAATAGCCTCTTGAATAATGCCCCGCGAGTTGTAGGCCTGCGAGCCCACCTCATCCTTTTCGCTGGGGATACCAAAGAGAAGCACCGCCGGGATACCAAGACTGGCGATTCGTTCAGCCTCGCGCCCAAGCTGCTCCAGCGGCCACTGCACGATGCCGGGCATCGAGGCTATTTCGTGAGGTTCATGAATTCCCTCCGCGATGAAAAGAGGGTAGATGAGCTGGTCAACAGCAAGGCGAGTTTCGCGCACAAGACCACGTAGCTTCTCGTTCTGGCGCGTGCGCCTGAGCCGCACGGTAGGAAATTTCGTCATGGTTTTTCTCCTGACAGTGCTAATCTGGCACTCTCAATGGTTTCCTTGATCATCTCATCGTCAAGGGCCAGTGAGATGAAACATGCCTCAAATTGGGAAGGTGGCAGGTAAATGCCACGCGCCAGCATATTCCAGAAATATTGAGCAAAGGATGCGGTGTCGGATGATTTGGCGCTAGCATAGTCCGTTACAGGCTGCCCCGTGAAGTAGAGGCAGAACATAGCGCCGATCCTTGCGAATTGAAGCTCCACACCCGTTTCGTTTTTCACTCGCTCTAAACCATTGCCCAGCATCTGGCTTTTTCGTTCCAGCTCCTCGTACTGGCCAGGTTTACGCATCTCGGTCAGCGTGGCTATTCCAGCCGCCATTGCCAGGGGATTGCCCGAGAGCGTTCCTGCCTGGTACATAGCTCCTAGCGGAGCCACCTGCTCCATTATCTCGCGACGCCCTCCATAGGCGCCTACTGGAAGTCCACCGCCGATGATCTTTCCCAAACAGGTCAGGTCGGGAGTAATACCCACTCGCTCCTGCATTCCCCCAAGGGCAACACGGAAACCCGTCATCACTTCATCAAAAATCAAGAGCGCACCATATGCTTTAGTGAGGCTCCTCAATTGCTCGAGGAAGCCTGGCTGCGGCAATACCAGCCCCATATTGGCCGCTACAGGCTCAACGATGACAGCGGCAATCTCAGTGGGATAGGTATCGAAGAGCATCTCAACGGCCTCAATGTCGTTATATGGAGCGATCAGTGTATTGCCCGTTGCCTCCGGAGGAACACCCGGACTGTCGGGTAAACCCATTGTTGCTACACCCGAGCCCGCCTGAACCAGCAACATATCGGCATGACCATGATAACAGCCGCTAAATTTGATGATTTTGTGGCGACCGGTATATGCTCGCGCTAGACGCAGTGCGCTCATGGTAGCCTCGGTGCCTGAATTGACGAAGCGCACCATTTCAATCGAAGGCACGCTCTCAATCACCAGTTTGGCCAGTTCACTCTCGGCCTCCGTTGGCGCACCAAAGCTGAAACCACGCTTGCTGGCCTCGATCACAGCCTCTACTACACTTGGGTGCGCGTGTCCTAAAATCATTGGGCCCCAGGATTGGACATAATCGAGATAGCGATTGCCATCCACGTCAAAGAGATAGGGACCACGAGCGGAATCGATGAAGATGGGCTCGCCACCCACGCCTCGAAAGGCCCGCACAGGGCTGTTGACGCCGCCCGGTAAAAGCTGTTGCGCCTCCTGGTAGAGCGTATGCGAATGTGACAGTGTAAGATGGCTCCCTACTTGCTGTATCTGATCTTTCACCGGTCAGGCTCCAATCGCTTCCAGTATATCCTCAAGGGGTTGTGCCACGCAGGTAAACATAGGTGTGTCACGCAGCGTATAAGAACTTGCCTCCGTCTCGCGCAGCTCCTGCACNAGGTCGAGAAAATCGCTGACCTCGTCGGTCTCGAAAGCTACGACAAACTCCTGGTCGTCCAGTCCAAAAGAATAGGTTGTATTGAGTGANACCGACGGATAGGTTAACCCGACNCGAATATGCTCATTCATCATCCGCTTCCGCTCGGCCATGGGCAAAGCATACCAGGCACGCGTCTTCACAAACGGATAGACAAAGAGGTATTTCTTATCCACTGGCGTAATCACCAGGCGAGGGTCATGCGCCCCGCGAGCATTCTTCCCAACGTACACTGAACGCTTGGTCATCGATAAGAATGCGTGTGTCTCGCGCAGGTATGGTCCCATCCTACTCCGTCGTATCTTGCTACTGACGCCTTGCAGGTTTTCAACCTCGTAGGTTGCCTGCCATAACATAAAGTCACAGTCCGAACGGATACCGAA
>JGI25381J37097_1000016_pt1 | contig 13893 bp, 10 predicted proteins | sample GraSoi013_1_20cm_2_FD_37097 | JGI IMG/M metagenome (IMG submission 37097)
TGCTGATCCAGCTTCAGGGCAGCGGCCAGCCCGCCAAATCCAGCACCAAGGATGAGTATCCGGGTGCCCGCGCTCCGATAAGACTCCTCGCTCTGGCTCACATGTTCCGATCGGCGCTTGTCCACGCGGGGCCTCATCAGCCGCCTGCCCACGAGGGCAATCCCTACCACTACGGCCGCAGCCAATGCCAAATACTTCCGCATCTGATCCTCCTAATCACTGTGCAGGTAGCCCGAGTTCTCCATTCGCCCGGCAATCAACTTCGCCGTAGCGGCGTCCGATTACACGATCTGCTGGCGATGTCCGCATCTCTCTTTCACGAACATGAACAGAACGCGACCGGGCTAGCATTGCAACAACAGCAAACATGTACCAATCTCTGAGCTTATCATACACTCACTTTTCTCTTGTAATACGACGAAGTATACCTCCTCGTGACAGGAAGAGAGAACAGGACTAAACATATTTTCTATAAAAAACTATTTCGTTTCATAATAAATAGTAGATGAGATAATATAAATACTTGACAAATCAACAGAAACGACGTACACTAGGATATGCCTCCTAACATGTAAGAAAAGGCATTTTGTCGACTTGCTTCTGTTTTTTTTCTAGGTGGAGAGAGTGATGGTATCAGCAGAACCAATTGAAGGCACTTCACACAAGATCATTCATAAACTGAAAAACGAGCGCGGCACCAGTCGCATCAACGTTGGTGAAGCGGAGCGCCTGATCTCAATTGCTGTCGGTATACCGATGACAATCTTTGGACTGAATCGTGAGATATTGAACAGGCCATTACCAATACTGCTTGGAGGCAGCCTGATCCTTCGTGGAGTAACAGGCCGCAGCTTTCTATACCAGACACTTGGCGTGAGCACGGTTGAACATAGTCCGGCAACCATTGCCGAGCTACCAGACAACCAGGGCATTCAGGTAAAGCGGGCTGTAACGATCAATGCTTCACCGGAGGAACTCTACCGCTACTGGCGCGACTTCAAGAACGCGCCGCGGTTCATGGTAAACGTCGAATCTGTGCAAGTGACCGGTGACGGCCGCTCACATTGGGTGGCGAAAACGCCAATGAATAAGACGGTTGAATGGGACGCGGAGGTCACGCAGGATGAGCCAGGGCAGTTGATCGCATGGCGCAGGACGCAGGGGCCTTTTCTGGCTCCCAACGGCGGGTCTGTGCATTTCCAGCCGAAGCGCAACGGGCGTGAGACGGTGGTGCGACTTGAAATAGAGTTTCACCAATTCCGGGGGCCAATCGGCACTATGCTGGGCAACGTCCTTGGGCAGATACCGGAGCAAGTGGTCAGGCAAGATTTGGAACGCTTTAAGGAGCTGATGGAAGCTGGCGAGATAGCAACGACCGCAGGGCAACCCTCTGGTCGACGGATATAAGGAGGCACGATGAAAGCTGTTTGCTGGAATGGCGTCAATGATGTGCGGGTCGAGAACGTACCCGACCCGAGGATCATCAATCCCCACGATTGCATCGTGAAGACCAGTTTGACGGCCATCTGCGGCTCCGACCTGCATCTCTACAATGGCTATATTCCTGCGATGATGAAGGGGGATATCCTCGGCCACGAGTTCATGGGCGAGGTAGTCGAAGTTGGACCGGAGGTACAAAACCTCAAGATCGGCGACCGCGTGGTGGTGCCATTCCCGATCTCCTGTGGCCACTGCTTCTTCTGCCAGCAGGGTTTCTGGTCGTCATGCGATAACACGAACCCGAAGGCCGGGTTGATGGAAGCAGCCTATGGCTATTCTCTCGCAGGAATCTACGGCTACTCGCATCTGTATGGTGGCTACCAGGGTGGGCAGGCGCAGTATGTGCGGGTGCCGTTCGCCGATGTTGGTCCGATCAAGGTGCCTGAAAACCTGACCGACAAACAGGTACTGTTTCTCTCCGACATCTTCTCCACCGGTTACTGGGCGGCGGATAGCTGCAATATCCATGCGGGCGATACCATCGCCGTTTTCGGCTGCGGCCCCGTTGGTCAAATGGCGATTAGAAGCGCCTATTTGCTGGGTGCGGAACAGGTCATAGCGTTGGATCGTTTTCCGGAACGGCTCAAGATGGCCGAAGAGGGCAGGGCGGAGGTTATCAACTACGAGGGCATCGACGTCGTCGAGCAGTTGAAGGAGATGACGGGCGGGCGCGGGCCTGATGCCTGTATCGACGCGGTCGGCATGGAGGCGCACGGCACGGGCTTTGATGGACTCTTCGACCGCATGGAGCAGAAGGTGCGAATAGAAACTGACCGCCCGACAGCCCTGCGCTACGCCATCCAGGCCTGTCGTAAAAGCGGTACGGTCGTCGCAGCGGGTGCCTACGGTGGCTTCATCGACAAGTTCCCCATCGGCGCAATCTTCAACAAGGCGCTCACACTGAAGTCGGGGCAGGCACCTGTCCACCGATACCTGCAACCACTGCTTGGACGTATCGAACGCGGAGAAATCGATCCTTCGTTCGTCATCACGCACCACCTGAGCCTGGACGAAGCCCCGCGCGGCTACGAGATTTTCAAAAACAAGCTCGAGGGCTGCGTCAAAGTTGTGATGACCCCTTAAGAATATTCTCGAATATTTTGTCAAGTATTTATATTATCTCATCTACTATTTTTATAGAACAAAAATATATTTTCTATAGGGTAAGAGCTACCTAAAATGTTAACAAGCGAGAGGCCCATGGCAAGCAGGTAGCTTCTCGCCATCCCTTGACGCAGTTGTAAATCGAGATTCTTGTCTGGGAGGTCGTTCTGCCGAATACTCTTCTATAGAAAATATATTTTTTCCTATAAAAATGATAGATGAGATAATATAAATACTTGACAAGGCAGCAGAGACGGCGTATACTTGTAAGTGAATACAAGAAGACCTCGTTGTAACAAACGGGCAGTCTTCTTTCAGTCGATCTCTCTTAGTAGTTTCAGCATCACCTCACTGGCAAACTGGTTTGTTTCAGCTGATCTTAAGCTGATGCTTTGGCAAGATACCTCGTGGAGTTGCTCAAACGTTGTTTGGAACAGAAGACGGTGAAAGAACTCCTGCTGAAGCGTGGCACAATGATCCAAAAAGGGTTGCTTGACCAAATCGCCTGCTCTCAGCAATGTGTGATAATGTTGCTCCCAGCAAGCTGGCCATCTTGGAGATGGCGAGAAAGGCAGGACAGCTATGTATGCACGAATAACCGTGCTCGAGTGGAAGATGGGTCAGAAGCACGAGGGAATGCAGGAGATGCTGCAACTCCTTCGCGATAGGATTGTGCCAACCGCTAAGCTGCAACAGGGCTTCAAGGGTTTCCTTGGTTTGCTCGATCGTAGGGAAGGCAAGGCTATGGCGATCACGCTGTGGGAGATGGAAACCGATCTGCAGGCAAGTGAAGTAAGTGGCTACTACCGAGCGCAGCTTGCCGAGCTGGTTCCGCTTTCGGACCTCTATACTACGCCTCCTTACCGCGAAGTGTATGAAGTCATTGTCCAGGAGTAACGTCTCTTTGACTGATAAGCTGATGAGCAGGCGGCACAGCTAATTCATCAAAGGAGCGTACTTTCATGGCAACTTATCTTCATGTGAACGATCAATTTCCAGATATCGCATTGCCGGATCACCAGAACGAACTGAGGCGACTCTCACACTTCACGAAACCTGGCCTTCTCGACCAACACCTGGGATTCCTGGATGGCTATCCACTGATCCTCATCTTTTTTCGCGGATTCTTCTGCCCACGCGATCAGCAGCAAATGCGACAATTGGTCGCGTTCCAGCACGAACTGGCGGTAAATTATGGCAAGCTCGTGGCCGTGAGTGCGGACCCACCACTTGTCCAGGCAGCATTTCGCGCCGGGCTGGGAGCGCAGTGGACCTTCCTGTCGGACGAGCAGCGCACGATCATCAAGCAGATCAACATTCTTGATAAGACGGAGGGCGAGTACGCCTACCGCGCGCAGCCCTACACGTTTGTGCTGCGACCAGACTTGCGCATCCACGCCATCTATAACGGCTGGTACTTCGTCGGTCGCCCCACCAATGAGGAACTGCGGCACGACTTGCGCACCATCATCGAAAGCCGTTCTGACTATCGCTACGAAGCGTATGACACGCCGGAGGTGCGGCAGATTCGCATTCCCCAGCAAGAATGGGCCACTGGTACGCCACCGCTGGGAACCAGCGGCCTGCCGGTAGCACAAGGCGTTGTACGCTGGTTCGATCTCAATGCGGGCATTGGCATGATCGCACAAGATGGATCAGGGGAAGATGTGTTCTTTCACTTTACCGCTCTTCCTGGGCAGGGCTATCGGACCATCAGGCCTGGTACCCCGGTGAAGTTTGAGATCGTTGAAAGCAAAACTGGTCCCGCTGCCCGTAATGTTCAGAAAAGCGGGGAACACACACCGTGATCGCCCATCGCTCTCTCCCTTTGTCACTCCGCCTGCGAGATGGCCCAGGCCGCATTCACAAGCCCAATGTGACTGAAGGCCTGTGGGAAGTTGCCCAGCAACTCGTTACTCGCTGGATCGACCTCCTCGGCGAGCAAGCCGACGTCATTGGCATAGGCAATTGCGTGTTCGAAGGTCGCCCTGGCTTGCTCGACCTCCCCGGCCAGTGCCTGTGCCTGGGCAAGCCAGAACGTACAGAGCAGGAAGGTCCCTTCTGAGCCTTCCAGTCCATCGGATGCGCGGTAGCGGTAGACCAGTCCATGCTCATCGGTGAGTCGCTCAGCGATCGCGTCTATGGTGGATCGCATGCGTGGGTCGGTGGCAGGAAGGAACCCCACAATCGGCATCATCAGCGCGGAGGCATCCAGATCATCAGAGCCAAACGCCTGGGTGAAGGCTCCAGCTTTCTCGCTCCACCCATCTGTGATGATGGCTTCGCGGATCTGCTCACGTGTCGCTGTCCAGGCATTCATCCTGTCATGCGCATGCAAGAGATCGGCAAGGTCGCGAGCGCGGTCCAGTGCGACCCAACACATGAGCTTTGAATACAGGAAATCCCTTGGGTCTCCGCGCACCTCCCAGATGCCCTGGTCGCGCTCCCGCCACCGTGCTGCAGCCGCATCAGCAACCTCGACCAGGAAGTGGCGTGTGACCTCATCGAGTCCACTGAGCTGGTCGCGCAGGCGGTGTGCCGCCCCGAGGAGTTCGCCGTAGACGTCGAGCTGGCGTTGTTCCCAGGCGCCATTGCCGACGCGCACAGGCCGACTGGCACGCCATCCCGCCAGGTGCTTGAGCGAGCGTTCGCTCAAATCGCGCTCGCCACCGACTCCGAACATAATCTGAATGTCAACACCGCGCCGGATCTGGCTCGCTACTGCTCCAGCCATCCACGAGAAGAACCAGTGGGCCTCATCAGGGCAAGCAGCGACCCACAGTGCTTCCAGCGTCAGGCAGGAGTCACGAATCCAGGTGTAGCGGTAATCCCAGTTGCGCTCTCCCCCGATGGACTCGGGCAAGGAGGTGGTGGGCGCGGCGACGATGGCCCCCGTGGGACGGAACGTGAGTGCTTGCAGCACACGGCCACTGTGATGGACCAGGTCCCGCCACGGTCCTTCATACCGCTGATGCAGGTCTGACCAGGTCTGCCACCCCACAACGGTGTCTTGCAGGGAGTCGGTGATCGCCGCCTGCGTATACACCTCCGGCGTTTTCTCCCAGCTCGCCCGATGCTGGAGCGCGAAGCTCGCCTGCTCACCGGCGTGGAGGATGAAGCGAGCGCGTGCAATCGAGCCTTCTATAGGCAATATCACCGGTGAGGAGAGGACCAGGACGTCTGCGCCACCACGGGCGATAATGCCTCCCTCAATTGACCTCAACAAGGGGAAGATGAGGCCGTATTCGAAGAGGGGCGCATACTCAAGCTCGATCTCCACCGTGCCGCTCTGGCAGGAGACCGAGCGAAGCAAGACTCCAGGCGAGTCGACGCCCAGTTCGTGTCCGCGTTCATTGCGCCCCATCGCCATCGCCTCGACCAGCACGGCGCTGCCCGTTGGGGTGCGGAAGGTCGTCTCAAGTGCCATCGTCCCATTAATGTAGCGGCGGCTCACCTCGGTCGCCCCAACCGCGGAGATGGACCAGTGTCCCCCTTGCTCGTCCAGCAGTCGGGCAAAGACCGACGGCCCATCGAAGCGGGGAAAGCACAGCCAGTCAACGAAACCCGCGCGGCTGACCAGCGCGGCTGAGCGACAATCTGACAGTAAAGCATAATCGGCAATTGGCACGTTACTCATGATTTCTCTCATCATCCTTTCCATCAAGTGCGCACACCATTTTTGCCAGGCGCTTCGGCCGCTTGAAAGGCCAGCGGACTAAAACCGGAGGCTTCAAAGATGATTAGGCACATCCTCAAGGTGCATCGAATATGGCTTGCCAGGATAGACTGCAATCGCTTTCATCATATACCCTCTCTTTCAGCGTTTCATCATAAATATTCTCTACTATGGTCTTGCCATACGCCGATTCGTTACAGTGAGATGGAATGGGAGAATGGGGGAAGTTCATCTCATTTTGCCCCTCAAGCCGCTTTCGCATCTCTAGAAGCATGACATTCTTCACTCTTGTTATCATACACGATGCGGCGTTCGCTTGTCGAGGTTATTTACAGGCTGGATAAACGCTAAACTTGTGGGCGGACTTGCAACACCCTCCAGAGGAGGACCATTGCAGCAGTGAGGATAATCACGTAGGGCATCAGCGACCAGAGGCCAAAACGCTGGGCCAGCGTGCCCGCCAACCATGGACATATGGCCGCACCGATACTTCCTAAGCTCACCATGAAGCCAATAACACTTGGGAGAATGCGGCCAGAGACCCTATCCGATATCAGAGCAATCGTCGTCGGATAGATCGGCCCAAAGCTGAAACCGATCAATCCCAAACCAACCGCAGAGACTGCATAGACCGGCAACAGCCAGACAAAAAGCGCGCCGATGACGACCCCAACCAGGCAGCCTAGTATCAAACGCTCGCTCCCTATCCGGAGTGTTACTCGTGCCAGCGTCAGACGTCCAAGCGTGAGCCCAATCCAGTAGCCACTGACCATCCAGCCCGCCAGGAGGATTGGCGCATGCCGTTCCTCTGTCAGGAAACTGTAGGTCCAACTGCCTACGCTCACCTCCGCTCCAACATAGATGAGCATGAAAAGAGCTGCAATCCAGACCATGGGCACGCTGAGTGCGGCCAATAGGACGTTGCTTTCGGGCCTGGTCGCCGTGTCTTCGCGCTGCGAGATGTTCTGTTCCCTGAAGACCAGCTGAAAGCCAATCAACAATACCAGGCTCATCCCGATCCACAAGATATAGACGGTATTCCACCCCCACCGAATTGCCAGGATAGTAGAAGCGATAAGCGGCCCAAGCAACGCGCCAATGCCATAAAAAGCGTGGAGATAATTGAGGAGAGCGGCGTTCCGGGGCATACTCGCAATATACGTGTTCAGGCCAGCGTCGATGATTGCTACCCCGAAACCAAGCGGCAGCATCATGATCAGGATTACCATAAATTGGGGCATAAGACTGAGCGTCCCCACACCAAGCAGGAAACTCACCACGCCCAGCACCAGGAAGCGCCGATTCCCCAACTTCTCAACAAGAAGTCCGCTGTTGAAGGCAGCAACGAGATACCCTACAGTTTGAAAGAGAAAGAGCAGACCAATGGTCGCTTTATCAACTCCATAATGCAGGCGCATGCTTGGTATGAGTACTCCCAATGCCCCATCGTTTGCTCCAATTAAGATGAAAGCGAAGAATGCAAGGCCGACTTGCAACTCAGCAAGCCTGAGACGCTTTGCATCGCTATCGTGAAATCTAGCCTCAACAGCAGATTCATTATCTAATTTCCGCTGGTGAGGTGCATTGCTTCCGGTCATTTTTTCCCTCCTCCTACACTTCCAGCTTACCACATATAGGGAAGAAAGTTTAAGCAGAAGTTGTATGAAAAGCATGGCTTTCGCGGGTAGGACGAGAGACGTATCATCAGTCCCAGATTATTTGTATGAGAAAGCATTGGGCTAGAGGATAGTGGTTTTGTGCATAAGTATTTGTCTTTCTCTTTGACGCGGGTATCACTGAGTAGAGCTCATTTCGTTGCAGTTTCAGCGACCTGCCTCATTCTCCTCGTCAGGCTTTCCCCAACCTCCTCCGCCTGGAGAAAGGATCGTCAATTTGTCGCCAGGAGTTGCCTGAAAATGTACCTTGCCTGGCAGAACGTTCTCCTGGCCTTCGTGCTGTAAGCGGTTCTCGCCTCGCATCCCAGGCTCGCCCCCTTGAAGACCATAGGGGCTGGTGCTTCGTCGCTCAGTCAGTAACGTGACCTCCGTTGGGACTTCAAAGGTGAACTCTCGCACCAGTCCGTCTCCTCCTCGCGCTGCCCCGTGGCCACCAGAATGATCACGCAAGCNATAGGCATTCACTCGCATTGGGTAGGCATATTCAAAGGCCTCGACAGGAGTGTTGAGCGTATTACTCATGTGCGTATGAACNCCTGAGAGGCCATCGAGTTCAGGTCTNGCACCCATCCCGCCCCCCATTGTCTCGTAGTACGCAAAGGGTTGACCTGTACGTGGATCNATGCCCCCGGCAGTAATGTTGTTCATCGTTCCCTGGCTTGCCGCAGGAACGATATCAGGCAATGCAGTAGCTAACGCTCCAAAAACAACATCTGTAATCCTTTGAGACGTTTCAACGTTGCCCTGAGCTACTGCTGCGGGTTGGCGAGCATTGACGACGGTTCCTTCTGGCGCGATGACTGTGACAGGTGCAAATGTACCGTGGTTCATTGGAGCGTCTTCCGGCATGAGGCAGCGAACAACGTAATAGGTTGCTGACTTAGCAACCGCAGCAACNGCATTCACGTTGCCNCGNGTTTGCTGCNCNCTTCCNGTGAAATCAACGGTGATCGTGTCTCCTTGCACCGTGACCATAGCTGCAATAGGGACAGGCTCATCACTGACTCCATCATTATCAAGGCGGTCGGTAAACTCGTAGTGTCCATCTGGAATCGCCTTAATGGTTGCCCTGGCGATTCGTTCAGCATAGGCGATCAACGCATCGATGTGTTCTTCTGTTGTTGAGAGACCCCACCTGTCNATGAGNTCTTGCATTCGTCGTATAGCNGTACGGTTTGCTGCAATCTGCGCGGCCAGATCACCNCGACGTTCATCNGGAGTGCGAACGTTCCGCAGGAGTACATCTAGCAGTACCTGGTTGGGGCGATCTGCCTCCCAGAGCTTAACCGGTGGAATGATGATCCCCTCCTGGTGGATCTCAGTCGCCATGGGCATTGAACCAGGCGACATTCCCCCAACATCTGAATGATGGGCGCGATTAGCCGCAAACCCGATCAAACGTTGTTCGCCATCAACCTGCACATACACCGGTGCAATGAGTGTAATATCCGGTAGATGGGTTCCGCCCAGGAAAGGATCGTTTAACGCAATGATGTCGCCAGGAGAGAAATGATCGAAGGTGTCGAGCGCGGAGGCAACAGAGTCGGGCATTGAACCGAGATGTACTGGAATGTGCGCCGCCTGAGCAACAAGCCGACCATCAAGATCAAAGAGCGCACAGGAAAAGTCACGCCTCTCCTTGATGTTTGGTGAATAACTACTTCGAGTGAGAACCACGCCCATCTCCTCTGCAATAGCAGTGAGCGCGCTTCTAAAGAGTTCCAGGCTGATTGGATTTACTGTGGTTTTTTCGCTCATATACTTCCTCGCTCATTGGCGACCCACAAGAGGTCCCACTACTTATCCCTTTTCTACACGCTCGGCAATGAGATTTCCTATTGCATCGATCTGTGCTCGCCACTCAGGAGGCAGGACTGTTGTCGTATCATATTGCGTTACGATAGCCGGTCCTTTAATGGTCACTCCCGGCATAAGCTTCTCTCGTTCATATACTGCTGTATCATGAGAAGTTGCACCATCAGGACCTGCAAAGACCGCAGATCGCGTTTCTGTAGGTGTCGCAGTTGCCCCTTTATTCTCTTCGTGCCGTTCTAATACTGGACGCATAGCCGTTCCTCGTGCCTTCAGTCGTACATTCACCACTTGAACGCGCTCACGTGGATCGTTGTAGCCGAATCTTTTCTCATGTGCTGCGTGAAAATGTGTGACTGCACGTTCGACGTCTCCCTCGAATGGTACGGTAAGCTCATATGATTGTCCCACATAGCGTAGATCAAGCGAGGGCTCTACTGTGACCTGTTCGGAAGAAAAACCTTCTTGTGCAAGCTCGGCTCGCCCCTGTTCCTCTAGCTCGGAGAAAGCTTTTTCCACCGTCTCATGTGCCCCCTGTGAGTGGACCATAATGGTGCGGACGTAGTCTTTTATGATGTCAGCGGCCAGCATTCCAAGGGCAGAGAGTACACCCGGCGCCTTCGGGATGAACACACGAGGAATCTGCAACGCCGTTGCGAGTTCACATGCATGGAGAGGACCGGCGCCACCAAAGGCNGCGAGTATGAAGTGGCGCGGGTCATAGCCTCGCTCAACTGAGATGACACGAATAGCGGCCTCCATATTAGCATTCACAATGCGGATAATTCCCCATGCCGCTTCCTCAGGAGTTGTACCCAAACGCCCGGCAATACTTTCTACGGCTTGTCGGGCTTGATTTGTATCAAGTGACATGGTGCCACCAAGGAAGGCTGTCGGAATGAGTCTTCCGAGAACCACATTGGCATCAGTAACCGTCGGCTCTGTTCCCCCACGTCCATAAGCTGCTGGACCAGGATCAGCACCAGCCGATTTCGGCCCGACGCGGAGCGCTCCACCAACATCAAACCAGGCAATACTGCCACCGCCAGCACCAACTGTGTGGATATCAATCATCGGCAGCTTCGTGGGGTACCCACCAATCTTACCATCTGTGGCCTCGGTGATTGCGCCATCAATAAGGGCGACATCAGTCGAAGTTCCGCCCATATCAAGGGTGATTGCATGTTTGAAGCCAGATGCTTCAGCCACAAATGCAGCACCAACTACCCCTGCTGCCGGACCTGAGAGAAGTGTGCGAGCCGCCTCTCGCCTTGCTGTTGCGCTCGAAATCGAACCACCATTCGATTGCATGATGCGAAAAGGGATATTTCTGGGCAGCACTTCTTCCAGTTTCGCTAAATAACGTTCTACGAGTGGTCCAATGTATGCATTGAGAACAACTGTGCTCGTCCGCTCGTACTCGCGGAACTCAGGCACCACCTCGTATGAGGCTGAGACATAAAAGCCTGACGAGCGTGCNGCATCTGCCACCTCGCGCTCATGATCTGGATTGGTGAAACTAAAAAGGAGACAAATNGCAATCGCTTCGACGTTCTCTTTTTGCATGTGCTCGATTGCACTTTTTAGCGACGCTTCGTCNAGTGGANTCATCACCTCGCCGCGTTCATTGAGACGCTCAACAACCTCAAGGCGTAATGATCGAGGTACCAATGGAGGCTCCTTCTGAACCTTGAGGTCGTAGAGCTTTGGGCGTGTCTGCCGACCAATCTCAAGTACATCACGAAAACCAGCGGTCGTGATCAGACCTGTCCGTACCCCTTTATGCTCAAGCACCGCATTGGTTGCAACAGTCGAGCCGTGCACCAATGTGCTAAGGCTCTCCCTGACGCCAAGGTCNGATAACCCCTGAAGAATTGCCTGAGAGGGATCATCGGGCGTAGAAAGCACTTTATGGACGCGAATTTCGCCCTCTTGNAGAAGGACAAGATCNGTAAATGTACCTCCAGTATCAACCCCGACAAATAGCTCTGCCATCCGTATCCCCCCTTTANGATCGCTCAATCAAGAGCGACGAACGCTTTCCCTTTGGTTTCCGGTAGAAAAATCAACGCGAGCAAGCATAGCCCGTAAGCTAGAGCGCCAAAAGCCACAGCACCGGCTAAACCAATACTGACGGACAAGAAGCCAACTATAGCCGGAAAAAACGCGCCGACAGCACGCCCAAAGTTATAGACAAACCCTTGTCCTGCACCCCGCGCCCGGCTGGGATAGAGTTCGGCCAGGTAGGAGCCGAAGCCGCTGAAGATACCAGAGGCAAAGAAACCGAGGGGCACTCCCAGAACCAGCAACAGCACATTTGCGCCTACCGGAATCTGAGTATACAGAACTATGAGCGCTGCGCTGCTGATCGCGAACAATACAAAGGTAGCGCGCCGACCAATCCAATCGTTAACGTAGCCGCTAACAACATAGCCGAGGAAAGAACCAATAATCACTACGGCCAGGTACGCTCCTGTATTTACTATGGTCAGATGACGACTATCTTTTAGAAACGTCGGTAACCAGGTGAAGATTGAGTAATACCCACCCTGGGCTCCAATAGACAGGAGCGAGGCTGCCGCTGTAGTGCCTATCAGATCGCGACGGAAGATCTGAAGTAGCGAGTTTTCCCTGGCACCACGTTGCACCGCTTCACTCGTCTCCTGCTCTTCGGCCTCGCGTGTCTTAGTGTACACCTCTGGCTCTTGCACGTTTTTTCGCACATACAAGATCAGTAAGGCAGGTAAAATACCCAACATGAAGAGAATACGCCAGCCTAGTTCTGGTGGAACCAGACTAAAGATAATCGTATACATCACTACGGCTAACCCCCACCCGATCGCCCAGGCACTCTGAACCATGCCAAGCACGCGTCCTCTCTGAACAGGATTAGCGACCTCAGCGACAAGAATTGCGCCTGCAGCCCATTCTCCTCCAAAGCCCAATCCCTGAAGGGCGCGGAAGGTGAGGAGCAAACCATAATTCGGGGCAAGCCCTGAGAGGAAGGTGAAGATGGCGTAAACTGCAATCGTGACCATCAGCGTTCGTACACGACCAATCCTATCAGCTAATGTGCCAGCCATCACACCGCCAATNGCTGATACAACCAGNGTGACAGTNGCGATGAGACCTGACTGTCCTTTAGACAGAGCAAAGGTAGCGGCAATTGCTGTCAANGCAAGCGAGAATACCTGAAAATCAAATGCATCCAACGCCCATCCCATGAAGGCGGCCCAAAAAGCATGGGCAGCTTGTTCTGGTAATGTTCGATACCAGTCAAAACTAAAAATCCTCCGATTCTGCTGGGATACGTCTTTTTCTGAGCTTCTAATTGCCATAATATAACCTCCGTAGCTAGCTGTGACTGTTGCGCTCCATCCTTTCTACCTGGGGAAATGTACAGATACCTTGTGCAATTAACATACTTCTTTTACCACGTGGCAGGGCAATAGAGAGATGCAGATCCTGCGCATCTAGACGAGGAGTAGACCGACGCCTTACAATGGAAGACAGAGAGTCTCTTTCATCTCAGATGAGGTGCAGGTGGTTCATGCTTTGCTCCATCTGTGAGCACCAGATGCATCTGTGCGGGACAGGCGAGAGGGAGCTGATGGAGAAGTACTCACTCCACGTGAGCATCATTGGTGGCGGCATTGGTGGACTGGCCACGGCCTCCGCCTTGCAACGCCAGGGCATCCAGGTCACGCTCTTCGAGCGCAACCCTGAGCTGCGCGAGATCGGAGCGGGCTTGACCTTGTGGGCCAATGGGGTGCAGATGCTGCGGCAATTGGGTCTGGCCGATACCCTGGCCGCGGTCAGTGCTGCCCTCACCCACTTTGAGTGCTGGTCCTGGCGGGGGAAACGTCTGGGCAGCATGCGACTGGACACCATCGAACGGCGGGTGGGAGCCCCCAGCATTGGCATCCACCGTGCTGATCTGTTGCGGCTGCTGGCAGGCGAGGTTTCCAGGGAGAGCGTCCACGTGAATGCGCACTGTGTCGGCTTCCGGCAAGAGCAAGGGCACGTCATCAGTCACTTCGCCGATGGGCAACAGCATCAGGCAGATCTGCTGGTCGGCGCGGATGGGCTGTATTCCGTGATCCGCGAGCAGCTCCTGGGCCAGCA
>JGI25381J37097_1000018_pt1 | contig 13699 bp, 8 predicted proteins | sample GraSoi013_1_20cm_2_FD_37097 | JGI IMG/M metagenome (IMG submission 37097)
ATTGCTGATCGGCGGCGCGTGGCGCGCGCCGGCCCTGGCTGCTCAGGCCGGCCGCATCTCGTACGAGGCCTTCACGCTGCCCAACGGGCTCCACGTGTTGTACTCCGAGGATCATTCCACCCCGATCGTCTCGGTGGACGTGTGGTACAACACCGGCTCGCGCAACGAGCGTCCCAGTCGCTCCGGCTTCGCGCACCTGTTCGAGCACATGATGTTCGAGGGCTCCGCCCACGTGAAGAAGGGCGAGCACTTCCAGCTGATTTCGCGCGCCGGCGGCTCGGAGAACGGCAGTACGGCGGAAGACCGCACCAACTACTACGAGACGATCCCCTCGAACCGACTGAATCTGGCGCTCTGGCTCGAAGCGGACCGCATGCGCTCGCTCGCCATCACGGACGAGAACTTCCACAACCAGCGTGAGACCGTGAAGGAGGAGCGCCGGCTGCGGGTCGACAACCAGCCGTATGCGCCGGCGTTCATCGACGGCATGACGTGGCCGTTCGACAGCGCCGCGTGCTTCGCGTACGCCCACACGGTTATCGGGTCGATGGACGACCTGAACGCCGCGCAGCTGTCGGACGTCCAGGCCTTCTTCGACACGTACTACGCTCCGAACAACGCCACGCTGGTCGTGGTGGGCGACTTCCGGCCGCTCGAGCTGCGACGCTTCGTGAACCAGTACTTCAGCGAGATCCCGCGGCACGCGGACCCGTCCCCCGTGAGCTGCAGCAGCAAGCTCGGGCCGGGCACGGCGCGGCGGGAGCTCACCGACGCGCACGCCAACCTGCCGGCGGTGATCCGCATTTACCGGGTTCCGCCGCACGCCCACCCCGACACCCCGGCCCTCGAGCTGCTCAACGTGATCCTCGGAGGGGGAGAGAGCTCGCGGCTCAACGTGGCGGTCGTGCGGCGGGAGAAGGCGGCGCTCGGCACGCAGGTCGCGATGAACCCGTTCGACTCGCGGCGCGGGCCCGGCGTGCTGCTGGCGCTCGCCATCGCCAACCAGGGCGTGGATCCACTGAAGCTCGATACGCTGGTCTCGGCGCAGCTCGACAGCCTCCGGACCACGGGAGTCACGAGCGAGGAGCTGGCGAAGGCGAAGAACACGTTCCGCGCGGGCTTCATTCACGGCCGCGAGACGACGCTCGGGAAGGCCGAGGAGCTGCAGCACTACGACATGTTCCACGCGTCTCTGGCCGAGATCAACACCGACCTGGACCGCTTCCTCGCGGTCACCGCGGAAGACATCCGGCGCGTCGCCGGCAAGTATCTCGATCCGGCGAACGCGCTCGTGATCCTCGTGAAGCCCGCGGCGGGCGGGGGAGCGAAATGAAGCGGGCGGCGCTCGTGTTGCTAGCCGTCGTTTCGGCGCTCCGGCTGTCCGCCCAGGACTCTCCCACGAGACCTCCGCGACCGCTGCCGCTCGGCCCGGTGCGCTTCCCGCCATTCAAGGAGGCGATCCTTCCCAACGGGCTCGCCCTNGTCGTGATCGAGCACCACGAGCAGCCGGTCGTTTCGGTGAGTCTCTCGTTTGGTGCGGGGGCGATCCACGATCCGGCGGGCAAGGAAGGGCTCTCCGACCTCACNGCAGAGGTCCTCTCCAANGGCACCGAGACGCGCACGGCGGAGCAGATCGCATCGACCATCGAAGGCGTGGGCGGGCACTTGTCCGCAAGCTCGGGCGACGATTTCCTCACCATCTCGGTCGATGCGCTGAGCGATCAAGTCGAGCTCGTGTTCGAGCTGCTGGGGGACGTCACCCTGCACGCGACCTTCGCGGCAAGCGAGCTCGACCTGGCCCGGACGCGCTCGCTCTCGGCGCTCGCGCTCCAGCTGTCGCAGCCGGGAGCGGTGGCGCAACGCGTCTTCACGAGCGAGCTCTACGGCCGCAATCCCTACGGGCGCAGCCCGACGCGGGAGAGCTACCGCGCCGTCACCGTGGACGACGTGGCGCAGTTCGCCCACACGCGGCTGCGGCCGGCCGGCGCGCTGCTCGTGGTGGCGGGGGATGTGACGGAGGCTCAGGTCCGGGAGCTCGTCGCCAAGGCGTTCGGCGGCTGGCGTGGGGCGCCGCCGCCGAGCCCAGCCCTTCCCGCTCCCGCCACGCGGCTCGTGTCGGACATCCTGCTGGTGCACCGCCCGGGCTCGACGCAGGCCAACATCATCGTCGGCAACCCCACGACTCTCCCGACCGACCCGGTCTACTATGCGGGGCGGATCGCCGCGCAGGTGCTCGGGGGCGGCCCGGATTCGCGGCTGTTCCTCATCCTGCGCGAGCAAAAGAGCTGGACGTACGGCGCGTACGCCTCGCTGCACCGGCACCGTGCCCTGGGTCACTGGCAGGCGACCGCCGAGGTCCGCACCGACGTGGCGGACAGCGCGCTGGTCGAGCTGCTGCACCAGATCGACCGTATGCGGGCGGACGTGGTTCCCGATTCGGAGCTCGCGGCGGCCAAGGGCTTTCTCGTCGGCTCCTTCCCGCTCACGATCGAGACGCCGAACCAGATCGCGAGCCAGGTGGCGAACGCAAAGCTCCTCGGGTTGGGGGACGACTACCTGCGTCTGTACCGGGAGCGCCTGACCGCCGTCACGGCCCTCCAGGCCCGCGCCGCCGCCGTGCGGCTGTTCCGGCGCAACGCTCTGACCATCGTGGTCGTGGGGGACGGGTCCAAGCTGTACGACCGGCTCAAGGCCATCGCCCCCGTCCGTATCATCGACGTGGACGACAAGCCGCTCACCCCGGCCGCCCTGAATCCGGTGGCGGCCCCCGTGGCGCTCGACCGCGCGCAGTTCGCGGCGCATTCGGACAGCGCCCGGGTCTTGGTCCAGGGAAACGCGGTCGGGTTCACGGTCTCCGAGGTGCGCCGGCCGGGGGACTCGCTCATCTACGCGGAGCGGAGCAACCTCGGGAACGGCGCCTTCCGGCAGCAGACCACCCTGGTGCTCGACCCCGCGGACGGAGTGGTGCGGCAGGTGGATCAGGTGACGACGCAGCAGGGTCAGACGGGCGAGACGCACTTGGTGTACGCGGCGGGCCGCGTCAAGGGGTCGAGCTCCGCGCCGCAGCCGGACGGCTCCGTGAAGCGGTTCGACGTCGACACGGCCCTGCCGCCCGGTACCTTCGACGAGAACGCGGTGCCGTTCGTCGTGCCGGCCCTGCCGCTCGCTCCCGGCAAGGTGTTTGCGATGACGTTCTTCACGCCGAGCGAGAACGCGATCAAGGTGCTCACATTCAAGGTCGGCGCGCCGGAGACGGTGAGCGTGCCGGCCGGCACGTTCCAGGGCTTCCGCATCGACGCGACCGGGTCGCGCGTCCCGTTCACGATGTACGTGAGCACCGATGTTCCCCGGCGCGTGGTCAAGACCGAGTTTGCAGGCCAGCCGTTCGTCGTCGAGCTCGTCAAGTAGCGCAACAGGGAGGAAACCCAGCATGCGGCAACCGTTGCTATTGCTGCTCGCCGTCACGTACGGGTGCGCCACCGGGGCGGCCCGACCGGCCCGGCAGGCAGGTCCAGGCCCCTCCCCCACGGCGCCGGCGCAGCAGGCGACGGGCGATTCGACCAGCGTCGATCGTCAGCAGTACCCCTCGACCTACCAGCGCCATCGCAATGCGCCGGTGCTGATCCGCAATGCGACGGTCATGACCGCGGCGGGCCAGGAGATCTCCAACGGGTCGATTCTGCTCCGGGACGGCCGCATCGCCGCGGTCGGCGCGAAGGTCGACGCCCCCGCCGACGCGGTCGTGGTGGACGGCACGGGGAAGTACGTGACCCCGGGCCTGATCGACGAGCATTCGCACCTCGGCGTGTACGCCGCCCCAGGCACCGAGGCGGAGTCCGACGGCAACGAGGCCACCAATCCGGTGACGGCGGAAGTGTGGGCCGAGCACTCGTTCTGGCCCCAGGATCCGCAAATCCCGCTCGCGATCGCCGGCGGCATCACGACCATCCAGGCGCTCCCGGGCTCGGCGAACCTGATCGGTGGCCGGAGCGCCATCCTGAAGCTCGTCCCGGCGCGCACCGTGCAAGAGATGAAGTTCCCCGGGGCCCGGTACGGGTTGAAGATGGCGTGCGGCGAGAACCCCAAGCGGGTGTACGGTCAGAAAGGCGGGCCGTCAACGCGCATGGGTAGCATGGCCGGGTACCGCGGCGCGTTCATCCAGGCCGAGGGGTACCGTCGCAAGTGGGACAAGTGGAACCACGATCACCAGGGCGATCCCCCCGATCGCAACCTCAAGCTCGAAACGCTGGCCGAGGTACTGCGCGGCGACATCTACGTGCAGAACCATTGCTACCGGGCGGACGAGATGGCACAGATGCTCGACCTGGGCCGAGAGTTCGGCTTCACGATCCGCTCGTTCCACCACGCCGTCGAGGCGTACAAGATCCGCGATCTGCTGGCGGCGGCGGGCACGGGCGCGGCCGTGTGGGCGGACTGGTGGGGGTTCAAAGAAGAGGCGATGGACGGGATCAAGGAGAACGCCGCCCTGCTCCAGCAGGCNGGCGTGCGCCTGAACATCCACTCGGACAGCCCCAGCGGTATTCAGCGACTCAACCAGGAGGCGGCCAAGGCGATGTACGCCGGCAGTCGCGCCGGCGTCCCCGTNACGCGNGACCAGGCGCTGCGCTGGGTCACGGCGAATCCTGCCTGGGCNCTGGGGCTCGATTCGCTCATCGGCACGCTCGAGCCGGGCAAGATGGCCGACGTGGTCGTGTGGTCGGGCGATCCCTTCTCGGTGTACGCCAAGGCCGTGCAGGTCTACAATGACGGGTGGCTCGTGTACGACCGCGGCGATCCCGCCCATCAACCACGCACTGATTTCGAGCTCGGCCAGGTACCGCCGCCGGGGAGCGACCGATGATCGCCTTGCTGCTCGCACAAACGATCGCGATCACCGGCGGGACGGTGTACCCGGTCTCGGGTCCCAAGCTCGGCAACGCCACNGTGCTGATCCGCGACGGCAAGATCGTCGCCGTCGGAGCCGGCGTGGCCNCGCCGTCGGACGCCANGCGCATCGATGCGCAGGGNAAGTGGGTGACCCCCGGGCTGATCGACGGCGCGAGCCAGCTCGGGCTGGTCGAAATCGGCGCAGTGGCGGGGACGCGCGAGGGCGCGTTGCGGGGCGACACGATCGCCGCGGCGTTCAACGTGGCGGAAGGGATCAACCCTGCGTCGGTGCTGATCCCCGTGACCCGGATCGAGGGGATCACCACGGCCCTCGCCGCGCCGTCTGGCAACCTCGTGAGCGGCCAGGCGGTGCTGATCGATCTCGCGGGCGGCACCATCGAGCAGATGCTCGTGAAGTCGCCGGCCGGGATCGTGGCCGACCTGTCGGAGACGGGGAAAGCCGAGGCCGGCGGCTCGCGCGCCGGCGCGGCCGATCGACTGCGTCGGGTGTTTCGGGACGCGCTCCAGTACGAGCGTCGCAGGCCCGATTTCAGTCGCGCGCAGATGCAGTCCCTCTCCGCGTCGGCCGCGAACCTCGAGGCGCTGCTGCCGGTGCTGCACGGGCAGGAGCCGTTCATCGCGTACGCCAACCGGCGGAGCGACATCGAGACCGCGCTGCGGCTGGCGCGAGAGTTCAAGCTCAGGCTGGTGCTCGCGGGCGCGCAGGAGGCGTGGCAGGTCGCCGGGGCGCTCGCCCGGGCGGGCGTGCCGGCCCTGGTCGAGCCGCTCGACAACATCCCGTCGTACGACGCGCTCGGCGTACGCTATGAAAACGCCGCGCTGCTCGCCAAGGCCGGCGTGAAGGTCGCCCTGATGGAGACCGATACCCACAACTCCCGTAACCTGCGCCAGCAGGCCGGGAACGCGGTGTCCTACGGCATGAGCTGGGAGCAGGCGTTGCGGGCCGTCACTCTGTCAGCGGCGGAGATCTTCGGCGTCGCCGATCGCTACGGCTCGCTCGAGCCGGGGAAAGTCGCCAATGTCGTCGTGTGGTCGGGCGACCCGTTCGAGTTCACGACCGCGGTGGAGCACGTCCTGATCCGCGGCGAGGAGATTCCCCTGAAGAGCCGGCAGACGGAGCTCTTGGAGAGGTATCGGAAGGTGCCGCCGGCGTACTAGGACGGAAGAGGACGGTAGAAGACGGGAGAGGGCGGTAGAGGTCAGCTCCTCTACCGCCCTCTGCATCTTCTACCGTCTTCTACCGCCCTAGTTCTTCGGATACACGCTCACCCGGTAGCGTTTCTTGTTCTTGTGCTCGAACCGCACCAGTCCCTCGACGACCGTGAACAAGGTGTCGTCGGACGCCCGGCGCACGTTCAANCCGGGATGGAACTTGGTCCCCCGCTGTTTCACCAGGATGGTNCCCGGGGTGACGAGCTCGCCGGCGAAGCGCTTCACGCCGAGATACTTCGGCCCGGAGTCGCGACCGTTGCGGGAGGAACCGACACCCTTCTTGTGTGCCATCTGCTGCCTCAGTCGCCCTTGAGCTTCACGTCGGCGATCTTGATTTCGGTGAACTGCTGCCGATGCCCGGCGTGGCGGCGGTAGCCGCTGCGGCGGGCGAACCGGTAGATCTTGATTTTCTCGCCCTTGCCGTGCCGCACGATCTCGGCGGTCACCTTCGCACCCTTCACCACCGGCTTGCCCGCATGCACCTGCTTGCCGTCGCTCGCCAGGAGCACGCGGTCGAACGTGACCTTGCTCCCGGGCTCGGCCGGGAGCAACGGGACCTTGATGGTCACGCCGGGCTCGGCGCGGAACTGGGCGCCCCCGGTCGAAAAAATGGCGTACGTCATGAGGGCGGAACTCTACTCGTGGCTTGAAGTTCGGTCAAGGGGGTGCGCGGTGCGCGGGAGCAACCGCGCACGGCGTACCGCGTAACCTCAGGCAACCGCATACTGCTCGGTGACGTCGCGCCCCGCGGGCTTGGCCATCATCCGGAATTCGTCCAGCCGCATCATCGGGTCGTCGCGCACCTCGAGCTCGAGACCGGTTTGCTTCTCGAGCTGGCGCAGGAAGTTAGGCTCCTGCTCCACGAGGTACAGCGCCACCTCGGGATGCAGCCGCACCGCGAGCTGCCGCTCCTTGTGCTCCGCTCCGGCGCGCTTGAGCGAGCGCTCCATGCGGCGCACCACGACCTCCGGCCGGAACACGCGNCCCGTGCCGTTGCAGGTGGGGCACTCCGCCGTCATCGACTGCCACAGCGAGGGGCGCACCCGNTGGCGGGTCATCTCGATCAATCCCAGCTCGGAGACCGCGAACGCTTTGGTGCGCGCCCGATCGCGGCCCAGATGGGCCCGCAGCTCCTGGAGCACCTTGTCGCGATTGCTCCGGGACTCCATGTCGATGAAGTCGACGACGATGATGCCGCCGATGTCGCGCAGCCGCAGCTGGCGCGCAACCTCGCGGGCCGCCTCGAGATTGGTCTTGACGATGGTGCTCTCGGGGTCCTTCTTGCCCGTATAGCGCCCGGTGTTCACATCGATCGACGTGAGCGCCTCGGTCGGCTGAATGATCAGGTAGCCGCCGGTCGGGAGCTCGACGCGCACCTTGAAGAGCGCCCGGATCTCGGCTTCGACGTCGTACTCGTCGAACAGCGGGGTCTCGGCCTCATACAGCTTTACCCGCTCGATCAAGTCGGGATCGATCTGCTTGAGATACTGCACGATCTCGTTGTGCAGCACCTTGGAATCGACGAGCAGCGAGTCCACCTTGTCCGAGAACAAGTCGCGGATGATGCCCCTGGTGAGCGAGGTCTCGCGTTGCAGCAGCGCCGGCGACCGGACGGAGCCGGACTTGCGCTTGATCTTCTTCCACAGGCCGTACAGGTGNTCGATCTCACGCTTGCAGCTCTGCTCGGTCAGGTCTTCGGCGACGGTGCGGATGATCCAGCCGCCCGAATCCTTGGGGACGAGCTTCGAGACGAGCTCGCGCAGCTTGGCGCGCTGATCGCGATTCTCGATCTTGCGGGAGACGCCGACCTTGGAGGCGAACGGCATGTAGACCAGGAAGCGGCCGGCCAGCGAGATCTGCGCGGTGACNCGCGGACCCTTNGTCCCGATCGGCTCCTTGATGACCTGGACGACCTTCGCTTCGCCGCGCTTCAGCTCGTCGGCGACGTTCGGCAGGCGGCGCCGGGAGGACCGGCCGCCGCCGTCCCCACCCCCGTTGCCGTTGTCGTCGTCGTCATGATCGGAGGGCTCTTCGTCTTCCTCCGCCTCGATCAGGTCGGAGGCGTGGAGAAAGGCGCTCTTTTCCGCCCCGATGTTGACGAACGCAGCCTGGATGCCCGGGAGCACGGCCTCGACCGTGCCCAGGTAGATATCGCCCACCATGCGGCGGGCGTCTGGACGATCGACCAGGAGCTCAACAAGGCGATCGTCCTCCAGGATCGCCACGCGAGTCTCGCGCGCGGTCCCGCTGATCAGGATTTCCCGTTTCAAAGCAGGTGCCCTCGACCCCGGTCGGCCAGCAGCCGGTCGGGATCCTACGTTTGGTCCAGCAGAAACTCATGCCGCTCAGGTCAGCCCCGGATGAGTCGAACCGACTGGACGAGAGTCGCCCGGGCGACGCAGGCGTCGCGCCCCCAAGCGAAAGCCACCCTCGAGTCCAATGCATAGTCTAAATCTAAGCGGCCTTGCAACTTACGTCAACAGGGGTGAAATTATGGGGCCAATGACGGCATCACTGTTGCGTTCCTTCGCCAGGGGGGTGCTCCTGACCGGTCTCGCCAGCAGCGCTGCGCTCACGCCCGCCGCTACCCAAAACGTCCAGTATCCGCCCGCCCCAAAGGGCGATGTGGTGGACGAGTATCACGGCACCAAGGTGCCCGATCCCTATCGCTGGCTGGAGGATCCCGACGCGCCGGCGACGCGCGCTTGGATCGAGGCCGAAAACCGCCTGACGGAGGCGTATCTGGCGCAGATTCCCGCGCGCGAGCGCATCCGCGAGCGGCTGCGGCGGCTGTGGGACTATCCCAAGTACGGCGCGCCGTTTCACAAGGCCGGCCGCTATTTCTACTTCAAGAACGACGGCCTGCAGAACCAGTCGGTGCTCTACACGCAGGCGGCGCTCACGGGTGACCCGACGGTGTTGCTAGACCCGAACCTCCTGTCCACGGACGGAACGGTCGCCCTCTCGACGCTGGCGGTATCCGAAGACGGCCGACTCGTCGCCTACGGGACGTCGGCGAGCGGCTCCGACTGGGAGGAGTTCCGGGTGCGCGAGGTCGGCACCGGGCGCGATCTGCCGGATCAGCTCCGCTGGATCAAGTTTTCCGGTGCGTCCTGGACCAAGGACGGCGCCGGGTTTTTCTACAGCCGCTACCCCGAGCCCGGGGACAAAGCGCTCCGCGACATCAACCGTTTCCAGAAGGTCTACTATCACCGAGTGGGAACGGATCAGACGCAGGACGTGCTCGTCTACGAGCGACTCGACCAGCCCGACTGGGGCATGAACGCCGAAGTCACGGACGATGGTCGTTATGCCGTGTTGCACATATGGCTCGGCACCGACCGACGCAACCGCATCTACTATTTCGATCTGAAGGACGCGAAGCGTCCCCGGGTCGCAGGTGACGTGGTGCCGCTGCTGGACGCGTTCGACGCGAGCTACGCCTTCGTGGGCAACGACGGGCCGGTGTTCTACTTCCTCACCGACCTGGACGCGCCCCGCAAGCGGGTCATTGCGGTCGACATACGGCATCCCGAGCGCGCCCGCTGGCGTGAGATCATCCCCCAGGGCGCTGACGTGCTGGAGGAGGTTCACATCATCCACGACGTGTTCGTGGCGAGCAGCATGCACGACGCGTCGTCGCGACTACGCCTGTACGCGCTCGACGGCCGGCTCCTCTCGGATGTGGCGCTGCCCACGCTCGGCACGGTAAGCTCCCTCAGCGGCGAGCGCCGCGACGCTGAGATGTTCTACGCCTTCACGTCGTTCCTCTATCCCACCACGATCTTCCGCTACGACTTCAAGAGCGGGGCGACCAGCGTCTTCAAGGCTCCGACGATCGACTTCGATCCGTCGGGCTACGAAACGAAGCAGGTGTTCTACACGAGCAAGGATGGCACGCGCGTGCCGATGTTCATCACGCACCGGAAGGGACTGACGCTCGACGGCTCGAACCCGACGTACCTGTACGGCTATGGCGGCTTCAACATCAGCCTCACGCCGAGCTTCTCGGTCGCCTCGCTCGTATGGCTCGAGATGGGCGGGGTGTACGCCGTGCCGAACCTGCGGGGCGGCGGCGAGTACGGCGAAGAGTGGCACCAGGCGGGGATGCTCGACAGGAAGCAGAACGTGTTCGACGATTTCATCGCAGCCGCGGAGTACCTGATCGCGCAGCGCTACACCTCGTCGGCCAAGCTGGCCATCGCCGGCGGATCGAACGGCGGGCTGCTGGTCGGGGCGGCGATCACGCAGCGGCCCGAGCTGTTCGGNGCGGCCCTGCCCGCGGTGGGCGTGATGGACATGCTGCGGTTCCACAAGTTCACGATCGGTTGGGCCTGGGTGACCGACTACGGCTCCGCCGACAGCGCGGCGCAGTTTCCGTACCTCTACAAGTACTCGCCGCTCCACAACATTCGGCCGGGGACGCGCTACCCGGCGACGCTCGTCACCACCGCCGACCACGACGACCGCGTCGTGCCGGGTCACTCGTTCAAGTTCACGGCGGCGCTCCAGGCCGCGCAGGCGGGACCGCAGCCCGTGCTGATCGAGATCGAGACCAAGGCCGGACACGGGGCCGGCAAGCCGACCAGCAAGGTGATCGAGGAGCAGGCGGACCGGTTTGCGTTTTTGGTGCGGAATCTGGGGATGACGGCGCCTTAAGCCGTCTCAGTCTATCAGATCCCCTAACAATTGTCTCGCGATCACGATCCGCTGGATCTCGCTCGTCCCTTCACCGATCTCGCAGATCTTGGCGTCCCGCATCATCCGCTCCACCGGATAGTCCGTGGTGTAGCCGTAGCCGCCGTGCAACTGCACCGCCTTGGTGGTGGCGCGCATCGCGAGCTCGGAGGCGTACAGCTTGGCCATCGCCGCCTCGCGCTTGAAGGCTGGCCATGCTGCTTGAGCCACGCGGCGTGGTACACCAGGTGCTTCGCGGCCTCGATCTCCGTGGCCATGTCGGCGAGCGCGAAATGCACACCTTGGAAGCTCGCAATCGGCCTGCCGAACTGCTTGCGGGTCCCGGTGTAGCGCAGGCACTCCTCGAGCGCGCCCTCGGCTATCCCGAGCGACAATGCGCCCAGGCCGACGCGGCCGCCGTCGAGGGTGTGCAGAAATTGGCGGAAGCCGTTGTTCAGGGGGCCCAGGACGTTCTCCTTCGGCACGATCGCGTCCTGAAACACCAGCTCGCGCGTATCCGAGGCGCGCCAGCCGAGCTTGTCCTCCTTGTTCGCCGCCAGCACGCCCCGGCATTTGGGGAGCGACGGGTCGTGGCCCACGCCGACCCGTTTCGCCTGCTCGAGGTCGGTCGTGTCTTTTGTGACGATGAGAGCGGTGATCCCGTGCGTCTTCTTGGCGGCCGGGTCGGTGCGCGCCGTCACGACGAAGATCTCGCCCACGCCGGCGTGCGTGATGAAGATCTTGGAGCCGTTCACCACGAAGTGGTCGCCCCGATCCACCGCGACCGTCTGGGTGCCGCCCGCATCCGAACCGGCCCCGGGCTCCGTCAGCCCGAAGCCGCCGAGCACCTTCCCCGTGGCGAGCAACGGCACATACCGCTGCTTCTGCTCGTCCGTGCCAAAGTCGACTATCGGTGACGTGCCGAGCGTCGTGTGGGCGCTCACGGTGATGGCATGACTGGCGTCGACCTTGGCGAGCTCGTGGATAACGAGGATGTAGGAGAGGTAGTCCATACCGGAGCCGCCCAGCTCCTCCGGCCAGGGAATGCCGAACAACCCCAGGTCGGCCATGCGTCGCACGTTGTCCCAGGGGAACGCGCTGTCGCGGTCGTACTGGCGCGCGCTGGGCTTCACGACCTGCTGTGCGAAGTCGCGCACCATGTCGCGGAGCTGCAGGTGGTGATCGGTGAAGTAGAGGGAGTCGTGCATACTGAAAACTAGTCATGCGACGCCACGACGCTACGTCATACGAGGTGCAACTCAACGTGACGGTCGTACAACGTAGCGTCGTAGCGTCGTACAACTAGCCGGTGGTCCCGAACCCCGCGGCGATGCAATTGATCGACAGCAGGAGCGCCGGCCGGGCGTCTTCCTGCCCGGCCCGGTAGGACCGCAGCAGCTCCACCTGCTGCCGGCTCACCTGATTGAGTCTCGGCAGGCGGCTCTCGAGGCGCCGGCGGAACTGTGGGAACCGTCGGGCGAGGTCGCCGGACCCGACGATGCGCCGGATCACGTCCGTGGTCCGGTGATACTCGTCGGCGACGAGCGAGAAAATCTCCGCGCGNCCCCAGTCGTCCGCCACCAGCGCCGCGTACTCGCGCGCGATGTCGAGGTCGACGTACGCCAGGGTCTTCTCCGCTTCGTCCACGATCAGCCGGAAGAGACGGAAGTCGTCGAACATCCGCTTGAGCAGCGCCTCGCCTCGGCTGCCGCGGACGTCGAGGAACGTCGCGAGCCCCGTTCCCACTCCGTACCAGCCCGGAATGAAGTGGCGGTTCTGCGTCCAGGCGAATACCCAAGGGATGGCCCGGAGGTCGGCGAGCGTCCGGACGCCGAAGCGCCGGGCCGGCCGCGACCCGATGTTCAAGAGGGCGATCTCCTCGAGCGGACTGGCCGCCTGGAAATAGGCCACGAGGCCCGGATGGTCCACGAGGCGGCGATAGGCGGCGTGTGCGGCGCCCGAGAGCGCCTCCATGGCTTCGTCGAACTCCGCGGTGGGCACGAGGGCCTGCTCGCGCTCCGACTTGAGGGAATGCTCGAGCACGCTCGCCGCGAGCAGCTCGGTCTGATACGCCGCCGTCCCGCGGTTCGCGTATTTGAACGACACCACCTCTCCCTGCTCGGTGATGCGAAGGCGGCCCCGAATCGATCCCGCCGGCTGCGCCGCAATGGCGCGGCCGGTCGGGGCGCCGCCCCGGCTCACCGAGCCTCCCCGACCGTGGAAGAACGCGACGGGAATGCCGCACTCGCGGCCCAGTCGGGTGAGCTTGAGCTGCGCCTTGGCGAGCTCCCAGTTGGACGACAGAAAGCCGCCGTCCTTGTTGGAGTCGGAGTAGCCGATCATCACCTCGAGCACCCCTCCCTGCCCCCGCACGCTGCGCCGCACCAGCGGGATCTGGAGCAGCTCCCGAACGATGTCCGGCGCGCGTCGCAGGTCGTCGATCGACTCGAACAGCGGCACGATCGGGAGGGTGCAGCTCTCCGTGCCGGCGGCGTCCGCGAACAGAGCGGCTTCCTTCGCGAGCACATAGGCACCGAGCACGTCGGCGGCGGTGTGCGTCATGCTCAGCACGAAGCTGCCGATGGCCTCGCGGTCGAGCTGATCGCGCGTCTCGCGGATCAGGTGGAACATGCCCGCGGTTTCGGCCGCTCCCCCTTCTGCCGGAAGATCGAGTGGCGCGCGGTCGGCGCGGAGCGGTCGCGCCAGCTCCGCCAGCAGCCAGGCGCGCCATTGCGGGGACTCGGCCGCGGGCGGCTCGGCGCGGTTGCGGGCGCACCAGAGCGCGCGCAGCCCCTCGTTCAAGCGCGTGGAGTTCTCACGGAGGTCCACCCGGAACGTGCTGAACCGGAATGCCTCCACCTCACGACGCACCGGCCGGACGAGCAGCTCGGCGGCGGTGGCG
>JGI25381J37097_1000021_pt1 | contig 13092 bp, 9 predicted proteins | sample GraSoi013_1_20cm_2_FD_37097 | JGI IMG/M metagenome (IMG submission 37097)
TGCTGTTAGCCAGCAACGTTGACACCATCTTTTCCAGGCAGGTACAATAGGATTGCCCAGAAACTGCGCAGGGTTTACAATTTCCCCTACGTTCCATATAGACAATGACGAGGCAAACAGCAATGAAGATTTACGTCTGCATAAAACAGATACCCGACCCTAACACCGTTGTTAGCAAGCTCGACCCTAACACAAAACGGCTCGTGCGCAGCGGTGTCTCACTTGTTCTCGACCCGGGCGANGAAAGTACGATCTCAGCGGCCATCAAACTTCGCGATACCGTCGGCAACAGCGAAGTCGTCGCAGTGAGTATGGGCCCCACCAGCGCGCAGGAAGCTATGCGCCGCGCCCTGGCCATGGGCGTTGACCGCGCCATCCTCGTGACCGATCCTGCTCTTGCTGGCTCGGACGTCCTCGGCACAGCTCGTGTGCTGGCGGCTGTCTTGAAAAACGAGACTCCCGACCTGGTCTTCTGCTCAACCGAGAGTACCGATGGCTACACAGGGATGGTCCCTGGCGGCATCGCCGAATTTCTTAACCTGCCACAACTGACTTTTGCCCGCGAGATAAACGTTGAGGGCGCCAAAGCCATGATCAAACGCGTTACAATTACAGGCTATCAAACCGTCGAAAGTCCCATGCCCGCCGTCGTAACCATTGCCAGCGGCTCCTTCGAGGCTATTTACCCCACCATGAAGGGTATCATGGGCGCGAAGAAGAAACCCTTTACACAGTTGACCCTGGCCGACCTCGACATTGACCCATCGCAGGTCGGCGAGGCAGGCGCACGTGAACGCATAGCGGCTATAGGACAAGCCGAAGCACGAGCGGCAGGACAGGTCATCAAAGATGATGGCAACTCTGCCCAGGTTATCGCCGACTTTTTGCAGCGATACCAGTTGCTCTAGGAGAAAAGATTCATGTCTAAAACTATTTGGGTTCTCATCGAAATCGAAGATGGCAAAGCCGCCCGTTCCTCTCTTGAGGTACTCGGGAAGGCTGCGCAACTGAGCCGTGCCGAAGCCATCGTACTGGGTTCCTCTGCCGCGCAGGTCGCTCCAACTCTGGGCGAATATGGGGCGGAAAAGGTCTATGTTCACGAGGATGTCACCTACGACAACTATCTGACGCTCCCCGCTGTAGACACCATCAGCGAGCTGCTTAAACAACACCAACCCGCACTGCTGATGCTTGCTACGACATACGACCTGCGCGACATCGCCGCGCGCCTGAATGTACGCAACAATATGGGCCTGGTCACTGATGCCACCGACCTGGCCTTCGATGGTGATACTGTTCAAGTCACCGTCCCCTGGGGTGGCGAAAACGTTGTTACTGCGACTCTCCCACAGCAGGGCACCGGCATCGTACTTACTCGCCCCAAGGCCTTTGGCGTAGAACAGTTTGCCGGTAGAACCGCTGAGATCGAGACCCTCAACCCATCGATCAGTGCCGAATCACAGCAGATCAAGATCCTCGACCGGGTCGAATTACCCAGCGAAGGACCTGCGCTCGAAGACGCCAGCGTCATTGTCAGCGGGGGTCGCGGCCTGGGTAAAGCCGAAAATTTCCATCTCGTTGAGGAACTTGCTGCCGCACTGGGCGGCGCCGCAGGCGCTACTCGCGCCATCGTCGATGCTGGCTGGTTGCCCTATAGCTACCAGGTTGGTCAGACCGGCAAGACCGTAAAGCCAACGCTCTACATCGCTTGTGGTATCAGTGGAGCTATTCAGCACCTCGCGGGCATGAAAGGCTCCAAGTATATCGTCGCCATCAATAAGGATGAGCACGCGCCGATCTTCTCTGTCGCAGATCTGGGTGTCGTTGGAGACACGCTCACAATTCTCCCGCAGCTCACGCAAGAAGTGAAGCGGCGCAAAGCTCACTAAATAGAGTTCGTGCCGCGCCCTTTACCTGCGGGCGCGGCACACGCAGATGATCACGGGCGCGATTGTTTGCGCCCCTGGCAGGAGGTATTTGTATGACGCACCCCGTGATCTCGCCAACTGGCGGATGGATCGGCACAATAATTTTTGTGCTCCTCTTTTTGGCAGCACTCGTTCTTTTCGGTCTCCGCGTAGGCGAGCTGATCACGCTCCTCGCAAAAGCCCGGCGCGAAGATCGTACCGACCACATTGACGACCGCATTGGGGAATTCTTCCTGGTTGTCCTCGGTCAGAGCGGCGTGCTGCGCGATCCTATCCCCGGCATCGCCCATTTCTTTACGTTCTGGGGTTTCATCGTTATTCAGTTCGGTCTGCTCAACCTGATTCTTGGAGCATTTAACGGCACATTACCACTCCTGGGCGATAATCATACCTTCGCTATTGTCCTGGATGCATTCATCGTATTTGTCTTTATCGCCCTGCTTCTCTTTGCCTTCCGCCGTGCAGTCCTCCGGCCCAGACAGCTGTCCAGCTTCTTGCATGGCCCCTGGGATGGCTACATCATCCTGGGACTGATTATGGCCGTCATCGTCACCCTTGCCCTGGTCGAAGGCTTTCAGTACGCAGCTTACGCTGCTGCCCATGGTGTAGCAGCCGCCAACAATAGCGGCGCCTGGACACCCATCGGTACATGGCTCTACCCATTGTTCAGCGGCCTGGATGCCAATACCGCCACCATCCTGTACCGCGCCTTCTGGTGGCTCCATATCGGTACTGTCTTGTTCTTCCTCATCTACCTGCCACGTTCCAAGCACCTGCATTTGATGGCAACCCCGTTCAATGTCTTCTTCCGCAGCTACGGCCCCAAGGGTGCGCTGCCTCTGCTGGAAAACATCGAGGAACGCGACGACTACGGCGTCTCCAAGCCAGAACAATTCACCTGGAAGCAGTTACTTGACGGCTATGCCTGTACCGAGTGCGGCCGCTGCAATACGGTCTGCCCCGCCACCAACACTGGCAAACCACTCTTCCCCAAGGAAATCATCCTCGGCGTCAAAGAAGCGCTCTTTGTGCAGAGCGATGAAATTCTGGGAGTGAATTCGCTCTATAGCAGGTTGGGCGTCGCGGGCGTCAGAGCCGATAAAACAAAAGAAGAGGTCGAGGCACATCACGAGCCGATGGTTGGCGGCATCATTTCTAATGACGCTTTGTGGGCCTGCACCACCTGCCGAGCCTGCATGGAGATATGCCCTGTCTCCATCGAGCATGTGCCGAAGATCGTCGATATGCGCCGCCACCTGGTCATGGAAGAAAGCGACTTCCCTTCGGAGGTGACCTCGCTCTTCAACAATATCGAGCGCAACGCGAATCCCTGGGAAATAAGCAACGATAAACGGGCCGAGTGGGCTGCTGACCTTGGCGTCCCCCTGATGTCGGAAAATCCCGATGCCGATGTTCTCTACTGGGTTGGTTGCATGGGCTCCTTTGATAGGCGTAACCAGAAGGTAGCAACCGCCGTGGCGAAAGTGCTGCTGGCCGCTGGCGTCAACTTCGCCATCCTGGGACCCGAAGAGTCCTGTACGGGCGACCCTGCGCGACGTATCGGCAACGAATATCTCTGGCAGATGATGGCCCAGCAGAACATCGAGGTGCTCGATGGTTACGGATTCAATACCTCCGCTAATCATAATGGCAGCGGGCACAATGGCCATAGCACCGGTTCTACTACCGTGGCCGCGAAGCATCGCACCATTATCACTGCCTGCCCGCACTGCTTCAACACGATCCGAAACGAGTATCCGCAGCTTGGTGGCAACTATGAGGTAGTGCATCACACCGTCTTCATCGACAAGCTTTTAAACGACGAGAAAATCAAGCTCCCCGCGGGCTTCGATCAGCGCAAGCTGACCTATCACGATCCCTGCTACATCGGGCGCTACAACGATGTCTACGATGAGCCGCGCCACGTCCTCAACGTCCTCAACAGTAACGGCGTCAAGGAGATGAAACACCATCGCAACAAGAGCTTCTGTTGCGGTGGCGGGGGTGGCCGCGCCTGGATGGAGGAAAAGATCGGCAAGCGCGTCAATCAAACTCGTGTGAACGAAGCCCTGGAAACGGGCGCCGATGTGCTCGCCGCTGCCTGCCCTTTCTGCATCACTATGTTTGATGATGGCCTGAAGGGCGTGGAAGCCGAGGATAAAATGAAAATCGAAGATATCTCCGAAATCGTCGCGCAGGCGATAGAATAATTTCAGCGCGAAAAATCGGCCTCCTTGCTGAGGCCGATTTTTCGCGCTGAAAAAAATTACAGCTCAACTTCATAAATGAAGTCATACTCGGTGCCGTTGCCAAAGTGATCGTGTAAAACCATCTGACCACGAGCCTCCTTAAAAGCACCTGTGCCACCAGTAATGGCGAGTGTCGTATCGGTACCATTATCATTATATGGCCCCTCCACCGTTATCTGTCCTCCGGCGAGAAAAACTGTCCAGAAACACTCCCATACTCCTGTCCCTTTTCCTGTAACCGTACGAACACAGTTCCCATTATCATGGCCAACCTGCTTCTTGTCGGCTACATCATAAACAGGGTTATGGAAGGCTAGTTGGTCACCCAAAGAGTCCCCCGCTGGCGGCACATCCCCAACAGTGTCGGTAACCGCATGCTCGATAACATGAATAGTAACTTCTTTTTTGTCATTCGCGTGAACGGCAAACACCCCCGTGTTTACCACAAACATAGCAACAACAAGCCCGAGGACGACCAGGGAAATAACGCCGGTGGGAATAAGAGACTTCTTCATCTTTCTGACATCTCCTTTTATTTCAATAAATCGCGTGCTATAACTAAACGCTGAATCTGATTCGTCCCCTCATAAATTTGCGTAATCTTCGCATCACGCATCATCCTCTCAGCGGGATATTCCTTCATATAACCGTAACCACCCAGAATCTGGATTGCATCACTGGTCACCTCCATCGCCCGGTCCGAAGCATACATCTTCGCCATTGCCGAGTATCGCCCAAATTGCTCCTCGCCGCGATCAACCATCTCGGCGGCATTATAGACCAGCAACCGCGACGCCTCAACCTTCGTCGCCATGTCCGCCAGCATAAATTGAATCCCCTGGTTCTCAGCAATAGGCTTGTCAAANTGCACGCGCTGTTTAGCATANGCTATCGCCAGGTCNAGCGCCCCCTGCGCAATACCCAGCGCCTGCGCGCCAATCCCAATGCGCGTCTGATCCAGCGTCGANAGCGCGATTTTAAAGCCATCACCTTCTCGCCCCAACAAATTCTCAGCGGGCACTTCACAGTCCATGAAAATCAATTCGGCGGTCTGCGAGCCCTTGATACCCATTTTTTCCTCGATCCGTCCCACGGCAAACCCGGGAAAATCCCTCTCCACAATAAAAGCGCTGATCCCCCGTGTTCCGGCCTGCGGGTCCGTGATAGCAAAGATCGAGTTGACCTGCGCCAGTCCGCCATTCGTAATAAAGCGTTTGGAGCCGTTAAGAATATACGTATCTCCCTTGCGCACAGCCCTTGTCTGCATCGCCGCCGCGTCGGACCCAGAACCGGCCTCCGTCAAACCAAAAGCAGCCGTCCACTCCCCACTCGCCAGGCGGGGAATATACTTACGCTTCTGCTGTTCGTTCCCTGCTAACAAAATAGGCATCGCGCCAAGTTGCTGCACCGCCAGAATCAAAGCCGTCGTGGCACAATGGCGCGAGAGTTCCTCGATCGCCATCACCACCGCCAGTTCGCTGGCCCCAATTCCGCCATACTCTGTCGGAAAAGGCATCGCCAGGATATCCTGTTGCGCCAATAACTCCTTCAAATCCCANGGAAACTCGCCCGTATGATCAATCTCAGCCGCCCGTGGCGCCACCCTTTCCAGAGCCAGCTCGCGAATCGCCTCAATCAATGCCTTCTCGTCTTCAGTTACATGGGCTATAGCCATGGAAAATGCTCCTTCGTGATCTTCATACATGAGATATCCAAACAGCCTACAGTGGAGTATATCACATGCACACCGCTCTCCAATGCACGTGTAGATAAGGCTCCGCACCCTCCCAGGAGGTTCAAGCACAAGACTACATATCTGCGCCGAAGGCCAGGACAAATCGCTGGTGTTATGGTGACAGGCGGCGAGCGGCATGCTACAATTGCTTATGAACCGTGGATACAAGCAAAATCTATCGAACAACGTGGTAAAGGCCAGCCGTTGCAGCACCCACTGGGAGAATACTGATGCAATACCTCCACCCTGTTATCACAGTAGAGTTGTTTCCTGAAGAGCGCTTAGCTCTCTTACACTTGCTCAATGCGCTTCCTGACGAGCAGTGGGCGAACCCCACCGTGTGTCCTGGCTGGTCCGTACATGATTTGGCCTTGCATCTGCTGGGAGACGATATTGGCATTATCTCGGCTAGACGGGACGGCTATAGAGAGCCCCGTACCCCGGCGAACCTGGATCTATCGCAATGGGCTAATCTAGTTGCGTATATCAACCAGCGCAATGAACAGTGGGTTCAAGCCATGCAGCGCATCAGCCCACGCTTGCTCTGTGAGTTTTTGCAGATGACCGGCGAGGCCATTGCGCGCCATTTTGCCCAGCTCGATCAGTTTGCGCTCGGGGTGCCCGTCCATTGGGCAGGCCCTGATCCAGCACCAGTCTGGCTTGACACAGCACGTGAATATACCGAACGCTGGGTGCATCAGCAGCATATCCGTGACGCGGTCGAGCAGCCCGGGTTGAAAGAACGCCAGTGGTTGGCCCCTGTATTGGAAACATTCGTGTATGCCCTGCCCCAAACCCTGCGGCAAGTCAATTCGCCCCTGGACACAACGGTACAACTCGTCGTGACAGGGGATGCGGGTGGTACCTGGTCAGCAGTCCGAACTGATCAAGCGTGGGCACTCTCAACAGAAGCTGCGCGAGAGCCTGATGCCAGGGTGACGATGGACCAGGAAATTGCCTGGCGTTTGTTCACGAAAGGCCTCAGCAAAGATGAAGCCTTACCGCACATCGGACTGGAGGGCAATAGCGTGTTAGCTGATAAGGTGCTCGATATGGTGTCAATCATCGCCTGAGAACCTTCCTCTCAAACGCCCACCGTTCACATCTCCCAGAGCCCAGCTATTGGGCACCGTAGCTGGCTGGCCTCCCCTTTGATCTCTGTGTACGAAAGTGTCACGCCAACCATCAAAGTTGCGTGTCAAGAGTGATATGGTACGCAATACAAACAAAAGCAGGAGATCTTGTTCGTCCGCCTGGCAAATACGGATGCTTACTGAGCATAAAGCCTCCTTTTAAGGAATAGCTATGGTAACCAAATCACAAGAGAAGCACACACACACGAAGCAGAATAATCATAGGCCAGTTATATCAACCATCAAAAAGGGCATGAAAACCTTAGGCATGTTCTGGATCAAATTCAATAATGACTGGTCGTGGAACAATGCAGCAGGGCTGGCCTATAATTTATTGCTGTCTATGTTCCCCCTCGCCATTGCTTTACTGGCCATCCTCGGGTTTTTTCTGGGTCAACTTGATCCAGCTGCATATAACCACGTGATTAACCAGATCGAACAGATCTTTCCGGCCGCAACGTCGTCAGAAAGCATCATTAAGTCTGCTCTTGAGCATCTCGCTAAAAATTCTGGGATCCTGGCCATTTTTGCCCTCGTTTTGGCGATCTTTAATGGCTCACGCCTCTTCCTATTCATTGAAGGGAGCCTTGATATCATTTATCANGTGCGCCCGCGGGGAATTATAGCTCAAAATGTTGTGGCCATCGTCATGCTGTTGCTGTTCATCGTACTCATCCCGCTTGCAATATTTGCCTCGGCNGTTCCTGCCTTTATCGTCTCTTTTCTACCACAGGATCCCTTGAGCCAGNTCCCTGTCAAAGGGATCCTCTTGNGTATCAGCGGTATTGTAGGTGGGTTAATCGCGGGGTATATTTTGTTTCAGGCCATCTATATGATCGTTCCAAANCAAAAAATCAGTTTCCGGCACAGNTGGCCCGGGGCAGTAGTAGCAGCAGTACTCCTCGAATTATATCTTGCGCTCTTTCCATTGTATGTGACGTTCTTCCTGGGAAGTTTCGCTGGAGCTCTGGATCTTCTTATTCTCCTGATCTTCTTTTACTATTTTGCCATGATTCTGTTTTTAGGCGCTGAAGTCAATGCTTTCTTTGCGGGCGTGCGGAATACCCCTTATGATCTGGCTACATTAGTCCATCTTGTGACAAGCCATCTTCCAACCAGCGAAAAGGATGTAAAGGAACAGGCGTCAGCCACTCATAAGAACGAAGTGCCGAAAGAGATACGTCCGAAGCCTGAATCATGAAAAACCGGTATCACATCCCATGATACCGCTTGAGAAGGCAAACTGCACCATACCTCAACTGTCAGCCATTGCCCCTAGGCAAATGGACATCTACGTGATATAATTAGGACAGAATTGAGGAAACCTTTTGAGAAAAGTGGGCATCCAGTCCACTTTTCTGCTTGCCAGGGACTTTTTTCTTTGCACTCGAAAAAATGATGAAAATGTCTACCTAGCGCCAGCGGGAGGATTATGGCTATGAGAAGCGAATTTCAGGCGGCAATTGCACAATTAATTGCCGAAAAAGGACTACCCCGCGAAGTGGTAATGGAGACGGTTGCCACCTCCCTACTCGCGGCTTACCGTAAAAGTTTTGGTGGCGGAGAGAATATCCGCATCGAGGTAGACAAAAATGGCGAGGTGCACGTCTGGGCCATGAAGCGCGTCGTTGCCCAGGTTAGCGATCGCAACGAGGAAATCTCGTTGGCAGAGGCGCAGCTTCTCGTCCCAAGAGCCGCTCTTGGTCAGTCTATCGACGTTGATTCATCATCCATTTTCAATCGCATCCCAACGCAGACAGCCAAACAGGTCATCTTGCAGCGTATTCGCGAAGCAGAACACGAACACCTCTATGACCAGATCAAAAACTGGATGGGCGAAATTCGCCTCGGCACGCTCACGCGCAAGGACCCTGTCCGCGGTTGGCTCCTTGACTTCGACCTGGACAAAGCGGATAAAATCGAAGGCGTCATGCCCATAAGCGAAGAAGTACCTACTGAACGCTATCGTAACGGTCAGCGCATTCGCGTCTACGTCTACGATGTGCGTCGCAGCCAGGGCCGCATGTTGCAGATCATGGTCTCACGTACCCATCGCGACCTCGTACGCCGCCTCTTTGAATCCGAAGTGCCCGAAATTTATGAAGGGACTGTCGAGATCAAAGCCATCGCGCGTGAACCCGGTAGCCGTTCTAAAGTGGCCGTCGTCGCGCGCCAGGAAGGACTGGACCCCATCGGTTCATGTGTCGGCGTGCGCGGCTCGCGTATCAATAACATCGTACGAGAACTCAACGACGAGAAAATAGACATCATCCAGTGGAGCGCTGACCCTGCCTCCTTCGTGGCCAACTCGCTTAGCCCGGTAAAACCGCTCAAGGTAGAGCTGCGCGAATCTGACCATACCGCAGTCGTCACCGTTCCCGAGCGGCAACTCTCGCTCGCCATCGGCAAAGATGGTCAAAACGCCCGCCTTGCCGCCAAACTTAGTGGCTGGCGTGTCGATGTTGTCAAACCCGCCGAAGGCGAAGTCTTCGAAGATCGTCCAGATCAATTCCAGGAGCCAGTCGCCTCCCAATCTTCACGGCGTGATCGTGGAGACCGCTCTCAAGGCCGCCACGATCGCTATGACCGTGGAGGAGAGGGCGGTGGTGGAAGCAGGCGCTCAGGGCACCAGCGTGATCGCGGCAGTCATCGACACAATTCATCATATGGTTATGACACGGATAGGGAGTAGCAAGATGGCAAATACAGGGAAAAAACAGCCGAAGCGGCCAAAACATGTTCCATTACGCACCTGCATTGCCTGCCGGGAATCCAAACCCAAGCGTGAATTGCTACGCGTCGTGCGCACACCCGATGGCCATGTCGTCATTGATCCGACGAGCAAAAAGCCTGGGCGAGGAGCCTATCTCTGTGCCCGGCTCTCTTGTTGGGAAACCGCCATCAAGAAAAAGCGCCTGGAGCAAGAATTTGAGCTGACCTTGTCGGACGAAGATCGCGCCGGACTCGACGCCTTCATCGCTACACTGCCCAAGGAAACATCAGTTGTTAAATGATGTTGCAAGAACGTCGATAGTAAGCTATACTGTGATATCATCATATATCATCCCTCGCCCTCAATTTGAGGGCGAGAAATCACTCAATATTGGCATCCAGCCCAAAGGTTGGACCAGCAGTTGAAATAAGTAAAAACGATGCGTCATTTTATCTCGACTCTTGATAGAGACACAGCCCCTCGTCAACAGGGCCGTTGTGCTAAGCGAATGTTTGCGGAGCGATAGCTATGACAAATTAACCATAGCAACCGCGCCTGAAGGCGCAGACAAAAAAATTGCCTGGCACTGCAATAACGGGGGACTGTCTCCTTTTCCCGATTAAGTGGAGAAGGCGGCAGTACTTTTTTGTCGCTGTGAAGAGAGATTTCCGACGCCATTTAAGGCGCATCATCGATAGAAGGGAGTCTTCTTCATGAGAAATACATCTGAGTCTCCAGATGCAAACGAGCAGGTGCAGGCAAAACCAGCTACCACCAAAAGCCGTGCTGGTACCCGCTCAAAAACAGAAAGTGCTTTACTAAGCACCCCGGAAAAACCGGAAAGCCCGGAACAGGATACAAAGCCTGCCACGCGGCGGCGTACGACATCCGCCACTACAACTAAAGGTGCATCAGAACCTGCGGCTCAACATGCCACAGATACCGCCGCCACGCCGTCTGATACTACAACACGTCCAGCAGCGGCACAGCGAACCAGCACCACAAGGAAGGCGGCAGCAACTCCTGCGGCCCAACCGGAAGTTCCCACACCTGCTGAAGCGACGCCACGCACTACACCTGCACAGCGGACTGGCGGTGCAACAAGATCACCCGGTCAATCTCAACCAAACAGCGGGCCAACGACTACACCAACGCCAATCCAGCGTGGTAATGCCGCAGGAACACCTGCGCAGCGCCCTGCACAGGCTGGTGCTCCCGGTCAGCGCTCTTCACAGTCTGGCGCTCCCACGTACCGGCCCACTGGACCAGGCGCCCCTGCACAAAGGCCGCCCGCTGGAACACCTCCCCGCTCTAACAGCGTTGGTGGCGCGCCAGCTCAGCAAGCGACCCATTATCCCAATACGCAGACTCGACCCGTCAACAGGCAAGGGGGGACGCAGACCGCACCCAATCGTCCTGGAGCTGCTATTCGTCCCGGAGCGCCACGTCCCGGAGCACCGCGCCCGGCTGCACCAGGACATCCTGCGTCGGCAAGGCCAGGAGCTCGACCCGCTACTCCGGCTCAGCGCTCTCAGGAGCGACGAGCAGCCGCTGTGAAAGAAAAGGTCACAGGGCCGGTATCGATTCCGCCGCAGATTGTGGTAAAAGACCTGGCGGAGCTGCTGCACACAACGCCGAACGAAATTATTCGCGGCCTCATCAAACATAGCATTTTTGCCAACATCAACCAGATTGTTGAATACGAAAAGGCTGCCCTTGTCGCCGAGGAACTCGGCTTCGAACCAAGCCTGAGCACGATCACGACGGCTCCTGCCGTTCAGAGCGATAGAGGGTTATCGGCCAACGAGGCCATGATGGCTACTCGCAACGATGACGACATGGTCGTTATACCTCCAGTTGTCACTATCATGGGCCACGTTGACCACGGGAAAACATCGCTACTCGACATGATTCGCAAAACCAAGGTCGCGGCTGGTGAAGCAGGTGGCATTACACAGTATATCGGTGCCTACCAGGTCGAAGTAAACGGGAAGAAAATCACCTTCCTTGATACTCCAGGTCACGAGGCATTTACCGCTATGCGCGCGCGCGGTGCTCAGGTAACGCACATTGCGGTCATTGTTGTCGCCGCCGATGACGGCGTTATGCCTCAAACGCGCGAAGCCATCGATCACGCCAGGGCCGCCAAAGTACCGATCATCATCGCCTTGAACAAGATCGACAAGGCCAATGCTAACCCCGATCTTGTCAAACAGCAGCTCGCTGAAATAGGTGTGGTGATTGAAGAGTACGGTGGCGATGTCGTCTGCGTACCCGTCTCGGCACGCAGAGGCACCGGCATCGATGACTTGCTGGAAATGATTTTGCTGGTGGCCGAGGTACAGGACATCAAAGCCAACCCGAATCGCCCGGCAACCGGTGTCATTATCGAAGCAAAATTAGAGAAAAACACAGGCCCTACCGCGACCGTACTCATCCAGCAGGGCACGCTCAAAATGGGCGATAATATCGTCGTCGGCCCCATGTCTGCCAAAGTGCGCGCTATGTTTAACGACCGCGGCAAACGCATTCAGAAGGCGGCGCCCAGCACGCCGGTCAGTATACTTGGTCTGCCCGAAGTGCCTAACGCCGGTGATCGCCTCGAGGTCGTAGCCAGCGAGCGCGCCGCCAAAATACAGGCGACAAAGGTGGCGGAACAGCGGCGCTCCGATAGTATGCCGCTTGGTCAGGTCAGCCTTGACACCCTCTACATGCAGATGCAGGAAGGCAAGGTCAAAGAACTGGCTGTCGTCCTCAAATGTGACGTTCAGGGAACAGCTGAGGCCATCAAAAATGCACTGACAAAAGTTGGCGAGGAGAATATCAAGGTACGCCTTATTCACGAAGGCATCGGGAACATCAACGAAACCGACGTTCACCTCGCTTCCGCCTCTGGAGCCATCATCATCGGCTTTAACGTCAAGGCCGATGGGGCTGCTCTGCGCCTGGCGCAAAAAGAAGGCGTCGATATCCGCTACTACGATGTCATCTATAAGCTCATCGACGATATTCAGGCCGCTCTCACCGGTATGTTGGAACCGACGTACCGCGAGGTCATTGAAGGGCACGCCGAAGTAATGCAGATCTTCAAGGCTGGGAAGAACACAGTGATCGCTGGCTGTCGTATCACAGACGGCAAAATCACCCGCTCTTCACAGGCACGCATCCTGCGTAGAAATGCCACNGGCATAGTCTACGATGGCAAGATCGCATCGCTGCGNCGGGGCAAAGANGATGTGCGCGAAGTTGCCACCGGCTACGAATGCGGCATTGTCCTCGATGATTTCACCGATTTTGAGATCGGGGATATCATCGAAGCATATTCGAAAGAGCG
>JGI25381J37097_1000031_pt1 | contig 11641 bp, 10 predicted proteins | sample GraSoi013_1_20cm_2_FD_37097 | JGI IMG/M metagenome (IMG submission 37097)
TATCCATGTGATCATGACCTGGTTCTTGCTGGAGCGCTGCTTCATGATATAGGCAAACTGGAGGAACTCGAGGGACAGGTTGGCGCCGGGTTTACTCCGCATGGTCGTATGGTTGGACATATCGTCCTGGGTATGTACTATGTGCAGGAACAGGCGCAGCAAGTAGCTGCACTTGAAGAAGGGAAAATGGATGATCTGCTCCACATCATCCTGGCGCACCATACCAAAGAATATGGTTCACCCGTCAATCCTGCTACCATTGAGGCATTGATTGTCCACCAGGCAGACCTGGCGGAAGCTCATCTAACAGGATTCCTGGAACACTGTCAGAAATCGTGTAGCCCAAATGGTTGGACTTCCTTCAGCCCAATATATGGTGGTCAGCTGCGCGTATCTTGAGATAGAGTGCACCGCAAGCGCTCACTTGCCGCTTTTATGAAATTCTATAGCATTGTTGTAAACTTCAACATAGCGCATAGCCGACGCCTGCCAGGAGTGATCAGCAGCCATCCCCCGCAGTTGAAGTTTCCGCCAGATATCTTTGAAACGGTAAAGTTCAAGCGCACGTACAATGGCAGCAAACAACTCCCAGGGATCATAATTGGTGAAGACAAAACCGTTGCCTTCACCACTGCGCGGGTTGTACTCCTGAACGGTATCAGCCAGGCCGCCAACGGCTCGCACGATAGGAACGCTACCATAGCGCATGGCTATGAGCTGACCGAGGCCGCAGGGCTCAAACCGTGAAGGCATGAGGAACATATCGCTGCCCGCATAGATGCGCTGCGCTATTTCTGTATTGAAGGTAAGAAAAATCGCCACCTGTTCAGGATATCGAGCCGCGAGATTTTGAAACATCTCATGATAGTGCTGATCACCTATGCCCAGTACTACAAATTGAACTCCCTGAGCGAGCAGTGGCTGAATAATCTGTCCCAGCATATCGAAACCCTTTTGATCGGTGAGCCGCGAGATCATCGCCAGTAAAGGTACCTCCGNGTTCACTGGTAGATGTGNCTGTTCTTGCAGCATGCGCTTGTTTTCAGGGCGTTTATCAAGTGATTGTGCATCGAAATTGGTATGGATGTAGTGGTCAGTTGCTGGATTCATTTCTTCATAATCAAGCCCATTGAGGATACCGAAGAGCCGCTCGCGGCGCGAGCGGAGCAAATGATCCAGTTTCTCGCCAAAAGTTGGCGTCAAAATTTCCTGGGCATAGCGTTCACTGACCGTCGTGATGGCATCAGCAAAAAGGATACCCCGTCCCATGATATCGACGACATTTGCTAATTCTGCGATCTGCGGATAAAGAAATCCATGAGCGGCAACACCTGCAACCTCCAGGATGCGATAGCCGAAAATCCCCTGATAGGCCAGATTGTGAATGGTATACACCGTGGCAGTCTGAGCATAGAAAGGATCATCGTGATAAATAGTATGCATCCAATTGGGCACAATGCCCGTATGCCAATCATGGCAGTGGATAATATCAGGAGACCAATCCAGGAACCGCAATGCCTCCAAAACACCGCGACAGAACAGGATGAAGCGCTCGCCATCATCTGTATAGCCATAGATATTCTCGCGCTCAAAATAGCGAGGCGCGTCAATCATATAGACTGGAATCGCATCTCCAACGGTACCTCGTCGCACGCTGACAGGCACTTGAAAATTACTCATATTTAGGGAAATAGCGTCTGCTATCGTTTCGAGATGGAAACGTGTCGGGTCCACCTGCCCATAACGAGGCATAGCTAAGCGAATATCATGACCCAGAGCCTGGAGGGATTTTGGCAAAGCTCCTACTACATCGGCCAGGCCACCAACTTTGACAAAAGGCACCATTTCGGCAGAAATTATCAGGATTTTGAGAGGGCGTTCGTCTTGCATAGAGATTACTCCGTGCTCACAATTTGACTGTATTATAGCACGGGAAAAGCACATCGGTTGACATGGTTCTGGTAGAGTAACCATGTCAACCGTAAATGAGCATGTGGCACAGCTATACCTTGTAGCGGTTCCGCATCAAGAAGTAGAATTGGACCGCGGCCAAAATACCCATGATTGCGAGCAATACTACCCCATCTGCCTGACCAGGGGTTGGCGGCGTATTGGGAGCAGGGTGCGCAGGGATGATCGTACCAGAGATATAGGGTATGTTNGGCGCTGTTGGGTCGCCCGGAAAGACCGGGATAGAGAAGAAGGCAAACGACGCCACGTAGATAAACAGGCAGGTGCCAAAAACCAACCACATACCAAGGCATCCCAGGTTATTTTCACCAACAATCGCGAACTCACGGCGCGCCACACTCGTCCAGATCGTTGCAAGTACCAGCATACCGCCGGTCAACATCATGGCCGTCAGGACCTCAGTGGGATTGGTATGGACCAGGAACGTAGCCAGGCCAAGCACAGCTGCGGTAGTGACGCTACTAATCACCACAAGGTTACGATGCGATTTCCATGCCCAGACAGCAGCCATGAGCAGGATAAAGAAGTTAGTGGTGATCAAGGCATCGATGATATAGCCGGCCTGCGGCGTAAAGGCACAACTTTGAGGAACAGCCGATTTTTTCGCACAGAGCGTCAGGTAGTCGCCAAGCCCAATAAACGTCCAGCTATGCATCCAGGTAACAAGAGGATAGAGCAGGAGCCACACCAGCAGCAGAATCGCTCCAGTTTGCGCCAGGCCAAGAGCGCCAAACGCGTACAAAGGTGACATTGTGCGCTTGCGCACCGGGCGCATCAGGTAGTGCAGCCGTAGCGCAAAAGCGCCAAGGGTCAGAAAAATAGCAGCGCCTAGCCAGATGTAGAGGATAGCATCGATGATCAACTGTGCCTGGACGGGGTTTCCTGGACTGATGGCATAAGCCAGGCCATTGTCGTTGAAAAGAGTGTATCCAACCATAAAGAGGATGAGTATCATGATAGCCGCGATAATCATCCCCCTGATTGCCGGTGTGGTTCCCAGGTCACGGCGATCTGGATTATGGCGTTCACGTGTAGCGAGCACGCTGTAAAAAACCATGGCGACACCGACAAACAACACTGCCAGCCCAACCATGACGAGATCAATCGCGCCTGGTTCAAACCATAACACCTTTCCCCCAAGTAACGGGAACCAGGAAGAGTTGGCGTTAGGGAAATACTGATTCCCTGTCATACCAGTGGCGAGCGCAATCACCAGGCCACCCAGCGTTAAAACCGTGCCTAGAGCGCTGAATACGACAGGGGGTATTACCGGCTTTGGATCGAAGAGCAACACGATAACCTGAATGACAACAAAGCCAGCCAGGCAGGTCGCCGCCAATGCGATCATACCCAGTTCCAGCCCTTGCAGTGACGCTGATGTCATCTGGTTATAAATATATCCCGGGATTTGCCCTATCAGGAGGGCGGCAATGAAAAAGTAACCAACCGCGAAAATCATTGCTCGCGCCCAGGACATGCGTTCCGGGATTTCCCGTTGTTGAGCTTGTTGCATGGAAGCAATCCCTTTCGACAGCTTGATTTATTGAACTATCGTCAGTTCAGCCAGCATCGAAGGGTGAATCTGACAGTAATAGACAACTGTATGGGTTTTCGGATTAAAGTTATAGGCGGCTGCAGTTACCGTGTAGCTGTATGTCGCATTTGGCGTAATAGCGTTAGATATGCCAGAATCGAAGATGTTCTTGGCAATCTTAATGTTGCTGACATCGGTTCCCTGGATGGCTGTGACGGTGTGTGGCGTTGTACTCTTATTCACCCAGGTGATAGTGGTACCAACTTTCACCTTCACATTCAGAGGCGCAAAGCAGGCGGGCGTACAAGTGGCCCCTGCCGGAGGCGCCCCCATATCGATAGTCACCTTGTTCTGCTTGGTCATATCAACTGGATTGCCAAATTGTCCAGTGCTTTCTTGCGCAACCGCCGTCTGATATGCAGTAGGGTTCTGCGACTGTATCAAGTTCGGTATCTGGTTAAAGCCATTAGGACCGCTCAGGCCATTTTTCTGCAGATAGGCCGGGTCGGAGGAACGAATGAGATCAAAGAGATATTGAATGTCGTCATCAGTTAACGGGCCTCCATAGCGATCGCTCCAAGCGGGCATGAGAGGTGTCGCTAAATTAGAAGTATCATAGACTCCAGCACTGATGATGCGCAGCAGGTCGGCATCAGTCAAATTGCTGACAGCAGGATTGCCATTGATTTTGGGACCTGTGTGCCCCTGTCCTTTGGTGCCATGACACTGATAACAATACTGCGCGTAGAGCATTGCGCCGTTCTGCACCGAGGTGGTGTGTTGTTGCGCTTTCGCTACCGCCTCGTTATTCGTCTCTACAATCCAAAAAATCGGGATCATTATAGAGACAACAGCGAGCATGATCAGTGCCCCATACCCCGTCTTTTCAACGGCATTGGTGCGTGAATAGAAGACGAAGAGCAAGGCACCTACAGCTATCACAATCACCAGCAAATTTATTGCGGTCTGAATTGGATCGATCATAAATACACAACCTTTAACATAAGGGCATTGCACATGCGCATGCCCTTATACACTGCATGCTACGCTTGGTGGCGCAATCAAACGCGTTGTCTGGTCAGGATGTGGCACTTTATTGTTGAGTGTTGCTGTGTCAACCACCACATCTTCTCCATTGAAGGAGAGGGCGAAGCGATCCAGGCTCCTTGGCGCCGGACCGTCCAGGAATTCACCAGTCACATTATAATGAGAGCCGTGACAGGGGCATTTGAAGCTGACGCAATTATCCCTGAATGGGACCGTACACCCCAGGTGAACGCAGCGCTGGTACAGCGCGATCCAATACGAACCGTCGCTATCTTTCACGACCGATTCTGCATCCAGCTGGTCTGATAGATTGGAACCGTTCAGTAGAAACTGCGTATCTTTCGCCAAATGCATCACGTAGGTCTTGGCTTCTTGCCGGTAGAAAACGCCAGCCTGACCTATTTTGAAATCGGACGGCTTGGCAGCCGTAAAATCTGCCTTTTTCCCAACGTTGAGAGCAGAACCAAATTGACCTGCCAGGTTCGGGTAAAGCATATACAACGAACCCGCAACAGCGGCAGTCGTTGATAGACCCCACACGGCAAGCATCGACCGCCGCAGGAAACGCCGCCGCGATAACCGCTCTTTGGCAATCTCCGCCGCTTCGGCGCCGCCACCATGCAATACCTCATACTGCTGCGGCGTAATTTGCGGTCTATTTACATCATCGGTAATCAAGGTAGTCCTCTCAGTCTTGTCCGCGGCTATAAGTTGAAGTACATATTCACCCAGGGCCACACCCATAGCCAGCCAGGGCCGCGGAAGAAACTGCCGGCTAATGTCACTACTGCCCAGAATATCAGAAACATGGTGAAGGTAATGATGGCAACTTTGCGGTCAGCATAGGCACGGCTGGGATTGCGATCAATATACGGCAGCACAGCAAGAGCGACAAGCACCAGGCCGGGAACGAGTACTCCACCTGTGGTTGGGGGGAAGTAGTGGAGTAGTTCCTGCAAACCCAGGAAATACCAGGGAGCTTTTGCTGGATTTGGTGTCACATTTGGGTTAGCAGGCAACTCCAGAGGAGCATTGATCTGCAACGCCAGTAAGGTAACCATCACCGTGACAATCGTCGCGGCGAAAAATTCTCGCACAAGCAGGTGGGGCCATACGAAGACTGAATCTTCCAGTGGCTTCTCTACACGAGTGATAGCTTCCTGCCTGACCACTGCCAGGGTGCGATAACGTCTCTGGGTCGCAGAAGCCTGCGTTTGCGTTCTTGGTTCTTGTTCAATTGACATAGTTTCGGCATCTCCTCACTCATAGCACCGTAGGGAGTACGGCACACTCCCCAACGGCAGAGACATCCCAATCACTAGCGAGCAGCACCAACTGTGGAACGCTCTGCGCTGCTTTCAATTTCTCTACGAGAGGGAGGCGGCGGGCCAGCCTCACCACCATCTTTACGAATACGCCAGAAGTGAACTGCCATTAATAACGCTGCAGCGAGTGGAAGCAGGATCACATGAGCCACATAGAAGCGGATCAATGTTGGTTGACCAACAGCGGAGCCTCCAACCATCACTTTATAGACGGTATCGCCTAAAATCGGTGTATATGGCGCCAGATTTGTACCAACCGTAATAGCCCAAATCGCGATCTGGTCCCATGGCAAGAGATAGCCAGTGAAACTCAAAAAGAGTGTGACAAAGAAAAGGAAGACGCCGACCACCCAGTTGAACTCTCTTGGTGGCTTGTATGCGCCATGGTAGAAGACGCGTATCATATGCAGTGCCACCGACACAACCATCAGGTGAGCAGCCCAACGATGCATATTACGCACCAGTTGCCCGAATGAGACAGCGCTATCCAACTGGTTGATATTCTGATAGGCCACGTGTGTTTCTGGGATGTAAAAGAACATCAGGAACACACCGGTGAGCGTCAGCAGCAGGAATAAGAAAAATGAGATACCACCCATACACCAGGTATAGGTGATCTTCATCGCCTGGCGGCTGACTTTCACGGGGTGCAAGTGCAGAAATACATTCCCCATCATAACCAGAGACTGGTTCAGCGGGGTATCGGGATAGCCGTGGCGCATCACTGAACGCCAAACTTGACTCTCGACCATCTTCTGGGTCATTGTGTCGAGCAAGCTTTTTTTGCTAGTAGAGCTCACTTTGCCTCCTCAAAAGATCATGCCTCGTTGTCAGACCAGGACAGGATAAATAAAGAAGCCTGGTCACAAAAGTCCTTACTCTCTGTGAGAGATTATAACATACACACGGAAAAGGCTGATACCCCCCCCCCACGCACGATCATTGGCAGGGATACACTACTTCTAAGTCCCAAGAGTGAACGGTCTTCATTCTTAATTGTAATGAACTTTCTACACAATTGAGAAGAGTAGATAGCCTGTCCTAAGACGCTTGTTCATAGAATACTTGCTCACATCGTTACGAACATCAGGTGCTCACCCTATTTTTTTAAAGTGTACACCTGATTTCCAGCTCGAGCTTCATGCACAGCTTCCAACATTGCGATAGCCAGACATGATACGCATTCCATCGATGTACTTCATTTGACATGCTGCTGAGAGTATAGCTACAATGTATTGTATACAAAGGAGTTTGCAGCTGTAAATAGCTGTGAAATAAAATAACACTATGGTCCATTCCAAAAGCGAAACACAAACAAGTACCCGAATACCCGGGATCTTCAGACCACTGCTCAGCTTGCCTGTATTCTATAAAGTTCTTTTTGCCAATAGTTTGATCATCTTCGTTGGAGCTACAGGAGGTACGTGGCTTGCCTCGAATCTCGGCAACAGTCGACAGGCGCTCGCTACACCGACCTCCCTGATCATCTTCGTCGTTGTGGGTTGGCTCGTCAGTATCGCCCTCAACTTTGTCGTACTGCAGGTCGCTTTTCGCCCTTTGCAAGACCTGGGCAAGGTCATGAATCGCGTCCAGGCGGGTGAACGATCTTTACGCGCACCTACGACCGGCGTTGACCCCGAAGCTGATCAACTTGCTCAGACATTCAACATGATGCTTGAAGCGATAGATGATGCAACGCGGCTCCGTGCCAGCCAGATTATCAACGCACAGGAACAAGAACGCAAGCGTATCGCAAGGGAACTTCACGATGAGACGAGCCAGGTGCTCACCTCGTTACTGATCAGCCTGGCAATACTCGAGGAGTCGATCACTACGCAAGAAGCTCGTGACCGCATCGCCGATACACGTAAACTGGCACACCAGACCTTGCGCGCCATTCGCAACCTGAGTATTGATCTGCGCCCTAGCGCGCTTGACGATTTAGGCTTATTACCCGCGCTGCGCTGGTACGTGAAAGAATACCAGCAAAAGTGCTCAATCGTTGTCGAATTTGCTGCGCACGGTTTCAAAGAGCGACTACCAGCTGAAGTAGAGACAGCTCTCTATAGAATAGTGCAGGAATCTCTCACTAATACTGCTCGCCACGCTAATGCCCATAAAGTGCTCATCACTATGAAAGAGGAGGCAGACGACGTATATGTCACCATTAAAGATGATGGCTGCGGCTTCGATGTAGGTACATTACTCAAAACTCCCGATCAAGAACGGGGATTAGGGTTGGCAGGAATGAACGAGCGCGCAGTTTTACTGGATGGTTCATTATCTATTCATAGTGGCCCCGGACGCGGCACAACTATCGAAGTTCATATACCCCTGACGCCAGCGGAAAAACCAGCCGAGCAAAAAATTGCTTCAAATCTTTAATGGTACGTCTGATCGCTGGCAATCTATGCAAGACAGGAATTCGTTTCGATGAAGATACATATCTTACTCGCTGATGATCATACAATTTTACGCGCTGGGCTGAAAATGATGCTGAATGCCCAACCAGATATGGAGGTGGTCGGTGAAGCGCAGGACGGTCGCCAGGCTCTTCATGAAGCTCAACGTTTGCAGCCCGACATCATTCTCATGGATATAACTATGCCAGATATGAATGGTATTGAAGCGACGAGACAAATTAAAAAATTGGTACCAGAGGTGAAGGTTCTTGTACTCACGATGCATGAAAATGAGGAATATGTCTTCCAGGCGCTAAGAGCCGGTGCATCGGGTTACATGCTCAAGGAAGCAGCCGATACCGAACTGATTACTGCTTTACATGTCATACGCAGCGGACAATTCTATCTCTCACCTACCGCCCAATCCGTTATGGTGGGAGATTATCTGCAGCGAGTACGCAACGGTGAGGAGAAAGATAGTTACAGTAGCCTTACAGAACGCGAACGCGAAATACTCAAATTAGTAGCTGAGGGTTACACCAACAACCAGATCGCTGAACGCCTGGTAATCAGTCCTAAAACGGTGGACACACATCGTACCCATGTGATGGATAAACTCAATCTACATAGCCGCGCCGAACTTGTCAAATATGCGATGCGGCGCGGCCTACTGGAAGACTAGTGGGCATCATCAAGAGTGCGAGGACGAATTACTCCTCTTCATCATCGTCAAAGCCAGTACTGCTGTCGCTCTCTTCAGCAAAATATTCGTCGCTATAGAAACCAACATCCTTACCGACATAGACACTGACAAGAAAATCATCACGCGGCATATCAGCCGATAGTACGAGGTCCTCATCTATTTGCTCAATGAGTTTGGTCAAGTCAGCCTCTTCGAGTTCGCGTTCTAGAATAAGTGTCCCATGCACTGCGGTTGTCGTAAAGTGAATATCAACAGTGCCCAGGCGATTATTACTCTGTACGCTGCTGCCCTGCATGATGTAATAGCCCTCCGAGTGAGGAGTGCGAAAATGCCGTTCAAAGCGAATATCTTCCATACGTGTATGTTGTAAGCGCAACCAGTTTCTCTGCTGCGCCCTCCTTTCTCTTTTTACTTTTCAGCAGGTTTCCTTGAGTTTACGCACGACAGTATACAGCGCCAACTTTAATCGATAGAGTTGTCTCTAACACCCCGTCTCTGACTTGCGCGACTCACAATTCGCATAGTATACCACACTACGCGCTTTTATTGTCCATCAAATAAACTGAAATGATGCATAGATCCCGGAGAATGCTATTTGTTGCTCCTGGGCATACGTTGCCTGGGGGGCTAATAGCATAATAGTAAAGATGCTGTTTTTATGAGTTGTTGCTAGTAAGGTCTCGGTATAGCTCGCCCCACTTTGTTGCACGTTTCCCTGAATTTGTTGCCACACCGCGCCCGCAAACGAACGTGTCGTACCACTTTTTATCCCCGTGAGGCCAAGCTGGTTTGCTTTCTGCTGCAGATACTGACCAAGATCTCCGCCCGGTGGCGTCCCAACGACGATATCTACTTGCGCTGTATGGCTACTATCGAATAAATGGATGGTCGCCTTACGCTGATCTACCTGTGATTGCCAGCCACTTGGATAAAGGAATGAGAGACCAAGCCTGCTATCGCTAAAACGCTGCTGGGGCTGTGTAATTCCATCTACGGAGAAAGGCTGGTATAGCACGATCCATGTACCTATACCACCGGCTATGACCAACAAGAACAGCAAAACCAGTGTAATTACCAGTGGCTTGCGGCTCTTCCGTCGTTTCTTATCTCGGACAGGTGATACGACCGGCTGTGAAGGGGGCGTTTGTTTCCATTCCTGCGTTGGTGCACCAGGGAAGGCACTCGTTGCCTCCTGAACTGGATGATTGGCGGGGAAAGAGTGCCCAGGTGGAGGTGGTGTGAAACTTGGGGATGACGTGCGATTGGGAGTATCATATCGGCGCTGCACCGGCCCTTCTTGCTGTTGAAAAGCCTCTTCTTCAGGATAAGGTGCATCCGCTGGCTTCGTTTTCATCTGCGTTACCAGTGGAATGGTATCTACATGTTCCACATCGTCAAAACCAGCATGTTGACTTTTATCAGGAGGTGAATCAGCGTCCTTCTGCTGCTTGTGTATCTCTGGAGAACCAGCTACAAGCGGTCCTGTTGGTAAATCATCGAGATCGTCATCTGTGACCCTAGCTGCGGGCTCAACTTGAGAAACTGGCTGCTGTGGCCAGGAGTTAGTAGGTGGCTCCGTAACGTGATTAGTCGTCTTTTCACGAGGATATTCTGGTTTAGCGACCATCCATTTTTCAGGTGATTTTTCTCGCTTTCCCGGCCCCAATGCTCCGGAAGGTGCTTTACTATTTAGCCCATCCTCCAGCTGGCTCAACCAGGAAGGGGGTTCTTCTTGCTTTGACCGTCGATGAGAGCGATAAGGTGGCTGTTGAACAATCTGTTCTCGTAAGGGTTCCTTGGCGGTATTGGCCTGTTCGACAGGTGATGTCGATGAAGATGTTGACTTAGGACTGAAGGGATGCGATGCTACCAGTGTCCCACAATGATTGCAATAACGGGCATCGTCCTTNAATGCGGTCCCACAAAATGTACATTGTAGCGCCACGTAACCTCTCCTAAGTCCGGTAAAAAGAGCATACGTAAGAACAAAAGCTATAAGTACAACGGTATCCTATACTCGATGTTCCGTCAAGTAGCATCNCCTATTATAGTACATATAGTTCATCATGCCGCACTTGATCGAATAACTGAGCTTCAAATTGCACCACCGAAAAACTCCCTCTTGACATTTTCCACATTTCTTTACTATACTTGGCATGTCTACTGTATGGTATAGTAGNTTTTACTGCATAGTACAAACACACCTGATTGTGAAGATAGATGGCTGAACAGTACTCCTACAAAGGGAAATGCACTGGCAGGGAACGCCTGATCCAGGCGACAAAAATACTTACTGAAGAGCGTCCATTCGATGATATTACTATCGAAGATATCATCAAAACGGCAGAACTTTCGCGTCCTGCCTTCTATTATCATTTTGCAGGAGGGAAAGAAGAACTACGAGCGGAGCTAATCAATCAAGGCCTCCTGGACCAGGCTCCAACTCGTGATGCTCACCTGGCAATTCTCGAAGCGGCAGTGCGCATATTTTCGCGCTCTGGCGTCTCAGCAGCCACTCTTGAAGATATAGCCACTGAAGCAGGGGTGACACGAGGAGCCCTGTGCTGGCATTTTCATAGTAAAGATGATTTGGTTTCAGCTATTATTCAGCACTTCGGCCCACACTCCATCTTGCGTCCAGTCGTCGATCAGATTGAAC
>JGI25381J37097_1000035_pt1 | contig 11349 bp, 7 predicted proteins | sample GraSoi013_1_20cm_2_FD_37097 | JGI IMG/M metagenome (IMG submission 37097)
GACATGTCNNTTCGCCGNATCGNCGTNCTNGTACTGATTCTNTGCTGCGCCGGCCGTCTCACANCCNGNGCGCGCNCANGACNTCNCNCACGAAACGCCNGCNCAGCGCNNNNCCCGCATGGCCTGGTGGCGCGNNGCGCGNTTCGGGATGTTCATCCACTGGGGCGCCTACGCCGTCGCGGCCGGCACGCACAAGGGCGAGCGCATTTCAGGNATCGGCGAATGGATCATGAGCCGGGCCCATGTCCCCATCCCCGACTACGAGGAGTACGTCCACCGCTTCAACCCCGCCCGGTTCGACGCCGATGCGTGGGTGCGCATCGCCAAGGACGCCGGGATGAAGTACATCATCATCACCTCGAAGCATCACGACGGGTTCGCCATCTTCGACTCGAAGGTCTCGCGCTACGACATCGTGGATGCGACGCCGTACAAACGGGACGCGCTCAAGGCCCTGGCGCAGGCGGCCCATCGCGCGGGCATGAGGTTCGGCGTCTACTACTCGATCATGGACTGGCACCACCCCGACGCTCAGGGGCCCAACGCGCCCGAGTACAACTCGAGCACGTGGAGCAACCCCAATTTCGGTCGTTACGTCGACACCTACATGAAGCCCCAGCTCAAGGAGCTGCTCACGCAGTATCCCGAGATCGACGTGCTGTGGTTCGACGGGGAGTGGATCGCCGACTGGAGCGACGAGCGCGGGCGGGATTTGTACGCCTTCGTCCGCGCCCTCCGGCCGGGCCTCATCGTCAACAACCGCGTGGGTCACACGCGCCAGGGCCTGAGCGGCCTGAACCAGGCGGGGCAGATCGGGCTGGGCGATTTCGGGACGCCCGAGCAGCGCGTGCCCCCCGAAGGGCTTCCCGGCGTCGACTGGGAAACGTGCATGACGATGAACGACACCTGGGGCTACAAATCGTACGACGACGACTGGAAGGACACGCGCACCCTGCTCCGGACGCTGATCGACGTGGCCTCGAAGGGCGGCAACTTTCTCCTCAACGTGGGGCCGACGGCGGAAGGCCTGATCCCGGCCCCGATCGAGTCGCGACTGCACGAGATGGGCGAGTGGATGAAAGCCAACGGCGAAGCCATCTACGGCACTACGGTGAGCCCGTACGGCAGCCCCTCGTGGGGACGCTACACCGCCAAGCGGGGCAAGCTGTACGCCCACGTGTTCGACTGGCCCAAAGACGGCCGGCTCGCGCTGACCGGCGTCGCCGCGCGGCCGCTTTCGGCTTCGCTGCTGGCCGATGGGACGCCGCTCACGATCGAGCGCGCGGACTCGGGCTTCGCGATCCAGCTGCCGCGCGTGCCGCCGAGCACGATTGCCGCCGTGATCGAAATGCAGGTTCAGGAGGTTGGTGGAGGTGCTGGTCGCCCGTGAAAGCCGCGGTGCTCGTCGATGTCGGGCGCATGGAGGTACTGGATGTCCGGTGCCCGGATCCCGGTCCCCGGGACGTTCTCGTCCGCGTCCAGGCGGTGGGTCTCTGCGGCACGGATCTGCACATCTTCGCCGGGCATGGCAACTACAACCGCGACGAGCGCGGGGACCCGATCCCGCTCGCCCGCGAGCCGCAGATCCTCGGTCACGAGATCGCGGGCGTCGTCGAGGAGGCGGGCGCGAGCGTCCGAGACCTGCGACCGGGAGATCGCGTNGTGGTCGATCAGGGGCGGAGTTGCGTGAGCGAGGGGCGCGCGCCCGCGTGCGAATACTGCGCCAGCGGCGACTCGCATCAGTGCGAATTTTACCAGGAGCACGGCATCACCGGCCTGCCGGGCGGGCTCGCGGAGTACCTGGCCATCCCGGCGGTGAACGCCGTGCGCATCGGCTCCGCGCTCGACGTCGCGGTCGCCGCCCTGACCGAGCCGTTGGGGTGCGTGGTGCACGCGTCGGACGTGCTGGTCCGGACGCCGGCGCGGTATGCCATACAAGGCGGCAAGGGCGGCAACGGGCGGCAGGTGGGCAATGTGCTGATCTGCGGCGCCGGCCCCGCGGGTCTCCTCTGGGTGCAGTATCTGCGGAACGTCCTCGGGTTCGCCGGGATGCTGCTGGTGAGCGAGCCCAGTGCCGCCAAGCGCGCGCTGGCGGAACGATTCGGGGCGGAGACGATCGATCCGACGGCCGTGAATCTGGTCGAAGCGGTGCTCGCACACACCTGCGGCCGCCGGGTCGAGCTGCTGGTGGAGGCCACGGGATCGGGACAGATGTTCGCGAGCATTGCCCCACTGGTGCGCAAGCAAGCCACCGTGCTCCTGTACGGGCACGGCCATGCGGGCGTGGACCTGAGCGTGCTGAGCCAGCTGCAGTTCCGCGAGCCCGTGCTGCTCTCGCCGGTGGGGGCGTCGGGCGGCCACGAGCCCGACGGCCGCCCCTCGACCTACGCTCGCGCGCTGCGGTTGATCGAGCGTGGCGGCGTGGACGTGGCCCCGATGATCACCCATCGGTACCGGTCGCTCGATGCAGTGCCGGGCGCGTTCACCGGGGACCACGCCGCCCCGCACTACATCAAGGGAATGGTGACGCTGTGAGACTCTCCACATCCGCGGTATCCGCGGTCCTGGGCGCCGCNCTGCTGGCGGGCTGCAGCCGCTCCGGCTCCCACCAGGACATCGCGATCGCGGTCATCCCCAAGGGAACGACCCACGAATTCTGGAAGAGCATCCACGCGGGGGCGATCCAGGCGGCGCGCGAGCTCTCGGCCCAGGGCGCGCCGGTGCGCATCGTCTGGAAGGGACCGTTCCGCGAGGACGATCGGGAGCAGCAGGTACAGGTCGTGGAGGGGTTTCTCAGCCAGGGCATCCAGGGGATCGTGCTCGCACCGCTCGACAACCGCGCCCTGGTGCGCCCGGTGGAGGAAGCGCAGCGGGCCGGTGTGTCCACGGTGATCATCGACTCCGGCCTCGAGTCGGACGTCCCGATCAGCTTCGTGGCGACCGACAACCGCAAGGGCGGACGCATGGCCGCTGATCGACTGGGGGAGGTGCTGGCCGGTCGCGGCAAGGTCCTGCTGCTACGCTACGCCGAAGGCTCCGCCTCGACCACCGAGCGGGAGCTCGGCTTCGTCGAGGAGCTGCACTCCCGCTATCCGGCCGTCGAGCTGGTCTCGACCGATCAGTACGCTGGACCGACGCGGGAGACGGCCAAGCGGGCCTCGGAGAACCTGCTCAACCGGTACGGCGGCGTGCTGCAGGGCATTTTCACGCCCAACGAATCGTCCACCATCGGCATGCTACTCGCGTTGCAGGACATCGGCAGCGCCGGCAAGGTCCGATTCGTGGGCTTCGACGCGAGCGCGATCCTGATCGACGCGGTCCGCAATCGTCAGCTCGACGGCGTCGTGGTGCAGAATCCGATGCGCATGGGCTATCTGGGCGTGACGGCCATGGTCGACCACCTGCGCGGCAAGCCGGTGGAGCGCCGCATCGACACGGGGGTCATGCTCGTCACGCCGGCGAACCTCGACTCCGCGGCGACGCAAGCGCTCATCAGGCCGCCGATCGCGCGCTATCTCGCGGAGCCATGACCTGCGTTCTCGAGATTCGCGACGTCGCNAAGCGATTCGGGGCGACCACGGCGCTGGACGGCGTNGATCTGACGCTGCACGCGGGCGAGGTACACGCCCTGATCGGAGAGAACGGCGCCGGCAAGAGCACCCTGATGAGCATTCTCGCCGGCGCGATGCGTCCCGACCGCGGCGCGATGCTGGCCGACGGCCGGCCGTACGCTCCCACCGGTCCCGCGGACGCGCGGCGACGCGGCGTCGCTCTCATTCATCAGGAGCTCTGCCTGTGCCCCCAGCTCAGCGCGGCGGAAAACATGCTGCTCGGCGTCGAGCCGTCGCGCGGCGGCTGGGTGGACCGGGGGGCGGCCCGGCGGCGGGCGCTCGCCCTGCTGGAGCACTTCGGACGTCCCACGCTCCGCCCCGACGACCGCGTGGGCGNCCTGCCGCTGGCCGCGCAGCAGGTGGTCGAGATCTGTCGCGCCCTGGCGGCCGATGCGCGCATCGTACTGATGGACGAGCCGACCAGCAGCCTGCAGCGCGAGGACGTCGACCGCCTGTTCGCGCTGATCCGGCAGCTGGCGGCGCGCGGCATCGCGATCATTTACATCAGTCATTTCCTGGAAGAAGTCCGCGAGATCGCCGGCCGCTACACCGTGCTGCGCGACGGCCGGAGCGTGCACGGCGGGCGCATCGCGGACACGAGCAACGATCAGCTGATCGCGCACATGGTCGGGCGCGCTGCCCTCACCCCCTGGCCCCCGCTCCGTTCCGGAGAGGGGGAACGCAATGAGGGCAACGTGATCCTCGCGGTGCACGATGTCGCCGCGCCCCCGCTCCTCAAGCACGCCAGCTTCGAGCTGCGCCGGGGCGAGGTGCTCGGGATCGCCGGGCTGATGGGCTCGGGACGGAGCGAGCTGGTGCGGGCGCTGTTCGGGCTCGAGCCGCGGGCGTCGGGACGGATCGTCCTGCGCGGCCGGCAGCTCGGCGTGTCCGGGGCGAGCCCTGGCCGGCGGCTCGGCCAGGGATTCGGGTACCTGAGTGAAGACCGCAGGAGAGAGGGGCTCGCCCTCACGCTCCCGGTGGCGGACAATTTGACGGCGACGCGCTACTCCGCCTGCTCGCCGGGTTGGGGATGGCTCAATCTCGATCGGCAGCGGGCGGCCGCGCGGCAGTGGATCGACACCCTGCGCATCCGGGCGGCGGCCCCGGCCCAGCCGGTGCGAGCGCTGTCGGGCGGGAATCAGCAGAAGGTAGCGATCGGCAGGCTGCTGCATCAGGACGCGGAAGTACTGCTGCTGGACGAGCCCACGCGGGGGATCGACGTCGGGAGCAGGGCGCAGATCTACGAGGCCATCGCACACTGCGCCGCCCAGGGGAAAGCCGTGCTCCTCGTGAGTTCCCATCTCCCGGAGCTGTTCGGCCTGTGTGACCGGCTGGCGGTCATGAGTCGCGGGCGCCTCTCCGCCGCGCGCCCCATCGCCGAGTGGACCCCCGAGACCGTCTTGGCGACGGCGATCGGCGGGGCAAGCGAGGAGCTCTAGCGCCGCTAGCCGTTGCGTCTCCGCAACATGTCAGTCCCCCCCTCTCCCTCAAGGGTTTCTGTGTGAGACTCTTACCGCCCGGGAGAGCAGCATGCGCGCCATCACACGTCCGCTCATAGTCGTCGTCGCCACGCTCGCGGGGTTGTTCGGAGCCGCGCCGCGCTCCGCCCAGGCGCAAGCCGAAGGCTCGATCCGAGGAACGGTCGTCTCCAGAGTCGACCAGCATCCGATCCCTGACGCGCGCGTGTCCGTGACGGGTGCCAATAGGACGGCCCTGACGAACCAGAAGGGTGAGTACGTCATCGCCGACGTTCCGGCTGGCACGTACCAGGTGCTGGTGCGGATCATCGGGTTCGCCCAAGGGACTGACCCGGTGACGGTCGCGGCCGGGGGAGCAGCGACCGCCGACTTCGCGCTCGAGCCGAAGGCGCTGGCGCTGGACGAAGTGGTGGCTACCGCGCTCGGGGTTGAGCGGACGAAGCGCGAGACGCCATACGCCATAAGCGAGGTCCAGGCCGAGCAGGTCACGCAAACGAGCCCGCTCAGCGTGCAGGCCGCGCTGTACGGCGAGGTGCCGGGCCTCAAGGTCCAGCAGAGCAGTTCTGGGCCGACCGGCGGCACGAACTTGACGATCCGCGGCATCAAGTCGATCACCGGCAGTAACCGCCCGTTGATCGTCGTGGACGGCATCCCAATCCGGGACGAGAACTCCGGCTACAGCGAGGTGGGGTGGGTGTACGATCGGGATCTGGGCACGGGGATCAACGACATCAACCCGAACGACGTCGCATCCGTGAGCGTGCTCAAGGGCGCGAGCGCGGCGGTGCTGTACGGCTCTCAGGCGGCCAACGGCGTCATCCTGATCACCACCAAGCAAGGAACCAAACGCGAAGGCCTCGGCATGGACTTCAGCTCGTCGTCGCTGTTCGACAACGTGGCGTTCGTGCCGGACTTCCAGAACGAATACGGCGGGGGCATCAACGACCTCATCCTGCAAAACCGGCCGAACAACGGTGAGTTCATGATCGACACGGTGACCGGCACGCCGTACGCGGCCTATGGAGGAGGGATCGGGGCGGCGCACAGCTGGGGTCCTCCGATGCGGGGCCAGATGGTCATGTGGTGGGATGGGCAGATGCGCCCGTTTTCACCCCAGCCGGACAATTACCGCGATCTCTATCAGGCGGGCCAGACGCTCGAGAACACGGTGACGTTCTCCAACGCCAGCGATCGGAGTCGCTATCGCCTCGGCTTCACGCGGAACGACTGGACCGGAACCTTCCCTGGCGCGCGGCAGGTGCGGAACACCGTGAGTCTCACGAGCGACTTGCAACTGTCCGACCGGCTGCGGGCAAACCTGACGTTCAACTACTACGACAAGACGCTCCGGAACCCGCCCCCCAGGGTGTACGTCGCGTTCTCCTTTCCCAGGTCGCTCAAGACGGATCTGCTGAGGGAGGACTACAAGACGGCCGACGGCTATCTCGCGACGCAGCAGATCTACCCCCGCCTCCACGGCAGCGAAATCGACATGATGCGACAGATCTTCTGGACCGGGCTGGAGGATCAATACGTATCGGCGCAGGACCGGCTCGTGGGGTCGCTCCGGCTGAATTACGCATTGAGCGACTGGCTGAGCCTCCGGCTCCAGGGGGGGACCGACTACACCGACAATACGATCGAAAACAAGCAACGGACGACGCAGCCGGCGAGCGCGGGGCCGTCGGGCGGCTACGACGTGCAGCGGCAGCAGGATCGCGTGCTGTACGGCGACGTGTTGCTGAGCGCGCGCCGGAGCGTGACGCCGTCGGTGGGGCTCAACATCCAAGTCGGCGCCGCGACGACGCGGAACCGGTCGGGTCAGACCGATGTCTCGACCAGCGGGGGCCTGGTGGCCGAGAACTGGTTCAGCATCAACAACTCGTGGTCTACGCCGAGCCGTTCCGCGGGGCGCGGCGAGGATCGCACCGACGGCGTGTTCGGCAGCGCCACGGTCTCCTATCGCGATTACCTCTACCTCACGGCGACGGGCCGCAACGACTGGACATCAACCCTGCCACCGGGAAGCAACTCGTATTTCTATCCCTCGGTGGGAGCGAGCTTCGTCTTCAGCGACGCGTTCAGACTTCCGTCGCAGATCTCCTCCGGGAAGCTCCGGGTGAACTACGCGGAGGTGGGGCGCGGCGCGCCGCGCTATCTCGCCAACAACGTCTACAACTACAGCTCCTGGGACGGCGGCATCATCGTGAACAGCTTCTCCACGACGATCCCGCCGCGCGAGTTGAAGCCCGAGCGCAAGTACGAGACCGAACTGGGCCTCGAGATGGGCTTCTTCGACGAGCGTTGGCACGCCGACGTGTCGTTCTACCACCAGCGCAACGTCGACCAGATCATCCCGCTCGGGATCGCCCCCAGCTCCGGGGCGACGAACATGGTCGTGAACGCCGGCGTGATGACGAACACGGGACAGGAGGTACAGCTCAGTGGCACGCCCCTGCGCAAGAGCGGCTTCGAGTGGAGCACCACGCTGAACTTCTCCCGCAACCGGAACGAGATCCGCTCGCTCCTCCCCGGACTGGACGGGCTGGTACTGCAGAACTTCGAGGACAACCTCTACACCATGGCGCGCGTCGGCCAGCCGTTCGGCGAGATCTACGGCTACGACTTCCAGCGCGCGCCCAATGGCCAGAAGATCGTGGACCAAAACGGCTTCTACGCCAAGAGCCGCACCCTGAGCCTGGTCGGCAACATCATGCCGAACTGGCTCGGCGGGCTCTACAACACGGTGCGCTACAAGGCCGTTTCGCTCTCGCTGCTGGTGGACGTCCGCATGGGTGGTCAGTTGGCGAGCATGTCGGACTACTATGCCTTGGCCACCGGGAGGGCGAAGGAGACGCTGTTCGGTCGCGACCAGGCGCACGGCGGGCTGCCGTACTACATCGACCCATCCGGCGATTACGTCCAGCTCCCGAGCCACGACGCCGTCGCGCCGGGCGGCGCGAGAGTCTACCACGACGGGATCATTCTCGCCGGCGTGAAGGAGGTGTTCGACGCGAGCGGGAACGTCACCGGCTACGTGAAGAACGACAAGTTGGTGCCGGAGTGGGAGTACTACGAGACGAACTTCGACTGGAAGAGTCAGGGCATCTACACACAGGTCGTCTACAAGAACAACTACGTCAAGCTGCGCGAGCTGGCCCTCAGCTTCGACCTGCCCGCCGCGTGGACCCGCCACGTGCCCGCGCGAAATGTTCGAGTATCCCTGATCGGGCGCAACCTGTTCTACCTCTACAAGACCGTCCCGAACATCGATCCCGAATCGGCCGCCTCTACGGTGGACTACCGCCAGGGGCTCAACGACTATCAGTCGTACCACCCGACCACGCGGAGCCTCGGGTTCAAGATCACGGGCTCGTTCTGAGAGAGGATGACATGACACACGCCATGAAGCGATGCGCGCGTCTCGTCGCGCTGGTGGTCGTGCCCGCCGCCACGATCGCGTGCCACGATGCATACGACTCGCTGTTCCTGGATCCGGACCGATCTCAGACGGCCCGGATCGAGTATCTGTTTACGCAGGGGCTGATCGACGCCGACTTCCCGATCCACTACGGCGAATGGTACTGGCAGGTCTACCACAACGTCGCCACCTGGGCACAGCTGTCCGGTACGGTCAATGACGTGAACATGATGCGACCCGTCAGCGACCAGTGGCAGGACACCTGGACGGACTACTACACCAGGGCGGCGATGGATCTGAAGGAGATCTACGTCCTCTATGCCGCTCTCCCAGCCGACCAGAAGGCGAGCTACGAGGTGTACACCCACCTCGGCAAGATCGTGAACGCGTTCACGACCGCGCGCACGACCGATCTGTGGGGCGACATCCCGTACTCCGAGGCGTTCACCGCGCGGCAGACCGTCGGCCAAAACCTGTTTCCCAAGTTCGACACCCAGGAGTCGGTGTACGATGCCATCCTGCAGGACCTGAAGGACGCGTCCGCGGCCCTGCGAACCCTGAGCGTGGTTCACCCGGCGCTCGCCAAGCAAGACCTCTTGCTCGGGGGCGACCTGACGGGCTGGCGGCGGTTCGCCAACTCGCTGCGCCTGCGCCTCGCGATGCGGCTCTCGGATGTGGCGCAACCGAAGGCCGCCGCGATCGTGCAGGAGATCCTCTTGGACCCGGCGACGTATCCGTTGGTGGAGGCCGAGTCTCTGAGCGTCGCCTGGTACATGGATCCGTCCTGGATCAGAGACCATAACTCCTCGGGAAACCGCAGCCGCGCCACGAGCGAGTTGCCGCAACAAGCGTGGGCGCCGAAGCTGATGCTGGACATGATGGTCACGGATAGCGACCCCCGCCTCCCGGTTGTATTCGACTCTGTCGCCGACACGATTGTCCGCTACGCGGGCCTCCCTTCCTCGCCCCAGGCTCAACTGCCGCCCATCGACCGGAAGCACTACTCCCGACTCGATTCGCTCATGTTCAGTCACAACGACAACTTCCCCGGCTACGTGATGACGGCCGCCGAAGTGGAGTTCCTCAAGTCGGAAGCGTACCAGCGGGGGTGGGTGACGGGTGACCCGAAGGCCGCGTACGACAGCGCTATCAGCCTGTCGGTGAGGATGTATTACGACACCTACAACCGAAACAGCGCCGTCATCCGCAAGCTGGCGGTCCCGTCGCCGGCCGCCATGAGCGCGTTCCTCAACCGCCCCGGCGTTGCCTACGATGGAACCCTGCANCGCATCGCCACCCAGAAATGGATCCACCTCGGCATCGTCCAGCCGTACGAGGCGTGGGCGGAGCTGCGCCGCACCGATTATCCCGTCCTGCCGCAGGATGTGATCGGCGGGCGNCCGCTGGAGCGCCCGGTGCGGATCGTGTACCCTTCTTCGGAGATCACGAGCAACAGCCAGAACTACCAGGCCGTGCGCGCCAAGGACACCCCGACCACGCGCGTCTGGTGGGACGTCAAGTGAGGACGACAGCATGGAACACGACGATCTGATCACCCGACGCGAAGCGCTCGCCCAAGTCGCGCTGCTCCTGGGCGCGGCGATTTCCGCCCCCACCCTGGCGGGTGCGCTCGACGCGGCCACACGACACGCCTGGGCGGCCGCGCCGGGATGGGCGCCGCGAACCTTGAGCGACAGCCAGCTCGAGCTGGTCGCCGTGATGGCCGAGCATATCGTCCCGCAAACCGACACGCCCGGCGCGCGCGCGGCGGGCGTGCACCGCTTCGTCGACGCGCTGCTCAGCGATCACTACCCGAGCCCCGAGCGCGATCGCTTCCTGGCCGGCCTGGCGGACGTGGACGCACGGGCGCGATCCCGCTACGGCAAGACACTCGTCGAGTGTACGGCCGATCAACAGGTGGCCCTGCTCACGGAGCTGGACGAGGCGGCGTATCCCGCGGTCCAAGTCGATTCGCCCCGGCCTCCGGAGACCTGGTTTTTCCGCCGCATGAAAGAGCTGACGCTGGTGGGCTATTACACCTCGCAGGTCGGCGCGACCGAGGAGCTGCACCCCAGTCCGTTCGGCGCGTACCGCGGCGACATCCCCTACAGCTCCGTCGGGAGGGCCTGGTCATGATCACGTACGATGCCATCGTGGTCGGCTCCGGGATCACGGGCGGGTGGGCGGCGAAGGAGCTGACGGAGAAGGGCCTGCGCACCCTGATGATCGAGCGCGGGCGCGACGTCGTGCACCGCAAGGACTACATCACGGAGCACAAGCCGAGCTGGGAGCTGCCGCTGCGCGACGCGCGGCTCTCCGTGGGGACCAAGGGCGCCGAGGACTACCCGATTCAGGCGCGCACGGGTCAGTTCCGCGAATCGAACAAGCACTTCTTCATCAAAGACAGCAAGAACCCCTACGTCGAGGACAAGCCGTTCACCTGGATCCAGGGCGATCAGGTCGGCGGCAAGTCGCTCATCTGGGGACGTCAGGTGTACCGCTGGAGCGACCTCGACTTCGAGGCGAACCTGCGCGACGGGCACGGCGTGGATTGGCCGATCCGCTACGCCGACATCGCGCCGTGGTACAGCTACGTGGAGCGGTTCATCGGTGTGAGCGGCGAGAAGCTGGGTCTGGCGCAGCTCCCCGACGGCGAGTTCCAGCCGCCGATGGAGATGAACGCCGGCGAGAAGCTCGTAAAGACGGGGGTCGAGCGGGCATTTCCGGGTCGGCATGTGACCATCGGGCGGGTGGCAATCCTCACGCAGCCGCTGAACGGCCGGCAACCGTGCCACTACTGTGGCCCCTGCGAGCGCGGCTGCTCGACCGGCTCGTACTT
>JGI25381J37097_1000038_pt1 | contig 11249 bp, 12 predicted proteins | sample GraSoi013_1_20cm_2_FD_37097 | JGI IMG/M metagenome (IMG submission 37097)
TCATGATTTTTTATAAAATATATTTTTAATATATTTATTATACATAAATCTATTACTTTCTGTTAAGTTTTAAAGTTTTTACCCTTGTTTTATAAAATATAAATATATTTATATATACACATATCAAATTAGCTCTTGACTTTCCTATGTTAATATTAATAACATCATACATTATTAATCACTATTTTTTATAATAAATTAGCTAAATAATTTGTATATTTTTATTTATTTATTATAATTATTATGTTCAGTTATGTAATTATTTAGATTATTGAATAAGTCATCACTGATGTATATTGATAAGTATAGATCCAAATATTAAACAAGTAATAAATTGGAGATATACAGTTAATAATTAGTAATTAAATACATTATTTTTTAACCATCCCTAAAGAAATCTTATATCCTTTGTAAGGTTTATTTCTTATTAGGTAATTACGAATTTGAGTATGAGATGTATCTAGGTATTTTGCAGCTTCTTTCATGAGAGGAAATTCTTTATAAGTACCGGTATTCAGGTTAGTTAATACGATGGGTTGTCTTTTATTATTATTAAGTGCCATTTTTAACAATGTATCTTTGGTATGTTTATGTCCCAAAGAAGACTTACTTATTAATTGTCGAGTCTCCTGAGATAGCTTTCTACCTTTAATGGTAGCACTAATTCTTAATTTAACCTCTTCAGATAATGTACGCTCTTTCATTTTTAATAATGTTTCCTTGGAAAATTTACGATCCTTGGCTATTTTACTCATTAGTTCTCTAGTGGCCTCACTATGTTTAAATCCAAAAGAAGACCCTGCAACTTTTAAGATATTATATTCAGGTTTAAACTTATCTAAATAAAATTGTTCTCTTTCNATTAATATCTCAGGAGGGCAATATTCTAATATTTCTAATNTAAACGCTGTATAACCGTAAGTTAAAATTGCTCTATATATAGCCATTTTATGTTTTGGATTAGAGATGTGATTATAATTAAAATATTGGCTAAATCTNTTACTCAAATCAATACTTGAACCTATATAACTTTTACCTGATTCTATGTGTANTCAACGGTAAATACCTGACTTTCCTCTATTTTGTTTAACTGGTAAATCCTTATTCGTATCTGCATTATTATAAATNATAATTGGAGTAATAAACAATGTTAAAAACCCTATTAATNTTAAGTTTTTTGTTCTATTATTTTTAATATTTATAGAATAATGNGTACTAAGGTGANACATTGCCAATATTAATGTAATTCTAAAGTATCTTTTATATAAGAAGCAGACAAAACTACAAATACCTGAGCTTGTATGAAAGCAATACCTATCTCTAGTCCCGAAAAGGCTATTATAAATAATAAAGGCATTAAACCTAGGAAAAAAGAAATAAGACCACTTGTCATAATTTTGTACGTAAAGCCACCTAAAATGTTTAATAACATGTGACCAGAAAGTACGTTAGCAGCAAGTCTTAAACCTAAAGATACGTTACGTGCTAAATAAGAAATGAATTCTATTAAAACTAATAAAGGTAATAAACCTAATGGACAACCTGAAGGTACAAATAATGAAAAAAATTTTAGAGCATGTATTTGGAACCCTAATATTGTTGCTCCTATAACGACAACAAAACTTATAGAGAATGTTATTATAAAATGTGAAGTAGGTGCGAAACTATAAGGTACCATACCTATTAAATTATTTGTTAATATATATATAAATAGTGAAAATATTAGAGGGAAAAACATTTGCCCTTTATTTGAGTTAATTTGATTCACGATTATACTATAAACAGTAAAATATATAGATTCTTGACTTATTGATCAAGAATTAGGTGTTAATATATTATAATTAGTTGCTAGTAAATAATACACAAATATAATAAAAGTTGTTATAAGTAAATACAAACCTATATTTGTTAAAGATATTTGTATGTTGTCTAATAAGTCACCTTTAATACTAAATAGGTCTCTAATAACAAATTGGTCTAAGGGACTTTGATTTCAAATTGGAGCATGTTTAAATAATGAGTCTTGCATATTTAAATTATAAAATTTATCTATTACTTATTGTTAAAAGGCTATTATTGTAGTTAAATTTTTTAATAATTTAAGATTTTTTATCTCATTTTTCGTATTTTATTTAGGCAACGTATAATAATAGGAATGCCATCATTAATGCAAATAAACCTGTAGCTTCAGAAAATGCAAAACCTAATATCGCATAAGCGAATAATTGTCCTCTTAAAGATGGGTTTCTAGATACACCTATTATAAGTGCACCAAATACTACACCGATTCCTACACCTGCTCCTATTAAACCTGTTGTGGCTAGTCCTGTACCTATTATTTTAGCTGCTTGTATCATTTATTATATAATATTTTTCTCCTCCTTATACTAAGAATAAGCGTTCTTTTTAAACGATTATTTATTATTTTTTACTGAAAAATAATAAAAGTGAGCTTTGTAAAGGTAGACTTACAAAAGCATGTGGTTTAGGTGGGCTATTTAGACTTCATTCAAGTGAATTGTAATTTCTGTTAAATAAACTTTGGAATAAATCACTAAAAAACTGAGGAGTTAATCAAGGATATCTTGAAATAGCTTCCCCATAAACTAATTGTACATATACAATATATAAAAATAATCAAGTGGCTACTAGACTTATTATTGAACCAAAACTACTTATTATATTTCAACCTGCAAATGCATCAGGATAGTCACTAATTCTTCTAGGCATACCCTGTAAACCAAGGAAATGTTGAGGGAAGAATGTTACATTAACACCTATGAATAATATTATAAAGTGTACTTTACCTAATATAATATTATAATTAAGACCTGTTATTTTTGGTATTCAGAAGTATCATGCACTAAATAAAGCAAAAACAGCTCCTAAAGACAATACATAATGAAAGTGAGCTACTACGTAATATGTATCATGAAATGCTATATCAAGTGATGCATTAGCTAATACAACACCACTTAACCCTCCTATTGTGAACATTACAACGAAACCTAATGCAAATAACATTGAAGGTGTTAAGTGTAGGGATCCTCCATAAGTAGTAGCTAATCAACTGAATATTTTAATACCAGTAGGAACCGCGATTATTAGTGTTGCAGCTGTAAAATAAGCTCTTGTATCAACATCTAATCCTACTGTGTACATATGATGACTTCATACAACAAAACCTAATACTCCTATAGACATCATAGCATATACCATACCAAGATAACCAAATACATTTTTATTTGAATTAGCGGAAATTGTAGTACTAATTATACCAAATCCTGGTATAATTAAAATATAGACTTCTGGATGTCCAAAGAATCAGAAAAGATGTTGATATAATATAGGATCACCACCTCCAGCTACTTCAAAGAAGGATGTGTTGAAATTTCTATCAGTTAATATCATAGTAATAGCTCCGGCTAATACAGGTAAAGATAATAATAGTAATACAGCAGTAACTACTACTGCTCAACCAAATAAAGCTAGTTTATGTAATCTTATACCTGGACTTCTCATGTTTAAAACTGTAGTAATGAAATTCATAGCACCTAATAAACTACTTACACCTGCTAGATGTAAGGCAAATATAGCTAGATCTACACTAGGTCCACTATGACTTTGTAAACCAGCTAAAGGTGGATAAAGTGTTCAACCTGTACCNGCTCCATTTTCTATCATAGCTGCAAATAAAAATAAAACTAAACTTGGTATTAATAATCAAAAACTTATATTATTTAATCTAGGAAATGCCATATCAGGACCTCCTACCATTAATGGTAATAAGAAATTACCAAATCCTCCTATCATAGCAGGCATNACCATAAAAAATATCATTAGAATNGCATGTGCTGTTATTATGCTATTATATAATTGATTATCTGCTATATACTGTACTCCAGGTCCTGATAATTCNAGACGTATAAGAACAGAAAATGATGTACCAATTAATCCTGAAAATAATGCAAACATTAAATATAATGTTCCAATATCTTTTGCATTAGATGAAAGAAATCATCTTTCTTTTCACATAGTTATTTTAAATATATTCGATTTTTCTTTTACACCTAATGTTGAACTTATATTTTGCGTTGTAGAGTAATATCTAAAGCTATTATTATAATTAAGATCAACTCTCTTATCTTGCACTATTTTTGCAAGATATTTGTTTTAATGTTGAGCGAATAGAATTGTTTATATTCGTTTTAATATTACATAAAATAGACTATTAAAATATCTATTAAAACAGCAGGTAATGAATAAATATATTTTTTACATATATTACCTGCTGTTTTAATATAAACGTTTCCTTATAAGTGCTCACCCTTCGTTGACATAAACTAAAATTGAGTCTTACGTATACATGTACACTATAGCGTACGTCATGTTCGAAATTGTTATTATATTACTAGTTATTACCTATTTAGATCTTTACTACTTTTTAAGCTAAAAATAATAAAAATTATTAGATATTTAAGGGAGGATACCTTGATTCGAACAAGGATATACTATGCCACATACAGCAGTTCTACCATTAAACTATATCCACCTATTTAAATTATTTATTATCCAAGATTAAAACTTGGATCCAAATATTAGAAGTATTATGNTGTACAGTTGAGCAGATAAGTATTATACGTTATTAATATAAAACACGCCCTTAAGATGACTCGAACATCTATACAAATATTAACAGTATTTTGCTCTACCTTTGAGCTATAAGGGCAGTTGTTTTAAATAGTTCAATATACGGTATTATTACACTAGTCAAAATAACAACTATAACGCGCACAGGATTCGAACTTGTATCGCTATGTCCGTAGCATAGCATTTTAACCATTAAACTAACGCGTCAATGAATCTATGTATCTATAAAGTTTAATATACATATAATTATGTTGGAGCGATTCGAACACTCAATAGTAAATACCAAAAATTTATGACTTACCAATTAGTCGACAACATATATAAGTTATATATAAANGAAACAATAATGTGAATACTTATATAATAGTTAAATGAANAATGTAAATATAGTATATCACATTATAGGTGACAAGATTTGAACTTGTAAAGTTAAAAACTATTCCGTCCTAAGCGGAACCTGGTTATTAATAATGAAAATATAAAGTCTATGGAGTAATATATCTTGCTTTATTCATCATAGATTTTATATTTATTATTTCTTTTAGTCCTTCTATTGTTATATGTATTCTTTTATTTATAAATTCTGCCACTTTACAAAAATCTTTAAAATCTAAGTATTTAACTCCTTTAATCTCATATTTAATAAATAATAAAATAAGTTTATTTATATTTCTAGAACCTGATATTATATAAACTAGAGAATATTTACCATGTTTATTTATAGTACCACATCCTAATGTATACATTATATTATTAAGCAATAACTTTTCTTTAGAGTGTTGAGTTGTCCTTACTTGTAATTTTACGGAATAACCAATCTTATATTGGTTATTTTTATAAATATTTATAAAAAAACAACTTTCACCACTAAAAAATCCTGCTATTCAATTATAATTAATATTATATGGTATTTTAATTATAGGTCTTTTAATTTTTATAGCTTCTGGAAAATAACTTTTTAATTTATCAGAAAGTCCCCAATTTAAAGAAGCTTTTAAATTAATTATTTTAATTAAACCTTCTTTAGTTAAATGTTCGCTTTTATTCATTAATTCTATTATATTTTTAAATATAGCAAAATCATTTTGTTTTTGAGTTAATAAAGGATATTTTTCAAAATGTGGTATTATTATTTTTGTTAATTCATTAATAGAACGAACTTGATAGTGAACAACATTTTTATTCTTATAAATATTGCCTGCATAATTAAAAAACGATTTTATTTGCAAAAGTAAGTCTTCATCTCTTGAGTTTAAACCTATTTCAAAAGATAAATGAACTCCTCATCCTGTTTTATGTTTTTTACTTCTATAAATTCTTACATAAAAGCATCCTTCAGCATCTACAAAACCTGTTACCCAATTAGAATTTAATTTACATTTTGCATTATTCATAATTTTCATATTAAAGTAGTATAATAACATAATACTAGTTTGATGGTACTAGATAAACCAAAGAATAAGTAAAATATAAGTATTTATATTTTACTTATATTATGACAAACCTTGCGTAATAATAAAACATTTTTCATTTTATTGATGAATTAACTATTTACATTATTTCATACAAAATATATAGTCAAGAAAATTGATTATATTATATCTTCGATTTAAGATTACGGATAATAAGATTTGAACTTATACGGCTATTTGCCACTCCGGTCTGAGCGGAGACTGTCTGCCAATTCCAGCACATCCGTTATGTACAGACAATAAGACTCGAACTTATATGGTTTTCACCCTCCCGTTCTTAACGAAATCTGTCTACCAATTTCAGCATGTCTGTTTATATCTAAAATTATTAAATTACAATTTTAGTTGGAAAGGGTAAATTAAATATATCACGCAGGATTTATCTTATATATACTTACATTTCCTTTATGGTAAGTTGGAATTGAACCAACACATACTATTTGGTAGATAGTAGTTCTACCTTTAAACTATTACCACTTTTTATTAGATGATAAACTTTATATTATCATTTTACATTTCCCATACGTTGGTGTATATTTCTAAATGTAAAATGTTCTTTAGTCAACATTTCATATTTTCAACTTCTATCCAGATTACCTTTAGAATAATGAAATTTACTATGATTATATAATGATTCTCTATAATCTACATCCAAATAATTCAAGAAACTATTTATACTGTTAATTTGACCTCGTCATTGTTGAGGTCCTTGATTTATATTATAACCTTTATCGGATATATTTTTAAGTAAGGTCTCTTTATCTTTAACAACAAAAAGTAATTTATTAAAAGGATTAGTCAATTTTACATCATTATTTAGAAAAATTTTTTTATTAGTAAATTTATCAGGACATATATTATCGTATATAATTTTACTATATTCATAGTAATTTTTGTTAAAGCTATTATCTAATAAATAAGTCATTTTTTCATAATTAGCTACATATATTAAACTGCTGCTGAATTCTACCAAGCTTTTAAGATCTAAAGTATATTTTTCATGCATGATACTTTTTAAAATTAAATTATCTTGCTTTAAATTATACTTAAGATTTATACCTCAGTTTATCTTTAGTGTGTAAATAAAAGTATTTTTCCACTAGATCATAATTTAAAAATATATTGTCAAGAATTACTAAATATTTACCTCATTCATGATTATTTTCAGTAATAAAATAATTTCTTAGCAAAAAGTATACTATCAAAGTTAAATAAAGAAAATCATTATAGTATATATAATTATAAACCAAACTTTTTTTTTCCTGGTTAAGTACTCTAAAAGCTATAAGGTATATACCTTCTTTGTCTTTAACTACTTTTTTATTTTTATTATGTCCAAGTATATAAGCTAATAGTTCTGGTGTAAACAAACAATTGTTAACATCTAATGAATTAGATAGACTAAGTTTTGTATAATTAGAATCAAATTTTGACTCTGATTCTAAAGGGTTTTTTATTTTTAAATTGAACATAATTTTTATTAAATAATTATCTAAGTAAAATAATACTAGTTTAATATATTTACAATATAATGGGACTAGATAACCCGCTTAATAAAAAGATCTTTAAGGTAAGGTTTTAATATATATTATTACTAATAATAATATTCTATTTTACCAATTGAATTAAGATCTTAATAAAAAAAATAAATTTTAATAAATACATTTCTGAGATTTAATATGATTAACATCATGGTTTTTTTAATGAATAGTGCATCTCTTTTGTAATTTCATCTATGTCTTTTATTAAATTATGATAAGCTATTTTGGTTTGAAGTAATTGTATTTCTAATAAAGAAGTTTTATTTTTATAATATTCACATTCTAATATAAGACTTTTCATAAGATCAGACTTAACTTTATTTAATATTACAGATTTCTTTACTGTACTTATATCATGTTCTAGTTCCAATGGCATTAATGTTTTTACTTCTAATTTAACTTCTATAATTTTATGATTAATAGTTTTGCCATAGGAAGTAAATTTATTAAAAAAGTCATCTAAAAGATATTTGTACCATATCTTTGGTGGATTTTTATTGACTGGCTCTAATTCTTCAATACTTGTGATATAAAGTGTAGTTAACTGATCATTATCATTAGTAAAACTGTATGTACATATACATATATAATAACAGAAAACTAAAATAAATATAATTAATAAACATGTAAATATTTCCTTTATTATTTCAAGCAATTGCTTATACATAGATATATAATAAGTATATTTTTGTTTAATTAAATCTTTCATTACATTTAGATAATAAATATAAAATAACATAATACTAGATTATAAGGAACTAGATAAACCTAATAAATAAAAATTAATATTTAAAAGGTTGTTTTTCACGTAATAGTTTTTCTATTTCTGCTTTAACACTTCTTTTTAAATTTTTATTTATCTTTTTTACACCTAATAAATCTTCAACTTCACTTCTTATATTTTCTCTTACATCTTTTCTTATTTTAGATCAAATACCTGTATTACTATCTCAAGTTATTTTGAAGTGTTTATAAGATTCATATCTATTACTATGCTTTTCTCAGATATTTCATAAAATTTTACGTCTACCGATTTCTTGAAATTTCAGATATATAAAAACAATATTATTTTTAGTTGTTTTAACACCTAAATTAATACTAGACAATAAACCAGTAGTAGGATGATCTACTAATACTTTATAATTTCTAACAAATTCTATAGCTTGATTAAAACGAGTAGAATTCATGCTTGTAGAAATAGTATCCTCATAATAATCTGCATCTAACTCAAAAGTAACTGGTCTATAATCTTCTAATTCATAAATTACGGGATTAGCTCCTCTAAGACTTAAACCTGGAATTCAAAGATGAACTTCTTTATGTTCAGGTTTACATACATGCTTATCTAATGCTTTACCATCTAATTCAAAAGAAGCCGAGTTAGGTTTTACATATCCACTCTTAGAAACTTCTGTAGAGTTTATAGCTTTTGTAGCAACCTCTTTGGGAGTTTCTGTATAGTTTACAGATTTATCCGGTATAGTATAATCTGGATTTATAGACTTACCTCAATAAGTATTTTCAATATCATAAGGTTTAACAGAACAATTAAAATGTCCATAAGCATCTTTACCCATATACTCTTCATAACCATAATAATCTACTACAGTAAAATAATCTTTAGGTGGAGCCATAGCAAAAGCTTCATGCGGATAATAAACATTAAAAATAATAAGAATAATAGACAAAAAGATAAACAATAAAAATAATGCTTTAAAGTTATTTCGTTTTCATAAAAATCTATGCATATTTACTATATTATAATATATATAAAATAATACTAGATTATAAGGGAGCTAGATAAACCCTATATACACACTTTTTTATTTTCTTTTTAAAGAAGCGTTTTTAATATCATTAAAAATTTCTTTACGAATACTATTTTTAGGATTTCAAACATGTTTGAAATCTTTATAACTATTGTACTCTGTAGAATGTATTTTTCATATATATCAATATGCTCTACGTTTTATAGATAAATACAAAGCAAATGTAGAAGTATCAGGATCCACAGGTGATCTAACATTAGGATGATTATCTGCATATCAATCTCTTTCATAAGGAGGGCTAGTACCATATAAATCTCCACGAGATTGTTGAATAATATTAATATCTACTCTAGGAGAAACATGTGAATCCTTAATAGGATCATGAAAATGACCATAAGCATCTTGACCTACATATTCTTTATTACCGTAATAATCTGTTACTCAATCTTTCGATGGTTCCATAGCAAAAGCTTCATGGGGAAAGCAGATGTTAAATAAAAGTAAACATAATAAGATAAATATTATAACCATGAAATGGTATCTAATAAAATCAAAATAGAGTTTTGAAAATAAATACATATTTATATAATATAATTAATTAAATAACATAATACTAGATTTAGTAAATCAGGCTCTAGATAAACCTTAAAACATAAGAATATTAAAACTTATGGATTATTATATCCTTTAATAGAAAATATTCTTTTATAGAATAAGATAATTCAGATAAATAAATATAATTTAGATACAATAATCTAGTATATTCCGGAAGAGGATCATTGGGATACAAATTATCAATTTCTCTTAATAAATTAATCAAATTACGTCTATCAAAATCAATTTGATCGTGTAACATAACTAAAACTATATCAAATTTTTGCATAATATTAAATTAAAATAATATAATAACATAATACTAAATTAAAGGGATTAGATAAACCTTTACGGCCAATCGAAATCGAATCGATATTTTTCATTTGGAAGGCGATTAGTTTACCATTAACCTATAGCCGCTAATTTTATATCACTGATCTCAATATAAAATAATATAATACTAGATTAAAGGTACTAGATAAACCTATAAATATATATTTTGTATTATACATATATATATAATAATGATAAAATTATAAATATTGTGTTAATAAATTAATTATTTAATAAAAAAATGCTTTAAATTATACATTCTTGTCCTGTACATTNAATGTACAGGACATAAAGTGTTTGATTTATAAATTATAAAACTAAAAGTTTGATTTTTTTCCTTCATTGTTTTCAGCACACCTATAAAAAAACTGTTCGAGATAAGACTTGAACTTATAACCTAAACATCTTCAGTGTTCCGCTCTACCAAATTGAGCTTCTCGAACTAAAAAAAAAGTTTTTGGAAATATTAGGATTCGATCCTAAAATAACGATATGCAAAATCGCAGTTTTACCTATTAAACTATATTCCCTAAATTATTACACAAATCCATATCCGAAAAACGACTTGAACGTTTACGATTTACATCAATAAATCTTAAGATTATCCTGTCTACCAATTCCAGCACTCGGATTATTTGTGTTAAATCTATTAATAATAAATTATTAACTTTTGTAATGCAGTTTATATAAAATAATATAATACTAGATTATAAGGAGCAGACGTAATATATATATCTCATGTTATATATATAAATGCTATAAGGCCAGAGCGATTCGAACACTCATCTAAGCTATCATGAGCAGCTGGCTTTACCAATTAAGCTATAGCCTTTTATTAATTTGTGCGGACTGAGGATTTGCACCTCAATATTCTGGTCATGAGCCAAACA
>JGI25381J37097_1000040_pt1 | contig 11098 bp, 10 predicted proteins | sample GraSoi013_1_20cm_2_FD_37097 | JGI IMG/M metagenome (IMG submission 37097)
AATGGGCAAATCCCCGACGCGTGGCAATCACTGGCTCTCGAAGGAAATGATCAGACGCTTTGAAGGATCAGAGAACCCGAAAAATGTTAACCTCAACACAAACTTCGTCTCCATCCATCAAGCCAAAGTTTGTGGCGTCCTTGAGAGGATTCCAAATGGCAAGGTCACAACCTATGGACTGATCTCAAATCATATCAGCTCAGCGCCGAGAGCCGTGGGCGGGGCAGTCGGTTCGAACCCATGGTCCATATTCGTTCCATGCCACCGGGTCGTCCCCAGCAGTCTAACGATAGGAAACTATTCACTCTGCGGCGCTCTTGGTGAAAGCGGAAGTCTGGCGAAACGTAAGTTATTGATGCGCGAAAGGGTGCCTATCCACGAAGATAGAATCAATTCAGTAGCCCTCTGGAATCCATCCGAAGGCGACTGATTGACCACCGGCCTCTACGTTGGTCGATTCCAACCATTCCATCTAGGCCATCTGGAGGCGGTGAAGTATATTCTTGGACGAGTCGATGAGCTGATAATTGTCGTGGGCAGTGCCCAGCACAGCCACACCCTAGACAACCCGTTTACNGCCGGAGAACGAATTACAATGATAAGGCTGGCCCTCAAACANGCGGGGATTCGCCCGGATCGTTTCACCGTTATCCCTCTTCCTGACGATGAATTCCATAAAGTCTGGGTGGCTCATTTGTTGTCCCAGACTCCGAGCTTCGACGTCGTCTACACGAACGAACCTCTAACCTTTCGATTACTCAAAGAAGCGGGTCTAAGGGTCGAGCGCATTCCTATGTTCAGCCGCAAGAAGTTCACGTCAACAGAAGTCAGAAGAAGATTGTTGACTAACGGGCCGTGGAAAGAACTCGTTCCAAAGGCCGTCGCCAGCTACCTGAAGAAGATCGATGGCGATGAACGCCTGAGGGACATTTCAAAGAGCGACAAGGCTGGCTAAAATCGAATCTCGACCTGACTCAATGGTTTGAGCCCAAGCCTAGCCGCAGCGCTGCTCTCCCTCATCGCGATTTCGACATATCCCTGACTTCCCAAGATAATTCCAAGCTGGTCACCGTGAATCTTCGAGTACGTTCTAGCAATCGACGCAGAGGATCGTCCGTGCATCGTTTTCACCTCTAGTCGACGATCCTCGTGCAAGCCTAATCGCAGAAACTCCTCTTCGCCCAAATTCAAAATCACATTGCCGAAAGAATCAACGTGAAGAACTGTACACGTCATTCCTTCATCCGAAACGCTTACGCGGGGGATGTCGAGCCTCACAAGCTCTTTGACTACAGCTCCGACAGCGTCAGGCCTCAATCCGTCCGCTAGTTTCGCGGCCGTCCTCGCGAACACGTCCCTTCCATGGAAGGTTGCAGAGACCCTCTCACCTTTGAATCGCTGACTGTCNATTTGATACGCTGCCTTGAAACCAAGTCTCTCAGCAGCCCTGACAAGAAGACCATTATCGGGTCCAACAAGTACTCCGAGCTTGCACAGCACTACCAAGGGCAGTCTCTCAGTTCCAACACCAGGATCGACAACGGCTACATGTATCGAGCCCAGAGGGAAGTAAGGCAATGCCGTTTCGAGGATGAAAGAGCCCATCGCAATGTCATGACGTTCAATTCCATGCGACACATCAACAACCCTAAGATCAGGATTGGCGCTAAGAATAACTCCTTTCATTTCGGCGACATATGGATCAGTCAATCCGAAATCAGAGAGCAGAGTTATCGTGACCATTGAATCCTGTCATGTTGAGAGCTAATCCTTAAAAGAACCAGACCTCGGGCTCGCGCTTCATCACATGGTTGGGCTGCTCTGTGAGTGAGACCCAGAAATTGATCATGCTGCCGGGTCCAACCAACGTGCCTCCCAGAGTCATGAGGGCNATGATCAAGCCTCTCATGGGCCACAGGGGTCCCGATTTCAAGGAAATATTGTCGCAAGTAATCAGCAAGACCAAGAAAGTGTTTCAGACCAAGGAAGATTTGTTCGTTCTCACAACCTCGGGAACAGGGGCGACCGAATGTGCCCTCCAGAACATAATAGAAGATGGAGACAAGATCATTGTCAACGTCAACGGCTTCTTCAGCGAGAGACTAGCGGAAGCGATCAAAGCTTATGGAGGTCAACCCTTGGTCGTGAGCTCAGAATGGGGAAAGGCACCCCGAACAGAGGATTTTAGGAAGATCATCAAAGCAAACCCTGATGCGAAGGCACTTTCAGTGGTCTACAACGAGACCTCCACAGGAGTAACCGTGAGAAGCCTCCAAGAGATCGGAAAACTCTGCGAGGAGGAAGACATCCTACTGATTGTGGACGCGATATCGATTCTCGGGGGCGACAAATTGCCTGTCGATGAATGGAATGTCGACATGTGTGTGACCGCGAGCCAGAAATGCATGATGTGCCCGCCTGGGCTATCGTTCGTGAGCGTGAGCCCGAAGGCGTGGGAGAAGATCAGCTCGAAGAAGCAACACCGATCCTTCTACCTCGACCTTCCAATGTACAAGAAATACATGGGAGACGGCTTCACACCCTTCACACCCGCCGTGTCCCTATTCTATGCACTTAACGAGGCGTGCGACATGATCCTTGAAGAAGGACTACCAGCCAGATTTGAACGGCATCGGATCTGTGCGGACGCGGTCTACGGCGCCATGGAGGCTCTAGGCTTAGGCTTAATGGCGGAGCCTGAATCGCGATCACACACCGTCGCCGCGGTGGCTTGCCCAAGTGGCATCGAGGACGGGAAACTGAGGGAACTCATCAGAACTAAGTATGGGATAGACTTAGGGGGTAGCCTGGAAAAGTGGAAAGGAAAGATGTTCAGAATCGGAATCATGGGCAACATTGGATCACCTGAAATCATGTCAACGGTAAGCGCTGTCGCATCAGCAACCGCAGACTTAGGCTTCAAAGGCAGGATATCGGAAGCTCTCGAAGCCGCACGTAAGGCCTTAGCCCGATTGCCTGCGAGGATGAACTAGGCAATGGCCGCAAAAGCCGGCGACTTTCTGCTCGTCAATTTCACTCTCAAGGTAAAGGAGAGCGGAGAAACGGTAGACACAACATATGACGCGGTCGCGAAAGATACCCATCTCCATCGAGAAGACTCAACCTATGGTCCTCGTTTCATAATCCTCGGAGAAGGCTGGCTTCCAAAGGGACTAGAAGATTCTCTGGTAGGAGCCGACATTGGAAAACAGACGACAGTCGAACTGCCTCCTGACAAAGGATTCGGAACACGCGACCCGGCAAAAATGCGGCTTGTTCCGTTGAGACGCTTTCGCGACAAAGGCATTGACCCAACTCCAGGCGCACAGGTCGAATTCGATGGCAGACCCGCGACGGTAAGAGCGGTGGGAGCTGGCCGCGTCCAAGTAGACTACAACCATCCCCTCGCAGGACGAACCCTGATCTACGATGTCTCAATCGAAAAAATAGTCGACGACGATAACGAAAANATTCTGAACATCATATCAAAACGAATCCCCGAAGTTGACAAGGCAAAATTCGGCGTCGAAAGAACCGGCAAGGAACTGACGGTCGAGGTCCCCGAGGAGGCGTTCTACCTTAGCGGACTTCAAGTAGCCAAGAAATCCGTGACCTCTGATCTGCAGAAATTTTTCCCAAACATCGACACAATCTCATTCCGGGAGGTGTTCAAGAGAAGACCACCCGAAGCCGAGACGGAAGAGACGCCAAAAGCCTCGGCCGTTGAAACAAGCAAGTCGACCGAACAAGTCGAGACCAAGCCGCAGACAGAAAAAGCTCAAGAAGCTCCGGCGCAGCCAGCGCGGAAGAGAAGAGCTCCAGCCAAGAAACCCGCGTCAAAGGGTCCAACGAAGCGGGCAATGATGGGATCAGAGAGCCAGAGGTAGGAAGCTACGGATTCCCCAAATGTTTTTAAGCGGTGCAGAACGAGCGGCATTCCGCTCTTTCCGTTTTCTCGGAAAGTGGTCTTTAATATCACATGATTAGGAGACACGTCAAGTTGGAATTTCAGAGAGCTGGAAAACTACCTGTCCTTAAGGGAACCACGACGATCGGCGTCGTCTGCCATGACGGAGTCGTGCTGACGACAGACACTAGGGCAACGATGGGCTCTTTCGTGGCGCACAAACACGCTAAGAAAGTGTATCGCATCGATCAACACATAGCAATGACTATAGCCGGAGTAGTGGGAGACGCACAAGCCATCGTCGAGATGCTTCGGGCGAACTCTGCACTTTACAAGCTAGACCTAGCGAGACCAATCCCGATCAATTCTGCCGCGAGACTCGTATCCAACGTACTCTTTCAATCCCGATACTATCCGATGGGAGTTCAGGCGCTCATCGGAGGAATGGACGATTCCGGCGGTCACATTTTCATGTTGGACCCGCTTGGAAGCATGATGGAGGAAAAATTCGTCTCCACAGGCTCAGGATCTCCAGTCGCATACGGAGTGCTGGAATCGGAGTGGAAAGATACGATGAATGTTAAGGAGTCCGTCCCCGTAGTAGTGCGAGCAATAGACTCTGCTATGAAACGGGATTCGGCCAGCGGCGACAGCTTCGACGTAGCCGTGATATCCAAGGACGGGTATAGGGAGCTCACAGAGGACGAGAAGAAGCACATCCTCCACGCGTAACCTCGTTCTCAACCACCTCTTCAACGTATCATATACAAGGAGTAGCATAGACGAATGACTAGAACCTACAACGATGTATCTGCGAGAATACGAGAGACAATAGTAGAGCACATGCCGAAGGATGCCGAAATTACCAGGATCGAGTTTGAAGGGCCGCGCCTCGCGATATACGTGAAGAACGTCAACCTCCTCTCAGAACAGAACTACGTTGTAACAGAAATTGTGAACCTGCTCCACAAACGGATTGTCATACGCTCAGACCAATCCATCCGTCTCCCCGAGAGAGAAGCAGAAGGCTACATACGAAAACTCGTACCTGCAGAGGCTGAAGTTACAGCGATCAATTTTGATCCGAGCCTCGGCGAAGTTGTCGTAGAGGCGAAGAAACCCGGCGTCGCGATAGGCAAGGAGGCATCTGTCCTTCAGCAAGTCGTTAAGGAGACAAGGTGGCGCCCCAGGATTCTCCGATCCCCTCCTTTGCACTCAAAGATTATTGCTAGCACGCGTCACATTCTCCACACCGAGAGCGAAGAGCGCAGTCGGATTTTGCGAGATGTAGGAGAGAGAATCTTCCGCCCAACCTTCACCAAGGCTGGGTATGTCCGTCTTGTAACTCTGGGATCATTCCGAGAAGTTGGGCGATCAGCTATGCTCATCCAGGCTGGAGCGAGCACCGTCCTCATGGATTGTGGAATAAATCCAGGCGCACAAGACCCGTCATCCGCCTACCCTCGGTTCGACACCGACGAGTTTGATCTCGAGAAACTCGACGCNGTNGTAATATCTCACGCGCATCTGGATCACTGTGGAATACTGCCCTTCCTCTACAAGTACGGCTACGACGGCCCAATCTACTGTTCAGAACCAACACAGGTACTCATGACGCTACACCAGCTCGACTACCTCGACGTTCACAGTAGAGAAGGGGAACACTCCCCCTTCGACCAGAAAGACGTCAGAGAGGTCGTGACGCACACGATTCCNTTGAGGTACAATGTTGTGACTGACGTAGCTCCAGACATCAAGCTGACACTGCACAACGCAGGACACATCCTCGGTAGCTCCATCGTACACCTCCACATCGGCGAAGGCCTCCACAACATCGTCTACAGCGCCGACTTCAAGTTTGGAAGAACAATGATGCTGGACCCTGCCATGGCCCAATTCCCTAGAGCAGAGACTTTGATCATCGAGAGCACCTATGGGGGNCCAGACGACATTATGCCTGACCGTGAGGGGGTTGAAGGCAGACTCGTCAGTATAGTCAACGAGACTGTCGAAAAGAACGGAAAGGTCCTCATCCCAGTCCCTGCCGTTGGGAGAGCCCAAGAAATAATGCTGGTTCTGGACGCTTACATGAGAAACGGTGCCTTGCGTGAATTGCCCATCTATATTGAAGGGATGGTAAACGAGGCGACGGCGATACACACGGCATTTCCCGAATATCTTGTGAGAGACATCAAAGAACAAATCCTCCATCAGGATCTGAACCCGTTCCAATCTGAATACTTCCATCCAGTCACGCATCCAGGTGATAGAGACGAAATAGTCGCGGGTGGACCCTGTGTCATAATTGCAACGTCCGGAATGCTCGAGGGGGGACCTGCTATCGACTATTTCAGGAGACTAGCCCCTGATCCAAGAAACACCCTAGCCTATGTTAGCTACCAGGTGGAGGGAACTCTCGGAAACAGAATCAAGAACGGATTGAAAGAAGTATCTCTATTCGGTCCTGACGGCAAGATAGAGATGGTCAAGTGCGATATGCGGGTCGAATCCATAGAAGGATTCTCAGGCCATTCGGATCGCAACCAACTCCTAGGTTTCATAAAACGAATGATGCCCAAACCCACAAGAATCATTGTGAACCATGGGGAGCGAAGAAAGTCTGAACTATTTGCTCAGAACGTCAACCGCATATTCGGCATCAAAACAGTAGTGCCAGACGTTCTAGAGTCACTTAGACTCCGTTAGCTAGTCCCTGGCAAAGTTTCCTTCTGCAAGGGAACAGCAGGAATAGCAGTTTCAGACCCCGCAGTTTCCCGGCGCCAGATCTTTACACCAGGCGGGGTGATTACAATACGCTCCTCCCCAAGTCGTGCGATGTCGCCACCAATCGACTTCACGTGATCCGTCAATTCCGTTATTGCGAGCTTAGTCTCATCAACACTCTTCCGTGCCAATGGCGTAATTCGGACGATCAGTATATTTCCAGTCCGGATTTCAGTCTTGATAACTTCAACATCATCCAGTTCCTGCAAAGGAAGCGCTTTCACGTAGAGAGGAGAGTGCGCCATGTGNAAACATCAATTCATGATACGATGATATTTCTGAAAACGCCTGCCAGAACGACTTTAAACTTTGCCTGACGTAATTCGAGACAAATCGTCAACTTCCTGAGTGAGAGGGTGACTGAGACTTTATCACTTCCCACACAGGATCCCCCACGTAATGGATGTTCGCCACCACCTTTCCCTTCTTCGTTGCTGTCAATTCTCCTGAAGCAAGCAAGGATCTTCCGACCGCCAAGAACTTGCCATGTTTCTCGTCGACTATGACAACTAGCTCCTTCTCGCCAAAACTTCCCTCGACCCGCCTGATTCCAGGTGCCATAANATCCGCTCCTCCAACCACATGAGGAACTGCGCCCATGTCCACAGTGATGCGGGGTAATTTTTCCAAAGCAAGGGTATTCGTCAACACTGGAACAAANTGTCCTTCTCTCTTCGAGGCCACCGGCTGACCGTCGACAAAAATGACCTCAGCGCTCTTCACCATCTCCGTTTCGACACGTGATTTCCGAGAGAGATGTTCGAAACCGGGAAGCTTGTTCAATTCTTCAATCAGAGGTTTAGAATCGCGATCCTTCAGAATAGTTCTGTTTGGCAACTCGATTGGATTTTGTGTACGACAATCTTTAAAAGTGTACCAAAGNNCGGACACNNACTTCCCCAGTTGAACTCTGAATGTCAGACGTTGCAGCCAAAATCTTCGAAGAGAGCCTAAACAAAGTCGTTCTCGTCCAACTGAAAGGAGGACGAAGCGTCAGGGGAAGATTGTACAGTTTCGACCANCACATGAACCTCGTACTAGAAGAGGCCGAAGANGTNACNAATACGGATGCGACAAAAAAGCTCGGCACGATAATCGTNCGAGGAGACAACGTAGTCCTAGTTTCACCCCCACCCAAAAGGTGATCCTCGTGCAGCTCCGCGCTCTCCAGCGGTTGCTTGACTTACGTGCCATGCACTCCAGTTGAACGATGATGGGTCTCATACGCGACTTAGGTATCAGTGTCGTTTTGAACCGAATAGCCTGATAAAATTGTCAGGCGCGTTTTCAGTTCCTCAATCTGATACGCTAACGATATTTGGTAACAGCCAGAATTCCCGTTGAGATTGCATTAGGATTTCTACAAAGGTTAATTAGAATCTGCTCTCGATGAGCCGAGAAAGCTACCGTGAGACGTTTTGATTCGATGCCTTACATGTCTAATAGTCATCATGATCTCTTCCGCTCTTGGTGGNGCAATCCTCCAGTCCCATTACGATAGCTACTCCCTCCATGTGCCGGTGTCTGCCGCACCCGCGTCTCTAGATCCTCTAAACGTCACCGGCTCACCCAATGCGTTCAACTACAGCTATTCGCAGGCCAACCTTTACACCGGTTCAAGCAATCCCCCGCTGATACTTCCGGCTCCTAATGCTACCGGGACACAGTTTAGATGGTTGAGCACAGTGACTCGTACAACTAACAATACACTGATTCCGATGAGCGGATTCAGGTTCAATATCACAACTTCCGGCCTGGCCGAAGGCAGGCAGGTAGTGAACTGGACCCTGACTATACCGCAGTTCAACTGTAAGACTTGCACTTCCGTACAGGTGGTCTTCGACTTCTTCGGAAACATTACTCAAGGAACAAACGCCACCTACACACTCTTGAACAACACCAAGGTGATAACGTCTGAAACGTTTAGGACCCTTGGCGAGTTTCCGCCTGCGGCCACCGTTCCCTGCCCGGAGATCCGTTGCATACCAGTTACGTTGCCTACCAATTACGTAGGTTACAATCTCACATTATCTTTCAACTTCGGCTGGAGCGCGAGCGCGCTCCGAGGGATGTCGGCCGATGTTGGAGAGATCGAAGTCGCTTCGATCGGGGACCTCATCCCGTCTTGTGTCGCTCCTGTCTCATGCCATTTCATGCAACAGGACCAGTCAAATTCCAGCTCGATAATGCATAACACGAACCTGTCGTCAGTCAGCTACAACAACACTCTCACCACCCATGTGCAGCCTGGAAATGTTAGCACCACCAAGCTCTGGTGGAAAATCGAAGCGATCAACATCTACTATCCAGTGGGATACAATATCACTCAGATCAATTTGAATAGCACTCAAATCTATCATGCACTTCGCGAGGCCCCGTTAGAGAAAGACCATTGCGCGCCTGGCACGGCCACCTGCGCAGTATCTCTGATCGCCCTGAACATTACAGACTTTACGCCGTTAGGGGCAATGCATAACTCGACGATCACCATTATTTCGACTACGCCCAACTCCATTCTTCAGTTGACAACCCTGTCGGGGGGAGTGCCGACCCGATTCTTCACGTCTGGAGACCAGATCGGCATCAAAGTACTCAATAGTCCTTCCGTGGTTAACGCGTCGATATCGCAGCAAACCGGTATGCTGAACATAACCTTCCCACAACCCCTATTGATTCAGACAAGCCCAACAACGACCCTCTCAGGAGGAGTCTTCAGCTTCAACCTCCCCTCGGACTGCGGATTCAACGGAGAACTCTGTGCGAGAGACTGGAACGTCTCCGCCGTCTTCACCAGTGGATTCGATCTTGGGATAAAGTCTGGCTTGTTTAGGATCGACTCGTTGCAGGTATCCTTTACAGGGATTACGGGAGGGAATAATGCCCTCGGCATTCAAGGACGACTTACATACGGTAATGGGACGAAAAAAGCGTCAGGCGTAAACGCGACCGTGTTCGCCATCGATACGGGCACGCCGGTCAATACCCCCGTCACCAATAACAAAACCAAAATCTCGTCAACACTTCTCTACATCTCGAACGTAACCCTTGTGAACGGAGTCTTCACGCAAGGCCAGCCACTCATTATGCTGTTCACGGTAGTCAACCCTGACTCCTCACAACTATACAATGCGACTGTAACAATCGAGCATGAATGGCCAGGTCCTCAGCCCCACAACATGAGCGTCACATTTTCGCTTCATCCCGGGCCCGGAGACGCCCTAGACGATCTGCCTTTCGCTGCTAATGCACCGCAGACCTACAAAGCCACCATATTGTTTACCGGGACGGGAGTTCAGGTCACTTTGGCAAACCTAAGGACCTCACCCAACTCGGAGACCAGCCCGATGACTCCCGGCACGAGTCCTGTAGTACCGAACAGACCACACGCCGGCCTCTTCAACATCACTCTCACAAGCAAGATAGGCAACACCACGGAAACGCCCTCCAGCTTCATAATCTCCCCGACCTATGCATACGTATCATCATCACTAGTCCCAAGCCGGTATCTCGCCGCCTCGAACCTGATCGTGACTGATCCGAACGGAAATTTCTCCACCACGATAACCTCCCACTCCCTCCTCGGCGCCAAGAACCTGGTCGTGTTCCTGCTCGCGAGAGACGCGACTGGAATCGGCTTGGTCAACAACTTGTCTAGTATCGCGCTGACAGATTCGACAATCCTTCTGTCGACAACGGACTCGATCGGAACGGTCGCAAAAGACCAAACCGTCACTGCCACACTCCATCTAACAAACAACTCCACCAAGATCACTGAGGTCATCACAGTAAACCTCTTCATCCAAGGTAACCCACAACCTGTTGGGACGAAGACCGGGGTAACCATTCCCCCCGGAGAAAGCCGAACAGTGACACTCACATTTCTTGCCCCTTCGACAGTTGGATCATACGCGCTCACCTTTTCCTCACCTGAGTACGGGGGACCCCTAACGAGCCAGACACTCCAAGTGACAATCCTGCAGAGCAACCTCCAAATCTTGATTCCAGCCGCGATAGGAGTAGTCGCTGCGATAATCATCCTAGGCTTCTACTTAGTAAGAAGGCAACCAGAGACAGCAGAGACGGAAGAAAAAACAAAACCCGCGGGTTCTAAGCCCAAGACTCCTAGCACAAGGAACCCTACTTCCAAATCCTTAACTCGAACCCAAGACCCTAGTTAACTGGAATCTAGATGGAAAGTGGTCCTGAAGAGACGCCACAGGAGGCTCCTTTGCAAGAACCGTCTGTGCGAGACAGAAACCCCGGCGGACTGTTCTACGAATGCATCAACTGTGGATCAAGACTTACGGCAGACCAATTGGCGATGACGCCTGAGATCAAATGTCCCTTCTGCGGCTATAGGATTCTTAGAAAAGTTAGGCCGCCCATCGTTAAGCACGTGAAGGCCAG
>JGI25381J37097_1000045_pt1 | contig 10611 bp, 6 predicted proteins | sample GraSoi013_1_20cm_2_FD_37097 | JGI IMG/M metagenome (IMG submission 37097)
GCTGGCGAACCCTTAAGCGGGTGACTGAACTGGTTATCGACTATCAACGAGATTTTTTAGAGCAGGGGGTGCGCTTTCTCCGCCCCCTCACACGTGCAGAANTTGCCTCTCGGCTGAATCTCGANGAGGGGACTGTCAGCCGAGCGACTGCGAATAAATATGTGCTGCTACCCAATGGTCGCCTGATACCTTTTGCTGATTTTTTCGACGGTTCACTGGGCGTGAAAGATATGCTGCGCGAACTCATTTCGTCCGAGGAGCCCAAAAGACGACTGAGTGACGAGGAACTGGCACAACTGATACAAGCCCGAGGAATTCCGATGGCGAGACGGACGGTCACGAAATATCGTGAAGAAATGGGGATTGGCTCGTCAAGAGAACGATAGGCGATGTGCTTATTGTTGCGGATTCTCTGGTGCGACATTTACAGTTCGCTCTCTTTCATAGATCACCATGCCGGGGCCGCCGCCTTTCATGTGGCGGACGTGGCGCTGGAGAGTATAATCAACAGGTGTGGTCGTAGAACCGCGTGACTGGCTATAGTATGCGGCAATGCCGGCGGCCTGTTCAATGGTACTGGCTGGGATATCGCGACCGGCAGCTTTAATGATGACGTGGGCACCTGGTACACCACGAGCATGGAGCCAGATATCGTTGGCGGTGGCCTGGTGAAAGGTCACTTCTTCGTTTTGCCTACTGTTCTTGCCAACCAGTATCGTAAAGCCGTCACGGCTCCGCAGATGCAGAGGTACACCGCCACCCGGAGGCACAGGTTTCCCTTTGAGAGGTTTTCCACNTTTGCCTTTCTTCGGAGTTTTCTGGAGCTTCTTCTCCTTTGACGAAAGTGCTCCACNGCCGCGCATATAGCCNGCTGATTGGACTTCAGCTTTGACCAGGGCCACTTCTGCAGGTGTATCAGCCAGCATGAGGTCGGCCAATAGCTGTTCTATCGTTGCTAATTCTGTNGCATTCTGCTCGATCTGGGCGGGGAGAAGTGCCGCGGCACGACGCAATTTGTGATATTTGTTAAAGAGGCGATTGGCGTTACCTACGGCGTCAAAACGAGGGTCAATGGAGAAGGTGATGGCGGGCGCATCCTGCTCGCTGTCTCCCTCAAAAAAGTTCTGGAGGGTGACAGTCGTTTGTCCCTGACTGATTTGCTGCTGATAGGTCAGGAGGAGTTCAGCTTGTAAGCGATATTGCTCCGCCTCCCCGAGCGACTCTAATTCTTGTTGCAACAGGTCAGCTTTGCGCTTACAGCGATCGCGCTGCGCCTGCAAAACCTTGCGAACGGGGTTACGAACGCCTTCCATAGCGTCTCGCCACTCGCTNCGAGCGTAGAANTCGTCGATNAGNACGTTGATTGACGGGGATTGGCGAANGAGAANGCCNGGCACTTCTGCATACTGCTCTAACACATAGGGAGCAAAGGCTATAGGAACGGTTTGAGGNGATGAGGTCAGGGCAGGTTGACTCTCGCCTGTTGCTAAACGCTCTACTAACTGGGGTTGCCAATGGTGATTGTCAAAGAGCGCAGCCAGTTCACGCACATTCCAGGCCAGCTCTTCCCAAAGAGCGGCATCTGTATTAGCCAGCGGTGTTTCCGTGTTCCCAGTGGTACGGTAGACCGCTTCACGGGCGATGAGAGGACTGAAGCCGAGGAGGTGTTTTGTCAATAGCTGCCAGAGAGCCGGTTCTGAGTATGCACGCTTGCGCGCCTTTGGCGAGTTGATTGTACGTTGACTTTCAGCATGAGCTTCTTCGTTTTCGGTTGCGGCGCAGAGTGAGAGTTGGGCTGCCGTTACATTGACCGGTTCTATTTTTGGCAAGGTTTGGCCTGTAATGGAACGGTGCTGAGCGGGAGGTGGTACGTACTGGACATTGGGAGCGATGGTGCGGTAGCGGTTGATTTCGGAGCCAACACGTTTCAAGCTACCCAGGATGATGTTGTGCTCATCGCATAAGATGATGTTGCTGAGGCGTCCCATGATTTCTATGATGAGGCGATAATGGGCACGATCATCACTGCCTGGACCTGTACGGTGGCTCGCCAGTAGTTCGATGACGCGCTCCCAACGAGGCTGTTGAATGGCTTCGACACGTGCGCCCTCAAGATATTTGCGCAACAACATGACGAATGGTGGTGGCTCGCTGTTTATCTTCGTGGGTCTACGTGCAGTTATATGAGCCCTGGCAAGTTGTGGGTGAGCCGAGAGGTAGAGCCAGCGGTTCTGTCCGCCACCTTCTCCATACGCCCCGGGAGCATAACACTGTATGGCTAAAGCGTATTCGGTTGGTTGAATGATGGTATCTATACGCGCATTAGCCAGTAGAGTTCGCCACTCGTCAGCAACGGCGGCAAGGGTTATTGCATCTACGGACATAAGAATTTTTCCTATCTATCGTTTTTTTTATGGGATAGGTTTGTCGTTCATGCTGGCAATCCGCCATGCAGAAGGCAAAACTACCGAATTTGCCTGTTCTTGTTGTACAATACTGGCTAAGGACTATTTTCATGGGTCGTTGTAGCATGGCATTTTGTATCTTCCACCCGAAAAGAGCTTTTACTGAGTATGGTGGTTGTAACGATTCAACCAGTGACTACACGAGGAGATGATGTCAGTATAACAAAAGAGTAGTCTGTCGTATACTAACTCACTCTCTGAAGTGCCAGTAGCATGAGGAATAAACATGCAACTTGAGACGGAGCAGACTGTGCCCCAGCAGGATCTCAAACCGCCGGCCCCCGAGCAGGGACTCCTTTTTGTTCTTTCAGCGCCATCTGGCGCGGGGAAAGACAGCGTAATCAAAGCGCTGCAAGAACGAGGCACGGATTTTTATGTGGTTGCGTCGGTCACCACACGTGCGCCACGCCCAGGAGAGAGTGAAGGAAACCCCTACCACTTTGTCAGTCAAGAGCAATTTATGCAGATGGTCAAGAACGATGAACTGATCGAGTACGCCAATGTTCATGGTAACTGGTATGGGCAGCCACGCCAGGTGATCAGAGATAATCTGCGCGCTGGGCGTGATGTTCTTCTCAAGATCGATGTACAGGGGGCAGCAACTATTCATAGCAAGATACCCGACGCCATTTTTATTTTTTTAGTTCCCGGTTCACTTGAAGAACTGGCACAGCGCCTGGCTGATCGCCAGACAGAGACTGAACCGCAACTGATAAGAAGGCTGTCAGATGCGCGTGAAGAGTTAGCACAACAGTACTGGTATGATTACGTGATCGTCAATCGCCAGGGTCACTTGCAGGAGGCTGCAGATCTGCTTCACGCGATTATGTTAGCCGAGCATGCGCGAAATCGACCCCGCAACATCGATGTTTAATTACACCAAGGAGATATCATGGTTGAAGATCGTTTTGAGCAATCACGTACTCAAGAGCGCAACCTGGCGATGGAGCTCGTGCGCGTTACCGAAGCCGCAGCCTTAAGCGCTGGGCGCTGGATGGGCAAAGGCAATAAGGAGATGGTAGACCAGGCAGCAGTAGATGCCATGCGACGTGCACTGGACGGCGTTGACATGAACGGAGTCGTCGTGATTGGTGAGGGTGAGAAAGACGAGGCTCCCATGCTCTATATCGGTGAGCGGGTGGGCAATGGTTCACCACCCGAAGTCGATGTCGCTGTTGATCCAGTAGATGGTACGCGGTTACTCGCGCTTGGAGTCCCTGGGGCACTGGCATTGGTAGCTATCGCAGAACGCGGTAGTATGTATTCAGCTCCTCCAGGAGTATTTTACATGGAAAAGATTGCCGTCGGCCCCGCTGCAAAACATGTTATCGATATTAATGCTCCCGTCGCCGTCAACCTGGATCGTATCGCTCGTGTTCGCGATGCTCACATCGATGATTTGACGGTGGTTATTCTCGATCGTCCGCGCCACCAGGAAATTATTCGTCAAATTCGCGAAGTCGGCGCGCGTATTCGCCTGATTACTGATGGTGATGTCTCAGCGGCTATTCAAGCGGTAATGGAAGATTACACGGGGATAGACGTGTTGATGGGGATCGGAGGCGCTCCAGAAGCGGTATTGGCGGCAGCAGCGATTAAGTGTGTCGGTGGGGAAATCCAGTGCAAGATCTGGCCTCGTACAGACGAGGAGCGAGAAAAATTAAAAGCGGATGGGATAGATATCAAACAGGTTTATCGAGTAGATGACCTGGTTAAGGGCAATGATGTATCGTTCGCAGCAACCGGCATTACCAGTGGGGAGTTGGTGGATGGTGTTCAGTATTTTGGCTGGGGAGCCCGCACCTCCTCAGTNATGATGCGCTCACGCTCTGGTACTGTGCGCTACATACACGCGCGGCACAAGTGGCGCAAAGCACCTATACGGTAAGGTTCANCCGCGCAATTTTCAGTTCTCCTACAAGGNGCTCAGAACGGAAGCTCTGGAAGTCCTTGTTCCCGTTCTGAGCTCCAATCAGTTATGGTAGTTTCAGCAATTTTTCGATGACGGCATCTGCGACCTGCGAAGTCCCTACAGCGCTGGGATCGTCAGGGCGAGGTTTAAGGTCATAGGTGACGTTTTTGCCTTCCGCGATTACTTGCGCAATGGCTTTTTCCAGGCGATTAGCGGCATCTCGCTCACAGAGATGGCGCAGCATAAGCACGCCAGAAAACATCATAGCCATAGGGTTCACTTTGTTCTGCCCGGCATATTTAGGCGCACTGCCGTGGACAGGCTCAAAAATTGCATATTGACTACCGATATTTGCACCTGGCGCAACTCCAAGACCGCCGATCAAACCTGCCGAAAGATCCGAGATGATATCGCCATACAGGTTCGGCAAAACAAGCATATCATACATTTCGGGCTTCTGCACTAGCTGCATGCACATATTATCGACGATACGATCCTCGAATTGAATGTCGGGATATTCCTTGGCGACGTCCTGTGCGGTTGAAAGGAAAAGTCCATCTGATAATTTCATGATGTTGGCTTTGTGGACGGCGGTGACCTTGCGATGACCATGCGCACGAGCATATTCAAAAGCAAATTTGACGATACGCCGTGTAGCCATCACGGAAATAAATTTGATGCTGATAGCCGAATCGGTGTTCAGCTGATTACCGGTCGTATGGGCGATCGTTGCAAGGATCTCCTCGTGTTCAGAAGTACCCCTTTGGAACTCAATGCCAGAATACAGATCTTCTGTATTCTCACGCACAATAGTCAGATCAATATTTTCATAGCGGGAGCGCAGCCCGTGGTAAGTTTTAGCTGGTCGTAAATTAGCATAGAGGTCGAGTTTCTTCCGGAGCAATACATTTGCACTGCGCGAGCCTTTACCGATAGGAGTAGTGATAGGACCCTTCAAAGCGACTTTCGTTCGTTTTATGGATTCAATGACTTCATCGGGTAACACAGTACCGCATTTCTCTAAGACTTCTAATCCAGCCTGATGGACTTCCCAGATGAACTCTACCCCAGTTGCCTCAAGCACTCTACGTGTCGCCTCTGTAATTTCTGGCCCTGTCCCGTCGCCAGGAATTAGCGTTACTGCATGGGACATGGAATCCTCCACATACTAGACTTAATCCTTACACTGGGTAATTGTTAACTATTCTTGATTATATCATTGCAGGTAATGTTTTTCCGGGTCATTACGTCCTGGCGAGGAGTCACTCACAGCCACATACAGAACAGGCCGTCCGCAACTGCGGGCGGGACGGCTTGTTCTATGGGGCAATTATGGAGGATCAATCGGCGAGCAGATGCCGATGAGATGATGGTAAAAGCCCGGGTCAGAGTGCGGTTTTCTTTCTGGTTGAAGCTCGCGCAGTGGTTTTTTTCGTCGATGTTGCACGGGCCAGCGTTTTCTTCGAAGCAGTTGTTCGAGTGGCAGTTTTCCTCGTTTTAGTTGGCTTTGCCGCCGATGCACGCTTTGGGGTTGCTCCATTCTTTTTTGTAGTCGCTGCGGCTCGACGCCTGCTCTTTGTATCCGCTGAGGCAGGTTCACTTTCCGCTGTGGACACGGTGGTTTTCTTGCCTGCAGCCCTTTGCGTTGTCTTAACGCCCTGATGCGGTTTTTCCTCGGCGGCGCGCTGTACTGCGACGACCTCTGAATAGCAGANGGGGTCCTGACCTACTCGAGGGACTACCATCAGTCCGCCGCAATTAGGGCAGAGATCAGGGACAGGGCGCTCCCAGATAGCAAAATTGCAGGCAGGATAATTGCTGCATCCATAGAAAACGCGTTTCTTCTGCTTTGTTTTGCGTTCTACCAGATCGCCATTACAAATGGGACATAAAGCGCCTGTTTTATTCATAAAGGAATGGCGATAGCGGCATTCAGGAAAGCCTGAGCAGGAGATGAAACGACCAAAGCGGCCAGTACGGATAACGAGATTACGGCCACAGTCGGGGCACAGCTCATCTATTTCCTCGACAGGTTTTTGTACACGGTTCATCTCGGCTTCAGCTTTTTCCATGCTTACCTTGAAGTCACCATAGAAGCTGCGCAGGAATTCTGTCCAGGATTGTCTGCCTTCCTCGACATCATCCAGTTTCTTTTCCATGTCGGCTGTAAAACTGGTATCAACAATATCAGGGAAGTGCTTGTTCATGACCTCGTTAACGGTAGCACCCAGCCAGGTTGGTATAAAACGACGCTGCTCCTGGTCAACATAGCCACGATCTTGAATGGTGCTGATAATAGGTACATAGGTACTGGGCCGACCTATACCCTGCTCTTCAAGCTCTTTAATCAAGCTTGCTTCCGTATAGCGTGGAGGTGGTTGCGTAAAATGTTGCTCAGGCTTCAAGTCATGCAAGTCCAGCACTTCTTGCGCCGTCAGGGCCGGCAGCATCTTCTCATCTTCTTCACGGGGCCAGACAGCATAGAACCCAGGGAACTTGAGGTGGGAACCGTTTGCCCTGAAGACATATTGAGCGGCCGTGATATCGACACGGACGGTATCAAAGACAGCAGGAGTCATAAAACTGGCGACAAAGCGGCGCCAGATAAGGTCATACAATTTAAATTGCTCAGCAGTGAGGTAAGGTTTGACGGTCTTCGGAGTCAAGGTGACATCGGTTGGGCGGATTGCTTCATGGGCATCCTGGGTGGTGGCTTTAGCCTTACCAGTACGTCCCTGTCCGACATAGGGCTGCCCATATTCCGAGGCGATGTAGCTTTTGACTTTTGCCTGTGCCTCATCAGAGATGCGTGTTGAGTCGGTACGCATATAGGTGATAAGACCCTGGTGACCGCGCTCGCCCATCTCGATACCTTCATAGAGGTGTTGCGCCAGACTCATGGTTCTCTTCGGCTTGAAGTAGAGCCGAACCGAGGCCTCCTGCTGCATGGTACTGGTGGTATAGGGCGGGTTCGGTTGGCGACGTTGCTCTTTCTCCTCTACTTTCAAGACGGTATAGGTGGCGCCTCTTAAGTCGGCCAGTATGGCGTCGGCTTCCTCTTTCGAGGAAATTTTAATGCGTCCCTTCTCAGCGATAGCTGACTTGCCATTTAATGCTGCCTGGGGAACTGGTTCTTCACTTCCATTGGCGCCCTCCTGGCTATTAAAAGCTGTTATATCTTTGAGTCGGGTTATCAATTGTGCTTCGAAACGCTCTTGCTGTCGCTTTTTGCTCAGAGTTGCAATGATGCTCCAGTACTCTTCTGGAACGAACGCGCGAATCTCGGCTTCGCGGTCGCAGATGAGTCTAAGGGCAACTGATTGGACACGGCCGGCACTGGTTCCCGACTGGATACGTCGCCAGAGCAATGGACTGATTTTATAGCCAACAAGACGATCCAGGACGCGACGAGCCTGTTGTGCGTTGAAGAGGTCTTCGTTGATTACACGCGGTTTCTTGATAGCGTCCTGTACGGCACTCCTGGTGATTTCGTTGAAGACCGCGCGATGCGGATGTTGCAGTCCGAGCGTTTCTTTAAGAGACCAGGCAATAAATTCGCCCTCGCGATCAGGGTCAGGAGCAAGGAACACTTCGTCTGCGCGTTTAGAGGCAGCCTTCAGATCGTCGATAAGTTTGTCTTTTTTCTCAATTATTTCGTATTGCGGCGCAAAGTCTTTGCGCGTGTTCACTCCCAATCCCTTTTTAGGTAAATCCATGATGTGGCCCATCGAGGCCCGCACCTCAAAATCTCGCCCAAGAAATTTTTCGATGGTTTTTGCTTTTGCCGGCGACTCTACTATTACAAGTTTCTTTGTCATTAATCGTACCTGATCTTTTATTCTTTACTTGACTCACAACTTAACCAATATGTAGTTTTTCCTCTCCAAAGAAAGAGAAGGGATTGTGGGTATCGGTTCACCCTACTTCCCATTTGACGGCTACCGTATTANAGAACCTCGNACAGATCAAGGCTCAAATTTATGAGTACGCTATCTCAATGGATAGAATAGCTTATGTTGTCAATAGGTATTTACCTACACTGATGAAACGANNTNTAGTTGCTGAATATTCCCCTGGGTCANGCAAACTTGACCAGTTTGTCCTCCCATGCTATGCTGCAACCAATAATTGGAGATATACGTGCTGGTTTGGAGGAACAGTATGCAAAAACGGAGGCCATCAGCTAAGTTGCGACGCGCAGGTCTACGCTCGGGAGAGAGGAAAGGTACTTTAACCCCGAACCGCACCGAGAAACCTAGTGAACGTCCTCTTACCGTCGCCAGGGGGCAACGCCGCTTACCTCGTTCCAAACGACGCCCTTCGCTGCGCGCCGGTTTGGCGGTAGTAGGGGGCAGAACAGCTGGCGCGTTGAGCCGCCGGCTCCACTTAGGTGGAGGTACAAGCATTGTAGGTCTGGTAGCTCAAAGGGTGTATCCAGATATTGTTGGCCACCTGGCGACGCAACTGGAGCATGGGAGTGTCATTGTCACGGGTACGAACGGCAAGACGACAACAAGTGGTTTTATTGCCGCTGTACTGAGTGACGCAGGTCTGAGGGTGTGGCGCAATAGAGAAGGTTCAAACCTTATGGGTGGGATCGCCAGTTCCCTTGTCATTCGAGCTCAACCCAATGGAAATTTACGCAGAGAGGGGCGAGCAATTTCCATTCTTGAAGTGGATGAAGCTGTCATGCCACAAATACTACAGACGGTTCCTGCCCGCGTGGTGGTTTTTACCAACCTTTTTCGCGACCAGCTTGATCGTTATGGCGAGGTCGATAGTGTCGCGGCACGCTGGCAGCAGGCCCTGGGAACGCTTTCAACCGATACGATACTTGTTCTGAACGCCGATGATCCTACCACGGCGCATCTTGGTGAAGCGTTCGGTGGACGCGTCCTCTATTTTGGCATCGACGATCCTGCGCTTGATCTAAAAGCCCAGCATGACGAAGGGGAACGACACCAGGTTATCGATACGCGCATCTGTCCAAAGTGTGGNGGAGAATATAGCTACGATCTACGTTTCTTCAGTCATATGGGTCATTATCACTGCGCGCATTGTGGAAACCAGAGGCCGCAACCCGATGTACGAGCGGTCAAGGTCCAATCCGATGATTTTGATCGAACTCGCATGCAGGTCAGCAGTTCGTTGATGGCAGGAACGAGCAAACAGCAGCAAGAGATTGTTATTCCTCTACCAGGTATCTATAACGTCTATAATGCCCTGGCCGCAGCCACAGTGGCCCAGGCGATAGAGATAGGCTGGGAACCAATAGTTACGGGCATCGAACAGTTCAAGCCCATTTTTGGACGCGGCGAACGTATACATATTGAAGGACGCACCCTCCGTCTGCTCCTGGCAAAAAACCCAACAGGGTTTAATGAAGTGTTACGAACACTTTTTAACGAGGGAACACANCGGCATGTGTTATTTGTTCTCAATGATAANATAGCTGACGGACGGGATATTTCCTGGATNTGGGATGTAGATTTCGAGCAGGCAGTCAATCANACATCAACGCTGGTTGTAGCTGGTAGCCGGGCATTAGACCTGGCGCTACGATTGAAATACGCAGGGGTAGCGCAGGACAAGATGATTACGGTGACTACGGCTCCACTACGAGCTATGAAGCCAGATACATCTCTGGCTGCCAGGAAAAAACGCCGTGCAAAGAATAGGAATGTGAAGATGCTTGAAGAAGCGGATCAACAGCCGCCTCTTACAGAAATCTCACATCACTACGGAATTGCAGAGGCGCTGGATAGCGCGGTTCGTCAGACGCCTGTTGGTGAAACTTTGTTCGCCGTCCCGACGTATACTGGCTTGTTAGAAATTCAGCGTGAGCTTGAACGGCGTGGACTGACACCTCACTATTGGGAGGGAAGAGATAATTGAATGACAGTGTTACTCGACAGCTGGCGCTTACACTGGGGCACTTGTATCCTGATCAATTAAATCTGTATGGAGACCGCGGCAACATCATTGTGCTCCGCCGACGTTGCCAGCAACGTGGTATTGAGCTGCGGGTGGTCAGCCTGGGTTTGGGGGATGCCTTAGCACCCGACGAGTACGATATGTTGTTCATTGGAGGAGGCCAGGACAGGGAACAGGCACCCGTAGCGCAAGATCTGCATGAGACCAAGGGTATTGGGCTCTGGGCTGCAATTGAGGATGATATGCCGGTGCTGGCAGTCTGTGGCGGATACCAGTTGCTGGCACATTATTATCGACCCG
>JGI25381J37097_1000054_pt1 | contig 10046 bp, 9 predicted proteins | sample GraSoi013_1_20cm_2_FD_37097 | JGI IMG/M metagenome (IMG submission 37097)
CCGCCATCATCTGCGGGAATGCCGTGGCNCCCACGACCCGCATCGCGGCGCCCCATTCGAGGTCCGCCGAGACCAGCAGGGGCAGCCGCGAGCGCCGCTGCAGGGCGTTGAGTTTGGCCGCGATGTCGAACGGCGATCCGACCGAGATGATCAGGCCGCCCACTTCGAGGGAGTCGACCCAGCGCGCCGCGACTTGGAAGAGCGAATCGTCCAGTGCGGTGTAGCTTCCCAGGAGCCAGGGAACGACGAGCTGGCCAACGCGCTGCCGCACCGTGAGCGCGGTGAATACGGAATCGACGGAGACTGTCGAGCCAGGGGTCGGGGGGCGGGGGATTGGTTCGACGCTCCGCCGCACCGCGTGTCCACCCGTACAGGAGAGCACCGCCGTAACCATCAGGAGTCTATGCGCCCGCATTCTCTCTCACTGTTGTTGGGGCTGGTGTGCGCCGCGCCTGCGGCCGCGCAGGTGCGGCCGGGAATCGAGGTGCTGCTCTCGGATTCGATCGGTCTGGTGGCCGGCAAGCGCGTCGCGCTGCTCACGAACCAGACCGGCGTGGATCGCCTGGGGCAGCGCGACATCGATCTGCTGCGCGGCACTCCCGGCGTGCGTCTCCTGGTGATCCTGAGCCCGGAGCACGGGTTGCGCGGAACGGAGGATCGCCCGGGGCTCCCCGACGCGGTCGACTCCGCATCCGGACTACCAATCTACAGCCTCTACGGCGGAACGCCCCTGTCGGCGATCGCGGCGCTGGACAGCATCGACGTAGTGCTCGTGGACCTGCAGGACGTCGGCGCCCGCTACTACAGCTATCCTCCCACCGCCGTGCTCCTGCTGCAGGAGGCGTCGCGCCGGGGTAAGCCGATGGTGGTGCTCGACCGGCCCAACCCCATCGGCGGCGTCGCCGTGCAGGGGAACGTACCGGCGGCGGCCCGTGCGGTGGAACGCGTCGGAGACTTTCTCCCGATCCCGATGCGCCATGGAATGACGATGGGTGAGGTGGCACGCCTCGCCAACGATGTGTTCGGCATTCATGCGCGGCTCACCGTAGTGCCGGCGGCGGGGTGGCGCCGCGCGATGTACTACGACGACACGGGCCTGCCCTGGGTGCGACCGTCGCCCAACATGCCGGATCCGGAGAGCGCACTGCACTACCCCGGGACCTGTCTGTTCGAGGGCACGAACCTCTCGGTGGGACGCGGCACGGCGCTCGCGTTTAAGGTGATCGGCGCGCCCTGGCTCGACACCGGCGCGGTGTTGCCCCGACTCCGCGGCGCCGGCCGGTGGGTGCAGGAAGGATTGAATGGCCTGGAAGTGTCGGGTGTCGTGTTCACACCGAGAACGCCGACCGACGGGAAGTACGACGGCGTGGAGGTGCGGGGCATCCGGCTGCAGGTGACGGACCGGCGCCGCTACGATCCGACGCGCGCCGCCATCCTGGTGCTCACGGCGATCGAGGCGGCGCACCGAGACTCGCTGCGGTTCGACGCGGCGCGCTTCGACCGGTTGGCGGAGGGTGGCGAGCTGCGTCGCGCGGTCCTCGCCGCCCGCACCGCGGACGCCGTGTGGCGGGGCTGGCAGCCGGCGCTCGCGCGGTTCCGGCGGCTGCGCGCCAAGTACCTGCTCTATTGAGACTCCGAGCCCCTCCCGCTACTTTCCCCCGGCTATGAACGTGATCCCGCAGAAGGTGCGTGACGGCTTTGGAAAGTTGCTCGATCCGCTCGCCCTGCCACTGATTCGTCTGCACGTTCGGCCCAACCTCATCACCACCCTCGGCACGCTGGTGATCATGGCGTCGGCGATCGCGTTTGCGCTCGGCCGGGCACGCTGGGGCGGGTTTCTGCTGCTGTTGTCCGGCCTGTGCGACTTGGTGGACGGTCGCGTGGCCCGGCGGGGGGGCATGGTCACGACCTTCGGCGCCTTCTACGACTCGACGCTCGATCGCCTCGGCGAAGCGGCGCTGTTCAGCGGAATCGCGATCTATTTCCTGGAGGGTGGCGTCGCGCCCGGGCGCAGAACTCTGGCGGTGGCTGCGTGCCTCGTCGCCCTGACGGCCTCGCTGCTCGTGTCGTACACGCGAGCGCGGGCCGAAGGGTTGGGGCTGAGTGTCAAGGTGGGCATCGCGCAGCGGGCCGAGCGGGTGCTGCTGCTGGGGGCGCCGACCCTGTTTCTCGGTGCCGGGAACCGCGGGGCGTTGTTGTTCTGGATCGTTGTCGTGCTGGCACTCGCGACCTCGGTGACCGTGGTGCAGCGGGTGCTGTACGTGGCGCGGGTGGCCCGGGAGCCCGGCATGCCGCGTCCGCCGCGCTCCCGGGACACGGTCCCCGGGCACGCGCGCGCCCTGCAGACTCGGAAAGGACAGTAATCGTGGCACCGCAGTCCGGCCGGGACATCGCGCCCGCCAGGGGAAAGCTCGGGGTCATGCTGGTGGGGCTCGGGGCCGTCTCGACGACCTTTGTCGCGGGAGTCGAGAACGTGCGCCGTGGCACCGCGCTGCCGATCGGATCGCTGTCGCAGATGGGGACCATCCGTCTCGGCAAGCGCACAGAGAAGCGCAGTCCCAAGATCAAGGAATTCGTCCCCCTCGCCGACTTGAAAGACCTGGTGTTCGCGGCCTGGGACCCGATCCCGGACGACGCGTACGCCGCCGCGGTGAAGGCGGGCGTGCTGGAGCGGCACGAGCACCTGGAGCCGATCAAGGATTTCCTCCAGGTGATCAAGCCGCTGCCCGCCGCCTTCGACCAGCACTACGTGAAGCGGCTGCACGGCACCAACGTGAAGACCGGCAAGAACAAGCGGGACCTGGCCGAGCAGCTGCGGCAGGACATCCGGGAATTCAAGAAGCGTTCGGGGGCCGACCGTCTGGTGATGATCTGGGCTGCGTCAACCGAGGTGTTCCTCACGCCCGGCCCCGCCCATCAGAGCCTCGCGGCGTTCGAGAAAGCGATGGAGCAGAACGACCCCGCCATCGCGCCCTCGATGCTCTACGCCTATGCCGCGCTGATGGAGAACGTGCCCTTCGCGAACGGCGCCCCCAACCTCACGGTCGACGTGCCCGCCCTCGAGCGGCTCGCCGTGGATCGCACGCTGCCAATCGGGGGCAAGGACTTCAAGACCGGCCAGACGATGATGAAGACCGTGCTGGCGCCCGCGTTCAAGGCGCGCATGCTGGGCCTGGCCGGCTGGTACTCGACCAACATCCTCGGCAATCGGGACGGCGAAGTGTTGGACGATCCCGAGTCGTTCAAGACCAAGGAGGAATCGAAGCTCGGGGTGCTCGAATACATTCTCCAGCCCGACCAGTATCCCGAGCTGTACGGCAACGTGTTTCACAAGGTGCGGATCAACTATTACCCGCCGCGGGGAGACAACAAGGAAGGCTGGGACAACATCGACATCTTCGGGTGGCTCGGCTACCCGATGCAGATCAAGGTCGACTTCCTGTGCCGCGATTCGATCCTCGCGGCGCCCATCGTGCTCGACCTCGCGCTGTTCTTCGATCTGGCGCAGCGGGCGCGGCTGTCGGGCATCCAGGAGTGGCTCTCGTTCTACTTCAAGAGTCCCCAGACCGCGCCGGGCCTGTACCCCGAGCATGATCTGTTCATCCAGCAGACCAAACTGAAGAACACGCTCCGCTGGCTCATGGGCGCGGACCAGATCACCCACCTCGGCATCGAATACTACGAGAAGGCGTGAGCGCCGCGCAGTCCGCAGTCACGGCCGNGGGGCTCGCCGCCATCGTCTGGGTACTGTGGTATTTCCTGCTCTCGAAAGGTCCCGCCGCGGCCGCCGCCACCGTCGACGGCGTACAGGAGGTCCGGATNATGGTCAAGGGCGGNTACACGCCGGATACGGTCGTGGTCCAAGCGGGGAAACCGGTGCGCCTGCAGTTCTACCGCGACGAGACCGCCGACTGCTCGGAGCGGATCGTGCTCGAGGATTTCGGGATCGACGCGGCGCTGCCCGCGTTTCAGACCACGGACATCGAGTTCACGCCCGCGCAGGCGGGCGAATTCCGCTTCCGCTGCGGCATGAACATGCTGAAGGGCCTGCTGGTGGTCGAGCCGGCGACCACGGATCGCCGGCCCTCGACGTCGCCCCACAAGCTCCATGAGTAGGACCCGCATCGTCCTCCCGATCGAGGGCATGAGCTGCGCGTCGTGCGCCGCCACCGTGCAGGACGCGCTGGGCAGCGCGGGCGGCGTCACGAGCGCGACGGTGAACTATGCGACCGGCAAGGCAGCCGTGGACTACGACGACGCCCGGACGCACGTCGCCGAGCTGATCCAGACCGTCCGGGCCGCGGGCTACGACTGCGGCAAGGCCAGCGTCACGGTCGCCGTCGACCAGCTCCACTACGCGCCGAGCGTCACCCCGCTCGAGCAGGCGCTGCGCCGCGTGCCCGGCGTGGTCCGCGCCGCCGCCAACCAAGCGACCGAGACCGTCACGGTGGACTACATCCCCGGCGCCACGACGGCCGAGGACCTCGAGCGGGCGGTCGCGGCGGCCGGGTTCCAGGTCGCCGAGCCGATCGCGGCCGAGGACCCGCTGGAGCGCGAGCGGCTGGCGCGGCTGCGCGAGATCCGGACGCTCGCCGGGAAGTTCGCGGTCGCGGCCGTCGCCACGCTGGCGACCATGCTCGGCTCCATGCTCCTCATGGCCGGCCACGCCGACGCTACGCTCCGAAGCGTCGATCTCCTGGGCCGGCTGCTCATGCCCCTGGCGCTGCGGCTCCAGGACGCGCTCGCCGGCGCGAGCGCGATCGATCCGTACTGGATCAAGCTGGGGCTCGCCGTGGTGACGCTCCCGGTGGTCGCTTGGTCCGGCAAACAGTTTTACCGCGGCGCGTGGAGCGGGCTCAAGCACCGCACTGCCGACATGAACACGCTCATCGGGGTGGGCACCGCTGCCGCGTACCTGTATTCGCTCGTCGCCACGTTCGCGCCGGGCGTGCTGGCCGTCGCGGGGCGCGAGGCGGACGTGTACTACGAGTCGGTGTGCGCGATCATCGCGCTGATTCTCCTGGGCCGGCTACTCGAAGCGCGGGCCAAGGGGCGCACGTCCGAGGCGATCCACCGCCTGGCGGGGCTTCGGGCCAGGACGGCCCACGTCGTGCGCGAAGGCAAGGAGGCCGAAATCGCGGTCGAGGCCGTGGTCCCGGGCGATCTCGTGATCGTCAAGCCGGGCGAGAAAATCCCGGTCGACGGCGTGGTGACGGACGGCGCCTCGGCGGTGGACGAGTCGATGCTCACGGGCGAGCCGATGCCGGTCGCGAAAACGATCGGCGACGAGGTCGTCGGGGCGACGCTGAACACCACCGGGAGCATCACNTTCCGNGCGACGCGCGTCGGGAAGGACTCCGCCCTGGGCCAGATCGTCCAGCTCGTCGAGGACGCGCAGGCGACCAAGGCGCCGATCCAGCGGCTCGCCGACCGGGTAGCGGGGGTGTTCGTGCCGATCGTCATCGCCCTGGCGATTGCGGCGTTCGTGCTCTGGTTCGACGTCGGCCCCGAACCCGCGCTGCTGTTCGCGACGGTGGCGCTCGTGACCGTGCTCATCATCGCCTGCCCCTGCGCGCTCGGGCTCGCGACGCCTACCGCCATCCTCGTGGGGACGGGAAAGGCCGCCGAGTACGGCATCCTCATCCGCTCGGGCGAGGCGCTCGACCGGCTGTCCGACGTGCGCACGGTGCTGCTCGACAAGACCGGAACCATCACCGCCGGGCGGCCCACGGTCACGCACATCATCACGGCCAAGCGGCCCGACGGCACGGCGCTCTCGCCCGCGGAGGTGCTCAAGTGGGCGGCCTCCGTGGAGCAGCGCTCGGAGCATCCGCTCGCGTTCGCCGTCGCGAAAGCCGCCAAAGACCGCCAGGTCGACGTACTGCCTGTCGAGAAGTTCGCCGCCATGGAAGGGCGCGGTGTGCGTGGCACGGTCGACCGGCGTATCATCGAGGTGATCTCGTTGCGGCACGCCCGCGAGCGCAGCCTGGAGCTCGGCACCCTGGGGCAGGATGCCGACCGGCTCGCCGCGCAGGGACGCACGCCGGTGATGGTCGTCGTCAACAACACCGTCCATGCCGTGATCGCCGTTTCCGACCCGATCAAGCCGACCGCCAAAGACGCGATCGCCTACCTGAAAGCCATGGGGCTCGACGTGTGGATGATCTCCGGAGACTCGAGGCGCGGCGCCGACGCCGTCGCGCGCGAGGTCGGGATCGACGAGGTGCTGGCGGAAGTGCTGCCGTCGCAGAAGGCCGACCTCGTGAGGAAGCTCCAGCGTCAGGGCAAGCGCGTGGCCATGGTGGGCGACGGCATCAACGACGCTCCCGCGCTCGCGCAGGCCGATGTCGGGATCGCGATCGGGACCGGAACGGACGTGGCCATGGAAGCGTCGGATGTCACGCTGATCCGCGGCGATCTGCGCGGCGTGGTGACCGCGATTCAGCTGTCGCGCCGCACCATGCGGACGATCAAGCTGAATCTGTTCTGGGCCTTCGTGTACAACGTGATCGGCATCCCGATCGCCGCCGGGGCGCTGTATCCCGCGTTCCACGTCCTGCTCTCGCCGGTGCTCGCGAGCGCGGCGATGGCGTGGTCGAGCCTGAGCGTCGTGTTGAACAGCTTGACGTTGCGGCGCTTCAAACCGGCCTGGGCNTGAGATACTTCCACCGCACGAGCTNGAGTCCGCAGGACGTGCTCGCGCAGGCCAAAGCGTTCTTCGGGACGCGNCTGGCACCGGCCGACGAAGCCACCCGGCGGCGCAGCTACGCCGGNGCGCTCGGCCGGATCACAGTCGCGGCGCGCCCCGAAGGCGGGCATTACACACTGGTNGAGGTNACAACCGATCAGGTGGGTGAATCGGAGCTCGACCGGCTCGCCAAGCGGTTTCTCGCAGAGGTGCACAAGCAAGTCGAGCCCGGCCACGAGCTGCGGGGCGCATACTAGCCTGCGACGCGTGCGCGGTATCCCGCCCGCTCGATCGCCGCGATCAGCTGGTCGGTGGTCGCGGCGTCGTCATCGAAATCCACTTCGGCCTCGCCAGCCTGGAGATCGACGATCGCGGAGTACACGCCGCCCGCGTCCTTGAGGGCCCGCTCGACCTTCGCCTGGCAGTGCCCGCACGTCATGCCGCTCACGCGCAGCTTCAACGTCGCCATTTGGTCTCCCCCGTAACCCCGGTGCATGGCCCCGGAACCCCGGGGCATGGCCCCGGGGTTGGGCGCCCACTACAATTTACGTCATGGCATCCCGCGCCGCTCCGACCACCCAGTCTCCGCCCGCGCCGGCCGGTCTCACCCGCGACCAGCTGTTGGAGATCTATCGCTACCTGCGGCTGACGCGGACCCTGGAGGAGCGGCTCGTCGCCCTGTACCGCCAGAGCAAGGTCATCGGGGGCTTGTTCCGCTCGCTCGGCCAGGAGGGCGAATCCGTCGCCTCGGCGTATGCCCTCGAGCGCGGTCCCAACCGCGATATCCTCTCGCCCTTGATCCGCAACCTGGGCTCCATGCTCGTGATGGGCGCGCAACCGATCCAGATCCTGCGCCAGTACATGGCCAAGGCCGAGAGCCCCACACGCGGGCGCGAGCTGAACGTCCATTTCAACGACCTCGAGCGCGGCTACCTGGGCCAGATCTCGCACCTGGGCGACATGGTCCCGGTCATGGCGGGGATCGCCCTGACCTTCAAGCTGCGGGGCGAGCCGCGGGTGGGGCTCGTCTATATCGGCGACGGAGCGACCTCCACCGGCACCTTCCACGAAGGTCTGAACTTCGCCGCTGTACAGCGGGTGCCCCTGGTGGTGATCGCGGAATACAACCGCTGGGCGTACTCCACGCCGCCCGACAAACAGTTCGCGGTCAAGGACCTGGCGGAGAAGGCGCGGGCGTATGGCGTCCCGGGTGTCGCGGTGGACGGGAACGATGTGCTCGCGGTGTACGAAGTGACCAGGTTCGCCGTCGAGCGGGCGCGCAACGGCCACGGCGTGCACCTCATCGAGGTGAAAACGTACCGTCGCAAGGGGCACGCCGAGCACGACGACCAGCATTACGTGCCGAAGGACGAGCTCGATTGGTGGGCGAAGGAAAACGATCCGGTCGACCGGTATGTGAAGCGCCTAGTGCAGGGCGAGTGGGCGGAGGAGCGGGAGCTGCAGGCGATCGACGCGCAGGTGAAAACGGAGGTCGACGAGGCGACCGATGCATGCGTGGACGAGCCGCTGCCACCGCCCGAGTCGGCGCTGGGAGGCGTGTACGCGGATCCGCCGGGGCCTCCGCGCCACTGGTACCGGAGCCTCTGATGGCCGACGTGACGTACCTCGAGGCGCTGCGCCAGGGCCTGTGGGAGGAGATGGAGCGCGATCCGCGCGTCTTCATCCTGGGGGAAGACGTGGGGGCCTACGGCGGCGCCTTCAAGGTCACCGAGGGATTCGCGAAGCAGTTCGGCGAGGAGCGCGTGATCGACACGCCCATCTCGGAAGCGGCGATCGTCGGCGCGGCGGCGGGCGCGGCGCACATGGGCATGCGGCCCGTGGCGGAGATGCAGTTCATCGACTTCATCTCGTGCGCTTACGACATGTTGACCAACTACGTGGCGACCGCGCGCTATCGCGCCGGGCTCGCGACTCCGATGGTGGTGCGGGGGCCGTGCGGCGGCTACGTGCGGGGCGGCCCGTTCCATTCGCAGAACCCGGAGGCCGCGTTCTTTCACACCCCAGGCTTGAAGATCGTCTACCCGGCCACGGCCCGTGACGCGAAGGGCCTGATCAAGGCGTCGATCCGGGACGACGACCCCGTGATCTATCTCGAGCATAAGTGGCTCTACCGCCGCGTTAAGGAGCAGCTTCCGGAAGGTAAAGACCTCCTCACGCCGATCGGTGAGGCGCGCCTCGCCCGCGAGGGGAAGGACCTGTCGATCGTCACCTACGGGGCGACGGTGTGGAAGTCACTCGAGGCGGCGGAGCAGCTCGCCAAAGACGACGGGCTGTCGGTCGAGGTGCTCGACCTGCGGACCCTGTTGCCGATGGACGACGCCGCGATCATGCGGACCGTGGAAAAGACGAACAAGGTGCTGATCGTGCACGAAGACACGCGCACCGGCGGCGTGGCCGGCGAGATCGCGGCCCGCATCAACGAGCAGGCGTTCGAGTGGCTCGACGGGCCGATCATGCGGGTGACGGCGCACGACGTGCCCTTGCCGTACGCGCCGACGCTCGAGGACTTCGTGCTGCCGCAGACGGAGGATATCGTCAAGGCGGCGAAATGGCTGGCGGCGTATTGAGGAGACTGCATGGCCCGTATTGACGTGGTGATGCCCCAGATGGGCGAGTCGATCGCCGAGGGCACGCTCAGCAAGTGGCTCAAGCAGCTCGGCGACGAGGTGAAGCGCGACGAGCCGCTGTTCGAGATCTCCACCGACAAGGTGGACGCGGAGATCCCCGCCCCGGCCGCTGGTGTCCTGGCTGAGATCAAAGTCCAGGAGGGGCAGACGGTCCCGGTGCAGACGCTCGTGGCGGTTATCGAAACCGACAAGGGCGCCTCCGCGACCGCAGCCCCCTCCGCAGCAGCCCAGCGGGCACCCGCTGCTTCGGGGGCTGCGGTCGCGTCGTCGCCGCCGACTCCGGCCGCCCCTTCCCGCCCTCTACCGGCCTCTACCGCTCCGGTGAAGGGCGGGGATGGGGCCGAGACCGCCGAGGAGCGACTGCGCCGCAAATCGACGCCCCTGGTCCGTAAGATCGCCGCCGAGCACCGCGTCGACATCTCGACGATTCCCGGGACCGGCTTCGCCGGGCGGGTCACCAAGCAGGATATCCTCGGCGTCATCGAGCGCGGGGCGCCGGCCGTCCCCCGGGCCCCCGGCCCCCAGCGCCTAGCCCCCGCTGTTGAGCACCCCGCCGTCGAGCCCTGGCCCGGCGACCGGGTCGAGCCGTTCTCCAAGATCCGCAAGATCACGGCCGATCACATGATCATGTCACGGCGNGTGTCGGCCCACGTGACGAGCTTCTTCGAAGTCGATTACAGCCGCGTCGCCGAGCTGCGCCGGAAGCACAA
>JGI25381J37097_1000056_pt1 | contig 9999 bp, 10 predicted proteins | sample GraSoi013_1_20cm_2_FD_37097 | JGI IMG/M metagenome (IMG submission 37097)
TGATCACCAATAAGCGTGGTGACGTGAAACCTTTGGAGGACAACAGTAAGCGGCGCATCATCAATTCGGTCAAATCGCTCTACAGCTTCGCGTACACCTCTGGCCTCTTCCCAACCAACGTCATGGCCGCGGTCAAGCCACCCTCGGCCAAAAGTGCCATCTCCCAGCGCATCTTGTCAGAGGCGACCGTCCTCAAAATGATCGTATTGGAGCAAGACCCGCGCAATCACGCCATTCTCCACACACTCTATGCCGCCGGCCTGCGCGTCTCTGAACTGTGCAATCTACGCTGGCGCCACGTCATCCGTTGGGTAGATGGCGTCCAGCTCGATATCATGAGTGGCAAGGGAGACAAGCAACGGCATGTCCTTCTTACAGAAAGCTCCTGGAACGTCCTCTCAGTGCTACGCGAAGGCTCCTCTGACGATGATTTCGTGTTCCAGTCCCGCCAGGAGGTCTCACGGGAGGGGTACTACAAAGGGACACGCCTGGACACGACGACAATCTTCCGTATTGTGCGAGAGGCTGCCAGGAAGGCAGGNGTCAAGAACTGGGCCGAGGTCTCTCCACACTGGCTGCGCCACTGCCACGGATCGCATGCCATCGATCGCAAAGCGCCGCTCACTTTGGTACGTGACACGCTGGGACACAGCAATATTGCGGTCACTAATGAATATGCAAAGGCGCGCCCGGATCAAAGCTCTTCTCAATACCTGCCTTTATAAGAATCGAGTCATCTCAGATAGCGTGGCTGTTTATCAACAATAACGAGCGCACGACTATAAGAAGTAAATAAGAGAGTTCGTTTCTTAACAGCGAGATTTTTGTGAAGCGGTTCTATCCCCTTGCACCACCTGATTTCAATAATTCTAGTATATGACTTATGAGCTCTCCTCTTCTAATCATTCATAACATAAAGATCAGACCGTCAATCCAGCCTGTGCCGAGGAATCGTATCAATTGGCGACACCAGTATCCCCAAGACCTCTTCACTGGACTGAACGGCCTGATCATGAGTATTAGTTAGCTACGGCTTTTACCAAAACTACGGCCCATGTTGCTGCAAAAATTGCTCCACCTGAGGACGCTCATCAGCGCGAAGCGGGCGAAATGTCCCCTGGTCGTTGATAAACACAATCTTTGAACCCTGTACATTGATGATCATATCCGGTTTTCGGTCACCATTCACATCCATAAATGTGAGTGTAGCTGGTATGAGGTCGTTACCAGTGGTATATAATTGTGGCCCAAGGAAGATACGAGCATGGGTAGCATCACCACCAGGAAACTCAATGACTTCGATGCGGCCATATAAATTCACAGCAATAAAATGACTGGGTACGCCACCCGATTCGCTATGTCCAACGAACTGGTCTGTCTGAAATGTACGTGGACGGCCATAGTGGATATCATCCATAGTAGTGTTGAACCAGTTCACAACACCCATCAGGACTATCCACAGTATCAACATACCAAGCATTCCTATACCAAGATAGAGCAATGGATGGGCATTCCGCCCCATTGCACTTTTCGCCTTGGGCAGGCGATGTGTTGCATTCTGTTTTCGTGTTGGAGTTTTTGACAGTGTTTTGGGCCCCGTTGTTGCGTTGGAACGATGGATATGGGGCTGTGCTGCTACACTCCCGGCACTATTGCCCGATGCTCGCTCCCATTCATCAACCTCGACACTGGCGTCTGTAGTTGTGCGCGTTCGCGATGCACGTTGAACAATTGGCGTCGGCGCACTAGTATCCGGAGAGAGCCTCTCTTGCTGCTTGCTATCATCCCCAATTGGACGATGGCGTAATGCGCTTCGTGGAGTTGTAAATTCTGTTGATTCCAGGACTGGCATAATTCATGTTCTCCTTTCCTCGCGGATAAAAAGCCACTTTCCTCAAGCGAAGAAATACCGGCTCCTGGCCGGAGGACCATACCTCCCTATCCCCTCAATATCTTCTCTTAGAGAAAACACATAGAATGATAGAATAAATGTTCTATTTTGCAACGTCATGTATAGTAAACAAAACGTACAGCGAGATTACCGGAAAACCAAAATCAGAGACAAATGACAGTCAATATTGGCTGTGGTNAGTAAGGTTGGGGTAAAGGTAGGTCAGCACGTAACTACAAAGGACGCCTTCATTTATGCTTCAGGATCATCTTTGTTGGTAATATTATAGACGATGCCACGGTAAATTGGCAAGGTACTATAGTGAAGATTTCTGAAGGAGGACGAATGTCAAATCCTCAGGAAGAGGTGCTTCGAGCTCTAAGACCTTCCCGGTGGTAGGATGGGTAAAATTGAGCTGGAATGCATGGAGAAATTGGCGATTCAAGGGAGGGGTACTACACATATTCCCCGACCCATAAACAGGATCACCTACTATTGGATGGCCAATAGCCTTNAGGTGCACTCGTATCTGGTGAGTTCGCCCCGTCTCTAGCTGTAAAAGTAGTAAGGTATGATGCTGAAAGCGTTCTAGCACACGAAAGTATGTGAGTGCATCTTTACTTCCTGTAGCCGTTACAGCCATTCGCTGNCGATGGCGCGGGTCACGACCAATNGGCGCATCAATGCTTCCATTATCGACGGATACAACGCCTTCAACGAGAGCAAGATAGCGTTTGACTATCTCGTGCCGCCTCATTTGCTCGATAAGTGCAGCCTGGGTACGTGCGTTTTTTGCCACAATAATCAAACCAGATGTATCTCTATCGAGGCGATGTACAATCCCTGGGCGTAGACCTTCCACATGTTGTAGATCAGGGTAGTAGGCTAGCACTGCATTGACCAGCGTATCATCTACATGTCCGGGAGAAGGATGAACAACCATTCCTGCCGCTTTATTGACGACCAGCAGATCCTTATCTTCATAGAAGATATTGAGCGGTAGCGCACAAGGTTTGGCATTCCTGGTGGATTTGGCAGTGGTTTGAGCTATGCATACCTCATCGCCAACTCGGAGTAAATAACTGGGTTTACAGGTACGTCCATTCACAAGGACCCCCCCATCCACAATTATTTGTTGCACTGAGGTTCGAGAAACATCCTCTAATAGAGAAGCTACAAAACGGTCAATCCTCTGACTCGCCTCACCTTCTTCAATAGTGTATGTATATGCATCATCATAAATGGTTACGTCAGGATTGTACATCTTGCCCCGTTGGTTGAATAGGTTCACTACTATCTGCTTGAGTCATACCCTTACTGATTGGATCTCCCTTGCTCCTGTGCTTATTCGTAGTACCTCCTGTTTTACGCAGTCCCCCAAACAAGATAAACAGAAAGAGCAGAAATACGCCGACCGATATCGAAGCATCTGCAAGATTAAAGATGGCAAAGTGATACCCAATCTGCGGAATGCGAAAGAAAATGAAGTCGACAACATACCCACCTCGCACTGCTCGGTCAATCAAATTCCCCGCTGCTCCCCCAATTATGAGACCAAAAGTGAGCTTAAATGCCAGTGGACCTGTGTTGAACATACGCACATAGAAGTAGATGATGATACAGATCGCAACCCCAATAAGGACTGCGAGAACAGTGTTATTTGCCAATAAACTGAATGCCGCTCCACTATTCTGGATATAGTAAATCGTGAGATAGTCACCTATCAGAGGTATAGGTGACCTCGTTTCTGGCGGGCTCAGGTTTGCCACAACAAGGGCCTTGCTCCACTGGTCCAGCGAGATTACCACAATTACTACAAGCAAGGCCAGTACATCATAGATGCGCGCACGTTTGACTGTCAAAACGATCTTTTCTCCCTTTCCATAACCACAGGTACGCGTATTGTACCCGATACACCGTGTTTTGAAAAGGCAAAGTTTGGCACAAAACACACTGGGTAGGGTACGTTAGTCAAGCTCTTCATCGTACGTCTCAGTAATACTGAGATTCCTTTCTTCCAGGCGCTCCTCATCCTTAACACAACGAGCGGCCCACGGTATCGCCTCCAACCGTTTCTCCGGTATTGGCTGACCACAATCTATACACTTTCCNTACGTCCCATTCTCAATACGCTTAAGCGCACTCTGCACTTCTGTAAGCAGAGCCTGCTCATTGACAAGTAGAGACTGTTCCTGCTGCGTTTCCAGGAAGTCGACAGCAACCTCTTCGGTATCTTGAGGGCCTTCGCTTGCCTCTATAGCACCTACAGGTTCGGGATGTGCCTCCGTTAAACCACTAATATTTTTCTGTAACTCTGCCTGTTTTGCCTCAAGTCGTTGTCTCATCAGCGAAAGATCGATAGTCATTAATTAAGTAGCCTCCCTTTCCATACAAATTCTATATCCTGCCCTGTATTCTAGCTCATTCTGGCTGTCAAGGGTAGTGATTTGCAATTGCGTGAGTGCTTCGCGATGTTCCTCTTTATACGTAAACACCTGGTTTAAGGTTCCAACAACCCATTATAGCATAGACTATCTTACGCTCTTTCAACAGGCCTGGGGAACTGTCTCCTCAATTGTTTTGCTTATCAATGTATAATATGACAGCACCTGAATGAGGGAAAAATTGAATACACCTTTCCATGGATGTTTACTCTCTCCTCTATGTGCTATTCTAAAGGTGACAGAGATCATAACAGGTAAGTACAGAACACTTTCGAAAAAGAATACATAAGGATGAAGAACGATGACTATACCACAACAGCATAGCGATGTACCAGGTGACAAACAGCCTGTAGCTCAAGACGCACCTTCTATTTTCAGTGATTTCGATCTATATCTTTTTGGGCAAGGGAAACATTTCCAGATTTACGAAAAGATGGGCGCGCATCCACGTACTGTAAATGGTGTCTCTGGCGTTCACTTCGCGGTATGGGCACCAAATGCGCTGACAGTTTCAGTCATTGGAGATTTCAATAACTGGGCTCGCCATGCGAATCCAATGCACCAGCGTCACCAGGATCTGGGAGTCTGGGAATGCTTCATACCGGGGATCAAAGTTGGTACTATGTATAAGTATGCAATCTACTCACGTTACAACAACTATGCAGTTGAAAAAGCCGANCCATATGGCTTCGCTGCTGAATTACGCCCCTTGACCGCCAGTATTGTCGCCGACATACATCAACACCAGTGGCAAGACGAGACGTGGATACAAGAGCGTTCTCAACGTCAACAGGTGAACTCGCCTATTTCTATCTATGAGGTGCATCTCGGCTCCTGGCGACACGTTCCTGAGCGATACGTTGAAGGGAATCCTGAGGAACATCGTTTCTTAACCTACAGAGAACTGGCGCATGACCTTGCCGCCTATGTAAAAGACCTGGGTTTCACCCATATTGAGCTCCTACCTGTCGCCGAGTATCCCTATGATGGCTCCTGGGGTTACCAGACCACAGGATATTATGCGCCTACCAGCCGCTTTGGCCCCCCTGAAGACTTTCAGTATTTCGTGGATTACATGCACCAGCAGGGAATCGGCGTCTTCCTAGATTGGGTTCCTGCCCATTTTCCAAAAGATGGCTATGCGCTGAGCTACTTCGACGGCACTCACCTCTATGAGTATGCAGATACTCGTAAGGGTGAGCATAAAGAATGGGGGACGCTCGTCTTCAATTATGGACGTAGCGAGGTACAGGACTTCCTCATCGCGAATGCTCTCTTCTGGCTGCGAGAGTATCATATCGATGGTCTGCGTGTAGACGCTGTAGCATCGATGCTCTATCTCGACTATCTTCGCAAACCAGGTGAATGGGTGCCCAACCAGTATGGTGGTCGAGAGCATCTTGAAGCAGTAGATTTTCTGCGTAAACTCAATGAGGCNGTGTATGCCGAGCAACCTGGAACACTCACAGTTGCAGAGGAGTCCACTTCATGGCCACTCGTCTCTCGTCCAACATATGTAGGTGGCCTGGGATTTTCCATGAAATGGAACATGGGTTGGATGCATGACATGCTGGAATATATGCACCTGGATCCAATCTTCCGTCGCTACCACCATAACCTTATCACTTTCTCCTTGATGTATGCCTATTCGGAAAACTTTGTATTGCCACTATCCCATGACGAGGTAGTACATGTTAAAGGCTCATTGATCAATAAGATGCCTGGTGACTTGTGGCAACGTTTCGCCAATTTACGTGCCTTCTTCGGATATATGTGGGGACATCCGGGTAAGAAACTGCTATTCATGGGAGGTGAGTTTGGGCAGTGGCACGAGTGGAACTTTGCTGAGAGCCTGGATTGGCATTTACTGGAACCGCCAAGCGATCCGCATCATGCTCAACTCCGCGACTATTTGCGCGATCTGAACGAAATCTACCAACGTGAGCCAGGTCTTAACGTTATGGATAGTGATCCAGAAGGCTTCTCTTGGATCGATGTACACGATTCCGATAATAGCGTTGTATCCTTTATGCGTCGTAGTAAGAACCCGGACGACACCCTCATTTTTGTCTGTAACTTCACTCCTGTGCCCAGACTCGGGTATCGTCTGGGCGTACCCCTCGCTGGAGAATATTTCGAAGTACTCAATAGCGATGCCCTTCGTTTTGGTGGTAGTGGGTTAGAGAACCTGCAGCAAATGCCAAGTGGCCCCGTTTATTGGCAATCGTGCCCATACTCTATCCTCCTAACTCTACCTCCTCTTAGCACGGTCATATTGAAACGACGCCTGGATGTTGGCAAAGACGAAGATGAAGACGTGAGTGAGCTACAATTAATTCAGGAGCAATAAAAGATATCTTCTACTTTTCTACTCCATCGTTCGTAGTAGATAGTAGAGTAGCGAGTTTTGTGTTCTCGGCAAAACTCGCTTTTTATGGCTCATCATGTTATCATACTTGACGTGCCATAAGTGATTCATCCAATGTAGGCGTAGAAATAGAGAATGTCAATGAGCCGTAATAGTAATCATATGAAAAATGGGTCAAACAATCGAGGGAAAAAAGCAGCCGATCGGTATCGTTCTCTGAGGGGCAAAGGACGAGGAGTGACAGAGGATGAGAGACTGCTTACTCGACCGACGCAACCATTAATTAGTCCACAGGAAGCATTTCCTCAGGAGCAGGATCAAGCCGATGAGTATGCCTTCGAGCGCGCTTTGCATTTCGACTTCACTATAACTGACCCCTGGCGCGTGTTGCGCATCATGAGTGAATTCGTCTATGGCTTTGATGCTCTCGCTCACGTTCCTCCTTGCGTGACGATCTTTGGTTCGGCGCGCACCCCCCCTGATGACCCCTCGTACGCTGCGGCTGTTGAAACTGCGCGTTTACTGGCAAAAGCAGGCTTCGGTATCATTACTGGCGGCGGCCCTGGTATTATGGAGGCTGCGAATAAAGGTGCGCAAGAAGGTGGAAACCTCTCCATCGGCTGTAATATCGAGTTACCTTTTGAGCAGGCTCCTAACCCGTATCTTGATATCTCGCTAGACTTTCGCTACTTCTTCGTACGGAAGACGATGTTTGTGAAATACTCAAATGCGTTCATCATTTTTCCGGGTGGATTNGGGACAATGGATGAGCTTTTTGAGGCACTNACACTTATACAGACGAAGAAGGTGAGCAACTTTCCTGTAATCCTTTACGGTTCAAAATACTGGGAGGGTCTTTTGAACTGGATTCGTGTGACGATGCTTGAGGAGGAAAAAGTTTCAGAGGACGATGTGNCATTGTTGCGCATCTCCGATGANCCGCAGGAGATTTGCGATATTGTTTGTGACGCCTATCGGGAGAATCATCACGTGGAAAAACAAAATCCCAATCGGGAGAAGTCAATTCGCTGACGCATTTTGTATGCCCTGTTTTTCATAATGTAATATTGCCACTCCCACAATCAGCATCCTCATTTCGACCAGCGTGATCGGCGATACACCATCATCGAAGAGTAATCGTGAGAGCGTCCCGTTGAAACCGAATAACACTGTAGCAGCTACAATCATCAGGTAGCCAATCAGACGATACGTCGCTTTCCGCCTCTCGCCGATCACATTATTGCTCCGCCGCAGAGGCTACAAAAGCGATGATTTGTCTGTTCTCGTTCACAATGTGGGCACTTGATGAGGCTTGAGTTGGTTGAGGTTGAAGGGCCAGGTGTAGAGGCACTTCTCTTGTTTCCGTCAGCTCTCCTGGTGGTATTGCCGCTATTGCTCCCACTCGTTCGGGTGTAGCGTCCATCAAGGATATCTTTGTACTCGCGGCTCTCAGACCAGTTGATACTTTCTCGAGCACGCACGATAGTTAAGGGGTGACTGACAGGTNCCACCAGAAGCATCTTGTAAATACGATCAAGCAGGTTCGCATCAACAGCTTCATAGAGATCAGCCTGTTTTAGNAATTCCTGCGTATCTAATTGATTGCGCTGAAAGAGCGTACCGCCTGCGAACTTCATCATCAATGAGAGCATTGTCTGTGGATCCTGTACCACCAGCAAGGCAGCGCGATCCCCTGTAAATTCTGACATGCGATACCACTCTAGCAATGCCGCTTCAAGAGAGCGCCCAACAACACGGCCAACTCCAAAAGTCACATCCCCGATAAGGGTCAATATCAGCGTAATAGAAAGAGCCATCGTTCTGTAAAGAACATGTCCGGATTTAATATGACCCAACTCATGTGCGATAACAGCCAGAATTTCATCCTCATTCATCAAATCGAGGAGGCCACTAGTGATAATGATGTAGGGATGAACATGGCCGCTGGTCCATGCGTTNGGCAGGGGATTTTGCGCAACGTAGAGCTCTGGCTCTTGTATGTCTAAGATAGCACATGCCTCACGAAGCTGGATATATAATTGTGGACATTGCGTCCTGGTCACACGAACAGTCTGAGCAACATTTTGAATATAGGCNACTCGCTCAGGAAAAAGTTCAATAAATTTACGAACGATTATATCAAGGCCAGGGACCTTTTGTAAGGCATTCAGTGCAGCGCGATCATAGGGATGTTGAAGGACTGTAGCATCCAGTCCAGGGAAACGTCGCCGCATCTTAGGCTGAGCAGCAGACATATGTAGCTCCTTCTAAGTCCATGTGATTAGAGCTCGAAACTCACCATCACGCGGGGTAATTTCAATTTCGCTTCTGTGTGCGCCCAGAGCCTGATAGCCTGGGCTACAATCTCGTTATCACGGGGTTGATGTAATTTGTCAGGTTGTACTACGCGTTTTATCATTACCTGAACGTACCAGACACCATTTGCGCGTTTTAAACCAGATGGNGTTGCTACTCGTAGAAGTGCCGCAACACGNGGAGACTGTCGGTTGATGATTTGGAGAATATCTGACCAATGCTCATATATGATAGATGTAAATTGGTCAGCGAATTCATCGTAGCGAGCACGTGGTTTACGCTCCATGGAGTGCCTCCTCGTCTAACTCAAGGTGACTGGCATGAAATAAGTATACCATATACCCGGAGAAAAGTGTTTGATGACATTGCTGGAGAGCATGGGTCTTGTCACCGAGTTTCGGGGAAAAGCCTGGGGCAGGCACTCTCAGTTTTATTTCAGCAAATTTAAAGAGTCAACTCATAGAAACATGCTATGCTTACCTTGAGGTAAAGAAGATCAGCCAATAGCACAACAATATGGGAGCAAAGTAGCATGAAGAGAACTCTTGCTAACATCAAATCAGCGCAATCCCAGGCAAAGTGTGCGCTTTTGCATAGCACACCGTCCATTCCAGGTGATCCCGAAAAAAGCAACAGTAATCCAAAGGTGCTCATCAAGGGGGACATAAGGTTGCGAGTAACCGAGTCCTATGCCGGNCGTAGACCAGTGAGAGGCCGCTACACAATTGAAACTGAAAGTATGCAGAAACCTCTGCATNTCATCTGGATGATCGAAGGCAATGTGCTCAACCATACAGTCCATAGTATCGAGGTTGCATTTGACGTACGAGGGATATCGGCGGGAGGAACGCTCACGCGGCTCTTAACTGCACAGGTGACGGATAGGGGGGACAAGGTTGCATCGTGCACAGCAGTGTATTTGTCCAGATTTTCGTCGTAAGAGATGATCTTCCGTACGAAAGAACAGAGCCTCTTCATTC
>JGI25381J37097_1000060_pt1 | contig 9910 bp, 10 predicted proteins | sample GraSoi013_1_20cm_2_FD_37097 | JGI IMG/M metagenome (IMG submission 37097)
CCTCCGGGGCGCTCTACTTACACACGCCAATCTGAGTAGATCAGATCTGTGTGGAGCGAATCTGAGAGAAGCTATCATAACTTCCGACCAACTCAACCAGGCGCAACCACTCGATGATTGTCTCTAGCGAGAACTCCACCGGTGTGGACTCACTTTTCCAGCAGAGAAGAAACGTTTCCTGCTGTATCGTCAGGGAGGTCGGTCAAACTCCCATGTACCAGGGGCAGCGTAAGGGTGGCGGTCGTCCCCTGATCGGGCGTGCTGGTCACGCTCAGCGTGCCGCCATGAGCTACGGCAATGCTCCGCACAATGGATAGTCCGAGGCCTGTACCTCCTGCCTCACGCGAACGGGCCTTGTCCACTCGATAGAAGCGTTCGCCCAAATGTGGCAGATCCTCAGCNGCAATGCCGATCCCCGTGTCGCTGACCTCCAGGAACGCCTGCCCCTGTTTCGCAGCCGTGCGCACCGTGACATGACCGCCATGGCGATTATATTTGATGGCATTGTCGAGCAGCGCGAGTACCGCTTGTTCGAGCAGTGTCGGATCGCCAATCACCAATGCTGTTTCGTTGGATTCTACCTGAACGCTGATCTCTCTCTGCTCTGCCAGGGCCTGTATGCGACGCGCTCCCGCGTGTGCTACATCCTCGAGGTCCACCACCTCGTGCTCCTGGTGCGAAGAACTNTTGTCCAGGCGGGCAAGCGTCAGCAAGTTGGACGCCAGCGTCCCCATATGGTTCGCTTCCGCAACGATATCCTCTAATAGCGCCGCATCTTCTGCTGCCAGCTGTTCACGACTGCGCAGCAGCACCTCGGCATCAGCACGCANCAGCGTCAGCGGCGTGCGCAACTCGTGCGCGGCGTCCGCAATGAACCGCTGCTGGTTTGACCACGCCAGTCGTGCCGGTGCCAGCGCGCGATTCGCCAGGAACAGCCCACCCAATCCCGCACCGAGCAGTGCCACTCCCCCAATAGCGAGCAAGAGATTGAGCAGCAGCGATAGTGCGTTTTGCTGCGCCTGAATCGATTCGCCAATCAGTACTACACCCACATATCCACTCCCCTTTGGGTTTGGAACCACCTGCGCATAGCGGTAAATCGATCCACGAGTGCCTCCATTGACAATATCGGTAGCGGGCTGGCCCGTCGATAAGGCCGACTTCACGAGGTTATTGTTGAGAAACGCAGACGGAAGTCCTGTAGTATTTTCGTATGATGGCAAGAGAGCCATTCTGATCGAAACAAACGACTATCTCGTTCATGGTAAAAGGCTGACCAGAAGGCGCACCAAATTGACCTGGAGGGGCGTATGGCGCAAGTAACGGGCAGGCGCCACGGAAGGGCGATTCACTTAGCCATTGCCCCACGTGCGCGCGGGCATGTCCGGCAGCATCGTTCTCAATGGGAGTCAGCAGGGAGTATTGGACTCCAAAGTAGAGGGCCACGCCAAACAGCACCAGCGCCGCGCCCAATACTACACAGTACCAGAGCGTTAAGCTGACGCGAAGCCCCTGAAACATGGCGGCTCCTGGCTCTTGTGCCAGGCGACCCCTCCTACGATGCAGGGGCCACCAGGCGAATCTGCTCCTGTACATGCTGCTGCTCCTCTGCTGCTCTATGCTTCTATCTTGTAGCCCACGCCGCGCACCGTCTTAATTAATGGGCGCGAGAAGCCCTGGTCGATCTTGTCACGCAGATAGTGAATGTAGATATCCACCACATTCGAGAGTGCCTCCAGATCATAGCGCCAGACCGCGTCAACGATTTGCGTGCGCGTGAGCACCCGGCCAGGATGGCGCATCAAATACTCCAACAAGGCAAACTCTTTGGCCGTCAACTCGATGACGCGCCCGGCACGCCGCGCTTCGTGCCGCACCAGGTCAAGCGTCAGATCGCCCACACAAAGCTGGAGGGTCTCATCAAAACGACGATCGCGGCGGCGGAGTAAGGCGTTGATGCGCGCCAGTAGTTCCTCCATAGCGAAGGGCTTGGTCAGGTAGTCATCGGCCCCCACATTGAGACCCGTCACACGGTCTTCAACTGCACCTCGCGCAGTGAGCATCAGCACCGGCGACATAATATGTTCGGCACGCATCTGGCGGCAGACCTCGAGTCCGTCAAGTCCAGGCAACATCACATCAAGGACCACCACATCATAGGTGTCACTCAAGGCAAGATCAAGACCACTATGCCCGTCGTGCGCAAGATCGACGGTGTGGCGCTCTTCCAGCAGGACGCGACGCAATAAATACGCCAGCCTCTGCTCGTCTTCTACCACAAGAATATGCATTACACCATTCCTTTTTACTCACCTGGGTACCACCCGGTCTTCGGTCAGTCTCTCTTCCTCTACTATACCGCATAACGATTGGTGCTGCTAATGCTTCATCCTCCACCAGTTTCCCCAGCGCTTTTCTTGTCCATTGTGCTATCTGCTGTCGAAGGGCAGCATCTGTCATTTCTGTCATGAACATTGCTCCTCTCGCCCCAGTTGCAATCATACAAGTGCACCTTTACATCACAAATGTCCCGTTCTGCTACGCTAGAGCATAACATCCTTTCATTGAAATTTAATGAGAACTGTATGAGAATATTCTCATGGAACGCTGATCACATCATCATGCGCAAAGGAGATAGAATACGTTCGCTCAACTTGCTGTACCATGGACGGCTCATCCACTGNTCGCGCGTCAATTCCATGGCATTCGTGACGTCGCAGCTGAACAGCTCTTCCATTTGTCGGGCCAACTCTTCGCTGTATACCTCTGCGTTGATCTCGTAGTTGCCAACGGAACTGAGGCGATCCAGGTTCGCCGTCCCGATGGTTGACCAGGCTCCATCTATGGTACATGTTTTCGCGTGGAGCATATTGCGGTAACCAAAAACGCGAATGCCCGCCTGCAAGCATTCCGTAAAATAGCCTCGTGCGAGCCAGTCAACGACCACATGATTGGAGACCCAGGGCACCAGTATCTGTACCTCCACGCCGCGCCTGGCTGCCTCCTTAAGTGCATCGAACAGTGAACCATCAGGCACAAAATAGGCGTTGGTGAGCCGGATAGCGTGTTCGGCGCGATCAATCGCTGCGATGTACATATCGCGAATCGGGAACGTGAGACGCTGAGCATCCGTGCTCAGAAAGTTGATGTGTGAATCGAAGCGACGAGGATAATGCCGGGTGATCGGTGCCTGCCCGGTGACATGCCGGTTCCAGAAGTCGATGAACGATTGGGCCAGATCTGCTGCGGCGGGTCCAGCTATGCGCAGGTGCGTGTCGCGCCAGGTGGTCGCATACGGACTGCCCAGGTTATAGCCCCCGATGAAGCTGGTCGCACCATCCACGACGAGCAACTTGCGATGGTCCAGCGCGTAGCGCCGCAGGTCAAGCAGGTCCAAGGGGCGGCGCACAGCCTGGTAGGAGAGGACATGCATCGCCGGCGGGAAGACCTTGAAAGCGTGGGGCACGACCAGATTGCCGAAGCTATCGAAGACCACATAGACCTCCACCCCCTGCGCGGCTTTGCGTGCCAGGGCCTCCTTGAAGGCCTGACCGACCTCGTCCTCTTTCCATATATAGGTTTCGAGATACACACTCTCCTGTGCTGCATCAATCGCTGCAAGCATAGCATCGTAGAGATCACGCCCATAATCGTAGACGAGCAGGCGATTGTCCCCCACCTGCACTTCGTCGAGAGACGGATGGGGAAAGCTTCCCTCTTGCCGGTGTCGCTTGCGCTGCTCGGTGATGACCTGGAGGACAAAGATAATGGCCGCTTCCAGGAGGACCATCAGGCCGGTCAGTACCAGCAGGATTCGTATGATGGGGTGCCGGCGTGGTTTGCGTGACGCAGCCAGGACCTTCACCCCGTGTCGTTTTCTTTGCATCTCTTGCTCCTCCCTGATTCTATGCGAGGATAGTTAAAAGGCAATAGCTCTACAATTTTCCCTCTCGAAAACGCTTCAAGCATACTACAACAACGAACTTACCGCCAACTATACCTTTGTTGAGTACTTACGGTCAAGTTATGCTGGTGTCGCACCATTGGCACTCTATCTATTTTTAGCGGCGACCGGAGCCTAACATTGGAAAATTCTCATGTTTTTCCAATAGAAAATCAATACTCACNCTCTATGCTTAGGTACATAGATATGAAATCACTCCAGAAAGAGAAGATTGATGGAAACGAAGCCATACGAATATGACAGAACAGTTCCGTGGGTACCACAACAGAATCAGCGCTATGACGGCAGATATTTTACACCACGCACCACCCAGCAGCCTGTAGGGGCCGCACGCAGTGCCCAATTCATTGCTCCCAGTCCGCCTGGAGTGGCCCGTGGGCCAAAGCCCAGATCACCGGAACGTATGCCGAAGGCCCGCGCCCTGGCTCTCGCCCGCACGTTGAAGAAATGGATCACCATTGCATCTATCGTGTGCTTCGGCACGCTTAGCGGACTTGTAGCCTTGCACCAGGTCGGTACTACAGCCAGCCACACCAACCAGTCATCTTCAAAGTCTTCTCAGGCGACGGCGACACCCTCGTCTTCTAATGGCTTTTTTGACCAACAAGGAGGAAACAACTTTGGATCAAGTAACTCTTCACAGGGATCCACCGACGGGTCCAACAATTCTTCGCAGGGTTCCACCAGCGGGTCTAGCAACTCTTCCCAGGCACCCGTCAGCGGGTCCGGCGTCTCCTGACGCCAGGCATCTATGCCCTCGTAACCATTCACAGGATTGCCACTGGAAGTGATACAATGACCTGGTGGGGTCGCTTTTCTGCTGGCGGTTGCTTGCTCCCGCGAACAGCAGAAGTTGCTCGCGTGAAATGAAAGAAGGAGAACATCATGAGGCACAGGTTTGAGCACCCGTGGGCTTATGGCCATGGGCATCCGTGGGGTCATGGATATGGGCATCCATGGGGCCATGAGTATGTCTTGTGGCCTGGAACGCTTCTATCAGCGTTAAGCACCTTGATCTGGGTAGCTTTGTTCATATGGCTTGCCTGGCTATTGCTGAGGTGGATCATCCCATATCTTATGCCCATGTTCGCAGGCAATTTTGGCATGGAAGCGGAAAATCCCTCCGCGTTAGAGATACTGCGCCGGCGCTACGCCGCTGGAGAGATCGATGCCGTCACGTTTGAACAGATGCGAGAGCAGCTGGAATCATCCTCCCCACGAGGATACTACGGCATCCATCCCGATGACAATAGCTATCCGCGTGAGACCAGGTCTGGCTACAGGGACACCTTTTCCTCGCCTATCTCACTCGAACAGAGAGACGCCCGGATGGCAAAGCGGAAACGAAATCCATCTGAACCCAAGGATTGATGTGCCGTCACATGATCAGGGCAACCCCCTAAGGACGCGAACTTGACGCTTATGGGGCGACCCCTATACAATCGACGGAGCGCCGGTTTCATCAGTCACATCCGTATGCTGCCATCGTCCTCCATGTTTCAGCATCAACGAATGAATGTGCGGGTTCTCGGCAGTGTCAAGAAAGACAACATGCTTCGCAAACTGAGGAGTCCACTCGTGAGCGATAATTACATCCTCACTGGCTTCAGGCAGTCTCATGAGCTGCGTCAGATCCGTGTGTTCCCACGCACCTGGTTGTAACGGCATCCGCAATTCGTTCACATGGAAATTACTGTCTACGTACACAACCTGTTTGGCCCTATCAGTCTCCCAGGCAAAACCAGTCAGGGCGGAGCCAGCTGCCAGGGGCGCCGACGTCAGACTCGTCAAATCAGCGAATGTCCAGGCGCCATCCTGGTCGCATACCAGCTCATAGACATCCCCATCGGTGCCTGTATAGACGACCTGCTTTGTACCGCCAGTCTCCCAGGCATAGGCGGCCAGGGCAGTATTCCCTGCCGGGGATGCATCTGTCGCGTCCATCAGGTCAGTATGCCTCCATGTATCATCCATGCCGCACATGAGTTCATGTATGTGTCCATCTCCACTCACATATACCACCTGCTTTGTTTTGCCAGCTTTCCAATCATAAGCGGCCAGCAGTTCGTTCTCGGCAAGGGGGGCGCCCACCAGTTGGGTGAGGTCGGTATATTTCCACATTCCGGTTACTCCCGCGCTTAGTTCGTGCAGATGCCCATCGCGACCGCTATAAACAATGTGTTTGGTTCCGGCAGCCCTGAAAGAATAACTGACCAGGGAAAAGCCATCAGCAGGAGCAGCCCCGATGGGTTGCCTCATGATATCCTCGAAACTCCAGGGACGATCCTGGTACCTGACCAGTTCGTAAATATGGCCATTCGCATCCATTGCGCTGGCATACGCTATCTGTTGCGTCTGGCCATCCGGCCAGCTAGAGCCTGCCAGTATGGCATCTTCTAACCTAGGACCACCTGCAACGCGCGTAATGTCGTCATCGATCCACCTCCCTTTCTGCCCAATGACCATCTCATGTATGTGATTGTCACCGGTTTCATAGGCGATGTGAGAGGTACCATTCAAAGGCCACTCGTAGGCAACAATATTGCTTGGCATAGCTTGTCTCTCGCGCTCCTTCTCTCAGCTTGTCTATTTTCTTCAGCATCTCTTGTTATTACGTCAGCAGGCAAGAAAACGTGACTGAAGAAATTACTTTACCCTCTCTGCTTCCTGCTGGCGCAGGATAAAGCGCTGGATCTTCCCACTCGGCGTCTTGGGGAGCGCGCTGACAAACTCGATCTCGCGCGGGTAGGCATGGGCAGAGAGCCGCAGCTTATGGCATTATAACATAGTTGAGTCGACGCATCCTACTTTCCATCCTCGCTCACTTTCTGCTCCTCGCCCATGCCGGTGTTTGGCAGCGCAGCCAGGTAGGAGAGCATAGCCGCGCCCGTTTTGATACCCATAAAGAAGCGTGCAACCTCCATATTTTCATTTGGAGCGTGGTTGGACTCGTCAGCGTTGGCGTAGGGAACGCCAAAGGCCGGGATGCCCAGCGTTTTCGTGAAGACATAGTTGGGCAGGCTGGCCCCCTTGGCAGGAACGAGGAGCGGCTCAGCGCCCTGGGCGGCGATAATGGCCTGTCGTAGTAGCTCGGTAAAGGGCGAGTCCAGCGGGGTTTTCGAGGGGTCCATGCCCCCATAGCTTATGACGCTGACCTCCGGTGCATGGCGCTGGACGTGGGCTATCACTTTTGCCAGGATCTCCTCGGCGGTCTGGGCCTCGACCAGGCGGATATCGCACTTGGCAACGGCCTCATGAGGCAGGACAGTTTTGGAGCCGGGACCACCATAGCCGCCATGGATGCCATTGATGGTCAGCGTCGGCCATGCCGCCAGCCGTTCAAAATAGCCACGTTCCTTCGGCTCATCGAGGCGCCGCAGGCCAAGCGATCGTTTGACCTCATCCACGTCGATAGGCAGCCTTGCCAGCGCCTGGCGCTCCAACTCGCTCAGTGGCTCCACATTTTCATAGAAGCCGTCGATCGTGATCTCCCCGCGCTCGTTTTTCATTGTGGCGAGCAGGTGAACTAGCGTCCAGAGCGGATCTGGCACAATACCTCCCCAGTGACCCGAATGGAGGTCCCGATTGGCGCCCCACGCGCGCAATTCGAGATCAAGCACACCGCGTACACCAAAGCTGATGGTCGACTGCCCATTCTCGTGCACCGGTCCGTCACTGACGATCACCAGGTCGGACTGCAGTTCATCGCGGTGCGCGCCTATGAACGCGGGCATATGCGGGCTGCCCACCTCCTCCTCGCCCTCAAGCAGCACTTTGACATTGCAGGGCAGCGTGCCACCGCAGGCCAGCAGGGACTCCAGGGCCAATAACTGGGCGAAGTGCTGGCCCTTGTTGTCACCCACGCCGCGCGCGTAGAGGCGACCATCGCGGATTGCAGGCTCAAANGGCGGAGAAACCCATTCTTCCAATGGATCAGGCGGCTGGACATCATAGTGCCCGTAGAGTAACACGGTCGGCGCAGCGGGTCGGGCGTGATATTCGCCGAAAACCATGGGCCAGCCGTCGGTAGGCATGACGCGAACCGCCAGGCCCATCTGGCGCATCACTCCTGCAATATAGTCCGCCACCTCACCAATTCCCTCACCATAGGCGCTAATACTTGGACGACGCAGATACTCTATCAGTCGTTGCAAAAACATCTCAGCATGTTCATCAATGTACGCGAAAATGTCGTTTAGACCGGGAGTAAGCTGGCTATTCATGAGGCGTCCTTTCCTTTCCTTATCTTCATCCCATTTACAACACACCCGATACAACCACCAATTTGGGCCATCCCTCGTTTAATTAGAGAGAAACTCTTCAAGGGTATGATATGATAATTAAAAACAAAAATGGCATCATGGCATTGGGAAATCAGGATTACAGTCGGCAAGGCCCTTTGCCAGGAGATCGGGATATGTCCATCCCGGAATATTCCCCTTTTTACACACTAGAAGAGAGCAATCATACAACATGCAAACACTATCAGAGCAGCGACAGACAAACAACTTGAGTTCACAATCACGTACGATTGCCATTTTTGCTATGCTCCTCTTCGCCTTTGCTGGACTGATCAGTGGTTTTGCCGTAGGAACCTTCACACGCCCTGGATCGCATCCACAAACAACGAACCAGATCGCAGGGGCAACCCCACCGATAACGAGCCGGAACATGACGCCGACACCTACCCCACACTTAGAACATCCAATATCGTTAGGGTTTCCCAAGATAGATTTAACCAGTGACATAGTGGCGGCAGACGACACCCACACGTATACCATTTCTGTACAGGTTACGGACCAATCCAATGGAAAGGCAGTGGGCAACCCTGTTCATGCCTCCGGCATTACCTGTAAAATCTGGCTTACCAAAGATGGAAACGTCAACAAGAACATGCCAACCGACAGGCTCAAGGCAGCCGATACCCTCTCATCGCCATTCCCCAAGGAAGAATCCGGTTCACTCGACTTCTTCGATACTACAACGCCTCAGACACAAATGTGTAACGCCAAAGGACGAGCGACCTGGNACTATAAAGTGNCTTCGTCAACTGCTCCTGGCACCTATTTCCTGGTGGCACTTACCGATTGGAACGGAATTCACTACAACTGGAGCTGGGTGCAGATCAACGTTATGAAGTCGCAATAAGTCGAGGTATCTCTCGTACAATACCGCGCACCAGTGCAGCGAATCTTGGCCGCACAGCGTCTGCCGCCGCCAGCACCTCTGCATGATTGACCTCGCCTGTCTCATTGCCTGTGGCTGTATTGGTAATCAGGCTCAATCCTAGCACCTGCATCCCTGCATGGCGCGCCACGATCACCTCTGGCACAGTGGACATACCAACCGCATCGGTACCAACAGCGCGCAGGAATCTCAATTCCGCCCCCGTCTCATAGTTCGGGCCCCCAACCATCGTATAGATACCCTCGTGAAGCATAATCTCCGGCGAGGAAGCAGCAATAGAATGGGCAAGAGCGCGCAGTTGCGCGTCGTAGGCATGAGCCAGCGGAGGAAAGCGTCCACCGAAACGCTCATCATTCGGCCCCNNTAAAGGATTGGCCCCCGCGAGACCAGGCATGTTGATATGGTCGCGTATGAGCATAAAATCACCTGGACGATAGGCGGGATTCACCCCACCGGCAGCATTGGTGACGATGAGGGTATGTGCGCCAAGTTGTCGCATCACACGCACAGGCAGCGTCAACACTTGCAAGTGATATCCCTCATACAGGTGGAAACGACCTTGCATAGCTACCACGGGCACATTTTCAAGCAGGCCAATGATCAGGCGGCCCGCGTGTCCTTTAACGGTGGAACGGGCAAAGTGAGGGATATCCGCGTAAGGCACGATAGCAGGCTCGGCAATTTCAGTAGCGAGATCCCCTAGCCCGGAGCCAAGTATCACGCCCACCTCCGGCTTCAGAGACGTCCTTGTTTGAATTG
>JGI25381J37097_1000063_pt1 | contig 9872 bp, 8 predicted proteins | sample GraSoi013_1_20cm_2_FD_37097 | JGI IMG/M metagenome (IMG submission 37097)
CCAGGGCGACCGCAAGGGTCAATACATTTAAAATAAGACCAAAAGGGGGAGAAAACACACAGGAAGCACACTTTCTGGCATACTAGCAATAGAAAATCTTCTGGTACCGAAAGGAACTTCCCGTCGATGTATAGCGTACGCCAAATGGATGTTGATGACAAGGTCAGTCAACACGTGACGATGGATATTTTTGCGCACATCTATGCGCCCGAAAGCAGAGAGAAGCTGTTGCAAGAGCAGAGAGCCCACGAGCCAAAGCAGCGACGGCTGCGCTCTGTGGTCCCCAGGAGTATCGTCTTCTTTGTCTTGGCGATGGCGCTTTGGACGCGTCTGTCGCAAGCCCGAGTGTGGGAGAAACTGACACATAAATTGCAGGTGGTGCATCCAGCTTCGCCAGGGAACTCGCTGACAGCCGCAGCCTTAAGTTATCAACGTGGATTGCTGGGGGTGGAGCCGCTGCGCGGCTTAATGGAGCAGTGTTGCCATCCGCTGTGTGAGAAGCAAACGCCCGGGGCGTTCTACCGAAACTATCGCATCATGGCTATCGATGGCTCCGTGTTCTCAGCACCCGATACACAGGTCAACGAACAAGCGTTTGGACGCAGTAGCAATCAGTATGGCAAGGGAGCCTATCCACAGGTGCGCGGTGTCTTCTTGCTGGAATGTGGAAGCCATGCCACCATCCAGATGAACGTGCAACCCTACCATCGCAGCGAGGTGCATGGGGCTCATGAGCTCATGCCCTGGGTGCAAGCAGGCATGCTGGTGACCCATGATAGCGGGCTCTTTGGAGGAGGGTTGTGGGAGGCCATCCGTGGGAAAGGGGCCCACAGCCTCTCTGCGCTGGCAAGCACCGTGTTGCCCCATCGGGCCTATACGCTCAAAGATGGCAGTTATCTGGCCTGGCTCCATCCGAGCAAGGATGCCGTCTATCCGATGCAGAAATCGATGCTCATCCGCGTGATCGAGTATCGGGTGACCGATGAGCGGCTGGGTGAGCCGGGCAAGGTGTACCGACTGGCGACGACGTGGCTCAATGCATCCACGGCCCCAGCAATGGAACTGATCTTGCTCTATCACGAACGCTGGGAAATTGAAGTGGCGTTTGACGAGATCAAGACGCATCAGCGGCAACAACAGAAGGTGCTGCGCTCAAAGACACCCGAGGGAGTGCGTCAAGAGCTCTACGCCACGGTGTTGGCGCATTATGCGGTGCGAAGCTTGATGGTGCAAGCGGCTTGGCAAGCCAACGTCGATCCTGATCGGCTCAGCTTTACGGCCGCGCTCTTCCAGGTGCAGGAGGCCATCGATGATGGGATGACCTTTGCCCCTGAGCACAGCCCGCGCCTGCTTGTGGGATTACTTGCCCGCTTGGCAACGGCGATCTTGCCCCCGCGCCGCTTACGGGTCAATCGACGCGAGATCAAGCAAGTCTACAAAAAGTACAAACCCAAGAAGCGTCAGGTGCCCCCGCCTGCACCTTTCCGGCCTGATGAACGCTTTGAGGACTTTGTTGAAATAGTGGCTTAGGAGAACAACTTGGACCCATCGGCGCTTATTTTAAATGTATTGACCGCAAGGGTCACCCCTACTATACTACGAATGCGCTGCTCAAGCTAGTTCGTGTATAGTAGGGGTGACCCTTGCGGTCACCCTGCGGGATACCGTCACCCATGGTGGATACGGCCACCCTGCGGGATACCGTCGCCCTGTAATCGCATCCTTTGCGCTCATCACCCTTTATCAAGATTTTTCTACAACACAAATACAAAGAGAGGGGCGGCGCTCAAGCGCCACCCCTCTCTTCAACTTCTTAACTTGCCGGATGTATGGATTACTCAGTCAGCTTACTGAGCGGCCTTTTGTCCCTGGCGAGTCGCCTTTTGAGCTTCCTCTAACCCTTGACGACCGGTATCCTGCGCGGCGTCCAGTCCCTCGCGAGCAAATCTCTGCGAAGTCTCTACGCCCTGCAAAGCAATCCTCTGCGAAGTCTCCACTCCCTGCCGGACTATCGACCCGGCCGTCTCCCATGTCTCCTGGAAGTAGGTGAACGGAGAACGAATGAAATTAACATACGCATTCACTACGTTGCCGGCCAATGTCTGGTACGCCTCTTGCTGTCTCTGCGACTGCTCTGCCACCGTCTGCAACAAAGAACGTGCGTTTTCCACATTATGCTGGAGCACCTCGTTACCATCCTGGAGCACACTCTGGGTAAAGCGCACATTCCGCTCTTGAGCCGAAACGGCCGTATTAACCACTGCCTGATATGCATCCTGCGGCTTCTGTGGGCGGTCCACTACCGTATGGATCAAGTTGCGGGTGTCTTCCGCGTTGCTCTTGAGTACTTCGATTCCGTTCTCAAAGATACTCTGGGCAAAGCGCAAATTGCGCTCCTGCGTGGCAACAGCGCTCTCTGCAATTGCCTGATTTGTCTCACGAAGCGAATCGGAAAGATTCGACACCGCTTTATTTACTTTGTTCTCTGCCATTGTTTTTCCCTTTCTCTCATTTCAATTACCTGGACACATGACTCTTACCATGTGTCTTCGCTTCTTGTAAGCCTACCCACAAGGGCACTTACAGCTTCTTAAAGGTGGTAGATTTGCATCTATATGCATTTTACACTTAGATGCGAGATTTGTCAAGTGAAAAATCAGGAGATTTTTTGGGCTAGAGGGTTGACAACACCTCACCATAGACAGTAATATTGTAAGTAATATTGTTATGTATGTTGATCTAATAAGTCAACAATACTTGGTACCATGAGCCAATTCTACTGCCACAACGAGGTGAGATAGCTGTTTCAATTGCGCTCACGCCAATATACCTGGTTGATGAAGCAAAAGCGACGGCGCTCGTTGCCCTCCACCACTGACCTCAGGACTAGATGCGAATAGAGGGGTTTTTTCGCGTTTTTTGCACCTGGCGTGAAAAGTAAATTTACCATCCAGGTCCCAGGATCATCCTTTATAAACAGGTTCGGTTTTTACACGAAACGAAGGTATTTTTTAGGAGGGAATGTTGTATGCCCGAATACGAAGATTCGAAGAATAACCTGATTGCTCTCGGGGAAGGGGTGGGTAGTAAGGTCGAGCGTATCAAAATCGAGAGCAACAACCTGCGTGGCCACATACAAGAGGAATTGGACCAGGACACCTCGCACTTCTCTGAAGACCAGGTACAACTCATCAAGTTTCATGGCATGTACCAGCAGGAGGACCGCGACGCTCGTCAACAGCGTAAAGCTGCCGGTTCGGAGAAAGCATACCAGTTTATGATACGTTCGCGTATCCCTGGCGGCGTAGTGACCGCNGAGCAGTACCTTACCGAGGATGAACTGGCTGGACGTTACGCCAATGGCACGCTGCGTATCACCACACGTCAGGGTTTCCAGTTGCACGGCGTCCTCAAAGGCGATCTACACTCAACTATCCATACCATTAACGAGGCACTCCTTTCCACCCTGGCAGCCTGCGGCGACGTGAACCGCAATGTAATGGCCTGCCCCGCGCCCGCCGCCGATCGTGCGCAAGCTCAGGTGGAAGAAATAGCTCATCGTATCGCTATGCGCCTTGCTCCACGCAGCCATGCCTATCACGAAATTTGGGTTGACGGTGAACAACTGGACACAGTAGCGCTCGAACAAGAAACTGAGCCTATTTATGGCCCTACCTATCTCCCGCGCAAATTCAAGATGGGTGTTGCCTTCCCAGGCGACAACTGTATTGACATATATACACAGGATATTGGCCTTGTTGCCTGCCTTGAAGGAGAGCAGCTCGATGGCTTCACCGTGCTGGTAGGTGGCGGTATGGGCATGACCCACGGCAAAACTGATACATACCCTCGTCTGGCTACGCCGCTCTGCTATGCGACAGTCGATGAGGTCTTAGCGGTGGTCGAAACGATTGTGACGATCCAGCGTGATTACGGCGATCGCCAGAACCGCAAGCACGCACGTATGAAATATGTCGTGGAGGAACGCGGCATCGCCTGGTTCCGCGCTGAATTGGAACAAAGATTAGGTCACAGCGTACAGGACCCTCGCCCCTTAACATGGCACGATGTTGAGGATCACCTGGGATGGCATGCTCAGGGAGATGGACGCTGGTTCCTCGGACTCTTTGTCGAGAACGGCCGCATCAAGGATAGCAGCACTATGCNTATGCGCTCAGGTCTGCGACAGGCCATCGAGGAATTTCGACCTGGCNTCCGTTTGACTGCACAGCAAAACATCCTTTTGACCGACATCACTGAAGCACAACGTGGACCATTGACTGCCTTGCTCGCCAGTCACGGTATACCCACAAACCCTGCCGAACTGGGTATCCTTCGTTTGAGCATGGCCTGCCCCGCTCTGCCAACCTGTGGATTGGCACTGGCCGAAGCCGAGCGTGTACTACCCGCAGTGGTACAACAGATTGAGGCGGATCTTCAGGCCCTGGGCCTTGCCAATGAGTCTTTAAGCATACGCATGACGGGTTGCCCCAATGGTTGCGCAAGACCCTACATGGGAGATATCGGCATTGTAGGCCGCACGAAAGATATCTACAATATCTACCTNGGTGGCGACCTGCTCAATACGCGCCTGAACACNCTCTATGCTCCCTCTGTACGTCTCAATGAATTNGCGGCCACGGTACGTCCTCTGCTAGCTTTATGGCGCGATGAGCGAACGCCCGGAGAGACCTTCGGCGATTTCTGCTACCGCGTCGGCCTCGCATACCTGCGCGACCAGGTACAGGCGCACGCCTCACCCGTCTAAGCAGAGGAGAAAAACCATGCCAAATTACTATCCTGTAATGCTTGATATACGTGACCGCCTCGCTATCGTCGTCGGCGGTGACCAGGTTGCCGCGGAGAAGGCGGCGGCACTCTCCGCCAGTGGCGCGCGCGTGCGAGTGATCAGTCCCGATTTCTGCAATGAGCTTTTGCAACAGGCCGAGAACAGGCGGGTCACGTTGCAGCGCAAAGCTTATGAACCTGGCGATTTAGCCGGTGCTTTCGTGGTGATTGCAGCAATCAATGATCTTCGGCTTGCGGAGGCCATCCAGGCTGAAACGCAGGAACATGGGCAATTGCTCAATATTGTAGACATTCCGCGGTATTGCTCATTCATCATGCCTTCAGTCCTGCGCCGTGAACAACTGACTATCGCAGTCTCGACAGAAGGAGCCAGCCCTGGTCTTGCCAAACGCATCCGCCAGAGCCTGGAGGAAATCTTCCCGCCGGCCTATGGCTCGTATTTGCGCTTAGCAAGCCTCGCACGTACACACCTGCGCGACAACGGAGTCTCCTATAGCAAGCGTGACGACTTCTTCGGCGACTTCTACACCTCAGATATACTGGGAAATCTCGTTGAAGGTAATACAACAGAAGCTATAGCGCTGGTCGCAGCGTTACTCAAAGATTACGGTATCGACCTTCCGGCAGGCACACTGGAGACAGAATTTAGCAAAGAGAAAAAGGATGTCAGCAGTAATGCATGAACGTAACAGCGGCGGGATTATTGAGCGTACACCTGACCNGCATCTTGATCCGCCAGGACAATGGCCAGANCGCTCTCCGCGAGGAAAGGTCTACCTGGTTGGAGCAGGGCCAGGTGACCCCGAATTGATCACACTCAAAGGCCTGAACTGCCTTCGTGCCGCTGATGTCGTGGTCTACGATCGCCTGGTCAGTCCACTCCTTCTTGAGGAAGCATCTTCCCAGGCCAGGCGCGTCTTTGTTGGCAAAGGGCCTGGATGTCACTCCATGAAACAGGAGGAAATCAATGCCTTACTCATCAAATATGCTCAACAGGGACACCTTGTAGTACGCCTGAAAGGGGGGGACCCCTTCGTCTTTGGGCGAGGAGGCGAAGAGGCGCTGGCGCTGGCAGATGCTGGCATCCCATTCGAGATCGTGCCCGGTGTGAGTTCAGCCATTGCAGTACCCGCCTATGCAGGCATTCCCGTTACCCATCGCGACCTCGCATCTTCCGTCACTATCGTCACCGGGCATCAGCAGCATACCAATACACCTGCTGCCGTGAACTGGGAGCAATTAGCAAAGTTGGAAGGCACTCTCGTCATCATGATGGGTGTAGAGACACTTGGACAAATCAGCCAGCGCCTGCTCGCAGGTGGACTCTCGCTTGCTACCCCGGCAGCAGTTATCCAACAAGGTACCGTACCTCAACAGAAGGTGGTTACGGGCACGATTGAAAACATCCTCGAACGCGCCACCGCAGCCAGGATCAAGTCTCCAGCAGTGATAGTGATCGGTGCAGTTGTCAATCTCAGTGATCCTCTCACCTGGTTCAGCACAACAGGGCGACCGCAAGGGTCGCCCCTACTATACACGGACTTGCCAGGCCGATCCGTCGTATAGTAGGGGCGACCCTTGCGGTCGCCCTGTTGGGTGGGGGTGCTTTATGAATCAATTGAAGATTGACAGTCAACTAGAAAGGTATCAGGCGTAAGCAGATGAAATTGTTACTCAGTTGCATATCGACGAAGCATTCGACGCTCAAAAAGCACTGGACTCAAACGAGCCAGGATATCTCATGCCCCCTCACAGTCCTGGGAAGTCATCAGAAACCCAAGGAAGACCTTGGAGGCTTGCTATGTTTGATCGAAGACATGGGAAGCACTCAGAAGACGCTGGAACTCAAGATGGCCGCAGGTATGGTAACGTCCGACAATGGAGTGTTTGTCACTTCTTTTTCCGGCGTCCACGAGGTAGATACTAACCTCGGTATCGTCCGCCATAATATCGTAAGTTCACCTCTTTTCAATGCGCTGCACTCCATATCCCGCACTCAACGTGGCTACCTTGTAGCAAGTACCGGCCTGGATCTCCTGCTGGAATTTAACCGCTCCGGCGAGATTCTCTGGAGCTGGTGGGCCACCGACCATGGCTTCGAGTTAACGCCCGACGGCCAACCCAGGGTTTTGGATAAACTGGCAGATCATCGTTCAATACAATACGGCACGCGGGCGCAGACGACCCACATCAATTCAGCGGCAGAACTTCCCGATGGCAGATTCCTGGCCTCGCTGTTTCACCAGGGAATGGTTATTGCCATCGATCGTGAAACCGGCGAGTGGCAACCAGTTCTAGAGGGCCTGGATCATCCCCACGCTGTGCGTGTTCTGGATGCAAGACACTTTACAGTCGCCGATACCGTTCGTGGGAGAGCTCTATTAGTAACTATCAACAAACTTGGGGCTCAAGTCGAGGCAGATATAGATACCGGAACAAACTGGCTGCAAGATTGTCGTTATGACAGCGACCGCAATTGCTGGATACTCGTTGACGGTAAAAATTCACGCGTTGTCTTAAGGCATGGGCGCTCAGGCAATAAAAAGTTGGCCGAATTCAACTTCGATCCAGANTGGCGCCTCTACGAAACCCACGTCCTGTGATATGCAATCCTTAATAACTGTTCCATTGAAGATGGAAACGGTGCATTCCCATCGCCTTGAAGCAGGGGTTAGCCGCCCTACCTTTGCTCTTGGATTCTATGGTATCCCATGTTATACTGCTTGGTGTGGGAGAACAACATACCAAACATGTCACGTATAAGATAGCCGATCATTTTGTGTGGTGTCCCACGTATCGCAAGGCAGTTCTTACGGGAGATGTCGCACAATTTGTGGAGAGTGAGATGAGGCGGTTGTGTGAGGAGAATAAGTGGGCAATTGGAGCCTTACAGGTGCAAGAAGATCATGTGCATTTGTTTCTCTCTGCCGAGTCAAGAACGGCTCCCTCACTTCTTGCCAATACCCTTAAGGGTATCACTGCCAGGCAAGTGTTTAAGCGATTTCCTGAGGTCAAAAGACAATTATGGGGTGGCTCGTTCTGGTCACGATCCTATTATGTTGGCACTGTTGGGGACATGACCGAAGCCACGGTCAAAAAGTATCTTGAGTTGGGGCAGGGCTGATGCGCAAGACATACAAGTACCGCATTTATCCCACAAAAGAGACAGAGCAAAAGTTGTACTGGACGCTCACACGATGTCGAGAGCTTTATAATGCGGCTCTCTCTGAGCGGAAAGACGCCTATAAATATGCGGGTAAATCCATCAGTTACTCTGATCAACAGAATGATCTCCCTGAAATCAAGTCAGAGATCAGAGAAGAGTACCAGGACATAGCCGCCCATGTTTTGCAAGATGTCTTGCGCAGGCTCAGTAAAGCTTTTGATGCCTTCTTCCGTCGATGCAAAAATGGAGAACATCCCGGCTATCCACGGTTCCAGGGCAGGAACCGCTACGTTAGTTTCACCTATCCTGATGGGGCAGGCTGGAAGTTTGATGGGCAGTGTCTCCATCTCGCAAAGATTGGCAAAGCCAGGGTGAGGCTTCACAGGCCATTAGAAGGCAAGATTAAGACCGTCACGATCAAGCGAGAAGTCAATGAGTGGTACGTGGCGTTCTCATGCGAAGTCGATGTTCCTGAGAAATTGCCTCTTTCCTCTGAGGACGTGGGCATTGATTTAGGCGTCACTCATCTAGCTACGCTCAGCAATGGTCAGATGATTGAGCATCCGCGCTATTATCGCAAGGCACAAAAGACATTGGAGAAGCGACAGCAAGCTCTCTCTCGCAAGAAACGTGGAAGTCATCGAAGAGACAAGGCTCGTCAGCTCGTTGCTAAAACACATCGCACCATTGCACGGCAACGGAAAGACTTCCAGCACAAAGAGTCCAGAAAGCTCGTCGAGCATTACCAGGTCATGGTCTTTGAGGACATCAAGAGCGGCAATCTCATCAGGAAACCGAAGCCGAAGCAAGACGAAACCGGCAAGTACCTGCCCAATGGGGCAAGTGCAAAAGGCGGCTTAAACAAGTCCATTTTAGACGCTGGTTGGGGAACCTTTGTCCAACTGTGTTCGAGCAAGGCAGCATGGGCCGGGAGAACACTCATCAAAGTTGACCCCAAGTTCACGTCACAAGTGTGTTCTCAATGTGGCACCGTTCGCAAAAAAGACTTGTCCGAACGTTGGCATAGGTGCGATTGTGGGGCAGAATTGGACCGTGACGTGAATGCAGCCATCAACATTTTAGAGCGTGGAAGACGCCAACAGGGAGCAATCTCTGTAGAAGCTCCCTGCCTTTAGGCGGGAGAGCGCTTCACATAGATTTCACGTGTTAACGGGCATTTAGCATTCTTTTATCACTTTACTTAACAAAATGGTGCTATACTTTCAATGGCAGGGAAAGTCCCTGACCTCAAAAGAAAGGATATGTCACCTGATGAAGTTTCTTTTCAAAGGGATAGTCGTACTGGCTCTGGGGGTCGTACTGCTGAGCACCATATCCGCGTCCGCGGCAACAGCGAATCGGCAGTCAAATAGTCGTACCAGTACCACTGCTACTCCCATCGAACACCTTGTTGTTATTTTCGACGAGAACATTTCATTCGACCACTATTTCGGTACCTACCCTTTCGCACAGAATCCGCCGGGAGAGCCCCAATTCAATGCATCGCGGAATACTCCTTCGGTCAACGGGCTCAACATGGCTCTGCTTAAGGCCAATCCTAACCTGGCAAACCCGACGAGGCTTGATCGTTCCCAGGCTTTGACCTGCGATCAAGATCATAACTACAAGGATGAACAGTTAGCTTTCGACCATGGACTGATGGATCATTTTGTTCAGAGCGTCAGCGGAGGCAGTTGCACCGACAAGTCGATTGTGATGGACTACTACGACGGAAATATAGTCACAGCACTCTGGAACTACGCCCAGCACTTTGCGATGAGCGATAATTCCTACGATACCGTCTTCGGACCCTCCACACCGGGAGCGCTCAACCTCGTCTCCGGTCAGACCCATGGCGCGACACCAGCAGCGATACCAAACGATGTTTCTAACGGTA
>JGI25381J37097_1000068_pt1 | contig 9695 bp, 7 predicted proteins | sample GraSoi013_1_20cm_2_FD_37097 | JGI IMG/M metagenome (IMG submission 37097)
GAATTTGCCCGCCGCATTGTACAGCAGACGGGACGCCCACTGGCGGACGCCCACGAAGAGGTGCAGGCAGCTATAGCGCGCCTCTTTAGTTATGCTGCCTGGGCCGACAAGTATGAGGGTGTCGTCCATCGTCCACCGTTGCGCGGCGTTGTGCTGGCGATGAACGAGGCTATCGGCGTGATCGGCATGGCCTGCCCGGACGAGTATCCTCTGCTCGGTTTTATCTCGCTGGTTGCTCCCGCCATAGCCATGGGCAACACGGTGATTGTGATCCCCTCGCAGCAGGCTCCACTCAGCGCTACCGACTGCTACCAGGTTTTTGAGACCTCAGATCTGCCTGATGGGGTGGTGAATATCGTCACGGGCGAACGTGATGCGCTGTGCCAGGTATTGGCCGATCACGAAGATGTCGATGCGATGTGGTACTTTGGCTCGGCGGATGGCAGTAAACAGGTTGAACTGGCTTCGGCCGGCAATATGAAGCGCACGTGGGTCAACTATGGTCATGCGCGCAACTGGCTGGATTCGCAGCAGGGTGAGGGTGAAGAGTTTTTGCGCGAGTCCACGCAGGTGAAGAATATCTGGGTGCCCTATGGGGAGTAAGTAACAGCCTGTTCGACAAACAGCGCCTATTGAGGAGGTCTCTACACAATCTCTCACTAATCTTTGGTTTCGACGACACAGAGCGGAACATTTTCACTGCTTTCAACGTGGATGACGCGATAGGCGGAGCTAGCACCATTCTCCCACGTCGGTGCCACATAAAAGTCAGGCTGCTGTGTATCAACGTGGAAATTACCTGGCAGATAGAGCATAATGAGTTGTTCAAAATAGGTAATGCCTTGCACTGATGGATTGTGTTTTGTTGTGTACTGTTGATAATGCTGCGCCAGCCATTGTGCACCAGCCTTATCACATGATGCCCAATAGTCAATCTCGTACTTGTTCGCAGATCCAGGAAGGCCGCCGACGACAGGACTGAAATAGATGTATTCGTATTTTCTCGCCTGGATCGCACCCCATTGATAACCCACCAACTGCCTAAGAACACAGCGAGAATACCATACCAGATCACTGCTGTTACTCTAATGGACGCAGCAAAACCAATNCAGAAACCGACGAGCGCGCAGTACCAGAGAAACCGTTTGCTTTTCCAATGCTTCACTAGATGAATGAATTGAGATCTTGCCGTTCGTAACGTTTTCGTAACACTTTTGAGACGGTGAGATGATATGCTGAGAGCTAGATAAACGCTGCCACAATGTATGAATGCGGCGTCTCGATCAATTGCAGGATCAGCATGCGTACAAAGGGGAGCAAAGCGATGATCCTGTAACCGGGTCCCACAATTGTCCAGCGCAGGCGTCTGAAAAAGCGAGCACAACATCTGAAAGGAGTATGCCCATGGGACAGGATGCAGGAATCACGTCCTCTGCGGAGGGTGGAGCACAACGTATGGCTTTACAGAGCACTCTCGCTGAACAATCATCACCTGCTTCTTTGAAGGGAGAGGTAGAATGCGGCACGCTGACTATCCCAGCGCTCGCAGCGCAGTGCTTGAGGGAAACCGACAACTTTCGTCGGGGTGAACTATGCACGGATACCTGTAGCGTCGAGTTGGTACGCAGGGCGACGATCCAAGAGGTCCAGGAGGCTCGGGCATGGGTGCAACACTGCTTCGGTGAAGTAGTACGCGGCTGGCTACGGGGCCATCCCAGCAGAGAGGCTGCCTGCCGCCTGGAGAGCGAAGAGAACTATATTGCTCAGACATTTGAGCGCTTCTGGCAGGCGACCGCGTTGACCCAACACGTGGAATTCAGCACTCTTGCTGGCACGTTGCGGTACCTGCGCGCGAGTCTGAATGGGGTTATCGTGGATATGCTGCGGACGGTTGCGCGGCCAAGAGAAGTCTCATTGCCGCAACCAGGAGCGCCAGAAGAACCACACATGCGAGACACGACCAACAGCAGCGAGATCTGGGAGGTCTTACAAACGATGCTGCCTGACATGCGGGAGCAAAGGGTGGCCTACTTGCTCTTCCACGGTGGGCTCGAGCCCAGGGAGATTGTCCGTTTCTGTTCTCAGGAGTTTCCTGACATACAGGAAGTCTACCGCCTGCGCTGCAAGATTCTGGAGCGATTGCTCCACAATGTTGATCAACTTCGTTGGCGGCCCACCATGGTCCAGGGAGTTCGATGAGGTCATGATGAATATGATGCATGAGTGACAAAAGAGCTGGATTGTCCGTTCTACTTTTATAGCAAACTCAGCTTTTTTCCTACTTAATGTCTCAAAGGAGAAGCGCATGCTCCATTTCATCATTCACAGTACTGTCCTCGCAGATGGCATCACTATCAGGTTTGGCAATAATGCCTGGACTTTTAGTAGCAATTTCATCGTGTACCTGATCGTTGGGGCGGTTGTCGGACTTGTTGCCGAATTCCTCGTTGGCTGGAGGCTCCCGTTTGGAATCTTCGGCGCGATCGTCGCTGGCCTTATAGGTGTCTGGTTGATGACACAGGTCATTGTTCTGACTGGTGTTGGCGATATCACGATTGCTGGCGTCCCCATCCTCAGGGCGTTGATTGGTGCAATTATACTGGTAGCGCTCTGGCACATGTTGACCTACCGGACGTGGCGTCCCCGCCGCCGTTACTACCAAGGTCGTTATAGAGAATAGCGCCTATAGTGGGTTCACTTGCTATCATCGGCGAAGACCGTGTCACCGACGCGTAATGTTAAGTTGTTTTGCAGTCCTTCCAGGCGGGCGTAAAAGCCACGTGTGCCGCCATCGAGAAACTGTAGTGTTTCCTTGAGCGGTTACTTTCCAACGACATCACGCAGCTCGTTTACGACCTGCTCCAATTGTGCCGCAGCCTTGGTGGCCGAAGTAGCTCCCGTAGCTAACTGCTCGTTAACCTGTGTCGTCACTTTGAGCGCTGTAGACAATCTCTGGTTACTGGTGGTTTGATATTGCGCCGCATTTTCGATATACTGTGCCGTTCTGGTCATCTGTGTCAAAGCCTCTTTAGCCGTGCGTTCGTCAAGTTGATGCCAGTGATTGGCTAATTCTGTGCCATAGTCGTTCATGCGGTGTGCTGCAACCCTGGTGGCGTCAGTATAATATTGAACGGACTTTAGACCTACCTGCGATGAATCTACAACCCACGTCTGTTCGGTGGCTGCGCTCTGCTGCCTGGTTGCCAGTATTTTCAGGGCCTCACTATTACCGCGCAGGTACTCGACAGATTTCAGGATAGGACGTGTGATGCGTCGCCCAACGCCTACTCCAACGAGCGCGGCGATCACCAGCACGGCAGCGGCAATACCAATGGTAATGAACAACTGCTGGTTAGCTACTGCCGTCACGGTGCTGACCGGACTGAGGACGAAGTAGGTCCAGGGAACAAATTTCGAGTTTTGCCGGACCACTTGAAACGTCTCGCTTTGCTGCGCAGGCGTCATTTGAAATGTTTGTGGTTGATTGTCACCTGCCTGGGTTTGCGCAAGGGTCTCATCAGCAATAACCGGGACTGGTTGCTGCGTGCCAAAGCGTTTTTCGCCCGAAATCAGTGATTGTGCCTGCGGTGAAACCGGTGAAATTGCCGAGAAAAGACGCGAAGGCTCTGCGTCGGCTATGCGAACTCCATTCTCATCGAGGATGAAGGCATAACTTCCAGTGCCATTTGCCCCGCGGTCATTACCCACGATATCCCAAATGTAATCGATAAGCAAGGAAGCGCGTACGAAGCCCAGCAATTTTTTTTGCGCGGCAACGATTACGGGACTGTAAATATCAACCGAAGCCTTTTTGATTTTAGGATCGTAATAGACCGCTGAGATCAATGACTTACCAGATGTTACTGCCTTCAGGTACGCTGGTGGCACCATGAAATGCCCGTGGGCCTGAGGAGGAGCAGGATAATACAGGCGAATTTTTCCCTGCGGATCAAAGAGAGACCAGTTTATGTAGCGATGGTCACGATAACTGCCGGCGACCAGTGCATAGATAGCATGAGTGGCGAGGTCCTGGTTTCCGGGGGGAGAAGCCATAAAAGTTTGTAATGAAGGAACCTGGGTCAGTGTCGCAGCATCCAGCGATCGTTCGGTCAAATAGGTGTCAATTAACTGTGTCCTGGACCTGGCATCATTTGCCATTACGGTATTTGCCTGGGAAGTGAGAGCTGGACGTGCCAGTAGTTCGCTACTGGCAACGACAATGAGTAGCGGCAATAGGGCTGCCAGCATCAGTAGTAATGATACGCGAACCGACAGCGAGAGCCGTCCCCTGCGATGTTGCTTGAAATCTGGTTCTTGATACATGAGCTATCCATCCTTTGTAGTTCTACTATCGTTGGATGAGGCCAGCCAGTTCTAAATCATTGAGTAATCGCTGTACTTCATCCTGTTCACGACCCATCAAGCGCACTAACTCCTGGATACCACGATAACCATCTATTAACAAAAACAAATGCCGGTGGGCGCGGGAAAGCCCTATTTGATCGATCATATGCAGCGTCTCCTCAATTTGCCTGGTGCGGTTTGGTATGGTGCCCCAGGGCTCGAGTCTCACAGGTGAATGTTCTTTCCAATGATTTACCCCGCCGCCTACGTTCCCGTTTTGTGATGATTTCCACTGGTCTCTGGGTGCTGGCTTTAGTGCTGTCAGACCTCCAGTTGTATTTGATAATTTACCGGTTATGGGACCGCGGGTCGGTGCTGTCGTTTCAGCAGAAGTCGTCGGAGTAAACGCAAAGAGACAGGGGCCCCAGGTGTTAAGCCAATTGAATGCATCTATGCCAGTATATTTCCCAACCTGTGCTTCTCTCGCCTGTCCGTTGACAAACGTAATCGCACCTTCCTCGAAGGTGATGCCTTCACCCCGTTCAACTGTCAGCAAGCCAGATTTTTTCCCGAGTTGAATTACCTGGATGACGTTGGAGAGCCGATCTGTTGCCGTTTCCCGCTGATGTGGCATGAATGTACTACTCCGTCGTATGATGGGGTTCTCCTTAGAAACTGTACAAAGCTATTTAAACTGTAATTATGGTTCAGTTGTACACAAGTTATCTGATGATATCACAAAATATACCCTCTTACAAAAATGCTATGCCTTTTTGGTATGATGGCTGATTATGTGTCATGTCGTGCCATGATTATCCAGCTCTATCTTTGCACTTTTTAATTGCCTACTACATGTTGTGGCAAGAGATGAGCTTCAAACACAAGATGTAGTAGACAAAGTTCTATTGAGCTGACAATAACCAAAAACTGCAAAGAAAGAGATCCAAAAAAGGAGTACTTTTTGGTAGTACAGGATACTTTTCACCCTCTTCGACCGTGCAGTACAGTATAAAAACTGTGTTATTATACGAGTAATCATCTTAGAACTTGTGCGCTTGTGTATCCCATGCTATACTTCATGGGCGTCGGTCGAGAAAATGAGTAATCATACTGGAAGCAGGGAGCTATTGTCGATGGAGCCTCGAAACCGTCCTCAATCAACAGGCCCACAGCCTGGCCGGGGGGGGCAGGGTGATAGCGCGCAGGAGGATTCACAACGGGGAACTCTCCAGCTATATTCAATTAATGAACTGGCTCGTTGTTGCTCTGATGAGACAAATAAATTCTTGCGGCAGAATGTTTCCAATGATCGCTATTGCCTGGAATTATTTCGCCGTGCCATTGTACAACGAGATGATGATGCCTGGGCCTGCATATACCAGCAGTATGCGCCGCTCGTGTTGACCTGGGTAACACAACATCAGAGCGCTGCACCTATTTTAGGGCAGGATGGCAGTGCTCCGCTCGTCAATGCCGCCTTTGCCAAATTCTCTCAGGCGCTTTCTCCCGCTAAAATGGAGAACTTCGACTCGCTGGCCGCTATTTTGAAATATCTCAAGATGTGCGTGCACAGTGTCGTGGCTGACGAGGTGCGCTCGCGGCAGTCTCGACAATATGAGGAGACATTGGAGTTAATAGAGCACGAACCGGCCTCTGATGATCCTGCTGACGATGTTGTTTCAAATATTTCCGCTCAGGGCCTGTGGCAGGTCATTCAAGAGGAACTTAATGGCGAAGATGAGCGCGTATTGATCTATCTTGCCTATATTCATGGTATGAAACCGAGTGAGATAAGTAGCCAGAATCGCAAGCTCTTTCCTACCGTGGATGATGTCTATCGTATCAAACGCAATGTTTTGGAGCGTTTACGCCGTAATCGTCGTTTACAATTGCTCTTCAAACATCAACATCCCTGAGTCAAGACATTACGTGCCCTGGAGTGAAATGCAAAAAAAGGATTGAACTTCGTTTATTGGTGTAAAGAGGACAAGAACATTCCTGGTAGAGAGCAATATGCCGGTGGCACTGGGGAGAGTCATTCACATATTGCACAGATATCTACTCTTAGCCTTCTTGGTTATGTAGTGTCATATGGCGTAAAGTGAGCTATTGCTTTTGCATAGCAACGCAAGAATGCTGGCCAAACCGTATGTCACTCNGCAGGTACCCGGTCATTTGATGCAGCGACAGTAAACAGAATANGTATATAAAGTATGAGTTCGTCATACCCATTCTTATTACATGTGCTTGCTGCATCTCAGGATCTTTGGACCTGTATCCTATGTGATCTAAAGGAAACGCTCATGGAGTGTAGTGAACCCGGTGCTATTCGTGATGAAGAACTGTTAGCGTATCTCGCGGGAGAGAAGGTACGCCCGTTCGTTGAGCAGCATATTGCGCGTTGTCAACGCTGCGCAGCTCAGCTAGCAGACTATGAACGAATAGAACTTGTGCTAACAAGCAAACTTTTCAGGTTTGATTGTCCACCTAGCCACGTGCTCGGTGAATACCAGCTGGGAATGCTAAGTAAAGAACTTACTGCCGCAGTTGATAACCATCTGAGTCTGTGCTCGCTTTGCTCGGCTGAGGTGGCAACACTGGCAGGATTTCTTGAGAACGACCAGGCGCGCACTGAACCTGTTGCCGTTCCAGGTATACCTGTTCAAACCTCCTCCCCAAATAATAATCATAGTTCTGTGCCGAGTGCTAAAAGTGTCCTTGATCACCTGCAGAATACTGCTAATGCAGGCGTGCGGAGAATCATCGCGACCCTTTTGCCACCGCAACCACGCCTGGCCTATCAGCGTGATACAACACAGGTAGGGCTTTGGCCGCGCAGCTATAGCGCGGAAGATGTCAGTATCTCAATCCAGGTGGAACGAGAAGCAAGTCGTAGAGACACTTTACAATTGATAGGCTTTGTTACCCGCCAGCATGAAGCTTTGCAGTCGCTGCAGGGAACGCAGGTACAACTGATACCGCAGGATGTGTCTCATGCCGCTATGGCGTTTACGCAACATATCGATGAATTGGGTAACTTTGTCTTCTCATCGATTGCTCCTGCGACATACGCATTGGAATTGCAGTTTCCCTGGAGTACCATCGTAGTCGATCAACTGCCGGTTACTCTGCAAGATTGATATGGTGATCAGTATTCTATCTATCTTGCTATGTTAAACGCACAGGGTGTGTCATAGTAACTCATTGTGATGTATGATGTGTTAAATATGTCTAAAGATATGGAAGCAGGCGGGTAACTAGAAAGGTACGGGCGACCGCGAGAGCCGCCCGGCTGGCAATGAACGATAGGCCCGCTAAAATGCTGTACGTTTGCAATTGTCGGAAACTTGACCACTATGACACCTCAAGAATTGCTGGCCGAACTTCTACTCAAGAACGAGAGAGAAGGGTGGCAACTGCTGCAAACTTGCATGCATACCTTTGATAACTCCTCTATTGCTCTCCTGGTTGAACTCATCAAACGCGAAGCAGACCGCCAGTGGAATAATAATGCGCAGCTATCTTTTGTGCTGGCCGGTTATATCCTTACTATTGGTGATCTAAGAAACAACAAAGCATATCACGCCCTTGGTCTAATGGCTCGCGGTGATGCCTTACGGCGTATGGATCGCGACGAGGACGCACTGCCATTTTTCGATGCCTCCGGGGAGGAATTCAAAGAGGTAGGGGATGAAGTTGGCTGGGCGCGCACCCGCATAGGAAGAATCAGCGCGTGCCTGCAACTGAATCGTACGAGCGAGGCATTACGTGATGCCACCGCAGCACGTGAAGTTTTCATGCGCCATGGCAAACTGCTGCGCGCGGGACAAATCGATGTCAATGCCGCCATCGTCAACTACGAGTTAGGTCAATATGACCAGGCGCTCCGACTCTTCGACCGCGCCATTGAAACCTACGCACTGCAAGGTGAAGGTGTCGAACTGAACGTTGCTCGAGCCCGCGGCAATAAAGCCATTACGCTGGCGGCTCAGGGCAAATTTCGCGAGGCTGTGGCACTCCACGAGCAGGCACGTGCAACTTTTGCCGCATATGGTGGGCAGGAAGTTTCGGTAGCGCGAGAAGAACTCAATATTGCCCAGATTTACGCTTCACAGGGGCACTACAGCCAGGCACTGCTGCTCTTCAGTCGCAGTCGCACCATATTTCTACAGCATAATTTGCCATTTCAAGCAGCGGAGGTAGCCCAGCAAATATGCCTCTGCCTGGTGCGTTTGAATCGTGCTCGTGAAGCATATGAGCTCGCGGCGGAAACGGTGACTTTCTTCCGCAGGTCACCGGGGCATCGCCACAACCTGGCGTATTCGCTCATGTACCAGGCAGAGGCGGCCACGCTTGAAGGGAATTTTGGCGATGCCGATGTGATGCTCAATGAAGCCAGCATCATCCTGGAAGAGGGGGGCTTTATGGCCCTGGCATCTATTGTGCGACTACAACAGGCCGAGCTCTACTTTGCCGGGGGACAGCTCGATGCCAGCTTACGCGAGGCTCAACATGTCGCGGACGCCTTTGCCGAGCAGGAGGCTCTGCCACAATTGGCGCGAACGGCTCTTTTACAGGCACGTATTGCTGCTACTACAGGAGATATCAGCACAGCGCGGTATCTCTGCGATCATGCCCTGGATATTGCGCAAGGCCAGGGACTGCTCGATCTAAAATATCGCTGTGATTATTTGCTGGGGCAGATTGCTGAACGGAGCGGGGACCTGGATGCAGCCGCTCGTTATTATGACCGGGCGGTGCAGGGTATCGACGAAGTGCAGAATCACCTGGTGCTGGACGAGCGCACCAGTTTCCTGGAAGATAAGGGGAATATCTACCAGCGCGCTATCATCCTGGCCATCAAACGTGACAATAAAGANCAGGCNCTGATCTATGTTGAAAAGGCCAAGTCGCGTGTCATNGGCGATTACCTGCGCAACAACATCGATATTCGCNTGCGGGCGGGNGACAAGGCGGGAGAGTCCATTCTTGAAGACCTGGCAAAGCTTCGTGAAGAGCAGGCCTGGTATAGCTCAATTGTCTATGAAGCTGAAAATGAAGCGAATCTCAGCGATACTGCCATCATGCGCATACGCGCGATTGCGCCAGCGCAGGCACGTAAAGAGATGCAACTGCGAGAGCGTCGTATTGAACACCTGCTAGAACAGATGCAACTGCGCCTGGCGGGTGACCTGGTATCTCGACAGCGCTCAAGCTGGACCAATAGTATTGTCACGACTCTCTGGCCAAAGCTCGATCAGGGCACGGCAATGCTGGAATATTACATTGCCGAGCAGGATCTCTATATTTTTCAGCTCACGCGCGAGGGGATCGATGTACACGTTGCGCAG
>JGI25381J37097_1000071_pt1 | contig 9675 bp, 4 predicted proteins | sample GraSoi013_1_20cm_2_FD_37097 | JGI IMG/M metagenome (IMG submission 37097)
CGGCATGTCAGCATCTGCTGTGTTGGCTCTCACATGGCTGCTGACACGACCGGTTGCCCATCGTGCTCTCTGGTCCAAGTGTAAGGTGGAAGTGTCATGAAAGCGCCACGAAAGCCGGATGAAAGCGTAATGGGGAGTGGTCCCAAATCGTGACCCGCATAGGATTCGTGAACGGCAAAAAGAGGGGAAGACGATGCCCATTACGATGCTCATGGCGGTTTCATGACGCTTCCTCCTTATACTCGCACCAGAGAGAGAGGGCGAGGCGCGTCAGCCAGTCAGGGGCCCCAAACCCTACTGGATGGGCCTTTGAGTCAGGAAATGCTCTCCTCTTTGATACAAAAATCGCGCTCGTCATTCGATACGATCTAGCCTCATGGCAAAAAATGAATGTGGCAGCCTTCTTAGCGAGCGGGATTGCTGCATCCTACCCGGAAAGTAGTGGAAGAGTAAGAGTTCTTGAACACGGTGAAAAGAGGACATGCCATGAGTCTGTTACGTCTGGCCGTACTCGGCCCTCCCCAAGTGGTGCATGACGGCCGCCGCCTCAGCTTTGCCTTGCACAAGGCGCAGGCCTTGCTGCTTTACCTGGCCGTCGAAGGAGGCATGCATCCCCGCAGTAAGCTAGCTGCTTTCTTGTGGCCCGACAGCGAACCCCACGATGCTCGTACGGCCTTGCGCAACGCCCTGACGCTGCTGCGCCGCCTGCTCAGCGATGACGAAGCCTCGCTTGCCGGGCACAGCCATCTGCGCAGTGAACGTGACCTGCTCGGCCTGGACCTGCATGCCCCCTTCGAACTGGACCTGGACGTGGTGCAGCAAGCCTACCAGCAGGCCCGGCGGATCTCCGCGTTCCCCTCTGAGCCGCAGGGCAGCGCCNTGGCCGCCCAAGTGCAGCACGCGCTCGCTCTGGTACGCGGGCCCTTCCTCGATGGCTTCTGGCTGGGCAAGGAGGCTCCCTTTGACGAATGGGTCCAGCAGCAGCAGCAGCAGTGGCAGGTGCGCGTGCAGTTCTTGCTGGATCGGCTCTCGTCCTGGCAGGAGGAAGCCTTCGAGTGGGAGCCAGCCCTCGCCACCCTCACGCGCTGGCTGGCGCTCGATCCGCTCTCGGAGGAAGCCTCTCGCCGCCTCATGCGCCTGCACCTGGCGCAAGGCGATGCGACGGCCGCAGGCCGGGTCTACGCCACCCTGCGCACGCGCCTGGCCCAGGAATTGCAGGTCCAGCCCTCGGCGAAAACCCTCGCCCTGGCCGAGCACCTGCGCACCACCCAGGCGCACCCAGGGAGCCGCCCGACTCGTCGCCCCACGGGGGAGAGCCAGTCGCCCGGCGAGCTGGTCGCCCCGCTGGTCGGACGGGCGGCGGCCTTGAGCCAGCTGGTGGGCAGCTTTCAGCAGGCGCGGCAGGGGCGGCCACAGGTCGTGCTGCTGGTGGGCGAGGCAGGGATCGGCAAAACGCGGCTGGCCACGGAGTTTGTGGCCTGGGTAAAGGCCCAGGGCGCCGAGGTGCTGAGCGGGCAGGCCTTCGAGATGGGGGGACGGCTGCCCTATCAGCCGCTGGTCGAGGCGTTGCGGCCACGGCTGGAGGNGGAAAACGCGCCGGAGGACCTGCTGGAGGACCTGTGGCTGGCTGAACTGGCGCGCCTGCTGCCGGAGCTGCGGGTGCGCTACCCCGATCTGCCGGCCCCGACCCAGGATGACCTGACCGCCAAGATCCGGCTGTTTGAAGCGGTGGCGCGCCTGGTGGACGTCCTTGCACAGCGAGCGCCACTGGTGCTGCTCTTCGATGACCTGCACTGGATGGATGGGGCCTCCCTCGACCTGCTGCGCTACCTGGGTCACGACTGGATCAGGAAGGGCAGCCGGGTGCTGCTGCTGGCGACGGTGCGCAGTGAAGGGTTGGAGCTCCACGCGCCGTTGGCCGCAGAGCTCTCCGACCTGGGACGCGACCTGCCAGTCAGCCAGGTCAGCTTGCAGCCACTGAGCCAGAGCGAGACGCTCCAGCTGCTTGAGGCCGTGGTAGGAGCACGTGAGCCTGGCATGGCAGTGCCCTCCCGAGCCGTGGCAGCGCCTTCGTCAGAGGTGGAGAAGCCGCTGGTCGGGCTGGGCGACTTCCTGTTTGCCCAGACCGGGGGACAGCCATTGTACCTGCTGGAGACGCTCAAGCTGTTGCGGGAGCGGCAGTGGCTGGTGCCACGGCTGGGGGCGGACGGAGTCTTTCGGCTGGAGCCGACCCTGGATATAGCAGAGGCCGTGGCGCAGGAGTGGTCGCAGCGCGAACTGTTACCACCCTCGGTGCGCGCGATGCTCCTGGCACGCCTGGCACCGCTGTCACAGACTGCACGCCAATTGGTGCAGGCCAGTGCCGTGCTAGGCACCCAGGCGAGCGCGAAGCTGCTGTGGCAGGTGGCCGAGGTGGATGTGCAGGTAGGCGTCGAAGCACTGGAGGAGGCCGAAGGCCTCGGCATCCTGGTCGAGGAGTCAGCAGGAGGACCAGTGGGGGGGCAGGGGGTAGGCCGACAGGCCACCTATCGCTTCTCCCATGATCTGATCCGAGACGTGGTCTACACCGAGCTCGGCGAGGCGCGGCGGCAGGTCTTGCACCAGCGTGCCCTGGTAAGGCTGGAGACCGAAGGAGCGCAGGCCTCCGAACTGGCCTACCATGCCAGAGCTTCGGGAGAGGCCGAGGCCGCCTATGGCTACAGCGTGCAGGCCGGGATGGAGGCGGTAGCCATCTTCGCCGTCGCAGACGCCATCGGGCACTACAAACAGGCGCGCGCCTTGCTGCAGGAGCACCCGCGGCTCCAGATGGTGCTTCCGGCACCAGAGGTCGAACGCCTCTATGTCCATCTGGGGCAGGCCTATACCTTGCAGCAGTCCTGGGAGCAGGCTCAGCAGGCCTATGAAGAGCTGGTCAGCTATGCGCGGCAACAGTCGCTGCCCACGCTGGTCTGCATGACCCTCAATCGCCTGGCGATCCTGGCAGTCCAACAGTCGTACGACAGGCCCAAGGTGCGTGCGTTCCTGGAGGAAGCCTGGCGCATGGCCGAGACGAGTCACGATCAGCGAGCGCTGGCCGAAACGGAGTGGAACCTGGCCCAGATCATCGCCATCGTCTGGTACGCTCCGACGAGCGCCTTAGCTCATGGAGAGCATGCGCTGGAGCTGGCACGAGCGAGCCACGATCAGGAGCTGGAAGCACGAAGTCTTTCCTCTCTTGGAGTGATCCATGTTCTGAGAGGAGACTTTGAGGAAGCCATGCCCTGTCTGGAAGCGTCCCTGGGGCTCTACGTCGCATTGGGCAGCGAGCCGACCGCTTCGCGAGAGCTTTCCCTTCCACACTTTCTGCTTGGCGCTCCGCCCACCCAATCCTTGACCAATCGCGCCTCAGAAGCCTTGTGCTGGGCGTTCCTGGCTTACGCGCAAGTCAATAGTGGGCAGGTGCAGCTCAGCCTGCGCAGTAGCTGCAGGGCGCTCATGCTCTCACAAGAGATCAAGAACGTCTGGGCACAAATCTACAGTACGTTCTGCCTCACGTTTGGGTTGCTGGAGGCGGGGGCCTCTGAAGAGGCGCTGGTGCTGACGCAACCAGCCATAGCACTGGCGCGGACCCTGCCTCCCATGCTCAGCTTCCAGCGCCTGCTCGCGGCCCTGGGAGGAACGTATCAAGCCCTGCAGCAGTGGGAAGAGGCGCAGNCGCCCCTCGAAGAGGCAGTAGCCGTGGCNGAGGCGTTAGACATCCGACCCCCGCGCGTGCCTGCTCTTGCGCGGCTGTGCATGAACTGTGCGGTGGCAGGGGAGTGGCAAGCAGCCTACCACTATGCCGTGCAAGCCATCGCTGTTCGCGAGAGCGTTGATGCGGCATTGCTCTCGTTTGATTTCTACTCTCACTATGAAACGGAGGCCTTACTGCATGGGGGGGATGAGAGCCAGGCGCGAGCAGAAGTGCAACGACTGGGAGAACGTGTGGGTCCCAATCGGCGCTTCCGCCTGCCCTACCTGCGGTCGAGGGCTTTGCTGGCCGCCTGGGATGGGCAGAGCAAGCAGGCCATCGGCCATTTACGCGAGGCAGCCCGGCTGGCCGCAGACCTCGGCTTGCCAGGAGAGCAGTGGCAGATCCAGGCGGCCCTGGCAAGCTTGTATGAGGCCGGGGGAGAGCCTGCGCAAGCGCACACAGCGTGGGCTTCGGCGGCGAGGACCATCCATGGGCTAGCCGAGGGCATCGGGGACGAGACGAGTCGTTCGCGCTTTCTGGCTGGGCCGCAGATTCAACCGGTGCTGCAGCATGTCCAAGGCGAGACGTCGCAGGGTCCGCAAGACCCCCAGTAGCAGAGAACAGCTATCAAGAAATACGTCTCTCTTTGAGAGAACATGCATTCACTTGATCCAAGCCATTACGACCAAGTGGGGAATGAGCACCATTGTATTGGCGTTTTAAGCCCCGAAGTGGGGAATACAATTCATTTTTTGCCCCAAAAAATGAATGAACCGTGAATGATCATTGACAGGTAATGAAGATGAAGATATACTTGCTTCAGCAATTACATGATAGCTTTTTGTTGCGAGGTACGACATTTTCCGCAGATGGTCAGAGATGCTACAGCAGCGTTCACGTGAACGCTGCCTCGTTGGTGTCACGCTAGGATAGAGGGGCATTCCAGCGGTTTTTTGAAAAACATTTTCGGTCAGTCCGGGAACCTGTCCTCGTCGCGAAAACAACAAGGTTAATCGAGATATCTCTTCCCTTGAACATGTGCGCAGAAAAACCTCCTAATTTGCGTCTATACAGTGACCAACACGTTGTGAAGGAGAGGCACTTGTAGACCCACTTTTGGAGGTCACTGCCTTTATTTTGACGAAGCGTATTTGAAACGATGAAACGCTATGAGCCATCTGAATTTGGTCAAGCTTCCGCTCGTGGGACGCGCCTCGGCTTTCAACCAGCTGATCGGGAGCTTTCAGCAGGCACAGCAGGGGCAGCCGCAAGCGGTGCTCGTGGTCGGTGAGGTCGGCATTGGCAAGACGCGGCTGGTCACGGAATTTGTGGCCTGGGCCCAGTCTCAGGGCGCCGAGGTGCTCAGCGGGTATGCCATCGCCATGGGTGGGCGGCTGCCCTACCAGTTGCCGGTGGAGGCCCTGCGCCAGCGCATGCAAGCGGAAAACGCGCCGGAGAACCTGGTGGAGGACCTGTGGCTGGCCGAACTGGCGCGCCTGCTGCCGGAGTTGCGCGTGCGCTACCCCGATCTGCCGGCCCCCACGCAGGATGAGCTGGCAGCCAAGGTGCGGCTGTTTGAAGCGGTGGCGCGGCTGGTGGACGCCCTGGCCAAGCGAACGTCGCTGGTGCTACTGCTGGAGGATCTGCACTGGGTGGATGGGGCTTCCCTCGACCTACTGCGCTACCTGGGAGGGTATTGGAAGGAGCATGGCAGCCGGGTGCTGTTGCTAGGCACCATGCGCAGTGATCAGCAGGAGCCCAGGTCGCAGCTTTCGGCAGAGCTCTCCGACCTGGGGTGGGACCTGCCGATGACGCAAATCACGTTGCAGGCACTGAGCCAGGCGGAGACCATTCAGCTCATGCAGGCCATCGCTGGGGAGGGGGAGTGTGGGAGGAGGAGTGGTGGTGAGCAGTGTGAGCACGGCCTTGCAGGGGTAGTGCCTGCGCAGGAAGCGGAGAGGCCGCTGGTCGGGCTGGGTGACTTCCTGTTTGCCCAGACGGGTGGGCAGCCGTTGTATCTGCTGGAGATGCTCAAGCTGTGGCGCGACCTTGAGCTGCTGGTGCCACGGCTGGGTGCCGATGGCATCTGGAGGCTGAAGCTGGACGTGGAAATGGCTGCGGTCGTCGTGCAGGAGCAGTCCCGGCGTGAACTGTTACCGCCCTCGATGTGCGCGATGATCCAGGCGCGCCTGGCTAAGCTCACCCAGCCAGCACGTCAACTCGTGAGGGCTAGCGCCGTGCTAGGCAATCAGGCCACTGCGAAGCTGCTGTGGCAGGTGGCCGAGCTGGGAGTGCAGGCCGGTGCTGAGGCCCTGAAGGAGGCCGTGCGGAGTGGCCTCCTACGCGAGGAGCAAGCAGGAGGACCAGGAGTGGGCCAGCTGGGCCGCTATAGCTTCTCGCATGAGCCGATGCGCGACGTGGTCTACAGCGAACTGAGCGCAGCGCGGCGGCAGGTCTTGCACCAGCGCGCCTTTGTCCTGCTGCAAGCCGAGGGAGCGCGGGCCTCCGAGCTGGCCTATCATGCGCTTTTTGCCGGTGAGGCCGAGGCCGCCTATCGCGCCAGCGTGCAGGCCGGGGATGAAGCGGTGGCCGTCTTTGCCGCCGAAGACGCCATCGGGCACTACGAACAGGCACGCGCCTTACTCCAAGACCAAAAGCCTCTGCAGACCGAGCTTGCGGCATCGGAGGTCGAACGCCTCTATACCCATCTAGGGCGGGCCTTCGCCTTCCTCAACGCCTGGGACAAGGCCCAGCAGGCCTATGAAGAGCTGGTGGCTTATGCACGACAACAACATTTGCCCACGCTGGGCAGCATGGCGCTCAACCGCCTGGCGATCGTGGCAGTCCAACAGTCGAAGAACAGGCCTCAGGTGCAAGCGCTGCTGGAGGAAGCCTGGCGCATGGCACAGACCAGTCATGATCAGCTGGTGCTGGCGGAAACGGAGTGGAACCTGGCACAGATACATGCCGTCGGGTGGGGGGACCCAACGAGGGCCTTCCCGCATGGACAGCAAGCGCTAGAAATGGCCCGGGGAATACACCACAAGGAACTGGAAGCCAGAAGTCTTTCCTTGCTGGGAGTGATGTATACGATTGGAGGAGACTTTGAGGAAGCCACGCACTGTCTGGAAGCGGCCCTGGCGCTGTATGCGCTCCTGGGCAACGAGTCGAGCGTGTCTGGGGAACTTTCACTTCCATACTATGCCACTGGCGCTCCGCTCACCCAACCCTTGACCAATCGCGCGACAGAAGCCTCGTGCTGGGCGCTGCTGGCTTTGGCGCAAGTGAATTGTGGGCAGGTGTTTGGCGGCATTCGCAGTGGTCGCAAGGCGCTTGCGCTCGCGCAGGAGAGCAAGAGCGTCTGGGCACAAGTCACCAGTACGCTCTGCCTCTCCTTTGGCTTGCTGGAGGCGGGGGCTTATGAAGAGGCGCTCGGGCTTACCCAACACGCCACCGCGCTAGCGCGGACCCTTCCTCCAACGTTACACTTTCAGAGCTGTCTCAATACCCTGGGGAGTGTCTATCAAGCCGTGCAGCAGTGGGAGGAGGCACACAGCGCACTTGAAGAGGCAGAAGCCGTTGCAGAGCGGCTCGGCCTTGAACCACATCGTGTGACCACCGTAATGCGTCTGTGCATGCACTGTGCCGTGGCAGGGAATTGGGAAGCAGCCTACCAGTATGCCGTGCAGGCCTGCGCCCTCCGCAAGAGCTATAGTGCGGCCTTGATCCCGCAGTATTCCTGTTCTCAGTATGAAACGGAGGCCTTCGTGCGTGGGGGGGATGAGCGCCAGGCGCGAGAGGAAGTTCACCGACTGGGAGAACGCCTGGGGTCCAATCGGCGCTTCCACCTGCCCTACCTGCGCTCATTGGCGGTGCTAGCCGAGTGGGAGGGGCACAGAGAGCAGGCGATCGATCACCTGCGCCAGGCCGCCCAATTGGCCGCAGAGATCGGCTTGCCGGCAGAGCAATGGCAGATCCAGGCGGCGTTGGGAAGGGTGTATGAGGCCGGGGGAGAACAAGGGCAAGCGCGCACCGCCTTCAGTGAGGCAGCGAGGATCATCCAGGGGCTGGCCGAGGGCATCGGGGATGAAACGCTGCGTTCGCGCTTCCTGGCNGGGCCGCAGATTCACCCGGTGGTGCAGCACGCCCGGCACCTTGCCAGCGCGNTTCTGGAGGACCGCACGGAGCCGAGCGGGNGTTGAGGCGCCTGGTAGTGAGCCATTTTAACCCATCAGCATCCAACCTATGATATAATAGGACTAGCCTATGTGACAGATATTGAGCAATGTTCTCTGTATGAAAAAAGAGTGAAAGGCACATTCCCTATGCCGACACAAGAAGAGAGACTCGCAGCCTTAGAAAAGAACGTTACGGACCTTCGACAGCGAACAGCTAAAGCCATTGTAGAAATAGAAGAAAACACCACCATTATGCTTGGTGTCCTACGCTCTCAAGGAAGAGACATTAGATATATCTATGAACGCCTGGAAACCATAGAAGAACGCCTTGACGAACACACAGCACTCTTAAAAACGGTGGATCAGCGTCTGGATNGACTTGAAACAAAAGTAGATGCAGTACAAANTACCCTCGCCCAAATCCTCGCACGCCTACCGGAAAAACCATAGCTTGCCATAGAAATTATCTGCAAAGCCGCGCTACAAGGATAGCTCCACAATAAAAGGGAACTATCTTTTTTTCGCTGTGATAAGCGTTGCTCCGGGCGTCAATAAGCGATGGCGCCGGANATGTTCCATTCCTGCCTGTTCCAACCAGCNTTTGACGGTNGGGAAAGGATAACATGTTCCCCCNACGGTGGTCACTGTAAGGGCCATAAATTGCACCATCANTGAAGCCAGTCTGGAGTGGTGTGTCTGATCGGTGACCTGGTCGAGGAAGACCAGTACTCCACCGGGCTTGAGCGTCCGTACCACTTTTTCCAGGANAGCGGCATTGATCTCGGGGGGGAGCAGGTGCGCTATATGGAAATAGAGGGCCACGTCATATGACGAGGAGAGGTCTTTAGAGAAATCTTCNCANACGATGTCTCCACAGATAAAGGTCATGCGCTTTTCCAGGTGCGTCTGTAGAGCGGTACGTTTGCCGGCCTCGATNCCCGGCTGAATATCNAGAATGGTGGCGTGAAGTGCTGGATATTTCCGGCAGAAGAGGACGCTATAGGCGGCATGCGAGCCACCCACGTCGAGCAACTGCGTCGCTCCCGCAGGTATCTTTACACGATTGACCACTTCCCCTCCTAAAGCCATCGCCAGCGCCGCCAATCCAGCGTAGTGACGCGACAGGGCGGCTGCGGTGGGTGGATCGCTGGCATCCTCATCATATGGCATACGCATCGCCTGCTTGTTCTCGCGCACTACCTCGGGGAGGTGATCCCAGATGGCTACGATATCGGGGCTATGGATTATATAAGGGGCGACACTGATGGGCGATGCACTCGTGAGCCAGCGCTGCGCCATGCGCGTGTTGACGTATCGTCCCCGGCGAAGGCGCAGGTAGCCGGCTGAAACAAGTAACTGTAACAGGAGTTGTAAGCCCTGAGGATTACATTTGAGCTTTTCAGCGAGCGTTTCAAGGGACAGGGAGTGTTCACTGAGCGTATCGAAAATACCCAGTTCACAAGCAGTCACAAGTACTTTCGCTATACCAGGCGCCAGTGGCGTGTCGAAGAGCGGAACAGGTAACAGGTTCAGGCGAGCAAGAATATTCTCCAGGATTGTAAGACGCAAAGGCATTAGATGATGACTCCTAACAACCAACCTCCGGCAAGCACGATACAGGTGAACGCGGCCAGATAAAAATGGAATTTACGGGTTGACGCGGGCTTTTTCGCGCCAAAGAAAAGGATCATTCCCCCAGTGGATATGCAGGTTAAGACCAATATTGGCAAAATAATCCAGGGGTTGGCGGGAACAAGATGCAGGAGCATCAACAGGGCTATCAAA
>JGI25381J37097_1000073_pt1 | contig 9659 bp, 11 predicted proteins | sample GraSoi013_1_20cm_2_FD_37097 | JGI IMG/M metagenome (IMG submission 37097)
CTGCCCCTGGTGATCATGCTGCATGGCTGTACCCAGTCATCCGTTGATTTTGCCGCCGGCACGCGTATGAATGTGCTCGCGGAAANGGACACTTTTTTTGTCGCCTATCCTGAGCAAGCGCAATCTGCCAATAGCTCGAAGTGNTGGAACTGGTTCCAGCCGGCCAACCAGCATCGTGGCAAGGGCGAACCGTCCCTCATCGCCGGGATCACGCGGGAGATCATGAGCGCGTATCACATCGATGCTAAGCGGGTCTACGTGGCAGGGATGTCGGCAGGAGGCGCCATGGCTACCATCATGGCCGCGACCTATCCCGACCTCTATGCCGCCGTCGGCGTGCATTCTGGACTTGCCTACGGGGCCGCGAACGATCTCCCCTCGGGGTTCGCGGCGATGAAAAAGGGGACATCCCAGCAGATGCGGCAACTGGCGAAGGCCATTCCATTGATCATGTTCCACGGGGACCGCGATACAACTGTGGCCACCATCAACGCGGACCACATGCTCGACCAGTGGCTGCAAGGGATCAATGATGGGCGGAGGCCCGCGGGAGGCGCTGCGGTGGAACAAGGGCATGTAGTCGGCGGCCATGCCTACACGCGTTTCACTTACCGTGACGCACGCGGTCAGGCTATCGTGGAGAAGTGGATCGTCCACCATGCAGGTCATGCCTGGTCAGGTGGCAGTTCCAGTGGCTCCTTTACCGAGCCGAAAGGACCCGATGCCTCCACCGAGATGGTGCGCTTTTTCAACGAGCACCCGAGGAAGTAATGCGGCGTGAGTGCCTCTGGTCTATCACTATTGAGACGAAAAGCAGCGCACTTTTTTTGTAGGATTGCCAGCTGGTTTACATGAACATGGTGAAAAAACATGGCCGATCCAACAGAACTGAACGAAACTGGCGGGCGTTATGAAGCGCCAACTTTGTCTGAGGAGTTTTTGAACGCGCTCGTCGCCGAGCTCGACAACGACGACATTGTGGGCATCATCCTGGGTGGGAGTTTCGCGCGAGGGGAGGCAAGACCATATAGCGATGTTGATATTGCCTGCTTTGTGCGCGATGCAGTAAAACTGCCTCAGAAGCGGTTCTTCTACCGCAATGGTCGTTTAGTAAGCGTTGCAGCAACGAATGCTACCGATATCCAAAGCAGGCTTACGAATCCAGAGCGGGCTTTCCTCTTTACTGCGGGTCGAAGACGGGTGCTGCTGGATAAAGATGGCTCGGTTCTTCTACCGCAGTGGTCGTTTAGTAAGCGTTGCAGCAACGAATGCTACCGATATCCAAAGCAGGCTTACGAATCCAGAGCGGGCTTTCCTCTTTACCGCGGGTCGAAGACGGGTGCTGCTGGATAAAGATGGCTCTGTAACAAGGCTCATGCAGGAGATAGATGCCTTTAACTGGCAACCGCTTGCAGCGGTTGCCAGCAGGAATGCAAACTTCTACTTGATGATAGCTGCCGAATCGGCGCACAAGGTCTTGAACGAGCTGGTGAGTGGCGACGAATTAGCGCTCTCCTACGCGGTTGCGAGTCTTTTCATAAATGGGTAGGGAAGTGATAGAATGAAGGGAAGACCCAGAGTCGGAAGAGGAGGAAAGACAGATGGAGTGGACCACCACGTGGGAAGATCTCTTGACAAGCTATCTGAAGCCGTTTGCTGGATTGATCGGGGATCAGAGAACCAAGAAGACCTTTGGCGAAACGATTAAAGGCATTATCGGAGCAGGCAGTCTGATTTGTCAACAGATCGCGGCCCAGTCAGCGGAATTGAGCAAAGGGAAGAAAGGATCGCAACGCGTGATTCGGTTGGCAACCGGAGCGAGTANGCAGCGCTCGGAGTTGGATGCGGAGCAGCTGACCAAGCGCCTGCGGGNGGTGGCGGTGCAGGAGAGTTGGAGCAAGCACCAGAAGAGGAACTGTGGCTGATCGCTGATGGCTCAGACCTGCGCAAGCCCTATGCCGAGGCCATGCCCTATCTGATGCCAGTGCGTGATCTGGATGAGCAGTTGGTGCCCGGCTATCGTACGCTCAATGTGATCGGGTTAACGCCTGGACGGCGCGGCTTGCTGTATCATCGGCTCTTTAGTAGTCAGGCGCCCGATTTTGTCAGTGAGCCAGCCGAGGTGCAGCGGGCGCTTCAGACGGTGAGTCAGGCACTGACGAGGCTCAAAGTGCACAAGACGGTGACCTGGCTGTTGGACAGCGGCTTTGATGATATCGCGGTGTGGCGCACGATTTGGGAACAGCAGGAGCATGTGGTCGCGCGACTCTATCATACTGATCGCAAGGTCACCTTCCAAGATCGGCAGGGGCAGTGGATCGAGGGCGACATTGCCCAAGCCACAGCAGCACTGCGCCCGCTGGCGCGGGTCGAAACCAGCTTACAGGTCAAGCGTGGCAAGCAAGTGCGCCCCAAGCAACAACCGGTGCCGGTGGACCTGGCGGCCTGTCCGTTGCGCGTAACCTACTGGACCAATGTACGCCGTAAGGGACAAGGCAAGCTGGTCACGCGCGAGGTGTGGCTCGTGCAGGTCCGCGTGCTGGGCACCGACTGGGACCCGTGGCTGCTGCTGACCGATTGGCCGGTCACCGATGCCGCCAGTGCCATGCGCATCTTTGTCATGTACCGCCAACGGTGGAGTGTGGAGGACAGTTTCAAATTTCTCAAAACCTGTCTGGGTTGGGAAGAAGTGCAAGTGCTGGATCTGCGGGGCATCCGCACCTTAGTGGCTTTGGGCTGGGTCGCGGCTGGCTTTCTCTTCAACTTAGGGGTCACCTTCGACTGGGCTGAAGTGCAACTGCTGGCCAAACTTGGTGGCTGGGAACCCCATAAGGGCCGCACCCCTGGCAAAATCACGCTCAAGCGCGGTCTGGGTCGCCTCTTCGAGATGCTGACCACCCAAGCCATTCTCTCCGGGTATGCAACTGACCATCAGGGACTTCCACCCAAGATTGCCGCTTTGTTACGCGGCTGGCAACCTCCGGGGCATTTATGAGTGGATGTCANAATTAAGCCTTGACTTAATTAAGCAATTGCTGTATAATATAGCCATGGACACATTTTCTGCACTTGCCGAGCCTACAAGACGCACCATTCTAGAGATGCTTGCGCATCACGGCCCATTATCTGCAACGGAAATATACGCTAAATTTCCTGCCAGTCCTCCGGCCATCTCACAGCATCTCAAAGTGCTCCGTGAGGCGAAGTTGGTGCAGGTGGAAAAAAGAGCGCAGCAGCACATCTACCAGATCAACCCACACGCCATGCTCGAACTGGAAGCATGGTCCAGGCACATAACACAGCTCTGGAATCAGCGCTTTGACGCCCTGGATACCGTATTGGAAGCAGAAAAAAGAAAACCTTAAACATTGAAAGGAGAAATCATGATGCCAGATCACAATCTTCCCGTAGTCCCTGAGATGAAACTTGAGCTGGTACCGGTCCCAGTATCCGATGTTGACCGCGCCAAAGCCTTCTATGTCGAAAAATGCGGCTTTAAATTAGAGGTTGATGTTCAGCCTACCGACACCATGCGAGTTGTCCAGTTCACGCCGCCCGGATCGGCGTGTTCAATCGTCTTCGGGACCGGTATGGGCGATATTACTGCCATGCAGCCTGGATCGGTCAAGGGCCTGCACCTGGTCGTAGCGGACATAGACATAGCGCGTTCGGCACTCGTGAAACGTGGACTGGAAGTCGGCGAGATCACAGATATTCAGGGAGTGAAGTACGCCGGCTTCAGCGACCCCGATGGCAACTCCTGGCTCCTGCAGGAATTTCCCCCAGAGCTGAGACAGCCTGGACAAAGCTTCTCTAAACAGGAGGCATAGCATGACGAGTTCACACCCACACAACCCTGCACTCAAACACCTTGAAGTGTTGGTTGGCGACTGGAATATGGAACTAGCAAATGCGTCTTTTCTTCCTGGCCCATCCGAAACAGCAAAAGGACATGTCTCTTTCGAGTGGGTGCAGGATGGAGCTTTTCTGGTCATGCGCATGGGCGATAAACCACCTCTTCCACCCGATGCCATTTGGCTCATCAGCCGAGATGAATCGACCCCAAATTACACAGTGCTCTACTATGACGCTCGAAGCGTTTCCAGGGTCTATAAGATGAGCTTCTCGGATGGTGTGTGGAAGATGTGGAGGGAATCTCCAGGCTTCTGGCAGCGCTATGAGGGCAAATTGAGCAAAGACAGCAATACCATCACCGCCCACTGGGAGAAATCTCCTGATGGCACAAAGTGGGAGCACGACTTCGACCTGACGTATACGAAGGTCAGCTAGGAAACGCGAGAGGAAAGAAATGTAGTGGCACCCCTTGCGGGTGCCAGGTCCCTTCGACCTGACGTATACGAAGGTCAGCTAGGAAACGAAAGACCGGAGGGTTTCTATGAATGGAAATGAAGAGAGCGCCAAAGCGATTCTCTCTCAGGTGCTCTATATCACGCTGGCGACCGTTGGCCCGGATGGCTTGCCCTGGAATACCCCGGTCTATGCAGCCTTTGATGAGGAGTACCAGTTCTTTTGGGTTTCCGCCTCTCAAGTGCGTCATTCCCAAAACATCAAAGCCACCCATCGGGTCGCCATCGTGGTCTATGACTCGCCGGCTCCGGCCGGAACCGGCAAAGGCGTCTATATTGAGGCCCGAGCCGACGAGGTGACCGAGGAGCAAGAGATCATCCATGCGCTTCAAGCCCTGGAAAGAAGAGGATGGAAAAAGCCTCTGCAAGAGGTGATGGGAGCCTCGATCCACAGGGTCTATAAAGCCGTCCCTGAGCACATATCGATCAGTACAGTTGGCAGTCACAATGGGCAACTCTTTGATACGCGGGCGACAGTCGATTTAAAGGAGAAGAAAATGAACAAAGTCATTTCGAAAGACGGCACCCCCATCGCGTTCGATCGGGTCACGGACCCGCCCTCATCCTGGTGTCCCCCGCAACTGCTACTCGATCAGCCGCGGAAGGACTTTCAGCTCACCTTGCACCGCACTTCACCGTCCTCGCCTACGACCGGCGTGGCCGAGGTGACAGCGGTGATACACCGCCCTATGCAGTCGAACGCGAGGTCGAAGACATCGACGTCCTCATCACCGAGGCGGGCGGATCCGCGTTCGTTTTCGGTCATTCCTCCAGCGCGGTTCTTGCCCTGGAAGCAGCGCGCCTGCTCGGAGGCAAGATCGAGAAACTAGCGATATACGAGCCACCATTCATTATCGACGACAGTCGCCCCCCGGTGCCGCAGGATTACGTCCCGCATCTCAATGAGCTGATCGCAGCAGGTCGCCGGGAAGAAGCAGTCGAGTACTTCATGACCGATGCGATGCTCGTCCCTGCCGAAATGATTGCCCAAATGCGAAACTCGCCCATGTGGGCGCAGATAGAGGCGGTGGCACATACCATCCCCTACGACGGCACCATCATGGGAGATACTATGGGCGGCAATCCCTCGACACTCAGGAAGTGGGCTTCTGTCACCGTGCCCACGCTCGTTATGGTCGGAGGAGCGAGTCCTGCGTTTTTTCACAACGGGACTCAAACGCTGGTAGACATTCTCCCCAATGCCAGGCACCGCCTCTTTCCAGGTCAAGACCACGGCGTCGCCGACGAAGTCCTCGTTCCTGCCTTGGTAGAGTTCTTCAAAAGCTGATATAGCACTCAGCCGAGACCCCGTCGTGACGGCGATCGCCGGAGAGACCCGCGTGAACTCGAGAACGCTGGATGACGTGCGGGCCGTCCTCTACGGACGGAACAATTTTGCTTAGCTATCCTGAGATCCACTCATAAAGCGGGAGTGGATCTCAGGATAGCCTCTTGACAATCACTCTGTCGGCCAGGTATATTTGTAGTGGTTATTGTAGCACGACCAGACGGAAAGGAGTACGCTTGTATGCAAAACACTGGCTCTTCATGGCAAGTGTCATGTTGCATATGGAAGCAAGGGCTCACCAGCTGGATCGTGTCTCTCACTCCACCTCTACCTTCCCTACCTACGACCCCTGCAGCAGCCCAGGGGATCATTGTGCCCATTTGGCTAGCGGAGAGAACGGCCTGAGATACTTTTCAGGTACGCCGAGCAGCACAAAGCACACGCTCTAATCCGTGCTCATCCATGCTCATCCTTGGACCCCTTTCAAACATCCACATGGNTTTTGTTGATTTTTTGGGCGCATCGTGTTCTCAACACAACTAACAGAAAAAGGATTGACAGTATGCTTACAACAATACCTGCCGCGTCAGCGACGTATCGTCGTGATTTAGGTGATGGTCTCATTTTGCGCTGGTCTACAGCGGAAGATACTGAAAAGATTGCGCAATTGTGCAGTATGGTCTTTCGCAACAAGGCAGATGAGCCAGTGAATGAGTTTATGCTGTATTGGATATGGAGATTGATGCGTGGAGATCATCCCGTGATGGGTTCCGGTGACTTTGGGGTAGTGGAAGATACATATAAAGAGGGCAAACCTATTGTGGCCTGTACCTGCCTGTGGCGACAGAACTGGGAATATGAGGGTGTTCTTTTTGCGATTGGTCGCCCCGAGATTGTGGCTAGCGATCCGGCTTATCGCAATCGCGGGTTGATCCGGGCTCTCTTCGAGATGCTGCATGCACGCAGTGAGGCAGAGGGGCACCTGGTGCAGGCCATCACAGGGATTCCCTACTTCTACCGCCAGTTTGGCTATGAGTATGCCCTGGATCTGGGTGGCAAGCGCGTCACCTACCTCTCACTCATTCCTAAGCTGAAGGAAGGTGAGTTCGAGCCGTATACGCTCCGTGAGGCTACAGTAGAGGATATTCCGTTAGTGATGGAATATTACAACCGCCGACGCACGGCAAGCATTGTGTGGACAGATGTTTCTGAAGACTACTGGCGCTACCTGCTCGAAGGTTGGAAGGCTCAACCAGAACGAGATAAGACAGATAGTCTTCTGATGATCGTTGACGCGACGGGAGCGCCTAGAGGTTACGTATTCACCATGGTTAAAAGGCGGGACAAAGGTCTGGAGGTATGGGCCATAGACACTGCTGCTGNAGTGAATGTGCAGGCAGTGATGCCATCAGTGCTGCGCGCGTTGCAGGCTTATGGATTGCAGATACCAACGAGCAAGCCCGATGTAGAGCCGCTGAGTGAGATTAGCTTTATGCTGGGTCGCACGCACCCGGTGTACGATGTGCTGGGAGACGCACTGGCTCCGTTCCAGGAGAGACCCTACGCGTGGTATGTGCGCGTGGCCGACCTGCCAGCGTTTATCCGGCATATCGCGCCAGCATTGGAGCAGCGCCTGGCGGAATCCATGTTAGTGGGCTATACGGGCGAGGTCAAGCTCAACTTCTACCAGNGCGGCTTGCGCCTGGTTTTTGAGGGCGGTCATCTCGAGAGCGCTGAACACTGGCGAGTCCCCATTTACGAGGGCAATGCGTGTGCGGGCTTTCCGCCACTGGTCTTCTTACAGGTCTTGTTCGGTCATCGCACGCTGGATGAGTTGCAAGATATGTTCCCCGATGTATGGGTAAACGCTGAGATGGAGGTTGTGCTCAAAACGCTGTTCCCGGCTCGCCCATCCTTTGTCTTGCCGCTGTGATACTGTTCTAGCGTAGAATACATCAAAACTCCACGTATGCGTTCGGCAAAGCTGAACGCATACATTGCTTTCCNGTCACTCGACCAGGTACTCCTGCTATGGCACAGGCCAGATCTGGCTCNCGAATGCGCAACTGGAAGCGATCGAACAAGACAGTCTATAGCATATTCTTTACAATTTCCTCATTAAAATCTCACAACTTTCTTGTATGANAGAGATTGCAGGCCATTCTATCTATTCTTTACCTCTAGCTATCNATAGAAAACTCTCTAACGGCCAGGAACATAACCATGAAACGTAAAATACTCGTCGTGGATGACGACAAAAAAACAGTGGATTTGATCCGGCTTTCCCTGGAAAAAGAACAATTTGAGGCTCTGGTGGCTTACGAAGGCATTGAAGCCCTGGCATTGACGCGGTGTGAATCCCCCGACTTGATTATCCTCGACTGGATGTTACCCAATGTCGGTGGCCTCGATCTCTGCCGCATCGTGCGTTCAGAGTCAAATGTCCCGGTTATTATGCTGACCGCCAGAGCGACGGAAGATGACAAGCTTCTGGGCCTGAACCTGGGCGTCGATGACTACCTGACCAAACCATTCAGCCTGCGAGAACTGGTTGCGCGTGTGCGCGTCGTGCTACGCCGGACCTACCAGTCAGAAGAACGTCCATCGACACTGCATTTTAGAAATCTGGTGATTGACCTGCAGGCTCATGAAGTCTGGCTGTGCGGGAAACCCGTCCACCTCACGCCAAAGGAATTCAAACTCCTTGAAACACTTGCCCGCCACCCTGGCAGGACGTTTAGTCGCATGGAACTGGTAGAACGTGTCTTTGGTCTAGACTACGACGGCTTTGACCGCACGATAGACTTTCACCTGGTGAACCTGCGGAAGAAAATCGAAGCCAATCCTGATCAACCTCTCTATCTCCAGACAGTGTACGGCATCGGCTATAAGTTCAGGAGAGCGGACGATGCTGAGTAGCCTGCGCCTGCGCCTCATCTTGATGTTCATGCTGGTNGTCNTGGTGGCTGTCGGCACCGTCGCNCTGTTTGCCAGCCAGGCGACCAGCAACAACCTGCAGATCTACAACGAGGCGAAGAACGATCAGCAGATCATCTCGACGTTGCTCGATGCCTACCATCGCCACCAGAACCAGCAAGCATTACAGGCGCTGACGGAACAACTAGCGCGCAGTTCCCACCAGCACATCATCCTATTCGACCATCACATGCGTGTAATCACTGACTCGGACCGCAAAATGATTGGGCAGGCGCTTGCGTTACCAACTGGCTTGCCCTTGCAGGTCAGCACCACTAGCACTTTCACCACCTCAGCACCGCTCTACATCTCCACTGATATGAAGCCTCCCGGCCAGGTCCCGCAGCTATCCACAGGTGGTTCACCCGAAGCAGATTTTATTACTTCCGTGAACCGCTCGCTCTGGCTAGCCGTCATCATTGCCGGGTTGACCGGCCTGCTACTGGCCCTGGTGTTTGCCAACACCATTCTGAAACCTCTTCACACGCTGAAGGCGGTCGCTGGCCGGATGGAGCAAGGCGACCTGAGCCAGCGGGTTTCCATCGAAGCCAAAGGCGAAATCGGCGCGCTCGCTCACGCCTTCAATACAATGGCCGACAGCCTGAGCCGCTCGGAACAGTTGCGCCGAAACCTGGTCAGCGATGTGGCTCACGAATTGCGCACTCCCTTGATGAATATTCGCGGGTACCTGGAACTCCTTCAGGACCAGGTGCTTGAGCCCACGCCGGAGACCCTTGCCTCACTCTATGAAGAGACCTCACTGTTAAGCCGGCTGGTAGCCGATCTGCAGGATTTATCCCTTGCAGAGGCCGGTCAACTGCGCCTGGTGCGCAGACCAGTCTCGCTGGCAGAAGTCACCAGCCAGGCAGTGCAGATCGTGCGACCACACCTGGTGCGGAAAAACTTGGCACTGCGCGTGCATATTCCCACCGATTTGCCCTGTGTAGAAGCCGACCAGGAACGGGTCGCCCAGATTCTCCGCAACCTGTTAAGCAATGCNATCATGCATACTTCCAGCAGTGGAGAGA
>JGI25381J37097_1000080_pt1 | contig 9428 bp, 10 predicted proteins | sample GraSoi013_1_20cm_2_FD_37097 | JGI IMG/M metagenome (IMG submission 37097)
ACGCAGTCGTGCACGAATGATGGTCGCTACGATTGCATGCCAATCGGTTGGCATGTTGCTCGCGGCAATAATTACGCTGGCGCTGCTGAAAAACGCGCAGAGCGGTCAGATTGGGCGGCTTTTTCTGACGATGGAAGGCGTCATTGCCCTTGTTTTTTTCTCACTACGTCTGTCGGAACCAGATAGTCCGCATTGGTTAATTGTTCGAGGTAGATTTGCCGAGGCGGCGGAGGCGTTCATCCGGATCATGCCTGAGCAGCGCGAAGCAGTACTACAAATTACGGACAATGCCGGAAACCCAGGCGTTGCAAATTCAGTTGCGCCGCCGAAAGCACCCGGAATAGCGATCCTTTTCTCTCGCCGCTATCGAGCTCGTACGGCGCTGGTCGCGGTTCCCTGGTTTTTGATGGATATCGCTACCTATGGCGTCGGACTTTTCACCCCGATTATCCTGGGTGCAATTGATCTCTCCGGTAAGAGAGTCGGCGTCATCGCCCGTGACTTCGCAGATGCCAGGGGAAGCGCTGCGATCGATGTGTTCCTGCTCCTCGGTTTTCTTCTTGGAATCTGGGCGGTCCCGCGGTTCGGGCGCATTCGCATGCAAGCGATCGGTTTCGCGAGCATGGCTTTCGGCATGTTGCTGTTGACGATCGCTACTCGCGTATCGAGTTCTCCCGCAGCCCCGGGACACATTCCTCTCGTGTTCGCTGGCTTCATCCTGTTCAACTTGTTGATGAACGCCGGACCTAACTCCACCACGTTTACGCTCGCGCCTAGCTTGTTTCCCACGCAACTGCGGGCCACAGCCAGCGGTTTCGCTGCTGGTGTCGCTAAAATCGGTGCGACTCTCGGCGTCTTTGTTCTGCCGATCTTGAAAGGTAAGTTTGGCGTCCCAGCAGTTTTCGGCATGATGGCGACCGTCAGTGTTCTTGGTTTGGTCGTTACCTTGGTCTTTGGGCATGAGGATGCGGAATAGGCCGCCGTGCTGGTCATTCCAACCGGATCGCTGATTCAGATTTGATCGGTCGTGCAAAATGCGATAGCTCATTCGCCAATATGAAGATGTCGATCTCGGCGAAGTCTGTTGCCGGGCTTGGCTTGTTCATTGCAGCAGCCTTCCTGCTTGAGGCAGGAGCTGAGCACCAGTTCGAGGCAATACGACTTCGGACCGGCCGCTTTGAGTATCGCATGGTGAAAGCGGGCAAGGAGATCGCGAAGTTCAATCTGACAGTCGAAAAGGCAGCGGGCGAAAATTTTCGTTTCGCTGGAGAGGCCGTCGGTTTTAGCCAGAAATGGGAATCGATCGCGACGCCCATGTTCCACCCCGTTTCGGCGACGCTGCGAATGCAACTCAAGGATGGAAAAATGTATTCGATGACTTTGAAATATGCCGATGGTTCCGTCACAGGATCTGAACAGAAAGAATCGTCATCGCCCAATAAGATAGACAATCATGTTCCACCAGGGACGGTCGATCAGCGGATTGATTGGGCCGCGGCAATGTCGAACGGTCTCGTGGTTGGCGACAAGTTCCACTTTACCGTGTTCGATCCGGCCACCGGTGTTAGCCAGGTCACAGGGGAAGTCGCCGGAGACGAGAGAATTATTGTTCCTGCGGGTACTTTCGATACGGTCCGCATCATCTACCAAATCGAAAAGTCCAAAGGGACTGAGCGCTACGAAGTTTTGGCCACAAAAGCCCTGCCACGCATGATGATTCGCGAAGATTTTCCGAATGGAACTTCAAGCGAATTGGTTGGCAACGAATAGCCCTTCTCGGGGGAGATCATGAAGGCATCAGCTGGCCGGGCCGGTCTGTCCCGATATGTCGAGACCTTCGTACGTTTCTGCGACGATATGATCGACAACGGCCTTCATGTCCTGCGTGCGTTCCCAGACCGTCAATTGCCGATCCGCGCCGGTGCCTTCGCGCATGATCCGTTCGATGTGCGCCATCTCCTTTTGAGTGTCGAGCTCATTTACCTCGGTCGAGACGAACTCGAGCAATTCATTTAACAAACTGCGCGCCTCCACTTCCGTTTCCCTGCCGAAATCGATTAGTTTGCCGTCGATGCCGTAGCGCGAAGCGCGCCAGCGATTCTCATCCAGTAACCGGCGGCGATAAACGCGGAAGCTAATGTTCTGGCGGAGCAACTTGTACAGTTTTGAGATCACCGCCTGAATCAATGCGGCTATCGCGAGCGTGTCGTCTACGCGCGATTGCGCGTCGCACACGCGAACTTCGAGCGTCTCGAAAAATGGATGGAGTCGGATGTCCCACCAGATTTTTTTCGCGTTATCGACGCAGCCTGTCTTTACCAACAGCTTGCAGTAATCCTCGTACTCGGAAAGGCTCTCGAACGCGTCGGGAATCCCGGTTCGCGGAAAACGCTCGAACACTTTGAGTCGATAACCTTTCAGGCCGGTGTCCTGGCCGACCCAGAACGGCGAGTTGGCCGAGAGCGCGTAAATGTGCGGGAGAAAATAGCGCGCTTGATTCATGACGTGAATCGCACTTTGCCGATCCGGAATGCCGACGTGCACGTGCAAACCGAAGATGAGATTGGCGCGTGCGAGCTGCTGCATGTCCTTGACGATCTCCTGATATCGCTCGCCTTGAGTAATAAGTTGATCGCGCCAGTGCGAAAACGGATGCGTCCCCACGGAGGCAATCTGCAGTCCGCTGCGACCTGCCAGTTCCGCGAGTCTGCTGCGCAGTTCAATCACGTGAGCACGCGCATCGACAGTCGACTGGCAAATTTCAGTGCCTAACTCAACGACCGATTGGTGCATCTCCGGCTTGATTTGCTCCTTGAGGGTAACTTTCCCGCCCTCGAGGATTTCCTGGATGTGCGACCGAAGCTCGCGTGTCTCCGGATCGATAATGGCGAATTCCTCTTCGATACCGAGGGTGAACGTGTGGTTTTTCTTCGCCATGGCGGGCGCAAATCTCCCTCAAAAACGCCCTAATGTCATCCCGAGCGGAGCGAGGGATCTCACATGATGTCGTGGAGCACACCAGTTCACCTGTGTGATCAACTTGCTGTGTGAGGTTCGTCGTCTTCGCGACTCGGAATGACACGCGAAGTTGTTTGTCGATCTTACGCCACTTCGCCTAACGAACTCTTTCTCACAGCCGCCTGCAGAAATTTGCCCCAACTCAAGTTGTCGCGGCCGGGAACATGCTCGCGCGCTTTACGGATGGCCATTTCCGACACAGCCTCGACGACCCATTCGAAATTTGCCTGACCGACGTTGGCTGCTTCCGCATCCGGCGCGGGATTGCAAAAATCAATGGCGACCGGCACACCGTCGCGAATCGCAAACTCGACCGTGTTCAAGTCGTAACCGAGAAACTGATTCAGCGTCAGCACATCCCGCTCGACTCTTTGGAGAATATCTTTCGGTGCCTGCCATTCGGTTTGATACCGCAAATGGTAAGGATGCCGCGGCTCGTACGGCATTATCCGCACTTGCCGTTGATCGATTGAATAGCAGCGGAAATACATGTCGAACTTCACTTCCTCCTGCAACATCATCACCAGCTGGCCAGTCTCGCTGTAGGCGCGATAAAATTCTTCCGGGTTATGCAAGCGATAGACGTTCTTCCAACCGCCCCCTGCGAACGGTTTGAAGAATGCGGGCCAGCCGACGTAATCGAAAATCGCCTCCCAATTCAATGGATACTGGAGATTACGAAACGATTTGTCGTTCGTGTCCGTCGGCGGCTGGTTCGATGGAAGCAATACCGTCCGCGGAACGGCGACGCCAATCTTGGTGGCGAGCGCGTTGTTGAAGAATTTTTCATCGGCGCTCCACCAGAAAGGATTATTTACGACCGCTGTTCCGGTGAGGGCTGCGTTTTTGAGCCAGGCCCTATAGAACGGCACGTCCTGCGAGATACGATCGATCACCACGTCGTAGCCACATGGCTCGCCCTGGATCACCTTGTCGATCCTGACAAATTCGGCGACGATTTCTTTGCCGCCGGTTTTCTGATTCACCCGCTCGACAAACGCCGGCGGAAAGCTGTGTTCCTGGCCAAAAAGAATTCCAATTTTTTTCATATGCAGACAACCGCGGATTACGCGGATCACACGGATGAGGTCTCGTTCGGAGCGTGCATTAAAATACCGTAACTCCTGGACTCTCATTAACACCGTGGCTTTAAGCCCGGTGCATTTCGCGTGGAGCGCAATCAAGCCGTTTTAACGGCTTTGTCCAGAGCGAGGGTTTGAATCCATGCGCCGGAACACTAAGATAAGCCATGGTCAAGAAATTGTTGCACACGCGCTATCGCGTCCACGACTTGGAGAAAACGGTTTCTTTCTACAAGGATGTGCTGGGACTTAAGGAACTTCGCCGTCACACTTCCGGTCGCGGATCGCAACTTGTGTTTTTGAAAGCACCCGAGAGCGACCAGGAGATTGAGATTTGTAAATTTGATGAGAGCGGGCCGGTGGTGGTCGGCCCCGATCTTACGCACCTCGCTTTTGAAGTGGACGATTTGGAAAATTTCGCGAAACATGCGGCCGCAAAAGGTCATCCGCTATCGGACGGACCGCATTCGAGTGGCAACGGTAAAATCGCGTTCATCGACGCGCCGGAAGGCTACGAGATCGAATTGATCGAGCGCGGAAGGAAATCATAAGTCGTATTGTCATTCCGAGCGGAGCGAGGAACCTCAAAATCGAAGCAGCAGTCACACAAAGCACCACGTGGGACGCAAAAATTTTGAGAGGTCCTTCACTTCGCTCAGCATGACAAAGGAATGCGCGCTCATCAGGAAGGCTTCGTCACAACGCGAGAGAGGAACTGGCTGCGACAACGCTTGCGCGACTAAAGCTTTTATCGGTAATTTCCGACCCATGAAATTGTCGCGCAATTGGCTCTGCTTCCTTTGCGTTGTCGTCCTGTCATCAGTTCCTAGCGTATGGAGCCAGGATGCCACTGACTCCGAGGCCGTACGCCCCAGCGGGGTCTCCGGGTCGGTCCGCAAGGCGAAGGCCGTTACTGCGAAAGCCGATGAGGATGCTGATGCTGAACCTACTCCAACTCGCAAAGCGAAGACCTCGAAATCGACTCACGCCCGCTCGCACCGGACGCACGCAAAGGCGAAAGAAACACCAGAAACAATCCCTGCGCCGACCGAGTACACTCCCGAGGGAATACCAAAGACCAGCGCAGCTTCAGTGATTGTCGTGGATGCGAATACCGGCAAAATACTGTACGAAAAAAATGCGGATCAGTTCAGGGCCCCGGCGAGCACGCAAAAATTACTTACGGCGCTCATTGTGGCGGAGAGCGGTTTTCTTGATCGACAGGTCACAGTGCAACCAACAGATACAATGGCCGAGCCGGTGAAGTTGAATATTAAGGCGGGCGACACTTATCAGCGAATCGATCTTCTGCGCGCGTTGCTGGTAAAAAGCCCTAACGACGTCGCACGATGTCTGGCCCGGGATAATGCCGGCAGTATCGAAGCGTTTGCGGGGGTCATGAACAGACGCGCCCAACAACTTGGAGCTGTGCATTCGCACTTTGTGAATCCAAATGGTCTGCCGGTTCCCGGGCAGTATTCCACCGCGCGAGACCTGGCACTCATGGCGCGCGTCGCCTATGCGAATCCGACAATCCGGTCGATCGTTTGTCTTCCGCAGCTTGTTTTTCGCTTCGCCAACGGTCGCACACGCGAGCTTGAAAATACGAACAAGCTGCTCAGACGGTTGCCCTACTGCAACGGGATGAAGACTGGTTATACCGATGCCGCAGGCAAATGTTTAATTGCCAGCGGCACGCGTCCCGGCAAGGACGTCATCGTCGTAGTGTTGGGCGACAGCTCGAGCCACGTCTGGCGCGATGCATCCGCGCTACTCTCCTGGAGCCTCTGGATGTAAAGCTTCCGCTGCCTCGGCCAGGTTTGCGCTTCGCTCACGCGGCGGCATGCCGTGGANGAGATGCTCGAAAATCGCGCGCAACCAGCGGAAAAAAAATCCGAGTGCAACCCCCAACGACATTTTCGATTTCCCGTGTACGCGTTCACGAAAGACAATGGGAATTTCGCGTACGCGCAGCGTTCCGCGGGCGCGCACCATTGTCTCGAAAACAATTTTGAAACCGCTGGTTTGCGGCGCGAGTTCGAGCAACCGCGAACGACCGATTGCAAAGAAGCCGCACATGGAATCGTGCAAGCCAGTGAGCGGATAGGCAAGTAACGCACCTGTTCGCGACACAACGCGCCGCCATACAGGCCAGCCGGGTGTCGATCCACCTTTTACATAGCGGCTTCCGACCACAAGGTCGGCGGTGCCGGTAAACAGCGGCGCCACCAAATCTTTGATCCGATCAGCCGGATGACTCAGGTCCGCGTCCATCACAAGCAGAATTTCTCCTTGTGCCGCTCGCGCGCCTGACATAATGGCACCCGCTAATCCAGGACCTGCGCCGTCCTGTTCAATTAAGCGGATCGGCCGGCTTCCTGCGAGAGCATGAATCTTGTCGCGAGTTGCGTCACTAGAATGATCGTCGACGAACAAAATTTCCCGAAAAGGAACAGCGCACGCGGTAATTTCCGAAACCAACGGCACGATATTTTCCTCCTCATTCAAGGTTGGAACGATGATTGATACAGAATTGGAAAATGAGTCTGTCATTCTAAAATGCCAAACGATTAACACTCAACCCGCCTTCGGCAAGCCCGCGACCCCACAGGCGCGAACGTTCAATCGTCGGATTCTAACAATTCGCTATCGAGTGCCTGCCAAGCCGTAGCTCGCAACAAAAAAATTACTTGAGATCAAACGATCCGCCTCCGCCGAGGCTACGGCGTGACAGCCGACGACGGGATTCGAACCCGTGACCTGCGGTTTACGAAACCGCTGCTCTACCAGCTGAGCTACGTCGGCACGAGGCGCAAACATTGCATCGTGCCAAGGCCCTGGCAACAGAACCTGCGACGGGCTCACCCTCATGCTCGTGCTCATGATCGAAATTAATTCGCGCTCCTTCCAGCGCGCCCGGCGGTCGCGCCCTACCATCAAAGGATCATGGCATTACGAAAGTCTCGCCAATTTCGCGGAGCGCGATGCGTTCAGGAGTGTTGCGAAGGACGGCCTGGAAGCGTTCGATTGGTTCTCGCAATGGCTCGAAACTGAGCCGGAACGTTTGATGATGCACCGGCATGATGAATTGCGCGCCAGCAGCGTTTGCCATCTCGATCGCCTGCTCCGGCGTGCAATGGTTCCGGATCCATGGGTTGTAAGCGGCGATCGACATGATCGCGAGATCGATGGGCCCGTACTTGCGAAGCTTGGCAAAAGTGTCCGTGAACGCGGTGTCCCCAGCGAACAAGATGCACCGTCCGTTTCGCTCCATGAGATAGCCATTGTAACCGCGATGAGTGTCGCGCTGCATTCGCGCGCCCCAGTGTTTCACCTGAAAGGCTCTGATCGCGATGTTGCCTTTCGTTTGACTGGGGAGGTTGAGCACTTTCGTTTCACCCCAGCGAAGCTCGGTGATGTCTCGGAGAAGTGTCCATCTTAACAAGTCTGCAGTGTTCGGAGCAGTGATTACGCTGGTCTCTTTATTAAAGCGGTGGAGCGTTCGCAAATCGAAATGATCGAAGTGGGCATGGGATAGAAGGATGAGGTCGATCCCGGGCAGTTCGTGGAATTGAAGCGCAGGCGCGGTCAACCGCTTGGGACCAATGGTAAAGCCAGGCAGCCGAATCCCGATACACGGAAAAAGCACCGGGTCGGTGAGAATCTTGATTCCGAAGAAATTGATGAGCACCGTGGCATGACCGATCCAGGCCGCCGTTACTTCGGCGTCGTTCCACTTCAAAGGCTCCGGTTTGGCAAAGGCCGGAGTAATCGGGCGCCAACTTTCGACTGTCCATTCACGCCAAAGATGCCCAAGCCAACGCCGGACTCGCCTGCTGTGCAGAGTCGGTTGTTCAGGTGCGTCCACGCTCTTGCTCATCGCTTGTTCTTTCTGTTCTGTGGAGGTCCTCGAGCATGAGCAGAATTAGGAATACGAGAAGACAGCGAAGCCAAGGCGACGTTGTTTGGTCGCCCTTAGCCCGCGCTAAATAATCCCTTGATGGCTTTCCAGAGAGTTCTGGCTGCTTTTGGTTTGCCGGCGCGGGCAACCAAGACTGGGCAATTGGCACCGTTCAAAATGCTGCGAGTCAGATCGCCCATGATATAATGACCAAGCAGACCGCGCGCCTGCGAGGTGCCGGTCACGATCAAATCGTAATCGCCTGCGCGTACTTCTTCGAAAACCTGGTCGATTACGATGCCGTGTCGAAGGCGCACTTCGGCCGGNACAGCTAGGCGGTCGAGCTCTTTTTTNTGCCGGAGCAAATTTATCCCGAGCTCCGATTTGGATTCCAGTAGCTGATCAACATTTTCCTCTAACTGTACGAGATTGACGTAGATAGCAGGTGGCTCGGCCATTACGTGCAGAAGCGTGACTGATGCGCCCAGAGCGGCCGCAATCTCGCCCGTGAATTGCACCGCCCGCTCGATGAATTCTTTTCCGCCTGTGCAAACGAGAAAGCGTTTCAACTCTTTGCGTTCACCGATTGCCACCAGCACTGGCGGCTGAATAGCTTTGATCACTTCGTATGTTGTTTCCGACCGCCAGTAATGCCCGCTTGCTCCAGTCCATCGCGCGCCGACAAGAACGAGATCGTAGCTGGCGTTTGATGTTTGATCGAGAATCTGGCGTACCGGTTCGCCGGCGCGCACAATGATATCCAGTTGCGCACTTCGTGTCCGGAGGGATAGCGCTTGTTTTTCGAGTGCCTCACGCAGCGGGTGCTCATCGCTCGACTTTTCAACGATGCCCAGGAGAGCGATTTCAGCTTTCAACGGGCCAGCTAATAATGCTGCCAGTTCAATTGCATTTTCGGACGCCGGCATTCCATCGCTGCAAACCAAAATCTTCATTGAAGTTACAATTTGTGGCCGCTGATCATTGTATAAATCACAATGGCCGCGCCGATCAGCGGCAACGGNACGAACGCNAGCCGNATTTTCGGGCCGGCAAAATATTGCGTCGAGATGGCGCCGATCTGCGCGCCGATGGCTGCGCCAGTGTGCATAACCAGCGCGATCAAGATGTCGACGTTGCCTTTTACTGCGTGGCTGAATGTGCCGTAGCTGGCGGAAATGATGATCTCGAAGAGATCAGTCCCCACTGCGAGGTGAGTGGGAATTCCCAGCACATAAACCATCGAGGGCATCCGAATGTAACCGGCACCGCCGCCAAGAAATCCGCTAAATAATCCCCCCACGAACGCCACCAAAAGAATCATCCAAAGCGAAATTGCTCGTATCCCAGACGCCGGCAGGGAAATCATTGGCCAAATTTTCAGGCGTTGAATCGCCCGCGTGACAGGTCCGAACGCGGAATGGTCTTTT
>JGI25381J37097_1000082_pt1 | contig 9369 bp, 10 predicted proteins | sample GraSoi013_1_20cm_2_FD_37097 | JGI IMG/M metagenome (IMG submission 37097)
TGTCGGGGTTGGATCCGGTGTAGGTGTAGGTGTAGGAGTTACCGTTGGTGTTGCCGTAGGAGTCGCCGTCGGTGTCACAGTAGGAGAAGCTGTGGGCGTCGCAGTCGGAATAGGTGTAACGGTAGCTGTTGGAGTCGCTGTGGCTGTTGGAACAGGAGTTGGATCCGGTCTTGGCGAAGGAGTCGGTTTCCGTGAGTGCGGAATTGGGGTCGGCGTTGGGTCAGGCGTCGGCGTTGGCGGAGGCGGAGTCGGCGTTGGCGGGGGGGGAGTCGGACTCGGCGTCGGGGTAGGTGTTGGCGTACAACATATTTTCACTGTGAATCGAATCACGTACCACGGGTCGTTGAAAAAGATAGTGGTGCGCGTCCAGCAAAAGCAGTAGCCGCCAACGGACGTTTCTCCTGACCAATTTCCACTTCCTCCTCCGCCGCCAGTCAATCCGGCAGGAAAATTCCAGAACGCGGCCCTTTTAGCAGCTTGCGGCCACGAGGAGTTAGCTATTGCGCCTTTCAGATCGCCGATATTCTTTTGAATCGCGGCGTCAAAGTCTGTTCCTTCTGTGATGGACACACTGCCAAGCGTCCCCGGTGGTAACTTCGAAAGAAGCTCGTGGGCATATTGTGCCGCCTTTTTTTGTACATTTCTGGCGCCCAAAAGCTCCTTCGAACGATGGTTGCGATGTTTTTTTCTTTTATTGTGTTTTGCTGCTTCAAGTGGCGCAAGTGGAGCCAAAGCTACCAGAATGGCTAGTACAGCTGCTATCTGTTTTAGGAAATTGGTTTTCATATTCTCGTAATGGCAGAGGCCTTACTGCGTCACACGAAGGCACGTGATGTATTTCCCTGCTTAGGTCTTTATCCGGAAACGGCCCAACCAGGTTCTCGAAAGATTCACACGTGGCGCCTTATTATCCGACTCAGTCGTCGTGTTACTTGCTAAGCGGTTTCTACAATGAGGCCACGCTGCAACTGCCTTCTGGGCAATTGCCTTCCATTCCAGTTGTTACACCGCGCTACGAACTTGGCATTCCACCACCATTCGCCGCAGTGACCCCGGGGCAGTCACAAAGATGTCATAGCTATCTAAGCTATGTTTGCAGGCATAGCCCTACTGCGCAGACTTAATAGTCCTATGCGGGACTGGACCACCTCCTAGGTCTTTATCCGGAAACTGCAGGGAGAAGTTCCCGAGAAAGATTTGCTTTCGAGGATGCGGCGAGATGTTTCGGTCTCGTTTGGGAGGGATGGCCTGTTGCGTGAGGCACCTGACCTGCCAGGCGTCGATGGATCCTGTAGATAAAAAAAGCGACCGGTATTCCACCAGTCGCCTTTTTATTAAACTGTACCTTGTATTATCAGACCATCTTAATCATTACAGTGACCAGGACCAATGGTTCCCTCGTTATATTGAGTAAGGGTTTCAACCAATTCGCCAGTCTGTCCGGGTGCCAGGTAGCCATTGCCAATCGGCGGGACCACCAGGGCTCCGATCATGTTGTCGGCATCGGTCATGGTTTGCTGAATAGCTGACGGATCCGCTCCGTTGGCCACATTCAGCTTCGCGGCGATCAATTGGTGGACCAATATGACGAGGCCGTTGCCCCGCGCGGGATCATCCAGGATCGCCATGAGTTCCGCAGCCTGATAGGTCGCTGTTCCCAGAGTAAGGCTGGTTACCGGCCATGCGTCTGGATGGTTACGCCAGTAGCCTTGCGAATAGGTGCATGAGCCTGGTCCAACACACGGCAACGTGGCGCACGTAATGGTGTCGCTAATCCTGAGGTGGCCGGTGGCATCAAGTGCGGAGGCACGAAATACGTACGCCGTATTGCACAGTAGCGGAGCTCCCGAACAAGGGCTGGATGCGGCGCAGTTGTCATACAGGCTGTCATCGCCGATGACGACGGTAACGTTTTGCGCGGGGTGAAGGTTGTAAGGAATGCAACCCGACGATCGAACGATGCCACTAAAGTTTGCCTTGCAGAAGCTTGGAGCCTGCGCGTTGGGAACCTCTGAAGTTCCGGGCCATTGGTTTCCCAAGGCCACGTAGTCGGCCAGTGTCATCCATTGGATTGTAAAGCCGGCCGGCGCTCCGGTGTCTCCAGCTGTAACGCTTATCGCGATATTCGAGGCTGCTGATGTTTCATAGGAAATTGTGACAGGCTGGATTGTGGGAGCCGGAGCAGGGCTAGGTGGCTGGCCCGGACGCGGCACCGGTGTTGACCTGACTGCAGGCACTGGGATAGGCCGGTGAGGCAGTTGTGCCGAAAAAGCAGCTGGGTTCATCACCAAGCTGCCAAGCGTTAATATCGTTAATAGGATTATGCTGTTAGTTTTCATTTTTTTCCCGAGGTTGCTCAAGGCTGTTCCTCCCACCTCAGGCAGGGGAACTTTTTCACCGGCACTTAGCCGCGCCCTTGATTTGTTAGGCAGGAACAAAGATTCGTTCCCGCCCCTTTAATATCTTGTCACCTCCTTCTCCGGAAAAGGCGGGATAGAGTTTTTGAAAAGTGTAAAGTTTTCCAGAAACCGCCGTTTCACGGAACGACAGAATCTTGTGCAAGAAGCGCGTTCGGCCGCCTCTTTTATGGCGATCGTATGCCGAGGGGAGAATCTTTTCACCCTCGTGGGCCTGTTGGATCGGCCCCGAAACTTTGGGCGGCGATGCTGAACCAATCCGGTCGGCGCGAGATGACGCTCGAGGAGCTTGGCTTAAACGTGATTGCCGGAGTGTTTGTGTCGATCTTTGAAGGTAAGCTCCGCGACTCCTGATTTATCGAGCTCGCCCAAGCCTTCCGTCACCATGCGGTCGTATTGTTCCTTGGTCGCGCGCGCGAGTGGTAAATCGAGGCCGAGACTGCGCCCGAGCTCGAGAGCAATCCCGCTATCTTTGGCCGCGTGCGCAGCGGAGAAAAAGCAGCTGTGCTCGCGATTTTGCATATCTTCGCCATCGGTTTCCAGTACGCGGGATGCCGCGCCTGTCTGGGAAAAAACCTTCCTCAACATTTCCAAATCGAGGTCGAGCGCCGCGCCGAGGGCAAGTCCCTCCGCCAACCCTGCGGTGTTGATGTTCATCACCATGTTGACGAGCGCCTTCACCTTTGCAGCTTCGCCAGCCTTGCCGATAAAACGCACGTCTGAACCAAGCTCNTTCAAAATCGGTTCGGCTTTGCGGAACGCATCTTCCGTTCCGCCACACATCAAATAAAGCCTGCCTTCACGCGCCTGGGGAATACTCGATGCCATGCAGGCTTCGAGCGTTTGTGCCCCTGCTTGATGCGCCAGTTTTTCAATCTCGACATGCACCTGTGGTGAGATTGTCGCGCAATTAATGAACAGCTTGCCGCGAGCATTCACCAGCAGATTGTCGCCGCTTCCTGCGAAGATGTTTCGCATCGCGTTGTCGTCGGTCACGACAGTGAAGATCACGTCAGATTCTGCGGTTACTTCCGACAGGTCTTGAGCGGCGGCGCAGCCAAGCTCCGCGGCAAGCGANGTAGCGGTCGCGCGATTGGTGTCGTAAACAGCCGTGATGTGAAACTGTCGATCCCTCAGTCTGCGGGCCATGTTTGCGCCCATCCGGCCCACTCCAACAAAACCGATGTTCATGAATGAGATTTTTGATTTTTGATGGTTGAAGGTTGAGGTTGCGAGGCTGAACGTCGCGCCGACGTAAAGATAGCGGTGAGTTCGTCAGCCTCCTTTAACAGCGAGGCGACCTTCTGGTGAGGAACTAATTTCCCTTCGTCAATAACCTCGAGCCAATAAAGACTCTCGTCAGCTTCCTCTGCCACAGTTCCTATCTTCGAAGCGAATTCAGCTCGCGAACGTGCGCGGCACGCTGCACGATAATTCGCGCCGACTGACGTGNCACTTCGCACCAGCTGGTTCGNAACCGCGCGCCNTCCGATCGTATTTGGCAGATTGTTTAACAGAATGAGAATTCGCAGGCCAAACTGCTTCGCACGTTGCTTTAATTCCTCGCTCGTTGTGCTCATTCGCGAACAATCAAACCTCAAACATCAACCATCAAACATCTTTTAAATCCGTTCCGCGAAGAAAGGATTGTGCTCTTTCTCTTCGCCCACTGTTGTCATGGGGCCGTGACCCGGACAAATGATTGTTTGATCCGGCAATGTGAGAATTTTCTCGAGGTTAGTCCGTAGCGCGTCCCGATAGGAAACGTTTCCACCACCCATCGATCCGGCAAAAAGCGAGTCGCCCACGATCGCGATGGGGCGTGCGAGCCCCGTCACCAGATATGTCATACCGCCTTGGGAATGACCCCAGGTCAGCCGTGTATCAATTTCCAGATTTCCGAGGTGGAAGTGCTTTCCTTCGTCGATGGCCTCGGCGCCGGAGACAGGTTCGCGGGCAGGGACAAAAACATCCGCACCGGTCTCCTCGCGCAGACGCGGCAAGTCCGCGACATGATCCGGATGCGCATGGGTAAGAAGAATCAATTGCACGTTTAATTTGTGGCGGTTGGCAAATCGCAGCATTTCGCTGCAATCGGCTCCAGTATCGAAGGCCGCGGCAACGCGGCTTGCCGGATCCCAGACGAGATAGGCGTTCACGGTCATATCGTGATACCTCGTGTTGAATTGCGCGAAACCGGCGCGCTCATCGATTCTTTCGGGACGCCATTCGCCCTTCGCGAGCTCGCAAAGCGGGCCCGCGGAAAGACCCAGGACTGGCGCAACGCGCTGCAGGGCCTGCTCATCGACATCGCCTTCGCGTAGTTTGCGGATCGTTTGCAAATTGACGCCCGCTTTTTTTTCCAGCTCGGAATCAGAAATGCCCAAACCGCGTTGCGCCTTTCCGATGATATCACCAACGTTGTCTTCGAGAGAGATCATATTCTGTGGATTCTATTGCTTAAACGTTAATCGGTTGTGCCTCTCGAATAACGCGCAAATCACCAATCCGATTTAGTACCAATTTTTCAATCGAAGCGGCAACGCGGGTAACGGAAAATGCCGCGCCCGTTTCTTTTTCCATGGAAGTCATTGCAACGTTATTGATGCCGCACGGAACGATGTGATTAAAGGGCGAAAGATCGCCTGAAACATTCAACGCAAAGCCGTGCATGGTGATCCAATGGCGAACGCCTACGCCGATGGAAGCGATCTTGCGGTCGCCGACCCAAACTCCGGTAAGCGATTCACGCCGGGAAGAAGCAACTTCGAATTCAGCGAGAAGATCAATGAGCAATTGTTCGAGCCAGCGCAAATATTTATGCAAATCCTGACCGCATCCGCGCAAATCGATAATCGGATAACCCATGAGCTGTCCCGGCCCGTGATAAGTGGCCTGGCCGCCACGATTGATGGCGAAAACGGGATGCGGCAAATGGCCGGCGTCCAGTTCGCCACGGCGAATCCGTCCTGGGGCGGACAAACTCGATCGATCCGGCGTCCGTCCGATCGTGTAAACCGGTTCATGCTCGAGTAAAAGCAATTGATCTTCTACTGACGAATCGTCACGCTTCTTCAACACAATTTCTTCCTGCAACGCGAGTGCGCGTGTGAACTCTACCCGGCCGAGCCAGCGCACGTGAAGATCTGGAGGGCGGAGCTCCTCCGACGCCGTCTTTGCTGAGTACAACTCCGCTCGGATGCCAGGCTCGCAGGAGCTCGCGCCTCCATTCATATTTGCATCCCCCCTGGAAGGCCTACGGCGACCGCTTCCTGCGAGCGCAGATGCGTCAGTCCGATTGCGAGTGCATCGGCGGCATCAGCGCCTGGCGTTTCAGTTAAACCGAGAAGAGCGCGCACCATGAACGCTACCTGATCTTTTCCGGCCGCGCCGCGCCCAACGGCGGATTGTTTGATTCGTTTCGGAGAATATTCAAAAACTGGCAATCCGTTTTCTGCGGCCGCCAGGATGGCAGCGCCTCGCGCGGCTCCAAGAAGAATCGCGGTCTTATGGCTTTGCACATAAATGACCGATTCCAGCGCGCAACAGTCCGGTTGGTGTTCCCGAATCAGTTCTACCAACCGATCGCGAATCGCAACCAGACAGGAAGAAGACCGCATCGAGCTGGCATTGTGGATTGTCCCGAAATAGATGGAGCGCGGTTTGCCATTGTTTGCATCGACAATCGCAACACCGGTGTTGCGCAGAGAAGCGTCAACGGCGAGCACGCGCATTACTGTTAATCTTAAAATCACCCGGTCCGGGTTCAACATGGAATCGACAAGTTCCTCCGCAACCGCTTTACTCCCGGCAAAATGTGGAACGCAGTGCATACACGAACGGCGAGCAAAGAGTTAATCAGCTCCCTTACGATCATCGTGATCATGATCGTTGCTCTTTCCACCGCGCCTTCGTTATTCGCTACGACGAAAGGCTTGAGTCAAATCGTAACGCCGGATTTGCAAGGAGAAGGAGATCTCTCTCTAAGTCTGCAAATTCAAGACAAGCGGATTGCGAACCCGTATCAATTGCAAGCCGAGCTGGGCCTGACGAAATGGGCGGAGGCAGCCGTGTTTCGCGGATTTCAACCGGACGAGTGGATCTTTGGAACAGAGATCGGATTACTGAGGAAAGAGCCTTATCTTCTTTCCGTTGGGTTCATCAATTGGTCGCCTCACCTGAATGTAGATCCTCAGCCCTTTATCGAAGCCGGCTACTACACCGAGCATCATAAGATCATCGCCGGAGCGATTCATGCCGACTACAAAAACGAAGCAATTCTGGGCTATGCCTACGACTTTAATGAAAGATGGCGGGTGCAGGTCGACTGGCAGAGCGGTTCCGAAAACTCATCGACGATCGGCTTCACCTGCAACATCACACCAGACTTCCAGTTCAATCCCGCGCTCTACATTAACAATGGTTCAAAGCACGATCTGTTTGGCTACATAGTTTTCACGTACACGTTTCATCTCTGGAGTCGCGAAAAAAGAAAAGAGCCCGGCTTTTAACAAAATGCGTTGAGCACGTTGCGGCCCTATGGTTATTGAGTGCCGGAAAACTCAAAATCTCCAAGAAGTCGCATTAGCGCCGGCCTGCTCATGTTCCGGCGCAGGAGCGACAAATTNGAAGTTCTGCTGGCGCACCCCGGCGGACCCTTCCACGTCCACAAAGACGACGGCGCATGGACAATCCCAAAGGGTGAAGCGGCTCTGGGAGAAGATCTCCTGACGCGTGCTCAGATCGAATTTGAAGAAGAGGTCGGATTTCGCCCCAAAGCTCTCACGGTTGGATTGAGCTCGGCTCAATTATACAAAAGGGTGGCAAAACTGTGCACGCCTGGGCGTTCGAAGGCGATTTACCAGAATCGTTCGAGTGCAGGTCAAATCTGTTCGAAATGGAATGGCCACCGCGCTCAGCCAAATACCAGAAATTTCCAGAAGTCGATCAGGCGTGCTTCTTTTCGGAAGAAGTCGCCAGACGAAAACTTAAGCCGGCGCAGGTGCCTCTTCTTGACCGCTTGCGCGCCGCGATAAAAGGCTGATCGGCAGACAATATCGGAACTCATCATGGTAGGGACGGACCGCTGGGCCGTCCTCCCCTCGGCGCGCCCGGCGGTCGCGCCCTACCAAGTCGCACAAATTTGGTTACGAGATTGGTTTTAGGCGTTTAAAGCAAACAGTGCGTTCCTTGCCGGACACCGATCCGCTCTGGTTATATGTGACGATCTTAATAACAATGAGATCTCGTGCTCAGAATGGACAGTCGATCGGCTCCGCATCATGGATGAAACGTCTCTTCAGCGTTTGGAATCTTGAAAATATCAAGATTGTTAAACGCGTAATTGTCTCAGTGGTCGGAGCAACGGTTCTCCTTATCGGCGTTGCGTTCCTGATTTTGCCGGGGCCTGCGTTCATCGTCATTCCGGTCGGACTGGCTATTCTTGCCACTGAGTACGCGTGGGCGCGGCGGTGGCTAAAAAAAGTTCGTCGAATGGCGAGCGATGTTGTTGGCGGCCGCAGCCGCACGGCCCCGGAAGATTCTGCCGTTTAGCTTTACGTCCGCTCTAGCAGGAGTTAATCAAAACTTGTTTAGCCCCGTTGCGACCCGTAAGGCCTCTTGCAATGACCATCCATATGCATCGTAGCGTGATCCGCCTCTCCCTTGGCGAGGGAGAGGACTGAGGTGAGGGTTGTGGAGGACAAGGACCGTTCCGTCACCGAACCACCCGCGAGTTCGCCACCAGCGGGTTCGGAACCCGAGGATGAAATTTTCCTGGAAGGACCGCGTTCGCGTTTCGCTGAATTCTTCACGCTCTTGCGAGTGATGCGCGATTTCTTGCGCGGATTTCGCACCCTTCATTTCGTTGGTCCATGCGTGACGGTTTTTGGCTCGGCCCGGATCAAACGCGACGATCCGCATTATGAGCTAACCAGAAAAATGGGGGCAGCCATTGCGCGGCTTGGCTTCACTGTCATCACTGGCGGTGGCCCGGGCATAATGGAAGCTGCAAACCGCGGCGCCANGGAAGCTGGCGGCCGTTCTGTTGGCTGCACTATCGAACTGCCGTCTGAGCAGCCGACGAACGCTTATCTCGACCGCTGTGTGCGGCTGCATTACTTTTTCGCCCGCAAAACTCTCCTGGTTAAATATTCCTACGCCTTTGTTGTCATGCCCGGCGGCGCAGGCACCCTCGATGAGTTGTTCGAAGCGCTCACTCTGATTCAAACCGGAAAGATTAAAAATTTTCCTATCGTGATTATGGGAACCGATTATTGGAAAGAGCTGCTCCATTTCATCGAAACCATGGCGGAGCGAGGAATGATCGCTGCCTCCGATCTCAAACTGATCTACGCGACCGATTCGGTCGATGAAGCAATCGCGCACATTCGTAACAAAGCGATAGAACCATTCGGTCTCAAATCCCGCAGGCGCAGGATACGACGCCCTATCCCGTTGTTGGGCGAAGGATGAGAACGCAGGTAGTGGCGATTGACCCGTTCGGATTCGCTTAGGGCAAGCTCTCAACTCGCGAAGCTTTCGGAGTCAATCGCATAAAGCTCGGCCTTGGGGGTTTGTTGTAGCCGGGGTCGTTGACCCCCGCCCAGCAGTGAAGCAACGATCAAGCGGTTGGAATTTACCCTTTTTCCGAGAACTTCGCTCCGCCACTTCCGTAGAAACGTCATAGGACGAATACTTTCGCTAAAAGCGCAGGTTTACGATCGCGGTGGTCCCGGACCGTTTGGTCATGGCGAGGCGGACGTAATCGGCAATGCCCCTGATTACGCGGGTTAGAAATTAGAGGCGCTCCGAAGAGCCTCGACCATCTGTTGGTGTCACGCGGTCGGTTATTTGATCTGATGAATAGGATTAAGAAGCGCGGCCGGCCCCGAATACGCACGCCTGAATACTGGCGTGAGTATTACACGCGGAAACAGCGGGAATGGCGCGC
>JGI25381J37097_1000088_pt1 | contig 9192 bp, 7 predicted proteins | sample GraSoi013_1_20cm_2_FD_37097 | JGI IMG/M metagenome (IMG submission 37097)
TCATGTCTTGCCCCGATTTATCGGGGGCCTCTCGCCGAGCTATCCTGCCGTTTTTGTGCGATTCTGCCTGCGTCTGCACAGGTGCACGGTCGTCTCCAATAGGCATTTCGTGTCCTGCAGCGATCACCGATCAATCGGGATAGGACCTGATAAATCGGCCCTCTCTCACATTTTTCGTGCGAATGATGTATCTCTCCGATTCGACACATGATTGAGTTGGAAGCAATGAGTCAAGAGCCGCTTTCTGTCATGCCGAGACGGGTGAAATGTCATGGAAAGGAGCCTGTTCGTGTTCACTTCCCTCAAATTGAGGGTCGAACGTCACCCATTGCGTTCCCCGGCCTTTCTGCGCTTATGGTTGGGGCTAAGTATTTCCTATCTGGGAGATCAATTTACGACGATTGCTTTACTCTGGTTCGTCTTGCAGCTCACCGGGTCCGGGGTAGCTCTCAGTCTCGTGCTTCTGTGTTTTCAACTCCCCGCCATGCTGACAGGACCGTTGCTTGGAACAGTGTTGGATCGCTGGCAGCCTCGTGTGGTGATGGGAATAGATAACTGCACGCGTGCCCTGCTGATCGGGGCCATTCCCGTTCTCTCATGGGTGNGAGTCTTGCAGTTGTGGCAGATCTATACACTGGCTTTGCTGGCAGGAGCGCTCTCTCCTGCCACGGGAGCAGGCGTTCGCGTCATTTTGCCACATCTCGTTCCAGAGGGTGCTCTTGAACGAGCCAATGCCCTTGCTTCAACGAGTTTGCAATTCGCGTCGCTGCTTGGTCCCGCACTCGCCGGAATACTGGTCGCCGAGGTGGGAGGAGCTTTCGCCCTGTTGATCGACGCGATGAGTTTCCTCCTCATGGGGTTCCTCGTCTTTTCGCTGCCTCCCATCGCTCGTCATACGCTCAACGAAGCGTCGGAAGTTCAGCAAACATGGTTGAGTGGCTTTGATCTGCTCGTCCGCACCAAGGAGATCCGTCTGCTCACGAGCTTATCAGTGCTCTTCTTTTTCTCGTATGGTCCTCTGGAAGCAGCCCTGCCTCTCTACAGCGACAAGATCCTGCATGCTGGAGTCCAGGGATACGGCTTGCTCTGGACGGGCTTTGGGGTAGGAGCACTGATCGGCGCGTTGTTCACCAGTTTCGTTGCTGCCCGGTTCCGGCCAGGGTTGAGCCAACCGCTGATCGCTCTCCTGTGGGGAGGCTTCCTTTGCCCGCTGATGATCTTCCATTCGTTGCCCCTGGCGCTCCTGTGTCTCGCTCTGGGAGCGTGCTCCTGGGCTCCGTATGTGCCGATAGAAGCCTCACTGTTGCAGCGACTCATTCCGCCGACCATGCGAGGACAGGTCTTCGGTGCGCGTCTTGCGCTGACGACTGCGGCGGCACCACTCGGAACATTGATGGGCGGGCTCCTTCTCCAATACCTCTCATCTGCACTGGTGATTGGTCTTTCTGGCATCGCATGTATTCTGGCGAGGGGAGGAGGATTGCTCTCTCCAACGATGCGCGGCCTGGACGGGAAGACGAAAAGCGTGACCAGATGAGCACAAGAGCGGAGCGCTCAGCGATCTCGCGAGGAAGAGGCGATATCCCGGCGCTGGAGAAGGCACACAAACCCCATACGGAGACGTTGGTCTCGTCTGGGTGAGATCTGGCAAGGATTCCTTCCTAGAACAGCCATTTTGAGCTGTTAGAGACGTAAATACTCTTCCTGCTCGTTTCGCTACTTCCTAGCTGTGTTCTATGGTATTGGCCGCACCTTTGCGGTCAGCGTGCATGGATGTGCAGAAGCAGCATGTTGGGATTTACAGTTGAGCTGAGATAGGGGTCAGCACATCCAAACTTGAAAAGTGTACGTTAAGCAAAACAAGGGGCTCACTGCTGCCCTTGTGAGCCTTCATAAGGGGATTGGGAGGATAAGATCCTCGAAATGTTTGAGTGCGAAGGGCCAATTGGCTTGTAGAGCCAATTTACCAGCTTAGCGTACAAAAAGCAGGGGTGGATATGCTGACCCCTTGCTCGTCTATTCGCTCAGTTGCGCTCGATGATGGGCAAAATCAGATGCGAGGGGTGCGCGGCATCATGGTAGATCCGGTTGACGGCTTGCACGAGGTCCTTCTCGGTTTGTCGCTCGATGACTCCGCCTGTGTTGGTATTGCGATCAAAACGCGGGAAGTTGGAACTGGAGACCTCCAGGCGGATGCGGTGTCCCGCTTTGAACAGGTTGGAGGTGGCCCAAAGATCCAGGCGCAGTTCGTAGATCTGTCCCGGTTCTAGCAGCTTCGCCTCGGTGAACGATTCGCGATAGCGGGCGCGCAGAATTCCATCGGTGAGGATCTCGGCGCGGCCATCGGGGTACACATTGACCAGTTTGCCAGTGAAGTCGGTATCGCGGGCCGAGGATGAGATATACAAGACCAGGGCAATGGGGCCGGTCACCTCAACCGGTTTCTCCAGCACCGGGGTGCTATAGCAGAGCACATCCTCCCGCGCTTCCACCGCGCGCTGATCGCGCGGTCCTTCCACAGGAGCTAGATCGATCAGGATCGCGCCACCAACGGTCGGCACGGGGTGGCGTGGATCATAGAGATAGACATCCTCTGGCTCCTCTGCTGGGGCATCGGGGGAAAGCGTGCCATTCCCGGTCGCGCTATTGGCATGCCCACCACTGTGCAGGTAATAGGGGCGGTACTGCGTATCCGGCAGCGGCCAATCCTCTTCGTCGCGCCACTGATCCAGGCCCATCACAAAGATCTTCACCGGCTTGTCCTGCTCCACACCATTCTCCTCTCCCTTGAGCCAATGATCGTGCCAGCGCAATTGCATCCCTTCGAGATCAATGGCCGCGCTGCTTGCCGCCAGACCATACGACCGCTCCGAGAACATGCCCATGTCGTTGGTGTGTGACCAGGGACCGATGACTAGGCGCTGGTGGGCGCGTGCCACAACGCTGCCCCCACGCTGTTTCATGCCGACGTAATTGGCCAGCGTCCCGCCCAGGAACAGATCATACCAGCCACCCATGTTGAGGGTAGGAACCGTTAACTGCTCGTAATACTCGCTATGCGCGATGCGCTTCCAGTAGTCATCATAGGTGGGATGGTTCAGCCAATCGAGATACCAGGGAGCGAACTCGCGCAGCAAGGGCTGATCGACGAGGGGCAGATGCGCCATCAGCGCCGAGGGATCACGCATCGCCTGCATGATGGCTCCCATCTGTTCCCTACTTGCTTGTCCCTGGCGCATGCGTCGTTGCACTTCTTCGGGAACCATCGAGAGCGCCCAGAAAAGGACCCCAAGCTCGAACACCCCTCCCTCGTGACGCATAGGGGTCTGGTAATAGTTCGAGGTAGTTACCTGGGGAGCGATGGCCCGCAGAGCCTCGGGATGCTCCTTGGCCAGCAGCCACTGAGTAAACCCAAGATAGGAGCCACCGATCATCCCGACCTTGCCATTCGCCCAGGGCTGCTCGACGATCCAGTGGATGGTATCCACGCCATCGTTGGCATCGTCGAACTGTGGATAGAACTCGCCCTCGGAGGCAAACCGTCCCCGGCAATCCTGAAGCACCACCACATATCCCTGCTGAGCGGCTCGGAACGCCGTGCTCACAAACGCCGCGAGCCTGCCCGGCAGGTCTTTGTTATAGGGCAGGCGCATGAGGAGCACCGGATGCTGTCCTTCCTCAACTGGTCGATAGACATCAGCGGCCAAGTGCACGCCGTCGCGCATCGCGACCATCACGTTTTTTTCAATCACAATGTTCATCGTTGTCCTCCTGTTCTCAAAGAAGCAGATCCAACCTTCTACGTGAAATTTTCTGAGAAAATATGAATTGCTCTCTTTTTACGAAATGTATGCTCTTCATCTATCCATTGGATGTTCCTTCGCAGAGCTTGACGCTTCTGCGGGTTGGTGAAAAGCGCGAGAGATGCGCATCTCCCTGATCGCGCAGTGCGGATTGCAAGACCGAGGCTGCTGCCACCAGATTGAAGCCATGGAACGCGCCAGGAGAGACATGCAACTCGGTGGGCACACCTGCCCGCGACGCGCCGACGGGCATACTCCAGATCTTCCTCCAGAAACAGATGCGGCATTTCGCCACGGTCGCGGGTGAGCAGCGCCAACCCAGCGGAGAGTCCCCCTCCCGCGCTCGCGCCACCAATGGCGATGCGGGCGGGATCGACTCCCAATTCCCCAGCGTGGGTAGACAACCAGCGTAACGCCGCATAACCATCCTCGATCTGCCCTGGATGAGGGGTTTCGGGTGCCAGGCGGTAGTCCACCGAGACCGCGACGCATCCAACAGCTGAGACGATCTGCGAGACCGCGAGGTCGTCCTGCGAGGCTTCGCCCATCACAGAGCCGCCGCCGTGAATCCAGAGCAAGGCCGAGAGCGGTGCCTGGGCGGCGATTGGCAGGTAGACCAGCACCGGCACCTCAGGCGCACCTTCTGGACCGGGGACGAAGCGCTCACTGACGGAAATGTCAGGGAATGTGGACAGATTCGCACCCATCTGGGATCNCATTTCCTTCATCAAGGTGCGCATCTGTCTCACNGTTTCATCAGTCAGTTCCAGGCCGGGAAAGCTATCGAGCATGGCAACAAGCTCGCGATCAACAAGATGTCTCGATGTCATCGTCTACTCCTTAGATTGAGGATGGAGCCGATGTCCTCCTCCACACGCAGAGAGGGAGGANCTGCGCAGGTCACCAGCAATGCGCGGCAAAGCCCTGGCCCCAATGGTTTGATCCCTCGCCTCCAACAAGAGCGCCAAAGTCAGGCATTCAACAGCCAGGAGGGTACTCCACGGACGAGTCGTTACGCTCTTTCTCCATAGTCTTGCTGTTCTTTTTCTGGTATAATTATGCGGAGATATCTCCGCATAAGAAAATCATAGCGGAGAACTCTCCGTTTGTCAAGGGGAAAAGCCATGAAAAATGAAGGATCAGGAGGAAGGAGAACGGGTATGTCTGATATGTTGCATGAGGCAAAGGCCGTGCAGCGGCGCGAGCGCAGTGACGCCGCCCAGAACCGCCAGCGTCTGCTCACTCTGGCTCGACAGCTCTTTGCCGAGCAGGGCGTGGAGGCCACGAGTATGAATGAAATTGCCCAGGTCGCAAGACTCGGTCCTGGCACCCTGTACCGGCACTTTGCCCATAAGGGGGAACTCTGCGAGGCGTTGCTGATGGAAGATAACGCGGCATTTTGGGAGCGGATCGATACCGCTCTCGCACACAGTGGAGAGCCAGCCCTGAACCAGCTTGGCTGGCTGATTGACGAACTCCTTCACCTGATCGAGTCACACGTCCCATTGCTCGCGGCTATCCAGCGGCCGCAAGGCAGTTCCGTGTACTATCAAGGTCCTTTTTATGGCACCCTCCACGCGCACCTCAGCTCCCTGCTGGCGAGAGCGGTGGAACAGGGGGAGGCAGTGGATCTCAATATCGCCTTCACCGCTGATGCCATCTATGCGGCCATCACTCCGCCGCTGTTTCTGTTCCAACGCACAGGCCGCCAGTTCAGTCTTGAGCAGATCTCTGCTGGCATGCGCCGTCTATTCGTCGATGGGCTCCGCGTGCATGCAGAAGAGCATTGAACGCCGATGAGGTTCTGCGCGAGATTCTGGTGGGTCAAGGGAGGCTAGCAACTGCTTTCACGTTTTGACCAAATGGTGAGAAAGGATCGTGAATGATGACGATACGTGTGTGTGTCGCAGGGGCGACAGGCTGGACCGGGAGCGCAGTGACACGGGCCATGATTACATCAAGCGAATTCCAACTGACCGGTGCCATTGCGCGTCGGCAAGCTGGTAGGGATATCGGAGAGGTACTTGGCCAGGAGAAAGCTCATGTGAGCATTGTAGCCTCTCTGGAAGAGGCACTGGCAGTGCCAACTGATGTTCTCATTGACTTCACCGGGCCTGAGGTGGTGAAAGGCCATATTCTAGCAGCACTGGACAAGGGCGTCCGCGTGGTCGTGGGAACATCCGGGCTGACGGCAAGCGATTACGTGGAGATTGAACAACGAGCACAAGAACGCCAGCTCGGCGTCATTGCCGCAGGCAACTTCTCCATCACGGCAGCGCTGGCCAAACATTTTGCTTTGATTGCGGCTCGCTATCTGCCTTCCTGGGAAATCATTGATTATGCGAGTGCGGCCAAAATGGATGCTCCCAGCGGGACCACCCGCGAACTGGCTGAAGAACTGGCAACGGTCTCCCAGAACCACCTGGAAGTTGCTCTTGAGCAGACCCATAGTCCAAAAGAGGCACGAGGAGCCACTATTGACGGAACACAAGTGCATTCTATCCGCCTGCCAAGCTATGTGATTGCCTTTGAAACGATTTTTGGCTTACCCAATGAGCGTCTGAGTATTCGCCACGATGCCGGCTCTGGTGCCGAGCCCTATGTGAGTGGCACCTTGCTTGCAGCCCGCAAAGTGATGGAGGTGAGTGGACTGGTACGCGGATTAGATCGGCTCCTGTTTCATTGAGCACATGAGGGCAAAAAATCAGGCTGCTCAACAGGCATGAGACGGTAGGCCAGAAGCGGTGCTTCTGTTGCTCTTGAGCCTGATGCTTGCGTGCGAGCCGATGCCAAGCATCAGGTGGATTATCACTGCACTCCTTTTGGGCTGCTGTTCCCTGAGGTTGCGCAACGAGATGCAGAGAAGCACATTGCAACCGAATGAGACAGTGAGAAAGAAAAGACATCACAAGTCAGCCACACGGTTCAGCTCAAGCTCAGCTCTGTTGGTGATTGCCGCGTCAACGGACGATATCCCGTGGTATCAGCAACAACTGACACCACGCACCAAACCTGGACTTGACTTCCCGACGGTTCCGGACAGAGTGGCTTTTATCTCTTCTCAACAATGCGTCTTGTCAAAGGGACCGATAAGACCAGCGAGGTGGTTGGCTGACCATACTGCGAAAGCTGATCAATCAGGATCTCAAGCTGTTTCACTGAGGAGACACAGGCTTTCATTATGAATGCCTCACTCCCAGTGAGACGATAACATTCCAGGATCTCAGGCAAGGCAGCCAGGATCTGGGCGATGCGAGCACTATTTTGTCCGGGAGTACTCATACGAATAAATGCCAGAATGAGCAAGCCCACTTTCTCCAGATTGATTTGGGCGTGATAGCCAAGAAGGATCTCTGCCTCTTCCATTCTGTGAATCCGTTCGGCGACGGAAGAAGGAGCGAGTCCGACACGTTGTCCCAGTTCTTTGAAGGAGAGACGAGCGTTTTCCTGAAGGAGATAAAGCAGTTGCCAGCCAACATCATCCAGCAGTTTCTCAGTATTTTCGGTCATTGTCCCTGTTTCCCTTTCTTTTTTTGGTTCAGATCCCAAAACACCGATGCTTTTTTCTTCATTTTACGCTCTTGTGCCTCTATCCTTCCAGGAAGGATTATCAAGCTTACCAATCAGAAAGGAAATGAGCATTGGCTTCTCTTCGTTCCCTGGTAAGAGGAGGAAGCAAGAAGTGATGCCGACACAGCTATGAGTACACAGAATTCCCGATTTCCTGATGTGTTAATTATTGGAGGTGGAGTCATTGGCTGTAGCATTGCCTATCACTTGACCAAGCGCGGTTGTCGCAATGTGGTCGTCGTCGAGCGCAATACAATTGGTAGTGGCTCGACCGCCAAAGCGGCTGGCGGGTTTCGGCAGCAGTTTTCCTATGAGACCAACGTACGGCTGGCAATGTATTCGATCAATTTCTTTGAGCATTTTCATGAACGATTAGAACTTCCTCCTGATGCAGAAGGGGTCGATTTTCATCAGATTGGCTATCTTTTTCTGCTCTCGACGCCAGAAGCCTTCACGACCTTTGAACGCAGTGCCGCTCTCCAGCAGCGCCTGGGACTGCCGGTTGAGGTGCTGACACCAGAACAAGTAGGAAGCCGCTGGCCGTGGCTCTCGGTGCATGATCTAGTGGGAGCCACCTACTGTCCGACGGATGGCTATGGCAGGCCTCATAACGTGATGCAAGCGTTCGCGACACAGGCACAGCGTCTTGGTGCGTCCTTCGTTGAAGGAGCCGAAGTCTCTGCGATCACGCGAAAGGCGGCGCGGATTATGACGGTTGAGACCAATCAAGGGAGCTTCTCGCCAGGGAGCGTCATCATCTGTGCTGGCCCATGGAGCGGTGAGCTTGGTCGTCTGGCAGGCGTCGAGATACCCGTCCAACCCTTGCGCCGGATGTGTTTTGTCACAGATCCTTTTGATGCGATCCCACAGGATGCCCCCATGACGATTGAAATGCCGAACACCTTCCACTTTCGACCGGAAGGAGCAGGCTTCATGCTTGGGACTAGTGACCAGGACGAGCCATACGGCTTCCATACGACGATGAGATGGGAATGGCTGGAGAGAGTGATGGAAGATGCTGCCAAGCGGGTTCCTGTTTTAGAGCAGGCAAAGATTCATCATGGGTGGGCAGGATTGTACGAAACATCGCCTGACCACAATGCTATCCTGGGGCCTATCCCTGGAGTGGAGAACCTGCTCGTCGCAACAGGCTTTAGCGGTCACGGTGTGATGCAAAGCCCGGCCACAGGAATGATTATGAGTGAGTTCATTCTGGATGGGAAAGCCCATACCTTAGATGTGAGTGATCTGGGGATCGAGCGCTTTTCAACGGGACGACTCCATCCAGAAAACCATGTTATTTGATGAGAGATTCCTCTGCAGGAACCCTATTCCAACAGGTGTCTGGAGGACCTATCCAGTGAGCGGACACATGTGAAAACCAGTTGCACCAAGGAGATAAGAGCATGAGAACCGATGTCGTAGTTATTGGGGGCGGCGCAGTCGGGGCAGCCGTCGCTTATTTCTTGAAGTTCCTCGATCCCAGCACTCAGGTCAGCGTTGTCGAGCGCGACCCGACCTATAGCCAGGCATCAACACCGCGAGGATCGGGCGGCGTTCGACGGCTCTTTTCTTTGCCGGAGAATATTGAGCTTTCAAAATTCAGCATGACGTTTTTCGACCACTTCGCAGAGACCATGGCTCTGGATGGCGTGAAGGCCGACATCGGTCTCAAAAAGCATGGCTATCTCTTCATCGTTCCGCCGTCTGCACGCGAGGTGTTGAAGCGCAACTTCGATACCCAGCAGCGGCTGGGGTGTCATGTGCTCTGGCTTGAGCCAGATGGGTTGAAGCAGATGTTCCCATCCATGAACGTCTC
>JGI25381J37097_1000099_pt1 | contig 8877 bp, 10 predicted proteins | sample GraSoi013_1_20cm_2_FD_37097 | JGI IMG/M metagenome (IMG submission 37097)
AGGATCTCCCCGTCCGGCGAGCCAGATCCTTCGCTGCGCTCAGGATGACATGATGTCCAGGGAGTTGCGAAAACCTTGACAAAATTTGTATGGCAGTTTATAATATGAGCGGGTAGTAAGGCGCCATAGAATATATTGGGAGTAATGAAAAGAGGGAACAGATGGAACGGACATTTCGCCTATTGCCAAGGCAGCAAGTCTTATTTGATCTTGCGCGTCAAATGCCCGGAGTGGATACTACCTCGGTGGGAACGTACTTGCTCCTCTTATGGGTTGCGCGCGATGTCTTTGCCACTCAACAGGCGTTCTATGATCGCTTCGAACTCTCAGAAGGAAAAATCGTCGTGCTCCTGTTGCTCCGCCAGGCTCCCCACTATCGCCTCACACCTTCAGAACTGGCTGAAGCCGCCGGAGTAACGCGCGGAACAATCACCGGATTACTGGCCGGCCTGGAGCGTTCCGGGCTGGTCAAACGTACTGAGCATCCGGAAGACGGACGGAGGTTTAGCATTGAACTCACCCCGCAGGCGCATGACCTTTTTGAACACATGCTGCCAGAGCGCTTCGATCACATCAGGGAGTTTATGTCCTCTCTCACGGAGGAAGAACAGTACCAACTGCGCGCCTTACTTGAGAAAATGAACCGTGGACTTCCTGCACTCGGCACTTCGTAACGTTTTTTTATCTTTGTAGTAAGCCGCCTTAGTATTGTGAAAGAAATAGAACATGAGTGTGTTATGACAACACTACTTAGCAAGAGTTATGTCCATACAGGAGGGACAGGTCATGAACGAAGATATCGATGCCATCAATCGGATGCGTGCCATCACTATCTCACGGGAATATGGCAGCGGTGGAGGTGAGATTGCAGCCCGTCTCGCAAAGCGCCTGGCGTGGCACTTAATCGACCACGCCATTGTTGAAGGCGTCGCAAGCGAGATGGGCACGAGTACCCTGGAGGCAGAGGCTCATGATGAGTATACCGAAGGGATCATCTCACGGATACTGAATAGCCTGCAATACCTCTATCCAGCTTCCACGGTATGCGCTCCACCAGAAGCATTTCTTTCGGACGAGGATTATCGTAGTGCGGTAAGCAAGATTGTCAGGGCAGCAGCAGTATCAGGGCATGTCGTGATCGTGGGGCGAGCCTCTCAGGTGATCCTGGCCGAGCTGCGGGATGTCTTGCGCGTTCGCATTATCGCCCCGTTTGAAAAACGCGTGGCCTATGTGATGCAACGCGAAGGAGTAGATCAGCGCACAGCCGAGTCTCGCATCCACATGAAAGATCATGATCGAGCGAGGTATCTTCAGATGGAGTACCATCAAAAACCGGAAGATGTGCACCTGTACGACATCGTCTTGAACACTTCTCTGCTTGACCTGGAGAGTGCCGTTGAGGTCATTTGCCTCACGCTGCAGCTGAAAGCCAGGGGACTTTCTACGAAAACGGGCGAGCTCGGGCCTGCGGCAGGACAGTCACGTTACGCCGGTCAACTGGAAGACTTCCGTCCGCTGGCAAGCTGATGCCTTTGATCTCTCCGGAGCAGGCGCAGGTCAGCTCTGGACCCCGGTGATCACGGTGCAGGTGACGGATGCAGATACTACTGGGCTGTCACTGCGAAATATGCGCTGGCCGGGGGGGTTCCTGGCGCGGAGATATTGACGTGGGCGTGCCAGAGGCCGCTCATGGAAAACTGTAGATCGGCGAGGTAGGTGCCGTCGCCTTGCGGGTGAGCATCCACTTTACCGGTACTCATATCCATCTCCGCCATATCACACTGCAGCGTTACGTGCGCGTTGGTGACGGGTTGTTGAGTGGCACCTGAGAGCAGCCGGATCGAGAGGGCAGCGGGCCGGGTGATAAGCGGAGGATTGGGATTGACCAGCAAAGTGACCTGGTAGGCACCGGCGTGCGTTGTCTGTTCCTGCGCTGTCGCACGATGGGGAACAATAGAGGTGATAAGGGTGCCCAGCCAGGTCAGGAGAATGAGAAAAGTGATACCGACGGCGACGACGAGAAGGCTGCGCCTCATTTCCAGTCCCGTGTAGTAGGGGCAGCAGATTTAAGCGGTACTTCGACGTAGATCTTGCCATCGACGACTTTGGTATTGAAGCGCGGCAGTGGGCGGATATAGTTTATTTTGGAGCGAGAGTCGATGTTACCGTATTCGCTGAAGAGTCCACCATGGCAGGGACAATGATATTTCCGGTCGGAATCCTGCCATTGCACAATACAGCCCATATGCGTGCAGGCGGCGGATATAGCAATAATTTTTCCCTTGTCTTTACTATTCTCATCGCCATCATTGAGTATGACATAGCCAACGACCGTATCTGTGGCAAAGCGGACTGCACTATCTCCCAGCTCGGAGAGTGTGGTCACGAAGTGCCAGGTAGTGGGGACACCCGCGGCAATGAGTTGACCGGCCCACGGATCTTTGGTGTTTGCAGCACCTGGCTGTTCGACCGCGTGCTCGATAGCAGAACCAACTCCAGCGCCAACGACGAGGGAGGCAGCGACAGCCGCGCCGCCAGTCAGCAGGGCGCGACGAGAGACATAATGCAGCTTCTTCTGTTCTTTTTTGCGCTGTGCCGACTGAGGCTGCGATGCTGGCCTGGGCCGCTGTTGGAGTTCCTGCTCAAGGCGGGCTTGCAAGTCGGCGGCAAATTCTGGTCGCGGCTCACTGGCTTCAGGAGATGCGGAGCGAAAGAGCGCAGCCATGCGATAGATATTCGCCTGGCTGGGTGTCAGCTCCGCCGGTGGGTGGGCGACACGTCCTGCCTGGAGCTGCTCGATGTATTGTTCGAGCTCCAGATAGTCTTCAAATCGTTCCTGGTCTTCACCTGACATAGTATTGTTTCTCCGGGTTAGTTACAAATCTTTCCGTTCGTGGGTACCCAGCCCACTTATTATACGTTTACAATGCCCCTGTCGCTATAGGTTCGAGTTCGGCGGCGCGTTTGAGCGCGCGAAACTGCAATACTTTGACATTCGCCTCGGTCAAACTCAATCTAAGAGCCGTGTCTTTGATTGAGAGATTGAGGAGAAATCGACAGTTCAAAACTTCGCGATAATGTTCGGGCAGAGCACGAAGGATACGCTGCACACGTTCCAGTGGCCTGCTGCTGATTGCAGCAGGCTCTTCTTCCGCCGGGCCCTCCCAGCCAGCTTCCAACAATTCTTCTAATGAATTGACGGAGACACGGTAGTAGACACGCCAGTAGTCAGCAATGGTTGTACGCGCCACCTGGAACAGCCATTTTTGCATACTTTGAGGCCCACGCTCAGTGTCAATACCGCGTATCGCTTTGATAAATATTTGAGACGTCAGGTCTTCGGCCTCTTCTCGGTTACCGACTTTGCTAAAGACGTAGCGATAAATAAGGCTGAGATTTTCCTGATAGAACGTCTGAAATTCCTGCACACCTTCCTCCCGCCGAGTAACTTGCATTCCAGCAATGCCCTGTTCTGCCCTGGCAAGATGTGATTGTCCCTGATTATTGTGCAGTGTACTCACAACATTCCTTAACTGCTATCTGTACCCGATTTTGGCGACGTGCCGAGATAGGTGCAATGATTTATTAGTAGCAGTTATAATTACGTTGTAAGGTTACACTGCTTGCTTTCTTGCGGTCAATCCCAGGTAGACTTCTTTCGTTATCTTAACATACCTGAAGAGGTCGTCACAAGGGCGAAGGCGATTCTTAGCCTCCGGCTCTTTTCACTTTATACCCCAATTCTGTCAATCTGGCCTGTATTTTGTCACAGTGGTCACCCTGAATCTCGATCACCCCATCTTTGACGGTACCGCCCGAGCCACACAACTTCTTCAATTGTTGTGCTAGCGCCGCCATTTCATTCTGGCTGGCAGCTACCCCACTAATCACAGTGACTGTTTTGCCGCCGCGGTGCTTCTTGTCGCGCATGATGCGGACGATGCCGTCGCTTTTCCTGGTCGGTTGTTGCCCAGCTGGCGGTTGATCGCAGCGACATTTTGCGTTGGGCAGCCCGCAGCGCGGGCAGGTGTTGATTCTTCCGCCATCGGTCGAGTAAACAAGGCGGTCTGGCATTTTGATCATTCCTTTCATGGGCTCGCCTACCAAATTGTATCATAGGAGGAAAAAGGAGGGAACTCCAGAGGGCGACCACAAAGGTAGGCTATTGTTTCACTGACACCTTATCGATTTAAGAAGCGTATTAGTATGTGTAGGCGGATAAAGCTAAGAGAGACTTGGTACTATGCAGGAATTAGACGTAAGCACGCTTAAACACTACACAATACAAAGCCGTTTAGCGCGGGGCGGCATGTCCACCATTTATCTTGCTCGTGATGAGCAGCAACGCGCCGTGGCTATCAAGGTGGTCAGTAGTGGAAATGACGAATACGCCGCCCGATTTCAACACGAAGTGGCCTCGTTACAAGTGCTTGGGCACGAGCATATTTTGCCTGTCATAGATCATGGAGAACATGAGTCATGGCTCTATTGCGTCATGCCCTATATTGAGGGCGGCACGTTGCGCGAACGTCTAGCGAAGGGTCCTCTCAGCCAGCAAGAAGCAGGGAATATACTGGCACAGGTGGCGTCGGCAGTGCAATTTGCCCATGACCATGGCATTCTCCATCGCGATATCAAGCCGTCAAATATTTTGTTGAAGGATAAGCAGCACGTCTACCTGGCGGATTTCGGGTTGGCTAAAGGTGTAGAGGGGGGCAGCGATCTTACGCTTACAGGGTGCTTGATAGGGACACCAGAATATATGGCTCCAGAGCTGGCGGAAAGGCCAGCCACCACGAGCAGCGATATTTACGCGCTGGGCGTTGTGCTATATCAAATGTTGACAGGAAGCTTGCCCTTCAAGGCAAGCACGCCCGTGGCAATCTACTACAAACATATACAGGAGCAACCTCTACTGCCATCGCGACTCAATCCAGCTATCTCTCCAGAGGTGGAGCAGGTTGTTTTACGGGCACTGGAAAAGAATCCGCAAGACCGTTTCAAGTCGGTGCAAGAAATGGCGGAGGCTTACGCACAGGCGCTCGATGCCTCTACCAGCGTGACGCAGACGAAAATGATGCTACTAGAAGCTACTAATGCCACGCCAGTGTCTAATCCCACACCAACTGACCTGAAACTTGCCGCTCCTACGCTGCGCATAATACCTGTGGAGCAGCCCATAAAGCCGCGTCGTTACTTTCACCGGGTACTTATTGCAGCAGCAGCGTCTTTTTCCTGGTGATGGTACCCATGGCGCTGGGATACACGCTGCATCCCACAGGCCTATCACTGTCAATCCAGGCACCCGTGCTACGAGGGGCAAGCGCTGAATTCGCGGGTCAACTGCCGGTAAAACCAGTGAGCACAAAAACTCCAGTNCACGCGAAAAATCCAGTTCACGCTGTGATTTATGATAGTGAGTACCAATCGAGAAATGGTCATAAGCAGGACCACGGAGGTGGCAAGGGAGGAGGTGATAATAATGGTGGCGATAATGGCCGCCATCATAAACGTGGGGGAGGGGATGATTAATCCGGTTCGGCCAACCCGGGACTTGCTCTACCCTGGATATTTACTGTGGACTCTGACAGAGCAAGAACAATTCCCGCCCCCACATTTCAGAACGATACCTCTGCATATACCTATATTGACATTAAATGTCATAGACGCCTATACTTCCTAAAGAAGAGTGCTCATCCACGATTGACCATACTCACCAGGTTGAAATAAGAAATGAAAAAGCTATGTCCGGATTAGCAGGAACATCTTTAGGTCGTTATTACCTCAAAGAGCGATTGGGCCGGGGTGGTATGTCTGAGGTTTACCTGGCGTGGGATGAACACATGCAGCGCGAGGTAGCCNTCAAAGTAGTGAGCAGCACCCATATCGACTATATCGAGCGATTTCATCGTGAGGCCGAGGCGATCAGCCACTTGCATCATGCTCATATCCTGCCCGCTTTAGATTATGGCGAGCAGGAACCCTGGCATTACCTGGTTATGCCCTATATCGGACATGGCACGTTACGTGACCTTCTTATCAATGGCCCTCTCACTCTTGAGGAGACGGGAGCGCTGCTCGAACAGGTCGCCGAGGCGCTGCAGTTTGCCCACAATCAAGGGATTATCCATCGCGATATCAAGCCTTCAAATATTCTGATGCGCGATGACCATTATGTCTACCTGGCAGATTTCGGACTCGCAAAGACGCTTGAAGGGGGAAGTACCGTTACGCAAACGGGCAATTTGCTGGGTACGCCCGAATATATGGCGCCCGAACTGGCCGATGGCCCCGCTACTACCAGTAGTGACCTGTACGCGTTGGGTATATTGCTCTATCAAATGGTGACCGGGCAATTNCCCTTTAGCGGCGAAACGCCGGTCGCNGTGTACTGGAAGCAGCTACAAGATATGCCCACGCGACCNTCTCATATCAACCCTGATGTTCCACCNGCGATTGAGCAGGTCATCATGAAGGCATTAGACAAGAAGCCCCAGCGCCGCTATCAAAGCGCGAAAGAGTTGGCCGAAGCGTATATCAATGCGCTGACATTTCCTAACGAGGTTGTGAAAGAGAGCGTGGCAACTCCGTCGTTCTATAGCACAACGTCAATGAACGGGGGATCAGGATCGGCAGCCCCTGTCCTCGCGCAGAGAGAAAAGTTAGTTCTCCCTAATGACCCGCTGGTAGCGCCTTCAGCCGCACCCCAGAGGAGGAGAAGGTTGATCAGGCGAGTTGTCCCCCCTGCGATGAGGCGACGCGGCAGCCGCGCGGCGTCTCTTCCTCCATATCCGGCGGAGCCGGTGGTTCCGGCNGTGGCGCGGCAGAGAGTGTATGTTTCTCAGCCGAAAGTTCAGGTGCCNAGCAGGCGCAGGCGCATCCTATACNGGCGCCGGAACCGTNTNTTGATCAGTTTTATGGTAGTGCTGGTGATGCTTCTGCTGGTGATTGTGGTGATTCTGACGCTGGCTTATATTTATAAGTAAAGACAGTACAACCCATTTCAAGGATTGTACGTATTCTCGTCAGTATATGATATGATGTATTTAAACTTCTAAAAGTGCTTTTCTTCTGAAACTAAGGGCAATTGCTAATCATGTATAGATCAGGATCTACAGACACACAATCACATCTACCAGGCTGGTTTTTCCGGTTGCTGCTGGTGATTGGATTTGCGTGCCTCTTTGTCATAAGCACAACAGTGGCGGCATCAACGACGTATGCCAGCGGCAGACCCGGGGGCAATGTCACTGATCCTGTCGTGCGCGCGGTGGATATCGCCGAGCCCGCTGTGGTGCGCATTATCACGTCGCTTGGCGGCCACCTGACCGTCCACTTTTCTCAGGGTAGCAGTGTGACTTTTCCACAAGGCACAGGCAACAGTTATCCATTACAATTATCGGGCAGCGGCACGTTTATAACGGCTCACGGTGACATTTTGACGGCTGACCATGTGATTAATCCGCCACATGACCAGGCGCTCAGCCAATTTCTTGACGACCAGGCGGCGAAAGATGTGGCCGCGTACATCAATTTGAATGCCAGGTCAGGTTCTCAAGTTAGCGCGGACCAGATAGACCAGGAACTCAAGAGTGGGAGCCTACAATCGGCACCAACGTATGACCCGGCCACGAGCGAAGTCTTTCTGAATACAACCTATACCGGGCCATTGACCGCGACAGATCTTTCAAGCCTGCCCTTCCAGCTTCATGCTGCGGTTGATCGTATCGAAAAAGAAAGTTCCTTCAATCAAAAAGACGTGGCCATTGTCCATGTCAAAATGAACGATATGGCTAGCGTCCAGCTTGGTGATTCGGGCAGTGTACAGCAGCAAGATCAACTGACGATCATTGGTTTCCCAGGCAACGGGGATGTCAGCGACCTGCCGACAGATCTTCTTACGGCTTCGGTCAATACAATCAGCGTCAGTTCCACTAAAACGACTAATACTGGCGCGCAGGTGATTCAAGTGGGAGGCAATGTTGAGCATGGCGACAGTGGTGGACCCGGGTTGGACAGCAATGGAGCAGTAGTTGGCATTGTGAGCTTTGGCCTGGTAAATTCCGGCTCGCCGGGGGGCACAAGCTTCTTGCAGGCGAGTAGCAGCGCGCGCGATCTGGTACAATCGCTCAACCTGAATACGGCTCCTGGAGCATTCCAGCAGGCATGGAGCAAGGCTATGACGGATTACGCATCCAACGCTCCCGGTCACTGGCACAAGGCGCAGCAGGAATTTGAGCAGATCGCGGCAAAATATCCCCTGTTCAAAGGGGTTACATCGTACCTGACATATACGCAGCAACAGGCTAAAACCGAGAAACTACCATCGACTACATCGCCTGCCACCCGTCCANCCCCAACAAATACACTTGCAGCCTATGCCGCCTGGATTATTGGCGGTGTTATAGTGCTTATTCTGCTGCTGGCGCTGCTCTCTATGGTGTTTTTCTTCAGGCGGCGGAAAACAAACGCTGCCAATAGAGCTAACCCCGGACGAGCATCGCAGGATCAAGGGGTACGACCTGCTACTATCGAGCAGGGAGGGCCAAATTCACATCCAGGGGAAGTTGCCGGGCAGCAGAAGCAGGGGGCGCCGCAAGATGATGGAATGGCGGCCTTTGGCGCACCACCGGCTACTCATACACCGCAGCCGGTTCAGTCGTCATCGACATCGGTGCAAACGGTTGTCTCCGGTACTCTGCGTCCATGGCCGTGTGGGCATATGAATCGTGCTAATGCGCGCTTCTGTAGTATCTGCGGCGAACCTGCACCAACACCGCCCACAAGTCGCCGTTTGGAGCAATAAAAAATTATAGATGGAAGAGGGGAGAAAAGCGGTATCAGCGATGCCGCTTTTCTCCCCTCTTCCATTATTTT
>JGI25381J37097_1000100_pt1 | contig 8824 bp, 9 predicted proteins | sample GraSoi013_1_20cm_2_FD_37097 | JGI IMG/M metagenome (IMG submission 37097)
GAGGTCTCCACACAGCGGATCTGCTATGCTGACATTCAATGGCTCCGATCTGGACGACTTTGACAGCGGCGTCGGCCAGCTACATGTCCTAGTCAATGGCCAACTGGTCGCAGACATCCCTGCGGGCTTAAACCATCTCATCGGAACTGGTGACTACCAACCCTACCAGAATAGAGCGGTCGAGTTTGGACCGTTCGACATCACCAGCCTGCTGGTTAGCGGCCAGAACACTATCCTGTTCAGGGACCCCACATCGTTCGACCACTTCGGTATCGTAAGAAACGTGCGGATTGTTCAGGGCAGCAGCATACTGCTCGAGGCTCCCCGCGCGAGGGGCGTCTACCCAGGCTTCTCGTTCAGCTACACATTCTCCAGTCCACCACTCTCAATCAACAGCTTCACAAGCTCGTCGACAGCAGCAGCTTCGGACCAGGTCCTGACTTTTATGGCCACGTACACTGGTGGAACAGCGCCGTTCACGTGCGTGTTCAGGTTTGGCGACGGCGAGTCCATGACGCTTGCGGGTAGCACTGGCGCATGTTCAGCGAGCCACGATTATGACCAGCCGGGAACGTTCACGGCAAAGTTCACAGTCCGGGGCTCTAGCACTTCGGACCTCGCCCGTGCGAGGCTGACGATCAACGTTACCAGTAGCCCCAACTAACTAGGACACGACCAGAAAAGACGTTAACAGCCAAAGCTAGGCATCGTGCTCCTTCGCCTCCTCCTCTTCCTTGTGCGAGAGCTGCCCTGCGAAGAACCCTTGATATCCAACCCTAGATGTTATTTTTGCTTTCTTCTTAACTATTTTTTCTGTTATCTTTTCTCGACCCCTCAGGGCATGTCAAAAACAAAAAAACTCCTTCAAACTTTACAGGCTAGAATCATATGGTGCGGGGGGTGGGATTCGAACCCACGAAGGCCTTCGCCACAGGGTCCTAAGCCCTAGACAGGTATTCGTCCGCCTTCTGCCCATTAGACCTGGCTCTGGTACCCCCGCAGATCAGTGAGGCCCGGACTACACCAAGACCGTGGACGAATAAAGACTACCTTGCGGCCCACATCGCCACAACCCATTCCCAGGGCCCTGCCGTAATAGTGCAGGCCTTCGGGGAGACATGGAGGGAGGCGGGCAGAAGATGAGAAACCCAAAACTGTTCTCTCTCAATCCTGACNGGCGCAGAACAAGCCCTGATCAATAATCTGGGCAGGCGATTTGAGATCGCGACTTTTTCGCGCTGACCTCTGCGCTTAATTCACGATCTCGAAAACGTCGGACCTATGCATTCTGCGCCCTTTTTCGCAAGACTCGCCCGGTTCAGTTTCAACTGGCGAGACCCCTCGCCAAAAAATGTCAAAAGTAGTTGCTCCCCGCGACACAAAACTCGACTCTGCGAGGGAATTAACAAAGAGTAATCCANCCCTCACACGCTCTTCGAAACCGAAAAAGCCGCAGAATGTTCTTCATCAAACCCGGCAGGGGCAGAACAAGCCTGGATCCGAAATCGGGATAAGCGATTCTAGATCCCGAGATTTTCATGAAGAGCCGTACGCTTGATTTCCACTCTGGAAAAACAGTCGACCTTTCCATTCTGCGCGCCAGGATGCAAGAATCACCCAGAACAGCTTCAACTGGCGAGACCCCTCTCGGAAAAAAGGGGGCCACAAATTTTTTCCTCGCGGCACGAGACTGCCTTTTCCGCGGATGATTCTAACTGTTGCTTGAGACTGTGATAAAGTGAAAATCCTTGGACAGAACTTCTGTTAGGTGAGTGGTTTTGAGCTCTCCCAGAGATACTCGAAGTAGCTCTTACCAAACCTGACCAGTCCGATATGATCCGAGGAGATCGCCAGCGTCAGCCCCTTCAGAGGATCCTCCCCTAGAAGAATTATTATCTGATCATCATCCGAGATTATTCCGCCTCCGAACATCTGTTCCCGAGTACGGACCTGGACGAGCGTCTTCAGTTTTCGGAGAGTCTCCCGGCTCGTGGACTGCGGAACCATCACCGACACCTTGACCCCTTTATCCTTCATCAACGCGAGTATTGGGAGTGCGACAGAGACGATCGGGTCAGGCGCCACCGGCATCGCAACGAAAAGCTCTCTCCTCGTCCGTCCAAGAGTCTCTCTAATCTTGTCCAAGATATTGTTCTGACCCCTCACAATCCAAATGTCCGGTTTCTCCCGGACACCCTTCCTCTCGTAAAGCGGCTGAAGCTCTTCCATCGCGTCCGACTGACTCGACCTCAAAGTCGTCTCTAACCTGGCCTTTGATGATTCTAGAGCGGTCGAAGGAGCCTTCGGATAGTACTTGCTCGGCCTACCTTGCTCTGTCTCGACCCATCCCTTCCTCTCAAGATTTCCCAGAATCTCATAGATCTTAGAGTAGGGGATCGAAGCAGTACGGCTCAGCTCACTAGCCGCCTGAGTGCCCGATTCGACTAGTGAAACGTACACCTTGACCTCGTACTCTGTCAGACCAAACTCTTTCAGGGCCCTTTTCGTCTTCTCNCTAACAGACATTTTCTTCGTATTACGATCCTTTACCGAATCGACCCATAAAGTCGTGTGAGTTGAATTTAGGCTCCTCAACCAGGAGAATCGCAATCGTGCACAAGATCATTTTGTCGACCAAATTCTCTCAAGGATCGTGTAGTTTTATGGAAAGAGAGTGTAAATACCTTCTCGCCCCATTCTAGTCCAGAGAAAGTTTCCCAGGATCATGTAAACGTTGATCGACAAAAACTCAATTGTCAACAGTCTCCGCGGAGTTCTTGACCCGGAGATCGGGATCAGCATAGTCGATCTCAACATGGTCCGAGACGTGTCGATAGAAGGTGACCACGTGAAAGTCACAATTGCACTTACAGTCGCACACTGTCCCCTTGCAAAGACTCTCCAGACAGATGTCGAGAAAGCCCTGAAGAAATCGAACGAGGTAAAATCCGTAACCGTAGAGACGACGGCAATGTCCAAGACAGAGCTGAACGAACTCCGAACCCGGCTCCAGAACAGAACAACGCAGACCCCAACACCTCAGGGAAATAGTCCTGGCCCAGGCATCGATCGGCTGGGAAAGCGCGAANTGAGAAACATAATCGCGATCGCATCGGGCAAGGGTGGAGTCGGAAAATCTTTCGTCACCAGCATGCTNGCCGTCCAGCTCCGAAGGCTAGGATACGAAGTGGGCATCCTAGACGCNGATTTGACAGGGCCTAGCATAGCCAAAGTGTTCGGGCTCAAAGACCGGCCTTCCAAAACTCCCTCNGGCCGCATAACCCCTGTAGTAACTAGGACCGGAATCAAAGTGATGTCAATCAACCTCGTTCTGGATGATCCGGAGATGCCTGTCATTTGGAGAGGCCCAATCGTAAACAGTGTCATTCGACAACTCTACTGGGACGTTGAATGGGGATCCCTACACTATCTNCTCGTTGACCTTCCTCCCGGGACTAGCGACGCCCCGCTAACAGTCCTCCAGTCCNTNCCACTAGACGGAGTCATCGTTGTATCCTCCCCCCAAGAACTAGCCTCCCTCATCGTTACCAAGGCCGTCAACATGGCGAAGAAGATGAACGCCGAACTGCTAGGCTTGATAGAGAACATGAGCTATCTAACCTGCCCCCACTGTGGTAAGGCTATCAACGTCTTTGGAGAACCGCAAGGCGAGAAACTAGCAAAGCAGCTCAACGTACCGTTCCTAGGCTCGGTTCCTGTAGACCCGATTATTGCGCGATTGTCTGACCATGGCCAGATTGAGGACTACATTGCACCGGTCTTTCAGACTGTCGCAGACGAGCTTCGAATCAGAGCGTCTCAACACGCTCAACAGCTCATGCAGGGTCTCCCGATAGCATGGTCCATTCAGCCCTCGGAGAGTTGACTCGAACGTCATCCGAGCGTATTAATACTCGGAGTCGCCTATTAACAGGAGTCGAGTGGGGCGACCTACCCCGCAAGCTGACCTCGTGATGATCATGACCAAGAAGAAAACACGGAGCAAGAAGGCCAAATCAAAGAAAGCCTCAAAGAAGATCACGAGGCAGAGTGGTGCCCATAACCAAAAGCCGCAAAGAAAATCACTTTCAAAAGTGGTTGTTAAGGGTCCAATAGTCGCGAGCCTCCCATTTCAGGCCCGACCTTCGCCGCCCCAAGCCTTGGATGATTCCCGAGTCTTCACTATAGAGATAGATTCGATTCGCGCTGATACCACGATCGGGGATCTGATAGTCGCTTTTCCGAGGACAAGGGACGTTCTGATGAAGCATGGACTAAGGTTTGACGTTGAGGAAGCTGGATATCTTTACATGACGCTCAACGTATTTTCGGCTATTCACGGTCTCGTTCTGACCGGTCTCCTCCAAGAGCTTGATATTGCCTCGAAGGAACTGCCTCTTCCACCTCTCGCTCCTCCTATACGTCAAGTGATCTCGCCTCCGGCAACCTGACACTTCGATTTCATTAGATCTCCTCTTCTGCTCAGGTCTAAGGCAAGAGAGAAATGCATCTATGTAATTTTCGCTAGTGAATGGAAGCCCGAGCAAGAATCCTGATTACAGGTTTGGTCCAGGGGGTCTTCTTCAGAAGAGAGATGACTGAGCTTGCGACGAGACTGGGAATCTCTGGATGCGTGAGAAATCTTCCGGACGGTAAGGTTGAGGCTCTAGCCGAGGGAGAGAGAGCGCGATTGGACGAGCTGATTCGATTCTGCCATGTTGGTCCCCGAGGCGCAGTCGTCAGAAAAGTCGAGGTTGAGTGGTCAGGCTATACGGGAGAGTTCAGAGGATTCAGGATCACGAAATGAGAAAGCAGGCAGCATTAGTAAAGTGTCAACCCGAAAAATCGGCGTAGTGTTTTTGAGGTCTTACCCAAAGGTAAAAGAAACCGCCTCCGAAGACTTCGGTCGCTCCGGTGGTGTAGCCCGGTTTAGCATAGCGGCCTTTGCCTCAATGGTGTGGGGCGGCCAGTCGAGCCCTAGATCGGGGAGGCTTACGGGAGGACAAGCCCCAGAGCCGTTGATCGCGGGTTCAAACGCGGCAGTAAGCTGCTGAAATTCCCGCCCGGAGCACCATCATTCCGAATTTCTGTTAGTAGACAACCCTTCGACTAAGATGGTTTGGTCCTTGTGAATTGCCTACCTACATGCTTTCGTAGAATCTTCGGGCCAAATTCACTGCATCTTGGGATCTGCTCGCGATGGTCTTGTATTCCGGTCGACGGTCTCCCGCAATCGAAGACGCTTTTTCGAAAAACTTCCTGACGCCTTCTGGATCTCCACGGTATAGTGCAATCCCGCCCGCAATCCTGTACCACACTTCGGCCCGAGTCTTGTTTCCATTTGAGTCAAAAGCGGTCGCCTGGTTGACCGCATCTTCCAAAGTGGTGATGATTTTCTTCGGGTCGAGGAAGAGGAGTCTAGAAAGAGACTGATACATCTCAGCGTCGCCAACGGTTATCTCCTGAAGCTTGCTAAGAACGAGCGGCTCCTGGTTTTCCAGCGAACCTCCNNCAGGAGAAGGCTGNTTTTTCTTCTTGCCAAACAGACCGAGCATCAGTAGATAACCTGTTCCCCTTGCTGAGGGTCAGCGTTCGGCCCAGCCCATTTAAGAGTTCATTTCCCGAATGTTGATATTGACGAGTAGCTATGCTTTGTATGATCAGGTAAGATGAGTGTCGAAGACAAGCTAGTTCGACGACGCGAGCTGAAGGAGAAATCTCGAAAAAGGAAGAGAGGGCCCTACCGAAAGGCTTCAAGCGGAAGACTCATCAAGTATTAGTCAACTTCACCGCGTTCGAGAAGCTCTGAGAATCGAGTCACTCTAATCCAAATTGAATGTTAGCTAATGGGAGAGAGAGCGCACGAGCCTGGCTCTGGCCTGGATTTGCCAGTCTAAAATAATGAACTCACGAGAGCCCTCAAGAGAGTACGGGGATACGCCGATACTTTCCAATGCTGCTGGGTTCGATGCTCACTAATTCAGAGCAGCTGTGGTTTCCGAAGCATATTGTGCAATGCTCTACGTCCCAGGTGGGATCTACCTTGCGGCAAGTCTCGCACATCAGGCCCAGCGCACGAATATCGGTGCAAGCCTGGCACAGTTTCTGTGAAACTTGCAGCGGGTTAGGGTTCCGGGATAACATCGACGCAATATCTTTACTCATGGCCTTGACTTCAGGGGCGGCTCCAAGCTCGACAGCTTCTCCGCGGACCTGATGCTGATACTTGCTTACGGCCGCCTGAGTTACTCCGAGTTTCCTCGCGACCTGTTCCTGCTTGAGTCCGTATTCTTCTATGAGTTCCCTAGCCACAAGTGCGCGTAGGGCTGGGATAACTGACTTCGAGGCCACTTCGCAGGGAATTATCAAACAGAGACGGCAATNAAAAAGGACGAGTAGCCTATTTAAACATGACCTANGTCATAATCCAGTCGCGGCGACCTCCATTATTATCGGTAGATAGTCGAATAATCAATCGCTGTCTTCGGGGACTGACGACGGTTAGGCCGGAGACACGAATGCATAAATGAAATCATAACCAATTTGATTGAGGAGAACAAGATGGTAACAGTGGATGAGATCACAAAGGAGCTTGAGAAGGTTGTGGATCCCGAGATTGGACTTCCGATAACAGAGATGCACCTAGTCGACGAGATCGACATCAAAGAAGACGGAGTGCTGTTCATAAAATATCATCTCACCGCCCCGTTCTGTCCGCCGATTTTCGCGGAGGATATTGGGATGAACATTCGTCAACTTACATCGAAACTTGATGGGGTGAAGAAGGTAACAGTAATTCTTCACGGTCATGCTTTGGCGAACGAGATCAATCAGAGAGTGAATCCTGACTACACTCCTCCGCCTTCGTCATAGCTTTCCAACGTCTGTTCGATNTGTTTACCGGAATGGTCATGGCCAGACTTTGCTCCGAGTCAGACGTTGTAGAAAAATCGGTCCGCCGCTTTGTAGTCGAAGGAGGAGAGATTCTTTTAGGAAAGTTTGCGGGAAAGTACTATGCCCTTGACGAGAGGTTAACGCATCGCGGTGGTCCNTGTCAGAAACATATGAGACTCGAGTTGAAGGAGTGGATATTCTAATATCGATGCCGTAGCGGACTTTACCGGACGACATCGTAAAGAAAGCCGCCCAGAAGCCCTCCGAAGATTGGACCTACGATGTATATCCACAAGGTGGCGAAGGGCGTGAGGCTGAACGCTGCCGAAGCAATAGTGGGGCCCCATGTTCTAGCGGGGTTCAGCGAAGCTCCGGATATGGGACCGAACATCCAGATCGACGCAGCCAGAACCAGTCCTATGGCGACACCTGCCCATGACTGGTCAGCTTTCTTGTCGGTCGCGCCGAATATTGTGAATACGAGAATGGCGGTTGCAATAACCTCGGCGAGCAGAGCAGCCCCGACCCCGAAGCCTAAGCCAGGAGTTGTGTCGCCAAGATTGGTTGCCTTTGCCACGCCGTAGTTGTCGCTGGAAGACCATAAGGCGAGCTGAGCTAGTCCCGCGATTGTCGCTCCTATTAGTTGGGCTATGATGTAGGGTGCGACCCTTCTGGGCTCCAGCCTTTTGGTGGCCCAAGACGCTATTGTGACCGCAGGGTTGATGTGTGCTCCTGAGATGTGTCCTATTGAATAGACCGCGACTAGTAGTGCGACCCCGTGGGCAAGTCCTATGACCCCTAGCCCAGCCGCTGTCGATCCCAGCCCAGCCAAGCTGGTTGCCGTGATAGTCCCTGGACCGACGAGTGTCAAAAGAAATGTTCCATAGGCTTCGGCCGCCGAAGCTCTTCTAATTCCGTTCAAATTAGAGCCCCATCGTCGAGCTTAGGCTATATAGTGCTTGTTTTTAGCCGCGAAATCTCGTCTGCTAAGGCCGTGGGTATTCATCGGCTCTTGCCGGTATGGTTGTGTACAAGCAAGATTATTTCTATGGTTTCAGCCATGACTAGTGTTGAATAATCGTTGAGCATGGCTAACAGTTTCACCTGGATGATTGGCGGTCCTCAGGGTAGCGGGATCAATTCCGTCGCCGAGAATTTCGCGAAGGCATGCATCCGGGGTGGATTGCATGCATTTGCCAACATCGAATACCACTCGAATATCAAGGGTGAGCATAGCTATTACCGGTTGAGGGTTGATTCGCGAGAGCCCAGATCCCACGTCGACTGGGTAGACCTTCTTGTCGCCCTAGATAGGGAAACGATGTTCGGTGACCTCAACAAGGTTCATCCTACTCATCGGGGTCATCGCCATGAGGTCAGCCCAGGGGGCGGGATAATCTATGACTCCAGCCTCAAATTGCAGCCTGAGTCATTTGGTAGAGATGACATCAAGCTCTTTCCCGTACCCTACATGGACCTNCTGATTGATGCTCTCAAAGAATTCGGAAAAGACAAGGAGCTAAGCAAGTATCAAGTCATGGTCAACACCATTGCGTTAGGTGCTTCCATCGGGTTAGTTGACTACGATTTTGACCTGGCGATCGAGGCAATTAAGGAAGGCTTCACTGGACGGAAAGCCGCTCTTGGAGACTTGAACATCAGCGCGGCACGTCACGGTTACGATTATGCGAAGAAAATGTTCGGGCAGAACGCTTTCCCGATAAAGCTGCGAAAGCAACCATTAGGCGCGAAACGGATGATGATACGCGGAGTCCAGGCGATCGCAATTGGCAAGTTGAAAGCAGGATGCGGTTTCCAGACCTACTATCCAATCACTCCGGCCACTGACGAGAGTGAGTATCTCGAGTCTCATCAACCAGACTACAACATGATCGTCGTTCAGGCAGAGGATGAAATATCAGCGATAAAC
>JGI25381J37097_1000108_pt1 | contig 8620 bp, 10 predicted proteins | sample GraSoi013_1_20cm_2_FD_37097 | JGI IMG/M metagenome (IMG submission 37097)
CTCCAGGCCATCGAGATGTCCCAGCTCAATACAGAGACGTTGGACAGCCAGTCCTAATCCCTGGAAGCATGGGAACCAGTAGCTGGGTTTTGATAGGCACACCCAAAGCAATGGAGTTGAGTTTCGGAACCGCCGCCCATGGCGCTGGAAGATTCATGAGCCGTTCCGCCGCCAAACGAAAGTGGCGAGGTGCAGACTTGAAGAAACAGCTAGAGAGCAGAGGGATAGTCATCAGAGCGGCAAGCATGGAGGTTGTCGCAGAGGAAGCACCGGACGCCTACAAGGATGTGGACAGAGTGGCAGATGTAAGCGACCAACTTGGAATAGGAAGGAAAGTTGTCCGCATGACACCCATCGGAGTGGCGAAAGGATAGAGCGTAGCCGGGAAATCAAAACGTGCTATCTTTTCTTGTATTCGTTGATTAGATCCGTAGGAGTCGGATCGATCCGCCTCAGCATCGCAAGGTACAGGGACACATAATCTAGCAGAAAGATTGGAGATAGCAGCCTAGAAAGCCTTCCTCTCCCAGCGACGCGCACATCTAGCGGATGAGATCTGCTCGCCGAACCTATCGTAGAGCGAAACGCATGAACAATCGAACGTTCAAAAGCAGTCTCCCGTGCATCTCGAATAATCATCGGTAACATGTTATCTCTCTCGTGCCAACCTTCAACCTCGTTATGGCCTGCCTCCGGCAACAAGTCGTATTTCGCGAGCAGTTTGCTGTTCTCCGCAAGTTGGTTCTTGAATCTGCGTGCAACCGAAGACATTCTCTGCAAGGAATAGATTACGAGCAAATGTCCCACGAGTTTCTCGGCTAGGCTCTTCGCGGGATTGTCTGCCAGAGGAGTTTCGACGCGGCAACGGCGCCTGATGCGAACAAGCTCCTGGGCAGCCATAGATCTCTCTCGTTTGGTTGAGCGAACGAGATTCGCTCTTTCCAAGGCAATTGCGGCTGCAACAATCAATTGGCCAAGAGCAGCTCTCGGAGCCAGCGAAGCTTCGACCTGAAAGAATGGTGTTTTGTAGCTATTACAAAAGGAGGCGAGGGATCCCCCGTGTCCAATACCTATGAGGGCGCTGCCTCTATTCTTCGCCTCTTGAAACGCGGCTAGTGTCTCCGAAGTCTGACCAGAGTAGCTCATCGCAATGAACAGTGTTCTCTCATTTACGAAAGCGGGCAATGCTGGCTCTCGATGGACTATCGCTGGAACGGGCAAGGCCGCTTTGAGCCAATCCAGGACTACGTCCGCGGCACTCGCCGACCCTCCCATCCCCATCAGAACGACACTTTGAATCGAGGATCTTGTTTTGAGAACAATGTCCCACTCATCTCTTGAGCGAAGAAAAACATCGGGAAATCGATCGACCGCACCCACCATGTTAGATGGATCTATCTTCGCAAGGAGCTTCAAATCGTCCAAATCGACATGCATCTTTTGGTCTTCCTGACCCGGATTCTCGATCTCGAGATTGGCTAATATCTTGTGGTCTTAGCCTTGTGACCCTATGATGGAGGTTCCTAGAAGACCCCAACGACTCTCAGTCGCAATTCCCTCATCGTTTACGAAGGACGTGCCGCATCTCAGAGAGAAGACCAGTCGGGTTGGCCTAATCGCACGCTCTCTGGCAATCTTTCGAGTCGACGAAGTTGTGGTCTATTATGACCAAACCGGGAGTAGTTCAGCGAGGGAGGCGGATCTCTTAGAGANGCTACTCACGTATCAGGAAACACCTCAGTATTTACGGAAGGCGTTGTTCAAGCAAGACCCGGATCTTCAATTTTCTGGAATACTGCCCCCTCTACGAATTCCTAGCCATCCAAACGTTGGAGAGCCTCGAATAGGCGAGATTCACGAAGCGCTCGTGATCGAATCGGGAGCCCACTCAATCGTAAACGCGGGATTCAGAGCGGCAGTTGAGATCTCTTCGAGGTTGAAACTACTTGAGAGAGTGACCATAAGGGTCGTCCAAATAACGCCACAGCTTAAGGGAGAACTCGTTGAGCCGACTCGGTTACCTATATATTGGGGATTCAAGGTCACTCGAACCAATCTGACGCTTGGTAAACTGATTAGGAGCAGAACTCAGGACTTGACAATCTCGACCTCTCGAGNGGGAAAACAGGTACGCGAAATGCTCAACGACCTGACTCTTCGGTGGAAATTGTCCCGACGACCACTGGTCCTCTTCGGCTCACCTTCAGAAGGAGTCCCTGAGATTCTCGCCAAGGAAGGAACTGATCTCAGTAAGGTCGTCGACTTCAACCTGAATATGATCCCGAATCAGGGAGTAGAAACAGTCCGGACAGAAGAAGCAATCCTTGCGACGATGTCTATACTGAACTTGTTAGAGGAGACGTAGATGGGTCACCGAAAATATAGCGCTCCTAGAAGGGGNTCTCTTGCTTATCTTCCTCGTGGAAGGGCTAGTCACTGGGCGCCGAGAATTCGTTTTTGGCCAGATTACGAAGGTCCGCCGCGCCTCTTGGGATTTGCTGGCTTCAAGGCGGGAACAACTCATGTCACCGTGGTCGATAATCGTCAGGGCTCCCTGAACTATGGCAAAGAAGTGACTTTCCCTGCGACGGTAGTCGAGACTCCGCCTCTGAAGGTTACCGCCTTGCGGTTCTACGAAACGCTCAATGGTGGATTGCAAACCGTTGGAGAGGTATGGTCCAACGACCAGACGAAGGATCTCCAAAGGAGAATCAAAATGCCCGAGAAATTTGACGACGTCAAGGCATGGGAGAAGATTGGCCCGTCAACAAACAAAGTATCAGAAGTGAGAGTGGTGGTTTCTAGCCAGCCCCGAAACACAACGATTGGTAGGAAAATACCTGACCTGTTTGAGGTGAAGATCGATGGGGGAACAGTTCAGGAGCGGCTCGAGTTCGGGAAAAAGATCCTCGGAAAGGAGATCAAGGTTTCGGAGGTCTTCAAAGAGGGAGGGGAGGTCGACGTAATTTCGATCACGAAAGGAAAGGGAATCCAAGGCCCAGTGAAGAGATGGGGAATAAAGAAACTCAAACACAAGTCGAGAAAAACGGTCAGAGGGGTCGGATCGATTGGTCCATGGCACCCACACTACGTAATGTACTCCGTACCCAGAGCCGGGCAAATGGGGTTCGCTCAAAGAACCGAGCATAACAAACAGATCTTGAAGATGGGAAATAACGGCGCCGACGTTACTCCGAAGGGAGGATTCCTACGTTATGGGCCAGTGAAGACTGAATACACTGTGTTACGAGGAACAATTCCAGGGCCTGCCAGAAGGCTAGTTGCTCTGCGATACCCCGCCAGAGGCAATCCGACAGGGGAACCACCAAAACTGGAGCAGTTCAACCTCGCATCGAAACAGGGAGCGTAGATCTCTGTGGGAACCGACTTGGTCAAAACTGCGCAGGTTCTCGATGTAGAAGGAAAATCAGCTGGAGAGGTTCCTTTGCCCCAAGTCTTCGAGACAGTCCTGAGATTGGACGTTATTAGAAAAGCGGCAATCGCTCAACAATCCCACGGTTTCCAGCCCCAAGGACGGAATCTGATGGCGGGAAAGAGAACAACAGCCGAATCGTTCGGAGTTGGGAGGGGAATATCAAGAGTACCACGAATTGGCGGACACGGACCCTTGTCGGGTAGCGCGGCATTCGCCCCCGGAACAGTGAGTGGGAGAATGGCATTCCCACCAGTCACATCGAAGACACTGGTTAAACAAATCAACCAGAAGGAGAAGAGACTGGCCTTAAGGGCAGCTATCGCGGCCACCGCATCGGACCAGGTCGTCAGAAATCGGGGCCACAAGTTTGACGAAGATCGCAGACTGCCGCTAGTCGTGAGCAATGAAGTAGAGAAGCTTTCAAAAGCCTCTGACGCCAAGCGATTCCTCACATCTATCGGAGTCTGGGACGACATCCTCCGGGTTCGAAAGAGCAAAAGAATCAAGGCGGGAGCAAGGATTCATGCGGTTGGACCGCTAGTTGTGGTCGGTGAGGATAAGAACGCTAGAAAGGCCCTTAGAAACTTTGAGGGTCTAGAAATAGTTAGAGCTGTGGACCTCAGTGTTGAGGCCTTAGCGCCAGGTACGCACCCTGGCAGGCTGACCATTTGGACCGAATCAGCGATTAAGACACTGGCAGAGAGGAAGTGGTAGTAAAAATGGCCCGGTTAGAATCCGAACTCGTGATTGTCTACCCGATGATGTCGGAAGACACAGTCAAACTGATCGAAGGGGAAAACAAGATCACCTTCATCGTCAACAACAGAGCAACTAAGAACGATGTGAAACGGGCTGTGGAAGAACTATACGAAGTAAACGTTTCCCGAGTGTTTACCCTCACAACCCCAGAAGGAAAGAAGAAAGCATACGTCAAACTAAGCCCTGAATCGAAGGCTTCTGACTTGGCCGTAAAACTGGGAATACTCTAGGGCGATTTGGTCTAGCATGGGAAAGAACATTCTGGTCCAGAGACGTGGAAGAGGCTTCTTCATCTTCAGAGCCCCCACCCATCGAAGACTGCATCCCACGGGATACAATTCGGTAGACGGACATAGCACTGGCTTCGTCAGAGATCTTCTCCACGAAGTCGCGCGCGGAGCTCCTCTAGCCCGGCTAGTGGTAGGGAGCAACAACGACGTCTACATTCCTGCTCCTGAGGGAATGTACGTAGGCCAGAGCATCGAGATCGGGAGCGAAGCACCGGCAGAGACAGGGAACATCAAGACTCTTGGCAGGATCCCAGAAGGGACAATGATTTGCAACATCGAACTNCGTCCCGGAGACGGAGGTACTATGGCACGCTCCTCCGGGAGCTTTGCACTGGTAGTCTCTCACACGCCANCAGGGACTGAGCTTCGCATGCCCTCAGGACGAACCATTCACGTGAACGACAAATGTCGAGCAATGATTGGAGTAGTCGCTGGTGCAGGTCGTACTGAGAAACCGTTCTTGAAAGCCGGCCCCAAGTGGTTCCTGCAAAAGTCTCGAGGCCGGAAATGGCCCGTAGTCAAGGGTCAAGCAATGATTGCCGCATCTCATCCTCACGGAGGGGGCAGACACAAACACGCAGGAAAGCCTACGACTGTCGGACGCGATACACCTCCTGGAAGGAAAGTGGGCAACATAGCCGCCCGCCAGACTGGACGGGCTAAGCGCCGCTCAGCGCGATAGACCCCAGGAACATTCTTATGATGCACGTCGTACCCAGGAACGCAATGCGGGTGAAGAGCTGCGCCTAGACAGTTCACCTATCGAGGCCATTCAGTCGACGAACTGAAGCAGATGTCGATGGACGAGTTCATCAAGCTTCTCCCCTCGCGACAGCGCAGATCACTCCTCAAAGGCCTCACCAATGAACAGCGAATTCTGATGGAACATGTTCGCCAGTCAAGGAAAGAGAATGGCGGTAAGCCTGCCCCCGTCAAGTCCCATGTCAGAGACATGATCGTCATTCCTGAGATGTTGGGATTGAATCTCCAGTTACACTCTGGCAAGGAGTACGTCTCCATCGAGATCAAGCCGGAGATGATTGGACATTTCGTCGGGGAATTCGCCATTACGAACCAGAAGGTTGTTCATGGGACACCTGGGATCGGTGCGTCTCGGTCTAGCATGTACGTTCCTCTCAAGTAGACTCTACCCTGGTTTCCTTTCATGTCAAAATGGAAGTTTCACCGTTTTCTTTTGGGTGGTCTTCAGGTCGTGCGTTAGGAGTAGAAGGCTGCAGCCCGACTATTCATTTTCGCTAGAATAGGTTATTACAACGGGAACGATCGTTCGCGGCTGAGGGCGAGCGCGAGACGCCCGCCTCGAGAGAGCCGGGCCGAGAGAAGACGGTGATCTTCACAGTGAGGCTTTGGTGTTAGTGTCGCGGGCGACAAGGAACCCTTCTGGAAAGAAGGGCCCCAATGCGAAACTCGCCTTCCCGACCTATCTTAGGAAATGAACGTGGAATGGTCTAGAGGCTTTTAGCCGAGATGCAGAGACAACTTGCTCCCGGAGGCGGGCATGAATCTAGAGCAGCGTCTTGAGCTGGTCAAAAGAGGGACTGTCGAGATAATCCAGAGGTCTGAGCTAGACAAGCTCTTGGTGGAGAAGATGACTCCTCGGGCCTACTGGGGGTTTGAGTGCTCCGGAACGCAGGCGTGTACTGCACGGAATGATGCACATCGGCCAAGGTCTTGTATGTGCCTCCAAGATTCAAGACCTGATCAAAGCCGAGTTCCACTTCATAATCTTCCTGGCCGACTGGCATTCGATGATCAACAACAAATTCGGCGGCGACCTCGAGAAGATCCGAACGGTAGGCCGATACTACAAGCATTGTTTCACGGCCCTGGGAGTCCCGGAAAACAAAGCCGAGTACATCTGGGCCTCTGAACTTGCCGAGAGATCCGACTATTGGGAGAAGGTTCTCAGAATAGCGAGAGCAACGACTACACAACGGGTCCTGAGGGCGATCCCTATAATGGGACGGGACATGCAGTCGAAAGAGAACGATGCAGCGACAATCTTCTACCCATGTATGCAGGCTGCGGACATCTTCCAGATGAGATTGGACGTTGCATGTGCCGGGATAGACCAACGTAAGGCCCACGTGCTCGCCAGAGAGGCGGGGGAGAAACTGGGCTGGGGCAAGCCGGTCAGCCTTCACACTTCCATGCTCGTCGGACTCGCAGGTGTTCAGAGTACCCCACGCGACAGCTTCGATGAAGATCCTAAACTGAACCAGGTAATAGCTGCAAAGATGTCGAAGAGCATCCTAAACTGAACCAGGTAATAGCTGCAAAGATGTCGAAGAGCAAACCTGAGAACAACATTCTGATCCATGATGAGCCCGAGGTGATTGGGAAGAAGATCCAGCAGGCGTTCTGTCCACCAAAAGTAATAGATGGAAACCCGATACTAGAATACTATCGCATCCTCGTCTTTGAAAACCGAGAGCCGCTCACGTTGAAGCGCGATCCGAAGTACGGCGGAGATCTTGAGGTGCCCAACTATGAACAACTTGAAAGACTTTACTCTTCGGAAAAAATCCACCCGCAGGATCTGAAGAGTAACATGTCACGAATTCTCTCCCAGAAGCTAGAACCTGTGAGAGAGTACTTCAAGAGAAATCCACAGCCTTTGGATGAGGTTCGTAAGCTGGAAAAGAGCTGACGACATGTGGCTGGCCCAGCTCCGCGTAGAAATCTCGCTCGATTACGGAATCCACGAGCAGAGTACTATGCGTGGAAAATGGAAGAGACGCAGAGAATAATCGATGAACTCAGAACGCAATCCGAGGCCGGGGTCCCTATCATCGTCGAGGGACGGCGAGACGAAGCTGCTCTCCGAAGATTGGGAGTAACGGGGAAGGTGCACTGTTTGAAGGCGAGAGGTGAATCCCGCCACGAGTTTCTCGATAGGCTCGATGGAACAAAAGAGGCGATTGTGTTGACAGACTTCGACCGAGAAGGAAAGGAACTTGAGACATGGCTCTACAAAGAACTCTCCCAGCGAGGAGTGAAAAGTGATCTCAAAATCTGGATCAGAATGCGATCCCTTGCCAGAACTGAGGTCCGATCCGTTGAAGAGCTTCCGAGCTTCATCCGAGCCCTNGAATCGAGGGCAAGAGGAATTAGACCAGTTACTCCTCAGGTCCCACGTACCTAGCTGAGAAAACGAACAGAGTAGGCACTGGAANGTGGGCCAGGTTTTTGGATCCCGTATTAGCAGATCTAGTGGTTTTAGCTTAGTTCTTGCCGTTTTTTGTCCGCGTGGTTTTTGTCGATTTGCCGTTGCCGTGGAAGTAGTCTCGGAGTACTTGCTCAAAGAATATTGATAGGCCTCCGACTCTGCCGTGATAGACGCGTTGGACTTCGCTTCGTACAAGGTTTTCGGATTGATCGCTGAGCGAGATCATCAGTTTGCCCATGTTTTGTACCGGTTGTGTATGCTTCCATAGGTTCCGTTCATTCTTATTGACGAAAAACGGTCAATCCGTGACTGATCGACCTGCGGATATCCACAGTAACTTGCGGGTGGTTCCTGGATATCGTTGGGAGACTTGGTATGTTTTAAGGCTTGAAAGTGTGAATCGAGTATAAATGCGGAAACAGTTAGATGATTCCTTCGTCCGTTCCTACTTTTCCTAGTAGGAGAGTGGAGAAAAGTGGGCGGACCCGCATGACAATTCTCGAACCAACAAGAAATGGCGTGTACCATTTCATGGATTTCATAGTTTGACGTTGTGACTCGAACAATTTCTGTTGGCGCACAACTCTGGTTCTTGTTACGGCGTTTCGCGAGAAAGGCTCGATTCTAAGACGATAAATAGCCGGGTTGTTCAGAACGGCGAATTCAAGCTGGACGAAAGATAGTGAGCGTCGCCAACTGGTTTGTTTTCGGGCTGACGATCCTATTCTTGGTCTACTTCGTCTACGCGACTCCAATCATACTGCTCGGCGTCTGGCGATACAAGAAGCGAGGGTTCGGGGAGGATCCGGGAGAGGACTGGGATCCTCCAGATGTCTCTGTCCTTGTCCCGGTGAAGAATGAAGAGAAGGTGGTTGGTAGGCTGCTCAATGCACTGGTCAGGCTAGATTATCCGAAAGAGAACTTGGAGGTCGTAATTGTGGAGGA
>JGI25381J37097_1000109_pt1 | contig 8617 bp, 8 predicted proteins | sample GraSoi013_1_20cm_2_FD_37097 | JGI IMG/M metagenome (IMG submission 37097)
GCTGGGATGACGGGCATCCCCTGGATATCCGCATCGCCGACCGGCTGGCCAATTATGGACTTACCGGGACTTTCTACGTGCCGAAACAAGTAAGCTGGCCGGTGATGAGTTCGGCGCAGATCCGCGACGTTAGTTCGAGGTTCGAAATCGGNTCTCACATGCTCGAACACCGCATGCTTGACCAACTGTCGGATGGAGAGGCCCGCGAGCAACTCTCGGGTTCGCGCGGGTGGGTCGAACAAGTCACTGGGAAGCCCTGCCGAACAATCTGTTTTCCTGGGGGCAGATACCGCCAGGAGCAGTTGAGCTTGGTTCGAGAAGCGGGCTATCTGTCGGCGCGCACCACCGAACTGCTCTCTACTGAGTTTCCACGCCGTGTCGAGGGTCTCGCACTCATTTCCACCACCGTTCAGGCCTACCCCCATTCGCCGCTCGCCTATACGAAGAATGCCCTCAAGCGGCGATCCTTGGTAAATTTGATGCGCACGGGAGCTTTATTCTACAGGCGCACCTGGCTTCGGCTCGCCAGGAAGTTGCTCGAGCGGACTCTCAGCCGTGGTGGCGTTTTTCACCTCTGGGGACACTCTTGGGAGATTGAGCAAGAGCGTCAGTGGGATCGGCTAGAGGAATTGCTGGCAGTTATGGCGGCAAACAAAGATAAACTGACCATCGCGACCAATTCAGAACTGGAATCCTATGCGCTCTCCTAGCGAAGAAGTCGCTTCGCACCTCTGTTGTCCCGACGACCAAGAATCCTTGCGCGCCGTGAGTGGGGCTCTATCTTGCAGCCAGTGCGACAGAATCTTCCCGTTCCAGGAAGGAATGATCTTGGAGCTCCTCCCGAGGGAACCTGCCGAACCCGGGCCCAATGCGGAATATGCAGCCGCTTACCATTCGCTGTTTCACCAAACCTTTGAAAATCAAGGAGAGTCTATCCCTTGGGGCCTTGAAGTCCCACCGTCGTGGAGGCTCCATCGCGAGCGCCAAGCGCGAGCCGTACTNTCCATACTGCAAAGTGACGGAGCATTACTAAAGGATTTGATCCTCGGTGACATCTCTGCCGGAATCGGAGATTACACCCTGTCCTACGCGCAGCACTTCAAGGGCGTTCTCCATTGTGACCTCTCGTTGGACGCTTTGCGTTACGCCTCCGCGAAGTGCCGCCGGTTAGGCGCTCAAAATGTCTTCTTCTTGCGTGTGGACTATTTTGCCTTGCCATTTCGCCGTACGATTGATCGCCTGCTGTGTCTAGACACCTTGGTTCGCGGCAAAGACCATGAAAGGGCCTTGCTCGGACAGATTCAAAAGTCCCTCGCGAACCAGGGCCGCGGCATCATCGACTTCCATCATTGGTGGCACAACCCGCTGCGGAGGCTCGGTCTGCTACCTGAAAACTTCGGAAGCAATCGCAGTTATGCCCGCAGCAGCGCCGAAGGCCTGCTGCGCGAGTGCGGAATTGACAACTGGAGACTGGTCCGCTTCCATCAAGAGTTCGAACCCGGCAGCCGCTTGGCCCAAGGTCTCTCTCGGTTGCTGCCTGCCACCCGCTTGATTTATGATATCGGTTTTGCTTTATCCGGGCCCGCCCATTCAAAAAGCGCCAAACGCAGTTCTGCGACCGATTCCCTCAATTCGCCCGATGGCTCAGAGAAAGCGGCTCCACGATCCGCCGCTGGTTCTTCAAATCCGGGCGCTGCGCTTGGGATGACACGCGGCAATAGCACACCGTGCGTCGCGGTCGCTCCCCCGCCGTTCTTCCCAAGTAGCGGTCCAGGTCCGGTTGCAACCAGTAGCGCCGCCCACTCGCAGTTCGCCGGGCGGGAACTACGCCCGCCCGATCCATGGCCTGCAATGTCTTGGGATGCCGGGAAATATACTTGGCCGCCTGTCCGGTCGTGACTCCTTCGTGCAGCTAACCGGCCAAAGTTCGAAGAGCGGTTTGTTCTCAGAGATGGCTCGTTCTTCAGCCTGTCTTGATTTTCTTCTTCTCTTGCTCAGTTCAGATTCAATAGCCTTTCCCTTTTACTTTTTCTCTTTTCTTCCCCGCCTCCTCGGTTTTGTTTCTCCTCCAGATGTTCACTGGAGGAGAAACGTATGCTCCCGAGGCGGAGATGTCCTTTCTGCCGTCGTTGGTTTCATCCCCATCCGCGGCTCAAACAACGACAAATGACCTGTGGTCGGCCGGACTGTCGCCACCAGCAGAAGCGGAAATCCAATCAGGAATGGCGGACTGAGAACCCGGATTACTTTCGCGGGGTTTATGCGCTGCAAAAGGAAAAGTACGGGACGCGCTCCGACTACAGGCGGTGCTACCGTCAGCAACATCCCGACTACGTGCGGCGCAACGCGGTTTCCGTCCGAAAATGGCGCGAGCGGCTGAGATCGTCGCCTGTAAGTTCCACAAGTCCTGATCTGCACGTAACTATCGAGTCCGAAAAGACTTCCATCCGCATTGCCCATGTAAGTTCCACAAGCCGCGATATCTTCGTAACTCTCAACACTTCTTAGAGTTGCGGGAAAGTATCGCGGTGAATCCCAAGTAAGTTCCACAAGGTTCGATGGCTTTTCCCAACCCTCTGCCCCTACTTTGAGCCCGCGGAGGAATGAAAATGCCGAAGTCCCGACCCCAACCGCCCCGACCCGATCGCCGACGTTCCATTCGCGGTTCCTTCAGCTGGATCGATCACCGCTTCCTGCGCGAGGGGTTCGATGAAGGCTTAAGTCGCTTGGAGAAGTTGCTCTACTTCATGCTGGTGGCGGTCTCCAATCAAGACGGAGTCAGCTTTTACTCCGACGCGCGTCTGGCGGAGTTGTTGGACATCCGTTTTCCCCACGAACTGGAAGCGGCTCGCAACGAACTGGTGGCCCGGGACCTGATTGCCTATGAAGACGGAATTTACCAAGTGCTGGACCTGCCCGCCGGCTCTCCCAGGAAAGGGCGTGACTCTTCTCCCGGCCGCACTTTGCGTTCGAGTTCCTCTCTCCCGCCCGTTCGCAGAACCGTATTGCGCGAGGCGGCCTCGGATCGGGAGAGCGTCAAGCAGTTATTGGAACGCTGGGGCTGGAGCCGTCGATGAACCTCTCCGTGGTCTATCAACCTGCCGTGTCCGCCAGCACCTCCGCGTATCGAGTGCGTGACAACCAAGGAGGAGAACTCGACTGGGCGAATGCCTTCCTGGACGGTCAGCGCCTCCGCCAACTTTCTCCCCGTTCGCTGCGCATCTACGCCTACGACCTCCTCGATTTCGCCCGCTGGTTCGAACCGCAACATCGGCCGCTTGCCGAGATCACGGAGTCCACGATCGTCGACTATGTCCGTCATCAACTCGAGCAGGATCCCAAACCCACCTCGCAGACCGTGAATCATCGGCTGGGCACAGTGCGCTGCTGCTATCGCTTTCACACCGGGCAAGAAATTCCCGCTGGCCAAGTGCATTTCCAGCGCCGCTATACCCGACGATCCCCACTCGGCTACGGTCGGCTTCGCACCACCGTCGCCCGGGGCCTCCGCCTCAAACAGGATCGGCCGGTGATCGTGCCGCTCTCGGCCGAAGAAGTCGCCAAGTTTTGGCAAAGCTTCCGCACCTATCGCGATCTCGCACTGGTCGGGCTGATGCTCCTCGACGGCTTGCGCTCCTGCGAGGTCTTGGCCCTGGAACTGGAAGACGTGCAACTCGCTGACGGCCAGATGCGCGTCCGCGGCAAAGGAAACAAGAAGCGCCTCCTGCCGCTGCCGCCGGATATTCTCGAAGTCCTGGGACATTATCTGCGCCACGAAAGGCCACTGACCAACTCCCCCGCTTTGTTCATTTCCCTGAAAGGTCGACAACGCGGTCGGCCCGTGACCGCGGCCGGCCTCCGCTCGCTTTTTCGTCATCATCGAGTGCGCAGTCGAATCCCTCATGCCAACCCGCACCGTCTGAGGCACACCTTTGGAGCGGATATGGTGCGGGCCGGGATGTCCCTGCCTGCCCTGCAGCAGCTGATGGGCCACTCGCAAATCGGGACCACCATGCTCTACGTCGAACTCGCCCCGCAGGACGTCTGGCGCGAATACGCCCGCGCCATCGAGAAGCGGAAGGCGTTGGACTCCTCCCACCTCTCATGACTCCGGGCCAAACCAACCTGGAACAGATCTTCGAAACGCAAATCCAGGCGCTCGCCTTCACCCTTCGATCCAGCACGGTAGACAACTATCGATCTACCGCCCGCTGCTTCCTCGCCTATCTCCGCGCCGCACCACAGCTTCGTCGGCTCTCCCAACTACGCCGCGATCCTCATCTGCTCGGCTGGTTCCGTTGGCTGAGTGAACAAGAACCACCCCTGAGCAATGCAACCCGCATCGGTCACCTCATTCGCCTCCGCCGTTTGCTGGACGATCTAGCCGCCAACGGCCACCCCGTTCAGCCCGATCTCATTCGTGGAGAAGACTTCCCTCCAAAGCCCCACTATCTTCCCAGACCTCTTTCCCTCGAAGAGGATCAACTCGTGCAGCAGGAGCTGCGCCGGACCGATGATCTCTACTCCAATGCCCTCCTGCTCCTCCGCGCCACGGGGATCCGCCTTGGCGAATGCATCCACCTACCGCTGGACTGCCTGCAGCAGGTGGGAACCGAACAGTGGGCGCTCCATGTCCCCCTCGGCAAACTGCACACGGAACGTTTGGTTCCGGCCGATCCCGAGGTACGGCGGATCGTGGAGCGAATCCTTACCCTGCGCACCTCGTCCCCACTCGCACGATGCGCGAACTCGCAAAGCTTCCTGCTGCCACGTCGTGGTGCTAGTCGGCGCGCTCTGGTCCTGACTCTCGAATCGGCGTTGGCCCAGGCCGCCAACCGTGCCAGTTGCGCTACCCATGTGACACCGCACCGTTTGAGGCACAGCTTCGCGACAGAAATGCTCCGGCTCGGGGTTAGCCTCCCTGTTCTCATGAAGCTACTCGGGCACAAAGATATCCGCATGACCTTGCTCTACGTGGAAGTCACTCAACAGGACTTGCAGCGCGAATTCCACCAGGCCCGTCAGAATGCAGCTCATCCGCATCGTCTGCCCACGCTCGCACTCCCCAAAGACATGCCAAGCGCCGGTCTCCCCGGCATCCGTCAGGCACTGGAGGCCACACGTCATCTTCTGGAAATGTATCGCCGTCAGTTGGGCGATGAGAAAATCCGCCGTCGATTGCGGCGCCTCGACAAGCGCCTCCTCACTGTTGCTTCACAACTGCAGAGGATCCAAACAGAGCAAAAATGAGGAAAGATTGGCCAGTTAACGTGCAGCATTACTCACATTTACACTCATCCCACTCACCTAGGTCAAGCTCTTCGCCTGCCATGTGATTTTTGCGTACCACACTCTTTTGTACGCCATGGCTAATATGACGCTTATCGGGCGGTCCAGCCTCCATCAATCAGGATGGTATCTCCCGTAATGAGAGAGGCCGCGGGCGAAGCTAGAAAGACCACCGCTCCGGCAACATCCATGGGTTCGCCAATCCGATGCAGACCGGCGATACGTTCGATCACATCCGAGCGAAACTCGGGGTTTGCCAGCGCGCTTTCCGTGCCCGGAGTATGGATAAAGGTAGGCGCAACAGCATTCACGGTGATGTTGTGTTTACCCCACTCGACGGCAAGGCATCTGGTGAGGTGGGAGATGGCGGCTTTTGTCATGCAGTACACGGATTCGCCAGGGAGTGCGGCGAAACCTGCTTGGGAACCCATGTTGATGATGCGACCACTACCCTGGCGAATCATGGCCCGGCCGGCGGCCTGACTGGTGAAAAATGTGCCCTTTAAATTCACCGCAAGTGTGAGATCAAAGTCGTCCTCGCACACATGCTCCGCGAGATTTTCGGGTGCCACCCCGGCATTATTGACGAGGATGTCCAACCGTCCGAAATGTGCCACGGTCTGATCGACCGCGCGGAATATTTGATCGAGCCTGGCTACCTCCATCTGTAAGGGAAGTGCGCGGCGGCCCATCGAAGCGATTTCCGCAACCAAACCGCCGTGTGAGTTCACTTCGCGCAGTCCTAGGGCAACGTCTGCGCCGGCATGAGCAAATGCCAAGGAAATCGCGCGGCCCAGACCACGAGCCGCGCCGGTGACGAGGGCTACGCGGCCGGTTAGATCAAATCGTGGAAACTGCATGGGCATGCATCCCCCTTTTGCAATTTAGGTGTCGCCGTCGTTTATGCGCGGGACGCCGCGTTTGAGTATATGCGCCTGTGAGAACCTGCTGACCGGATTCTTGCCAATCGGGAGGCGCTGAGCCGCAGTACGATAATCGATGTAATGATCATCGATCTCCGAACGAAAACTCGGTCCCCTGAGCGTCGGCGCGTGGCGCTATGCGGTGCCGCTGGCGGCAAGCAGCATGGCGTCGCAGGGGCTACACGGGCCGGGGTCCACTTTCCTTTGTCACTACGCCGGACATCGTTGATCGGAACGCCTTTTTTTGAAAACCACCCGTAGTCAGCCGGGAATTCGGCATGTAGGGCCGGATGCGAGGCACCTGCGCGGCCTGCCGGAGGCCGTGAAATCTGATGGGACCTGAGATTTTCACACGACCACATGTTTAACACATGTTTTGGTTGACTTTCTGTGCGTATTCCAGCACTCTCAGTGGGCAATATCCGCTGAGGGATGAAAAGCGATACCTCGCCCCACTCAGCAGACTCAAACCTCCCCCGGCCCCAGGCGATGCCCCCTTCCCAGCTCTAGGTATGGCTAGATGCCCCGCCCCTGAGTGAGGTCTGCGAAATCACTTTCGGCCTGTAGGCGGTAAACCACAAGGAGGCTGACATGTTTGCTCGATTCGTTTCTATGCGCTTGAAGAACGGTAACCTGACGGAATTCAACCGCATCCTCGAAAAGGAGGTCATTCCACTGCTGCAACGCCAGAAGGGTTTCCGGGAGGAAATCGTCCTGGCGAATCCGAGCGCGGCGGAAGTGGTTGGCATCAGCATCTGGGAACAGAAAGAGAATGCGGAGTCCTATAACCGGGAGAAATTCTCCGAAGTCCAGCAATTGCTGGCGAAGGTCCTGGACGGAACTCCGCAGGTCAAAACATACGAGGTTTCCCACTCAACCATTCACAAGATCGCCGCTCACGTCACAGCGTGACGACGACAATTTCTGTTCAACACTCCGTTTCGACGGGGTGGTTTCGACGGGGGGCGAGCTAGGGCTCGCCCCTGCGTTTGTCCACTCCAAAAATCGCGGCGCGCCGAATTGCTTTCATCTTGCAATCGTACATTACTTAGGCGCACGATCCAGCCACTGTTGTCCAGTTTTAGAGGCGGAAACTCGATAAACATTACTGTCTTAAGCGTCCTCTATTACGGCACGGAAGAAGACGCCGAGTGGGTCCCAGCCGATCATCGGGCCGAAAAGCGCGACGAAGTACGGCGCCGGGAAGCGACTGCTGACAGGCATATCCACGATTGCCGTAAGGAGACGACTGCTACTAGTCTTGGGTCTTGTCGCGGTCCACCATAGATTCCTCGGTGTCAAGGATGGCGGAAGGGTCCGGGGTTTTCCGTTCTTCCAGTAGCAATCGGCGCAACGTCCGCAAATCATTTAAGATGCGGCGGCTGGCGCTGAAGTGTGATGAAAGCTTGTCCAATTTGTAGTTCGCGAGTTGCAAAGCCTGCTTTCGGCGCGCCAGCTGAGAATTCGACGCGCGAAGAATTTCTGTCTCGATTTGATCTCGTGCTTCGCGTACCGCCTCTAGCAGCTGATTCACATACTCAAGAGCACTCTCAATATTGTCGAACGGAGTTTCCGATTTGTAGGTCACGACTGCCCTCTCGGGGACATCCCCAGCACCAGCTTTGGGTGACTACCAGAGGATAGGGCTTCCTGTATACCTGTTCAACTGCAGCGCAAAAGGGTCTTTCCTGGACAGCACGATTTAGGCAGTCTGGCTAGTTTGGCCTGGACACCGTCCCCCTCGGAACTGATCTAGTTTGGAACTTGCGTTGCCACCGGGCAACCTTGAAAGTTGGCAACCCTCGACTCTCTCTCGCCCCGGACCCAGTTTTCTCGTTCTTGATCCTGCTATTGGGAGGCATATAGTAAGTCCTTTTGTTTCTGCAAACAAGGGAGCAATCGAGACCACGTTGGGCCTGCCCAGAGCTTACCTAAAAACCGACGTCATGCCGTGTATCTAAGAAGCCAATAATCCGTTGGAACGTCCCATGAAAACAGTACTTCTGGTCCATTTGGACGAGCAAAGCGAGCCGTTATAAGTACTAATAGTTCTATGACTTTGAACGCTGGGATTCCCTTGTGCGAACCACGTCGAGCGTTTGGACGGAACGCATGTTGTCTCGAAATGCAGGCCTGACAGCGGCCGCATTTAGCACCAGGGATTCAGATCGGAATTGCCATGAGCGGTGTGGAGGCCAGATGCCCTTGGATGCACTAGATAAGAAGACGCTGATTAGCCTTCCGCGGCTGTCGGACGTCCACGACTCCTACGGCGTCGAGGTCAATGCTTTGTCAGTAAGCGAAATCTTTGCGTTGTACGAGCGCACTGGTTTTCTTTATCCTGACAAAGCTGCCCGCCTTCTTCCGCACCTCGAACAAGTGAGAGAGAACTGGCGACGGATGTT
>JGI25381J37097_1000110_pt1 | contig 8614 bp, 7 predicted proteins | sample GraSoi013_1_20cm_2_FD_37097 | JGI IMG/M metagenome (IMG submission 37097)
GTAACTGCAGGCAATTCCAGCCCACTCAACGACGGTGCCGCCGCTGCTGTATTAATGTCCGCCCAGCGGGCGCGCGACCTGGGCATTACGCCCCTGGCAAAGGTTCATACGATGGCCGTAGCAGGCGTGCGGCCTGATATCATGGGTTTTGGGCCAGTCCCCGCCATGAGAAAAGCCCTTCAGCGCGCTGGCATGCAATTGAGTGACATCGACATCATCGAGATCAACGAAGCTTTTGCCGCGCAGACCCTTTCAGTCGTCAAAGTCATGGGCATCGATGAGGAGAAACTCAACCCCCACGGCGGCGCTATCGCCCTTGGTCATCCACTTGGTTGCAGCGGCGCCCGTATCATTGCTACACTCATCAATGACCTGCAGACTGCGGACAAGACGTTCGGNATCGCCACGCTCTGCATCGGTGGTGGACAGGGCCTGGCGACGATTATCGAGAGGTTGGCCTGATCATGACATACCAGATTCGTAAAGCGGCGGTCCTGGGCGCGGGCGTGATGGGAGCAGCAATTGCCGCCCATCTCGCCAACGTTGGCATCCCCGCTCTGCTGCTCGACATCGTACCGCCGGACGCCGGCAAAGACCGCGACAAAGTGGCGCGCTCCGGCCTGGAGAAGGCTCTTAACGCCCGTCCCGCCGCCTTCTATAGCAAACGCGGAGCCAGCCTGGTTACGGTAGGCAATATTGAGGATGACCTCGAGGAACTTGCCGATGTCGATTGGATCATCGAGGCGGTAGTGGAGCGCCCGGATATCAAGCATAACCTCTACGTCAAGTTAGAACAGGTGCTGACTCCCGGCACCATCATCTCCTCGAATACCTCTGGCCTTCCCGCGCATTTGCTCACCGAAGGTCGCAGCGAGGATTTCCGTCGCCACTTCTTAATCACGCACTTCTTCAATCCCGTGCGCTATATGCGCCTGTTGGAGATCGTTCCCGACGTCGATACCGATCCAGCATTGCTGCAGTTTATGCAACAATTCGCAACAGAAGTGCTTGGCAAAGGTGTGGTTCTCTGTAAAGATACCCCCAACTTCATCGCCAACCGCATCGGTACCTATGGATTTATGACAACTATCGCGTATGCCTTGTCCGAGGGTTATACCGTCAGCCAGGTGGACTCTATTTTGGGGCCAAATATGGGGCGCCCCAAATCCGCGGTCTTCCGCACCGCGGACCTCTCTGGCCTGGATACGCTGGCCAACGTCGCCGACAACCTCTATAAAAATGCGGCGGATGACCCCCAGCGCGAGGCTTTTCATTTGCCCGAGGTTGTACGCGAGATGATTCGCCGCGGCTGGCTTGGTGAAAAAAGCGGCCAGGGCTTCTATAAACGCGTTAAAAGTCCCGGTGGTGAGTCAACCATCCTGGAACTCAATCTGGATACCCTGGAATATCAACCCCAACAGAAGGTACGCTTCCCTTCGATTAGCGAGGCACGCAATATCAGTGATCCTGTTAAGCGTATGCTAACCATCCTTAACGGGAATGACCGGGCGTCACAGCTAGCCCGGCAGACGACAGCAGACTCGCTGATCTACGCAGCTAGCCTCGCAACGGAGATCGCCGATAGCATTGTCGCCATTGATGAAGCAATGCGCTGGGGCTTCAACTTTGAATTGGGTAGTTTCGAGGCCTGGGATGTGCTCCTGCAACATCCTGAGGTCATGCAAAGAGTGCTACAAGATCGAGAGATTCCGCCGCTTGTACGCCAGGTCCAGGTTGATGGTCAGGGCACATTCTACATTGGTACGGCGGGAAACCGGCAGTACTTCGACTTCCATACTCGTTCTTACCAACCCATTCCGACGCCCCAGGGCACAATCTCCCTTGAGGCCCTAAAATCTCAAGGCGTACAGACGCCCACAAGTGGCACCCCTGCGTCTGGAGCCGTCATACGCGATAACGGTTCGGCTGCGCTGATCGACCTGGGAGATGGTATAGCCTGTGTCGAGTTCCACACCAAAATGAACTCGATCGACGAGGGCATCATCGACATATTGCGCTATGCTGTCGAAGAGGGTCAGAAACAATTCCGGGCAATCGTCATCGGCAACGAGGCGGCTGACTTCTCCGCGGGGGCCAACCTGCTCCTGATGCTCATGGGCGCAAGGCAGGGAGAGTGGAAGATGCTGGAAGGAGCCCTCAATAGCCTCCAGCAGGCTCACCAATTGCTCAAATACAATCCTGTTCCTGTCGTCGCGGCTCCAGCTGGCCGCGCCCTTGGCGGTGGTTGTGAAATCATCATGCACGCCAACCACGCCCGTGTCTACGTGGAATCCTATATTGGCATGGTTGAGGTAGGAGTTGGCCTGATCCCGGCCGGAGGTGGCTGTAAAGAGCTCCTCTTGCGCTACGGCGCAAGCCTGGAAAGTCAACAGGCCCGTAAAACCGGCGGCCCATTCACGCCCTCTCGCAAAGCCTTTGAGATTATTGCTGCCGCCACAGTCTCCACCAGCGCGGTTGAGGCCCAGGAGTTACGTTTCCTGCGAAAAAGCGATGCCATTACCACCAACCGTGACCTGTTGTTACGTGACGCCAAAGCCGACGCCATCCGCCTGGCCGAGGCTCGTGAAGCAGGTAAGTGGCAGCCCGCTCAGCCGGCAATGATGATCCTCCCAGGTCCCGGTGCGCGCCTGGTTTTGGAACAGCAGGTTGAAAATCTGCTCATCACCGGCAAAGTGAGCGAGCACGACGCCGTAATTGGCCGCCATCTCGCCCGTGTCCTCACAGGTGGAGAATGCTCGCCCATCACCCCCGTCACGGAACAGCACGTCCTTGACCTGGAACGCGAAGCCTTCCTTACCCTTTGTGGCATGGAAAAAACCCAGGACAGGATGCAAGCCATTCTCATGACAGGCAAGCCCCTGCGCAATTAAAGACAGAGGAGCTGCTTTGCGCTCCTCTCTATTTTCGATGGTGTTTGTACGCCTGCTTTTTGCCTCGGGGGGCAAAAAGCAGGCGTACAAACACCATCCAATTTATCCGTCTCTCATAGTAGAGAACAGAACACTTTGTTAGCACATATGTATGTACATTCGTAAAAACATGTAAATATTGCGTGAAAAAAGCTAAATTGCGAAAATCCGCCCGTTAAACACTAGACAAAATGCTGCTCTCTCATGCATACTATGAGCATGATTGTTTTCCTTGTATCTAACAAGTAATGCACATTGTAAACACACACATATTTTTCTATTGCAATCAATCGATCAATTGTAATTTTCAGTCCTCATACATCAATTACAACAGCAAAGAGAGGGGAATCATGCTGGGAGCTCAGGAACAACGCAGCGAAGTAGCCAGGCTCTTATCGCAAATTAGTGAGGAATACGAAGCCGCACAACGCGGTCTCACTGGCCTGGCCAGCGGCACCTCACAACACGAATTCATNACTGCGCGCATGGAAAATATGGGACAACTACACGGCGAATTGCAATCACTGGTAGGGGATATAGCGATAGCTATGATCGCTGATCAACTGAACAACACGCATTAATATCACATGATACTTCCATGAAGAAAGGCCGTCCCCAGTATCACTGGGACGGCCTTTCTTCTAAATGCGAGGCTCGATTCTCCTCAGGCTTCCATTGCCACCTGCATATCAAAAAAGCGAACAGTAGCGGAAGGACGCCTATTCCACACGCCTGAAACAATAAACTCGGTCTCCTCGCTGACAAATGACTCCTGGTCTAACACGTTCTCGCTCTCATGCAGAAAACAATGTAACCAGCTTGTAATATCCTCGCCTGCCAGCAACGGCGCCCCTTCACACACAAACCACTCAGCTATACCTTGCAAGTAACAACGAAACTCTCTTGACAGCGGGTACGCACGTACAATGCGATAACTCCTCTCCTGTACATCCTCGTAACCAGCTGCTCGCAGGTAACCTGCCAGCTTTGAACCAACCCAGCTATCCTCAAAAGCGAAGCCCTCATCGACACGCAATTGTTCCCAATCTTCGCGCGCCCGAAACACTCGTGCCTGCAGGCCGCCATCGATATTGTAGAAACGCATTGTACCAAAGTCTATATCCTTGATCACCAGGCGTCCACCATTGGTCAAATACGGCCCCATGGCAGCAAAGGTATCAACCGGTTCCGGGAGATATTGACTCACATTCGCNCTAAATATCACGTCGGTNGATCCCGGCGCTACCGGTAAATCCTCCAGGGCCGCAAGCTTATACTGCACTTGTCGACGATACCATTGACCGNNGCTGCGCCGTTGNGCTGTAACTAGCGCCTCAGCTGAAACATCTACGCCAACGATTTGCCCCTGCGGTCCAATCNCCTCAGCCAGTAGCGGTGTCCATAACCCTGGTCCGCAGCCCGCGTCAACGACAAAACTACCAGCCCTGAGTTGGAGGTCCCGTATCATCTGCCTGCGTTCAACAGCTTTACTGTTATGATGTGTCTCTAGCCACTCGATTGCATTGAGTGGCAAGCCACATTCATTCATGTGTACATAATTATTAGTAGCCATAACACTTCCCCTGTCATTAGTATGAAGGAAGTATAACATCTAAAAATATTAAAAAGCAATGAATGTTAAACATTGTAGTACTTTTTTATGTACATTGTAAAAAACAGCAATAAACACCTGGCTAATGCTTACCTATTTTCATCAGGAAAGAGATCTTCACCTGGGCATGGCTTCATTACCTATTAACAATGCGCTCGTTTTATGGTATACTTGCCGTATGTTGCTAGATTATGACCAAAAATCAACATCTTGGGAAATAGTGTATTCCCGTGCCAGAGGAAGGAAACATAGTCATGTGCCCAATGGAAGACTTCGCCGAACAACCAAGGAGGCGAGGACGTCCCAAGAAGCAGCAATTTGCCTCTGAAGCTATTCAAGAAGAGCCCGGGCAACCCGAGCACACACCCACATCTGAAAATGCAGTTCAGGCGCATACTGTCTTGTCGGACGAGCAGTTAGCCTATACACTGGAAGAAGAAGATCTTTCACAGTTCAGTAGCTTCTTGCGTCACATTTTAAAACACGACCGTATGGAGATTACTCGCATTGCCAACGAAATGAATGTCGCTGAAAATACTATTTATCGTTGGATGAATGGAAGATCGGAACCCCGACCGGCAAATCTGAAAAATCTTCTCGAAGTCCTGCCGGAGCACGTCAGCAACCTCACCTATGTCATAAACCACACATTTCCTGGCTTATTAGAATCACTCTCTCCTGGACTGCGCGAAGTACAAAAAGATATCTATCGTCACGTGATGGAATTTGTTACAACTATGGTGGATGATGACGCGCGGCAGTGGCAAATTACCCAGGCGATTTTTGAAAATGCGCTCCAGCATTTTGATCCTGAACGTCGTGGATTAGCCGTTACCTACGCGAAATTAATGCCTGCTCGTGAAGACGGTATTCACTCACTTGTTGAGACAACGATGCGTGGCAATGACCCCTGGCCTTACGCGCTCGAAAATCACGCCTACCTCGGCAGTACCACACTGGCTGGCGCGGCAGCAATCTTTGATCGTTTTCAAACATGGGACAACTTCAGTGAAAGTGAACGTTTCCAGGTCGAGATCGACGAATTCGAACGCAGCGCTTGTGCATTCCCCGTAACCCGCAGTGGGCGTATTTCAGGNGTCTTGATTGTTTCCAGCACAGAGTTTGGGGTGTTCAATAACCCGATTGCCTGCCAGGCAGTGATTGAATACGCTAAGTTACTATCGCTCGCCTTCCNCGAGAAAGATTTCTACCCGTTTTCACTCTTGAACCTGCGGCCAATGCCTGATCTAAAGTGGCAGCGTGCGGAAATCAGCCAGTCCTATGTCAAGCGTATCATGGCACATGCTCGCAAAATGAGCATCTCGCGTCAAGAAGCGGAAACCTATGTCCGCAGAGATATGGAAGCCGAGTTTGAGGAGATCGGGCAAATTCAATTGCAGCAGCGGCGCTCCATGGAAGAAAATATCAAGCAGAAGTAATCTCTACACACCTTCTGTCTCTGCGCCCACCCTATTTTCCTTGCGTTTCCATCGCTAAAACGCTATACTCTTTTTGACAACAAGACAAAACGTCGTGCATAAAGGAGTTTCAAACGTATGCAGCCCTCCGACCAGCAACCAGTCGAAGAGACGGAGAAGCAGGACGCCGCAGAGGAACAGCTAGCGCACCAACCACTCTATGAATTCCCACCCGATGGACCTATGGCCGATGTGACTCCCCAGCCATCACCCATTACAAAGGTTCTACCGTCGGAAGAACTGGAAAATAATGCAATCGACGAAGCAGCTATTCAGCAGGGCCACATCTATCCACCGCCACCTTCTTACTACCAGAACATGTCCACGCCACCAGTACAACCCCCCGCTTCACCGGCTGCGCCAAATATGTATGCGCCACCACAAGGTTACATGCCGCAAGGAAACGCACAAACTTACCAGGCTTATCCACCTCCCGCAACATACCCTCCTATGCCGCAGCCACCGGCAAAAAAATCGTACAGGTGGGTCTGGATACTGGTCGCCGTGGTCAGTGTTTTAGTACTTGCGGGGTGTGGACTATGCGGCTGGGCATCTTACAATATTTTTAATTCAGCCTACCAGCAAGTATCGGGGTCCATAAATGTTGTGAACGATTTCTATACTAATCTACAGTCAAAAAACTATACCGCCGCGTATACCGACCTGGCTCCCGAGGGGCAAATAAGCGGTCTTACTCAAGAAGCGTTCACAACACAGGCGCAGCAGCTTGACGAAAAAGATGGGCCTGTCACCTCCTTTGTACTGAGCCAGCCAACATTTCGGACAGATCCGAACACAGGCAGCCCAGACCTGTCCCATTTTACGATGACAGTAGCTGTTAAACGCACCCACAGTAGCTATAATGTGCTACTTAGCCTGGCCAAGATACACGGAACCTGGAAAATCACAGAATACGACAGATTATAGCTTAACAGTAACTTAATTGATGGAAACGTTGTTCTGCATGTTAGCCATAGGAATCTCGCGACCTACACATGAGCGCAAGTCTTCGCGATAGAACCGCCAGGTGCTCCCTACTTTGTGACCCGTTAGTTGACCTGACCACATCAGGCGGTAAAGAGTCGAGCGGCTCACACGTAAATAGCTCATCGCCTCTTTGAATGTTAAAAGGACATCATCCTGTATCATCTGTAATACCATTTGTTCACTCCTCAATGTGATGGGTATGATAAGTCAACAATGTTCGACGAAAACGTATCCAACGATACACATAATTGTCTCATTGCATGTTATAGTAACCAATGCTGATACACTTTTATATTGAGGAATAGTTGCGATCTGGTTAAGTTTTGCCCGCGATAGGTTTGTAATTCATCACCAGTGATCTAATCAACTTCATTACCACTTTTTGCGCAACAGCGTGTTCAATGCAGCAACATCGCATGATACTGGAAAAATAGCTAAACCGGTTACCACCCTCAGCGAGCGCAGCGCGTTGCTATTGCTGGGATCAGCCATGGCAACGGTGACGCAATGATGATTACGCCCCACGGGAACACAGCTTAACTCTAAGGCGACTTGATAAGGAATAAGCTGCTTCAAGCGCAGGGGAAGTCGATCTGGCAGTTGCATAAAGGGGATATTGCCTTGTCCCTGTAAGTCCTTCGGCGCCTGGTGCTGGTCGTCATGTTGAGCGCAGCCGAAGGGCGTCTCTACTTCCTCCCTCGTCGTAGACATTCCCCCCCCCAACTGCTCCGAAATTGCGGGTCGCAAGGAAAATCGATGCGCCATTATACTTACATGGTAAAGCAGGTGCTCCACGGATGGGCCAGATTCAGGATAAGAGCCTACACCCAGCGCGATATCCGTCTCGCGCCGTAACGGAGGAATCACGGTCTCCGCCTGCAACAGGTCAACCTGGTGCGAAACGCGCTCTACTATGCCAGCGACCCCTTGCAGGTCAACCCCGGGAAAGATGATAGCCGCTCCTGTACCTTCATGGATTAAGAGCTCATCATCGTCTCTAATCGCACGGCGCACATTTACCAGAACCTGCTCTAAGAAACTTGCAGAGGCATGGTAGCGCTGGCGTTTGTGCAATAGAGCCGACTGCGGGTGAATATGGACTTGTTCTAACTGCGAAACATGCAGTAATAATAGGCTTAAGGGAGTCGAGCGTGGGAAGCAGCCTTCCAATTTCGCCCGAATAAGGGCATTCATTTCCGGTGAAGCAGGCGTCACATTATGATAATCAATCGTCTCTACTTGATCCTGCGAGGGCACTACCTGAATTGAAGAAAGCGGCAAACAATGACAGCACTCAGTTGCTGGCGAGCTCGCCTGTATCAATGATTGCCCAGCATCATCTTTTCTTTTGTAATCCATGGGGCCCTTCTCAGCAATAATTCGCAATGTCCCATGTTTTTCTCATTACTGCTCGACCGTAACAGAAGATGTGAACGTATACCCAACACCGGGAACCGTCATAATATATTGCGGAGTATTGGGATCAGGCTCAACTTTCTGGCGCAAATGACGAATATGCGTCTTCACCAGCCCCGAATCCCCGGCTTCGTCATAGCCCCACACGCGCTCGATAATCATATCAGTCGTCAGTACCTGTCCTGTATGCA